>Ga0302326_10024211_pt1 | contig 12353 bp, 7 predicted proteins | sample Palsa_T0_3_FD_202264 | JGI IMG/M metagenome (GOLD analysis project Ga0302326, IMG submission 202264) | Peat permafrost microbial communities from Stordalen Mire near Abisko, Sweden - Palsa_T0_3 | ecosystem: Environmental > Terrestrial > Soil > Palsa > Peat permafrost | place: Sweden: Abisko...
TCCGCCGCCACCGCCAGAGCCGAGGCCGAGCTGGCGGAGGACCGGCTGGCGGCGGAGGTCCGCGACCTCGAAGAACGTCTCACCAAGGCGCGGGAGGACCTGGCCGCCGCCCGCCGCCGCGCGCGTCACGCCGAAGCGGCCGAACGCCGCGCCCGCCAGGCCCTGGACCGGCTGCCCCGTCCGTTACGCCGGCCGGGGTGTGCAGGCACAGGCCGGACTGCTTAGTATGAATCGATTGATATGTTCTGATATAAATGTTCGCGGTGCGGGGATTTTAGCGTGGACCACTTTTGCAGCAGTATTTCTCGCGGTGAAGCCTGCCCGTGACGACCTTTGTGCGATCAGCGGACGGCCGGCGGCTCGCCGTAAAGATATCGGGACACCCCACCGGTCATCCGGTGTTCATACTGCACGGAACGCCGGGCAGCCGCGTCGGGCCGTTCCCCAAGACCCGGGTCCTCTACGAGCTCGGGGTCAGGCTGATCAGCTTCGACCGCCCCGGCTACGGCGGCTCCGATCGGCTGAACTCGCGCCGGGTGGCCGACGTGGTGCCCGACGTCGTGGCGATCGCCGACGCGCTGGAGTTGCCTCGGTTCGCCGTTCTCGGCCGTTCCGGCGGCGGACCGCACGCGCTCGCCTGCGCGGCCCTACTGCCCGAGCGGGTGACCAGGGCCGGCGTGCTGGTCTCGCTGGCCCCCTGGGCGGCCGAGGGGCTTGACTGGTTCGCCGGGATGTCCGACTCCAACGTCCGCGAGTACACGGCCGCGGCGACTTCGCCCGAGGTGCTGACCGCGCACCTGGTGCAGACCGCCGCCCTGATCAAGGCCGACCCCACCAGCCACGTCATCACGCTCGACACCGAGATGCCGGAGGCGGACCGGCGGGTGGTGTCCGACATCGGCATCCGCGTTCTGCTGGCGCAGAACTTCGCCGAGGCGCTGCGCGACTCGGCCGACGGCTGGATCGACGATGCGCTGGCCTTCTGCGCGCCGTGGGGATTCGACCTGGCCGACATCAAGGTCCCGGTGCTGCTCTGGCACGGCGCGAACGACGTGTTCTCGCCGGTGGCGCACGCCCGCTGGCTGGCCGACCAGATCCCTCACGCGATCATGTACATCCGGCCCGACACCGCCCACTTCGCCGCGCTCGAGGTAATGCCGGACGTGCTGTCCTGGCTGATCAGGCCCTCCTGATCGGGCCCACCTGATCGGGCGGCGGCTACGTCGGCTGCGCCTCGAGGTCACGGTTCTGCAGTCGCCACTCCCGCAGCGCGGTGACGCTGGGGTGCTCGTTGCCAAGCGCCTCCCCCAATCCCTCGATCACCTGGTGCTGGAGCGCTTCTGCCTCGTCGCCGCGCCCCTGGGCCCGCAGCACGATCGAGAGGTTCCCTTCGCAGACCTGCGTGTCGGGATGACCAGCGCCGAGGGTCTTCTTCAGCCGCTCGATCGTGTCCCGCTGCAAGCTCTCCGCCTCGCTCAGCCGGTGCAGGTCATGCAGGCAGTTCGCCTTGTTGATCTGACACGACAACGTGAACGGGTGGTCGTCATCGAGCGAGTCCCGCATCGCGATCAGCGTCCGGTCCACGAGCGCGAGAGCCTCCCGCACGGTGCCGACACCGCGCAGGTAGGTGGAGATGTTGTTCTCGGCCACGAGCGTGAAGGGGTGCGTCCCGCCAATGGTGGACTGGTAAGCCTCGAGCACCTGGCTCGCCACCTCGACCGCGGCGTTCTTCTCGTCGCGGGCGGACAGGTCACACGCCAGGTTCAGCTTGCACGCGAGCGAGTCCGGGTGATTAGCCTCGTAGCTCCGCTCGTAGCGGTCGTCAATTTCCTTCGTCAGCGCGTAGGCGTCATCGAGCCGGCCGACCTTCCTGAGCGACACCGCGAGGCTCTTGCCGGTGCGCAGCGTGTCCACGAAGTCCTCGCCGAGGACGGCGCGGTAGCGCTCGTAGGTCTCCTGGAGCAGATCGACGGATCCCGCGTAGTCGCCCGCCTCCCGCATGTCGCGCGCCAGCATCGACGCCGAGTGAAGCGTGTACGGGTGCACGGGTCCCAGCACGACCTGCCGGTAGTTCCGTGTCTCCCGGTCCAGATCGCGCGCCCGGAAGCAGTCCCCCACCAGGCGCAGGTCGATGGCGAGGTTGTTCGCGCTTGACAGCGTGTTCGGGTCGTCGGGGCCGAGCAGTTCCCGGTTACGGCCGTAGGTCGCCTCGTCGAGCGCGAGCGCGTCGCGGAACCGGCCAAGCCCCCGCAGGTCGCCGCCGAGGCTGCCCGCGGTGAGCAGGGTGGACGGGTGGTCGTCGCCGAGCGCCTCCTGCTGCTTGCCGTAGATCTCCGTGTCCAGTTCATGGGCCGCCTCGAAGCTGCCCTGGGAGCGGAGCACGTTGGCGATGTGGAAGCGGAGGGACAGGGTCTGCTCGTCGTCCGGCCCGATCTTCTCCTGCCATTGATCTTCGAGCTTGTGCGCTGCATCAAGCGCGTCCTCGTAGTCACCGCGCTTCCACAGGTAGCGCACCCGGTCGATGAGCAGCTGCCGGGCCTCCTCGTCATCGCAGTTCCAGACCTCGGAAGCAGCCAGGTGCGGCCAGATCAGGTCATACCGCGCCCAGTTGCTCGGATCGTCGGTGTCGCCCTGCCGGGGCCGCGCGCCCGCGAGGACCTTATGCACCTCGTGCATCGTTTCCTCGCGATAGGAAGCGGGCTGCATCTGGTCGCGGATCGCCGCCTGGACCAGCCGGTGCACCTGGATCGAGTTGCTGGTCATCTCCCGGTCGACCTTGGCCAGCGAGAAACGCGTGATGTCCGTGATCAGCAGCCCGAGCACCGTGCGGGCGGCCCGCAGCCTTCTGTCGTGCGGGGTCAGGGACTTGATCATCTCATCGCTGCTGAGCAGCGTGAGCGAGATGGGGTCGGGCGCGAAGCAGGCGCAGAGCTCAAGCAGCCGGGCGGCCGCCGGTGACTGGCTCTTCAGCCGCTCGAAGGAGAGCTGGTAGGTCACCGCGACCGAGGTCGGGTAGTTGGTCGGCTGGCTGAGCTCCATCGTCGCGGCGAACCGCTCCCGGATCTGGGTCACGTACTCGGCTGCGGCCATGCCGGTCGCGGCCAGCCACGCACCCGCCTGCTCGATGGCCAGCGGCAGATCGCCGAGTTCCTTCGCCACCAGGGTGGCGTCCTCGACCGACAGGGACTGGACCCTCCGCTGCAGGTAGTCAAGCGACTCCAACCGGGAGAACACGTCGATCGCCACCGGCTCGGCCAGTTCGGACCAGGCCGGGTTCCGCGACGTCACGATGACGTGGCCCGGGCCGCCGGGGAAGAAGTCCTCAAGCTCGCCCGGTTCGTCGACGTTGTCGAAGATCAGCAGCCAGCGATCGTAGGGGCGGCCCCGGCGCAGCGCCTCCCTGACCGCCTCCGCCGTCTCCGCGGTCGAGTCCGCAAGCCGTACCCCCAGCTGCGGCGCCAGCTCGGCCAGGCTCGGGTTGATCAGGTCGCGCTGTTCCGACGGCACCCACCAGACAAGGTCGTAGTCGGCCATGAAACGGTGCGCGTACTCCTGTGCGACCTGCGTCTTGCCGACGCCGCCCTGGCCGTGCAGCGCCACCGGGAGGACGACCGCCGTGCTCTTCCCGATCAGCTGGTCGTGGAGCTTTTCGAGCACGTCGTTACGGCCGGTGAAGGACGCGTTCCTGGTCGGGACCCGCCAGACCGGCGGAATCGTGCGCGGATACCTCGGCTCGGCGGCGGTCGGAGCCGCGAGCGCGTCGGCTGTCTTCGGCGGATAGCCGAGTGCCTTCAGCAGCTCATCGGTCGCCGAGCTCGCATCCCGGCGCGTCAGGTCCACGACCGTCCGCTCCGAGAACGGCTGCTCAAGCCGGGTCTCCCCCACTCGGATCGGGATGAGCCGCCGGCTGGTCCCGGCCGGGTCGGCGGCGCCCATCGCGTCCCACACGCCCCGGGCCTGTGGCGACTGCATGTAGGCAGCCGACAGGATGGCAATGGTACGGCTGGCCGCCGCCGCTCCGCGCTCTGCGTCCTCCCGGGTGTTGCCGCCCGCGGCCGAGGCGTTCGCGGGCCGGACCATGCGGATGCCCCTCGGCGCGAGCACGGCCGAGATCCAGTCCGCCCACATCCGGTCCTCGGGGACATAGCTGAGGTAGATGTCGCCCGGAGGCGGCTGCCGGGGGCGGATGAAGGCGGCCCGGTACGTGAGCCGCGTCTCCTCGCTCATCACCCCCGCCGCGCGGATCCGCCCGTCGGTGATGGCGACGGTCAGCCGCTCGTACGCGCCAAGCAGGGAGAGCGGCGATCGCGGCGCGTCGCCGAAGACGGCGAGTGTCTCCTCGAACGCGTAGAACGGCTTATAGGGAATGGGCACCGCGGCCCAGTAGTCGTTCTCCGCGTAGGCCGCCAGTCCCGCGCGCAGGCCGCCGAACCGCGCCTTCGCCGTCGCCAGGCCCACGTCCGCCTTGTCCTTCTCCGCCTCGTCAATGCGCATCGGAACCGGCAGCACCTGGATGTTCCGGTAGTGATAGCGCTGCGCGAGGTTCTTGGCGATCGCGGCGGCCCCGTCGATCGACTGATCGTTCAGCGTAAAGCAATCCACCAAGATGTCCGGCAGATGAACGGTGCAGATATCGGCGATATCCGATAGCCCGGTCCTGCTGTCGATCAGCGTGTAGTCGTAGTGCGTCTTCATATCCGCGCGGAGCGCGTCGATGAACTGCCCGCCATCGAGCCGATCGTAAAAGTTATCCCAGTCGATGGTGGTCGCGGCCGACGAGTAGTCCCGATTCCGCCGTCCGGCCGACACGAAATCCAACGTGCCGTCATCAGGGAACGGCCAGTTCACCGAGATGGCGTGCGGCAGTATCTGGGCATAGCCCCGCACCCAGTCGGCGGGCCGGTCCGCCACCTTGGTCGCGTCCCAGACGTATTCGTTGATCAGCTCGAAGATGCCCGGGGTAGCGGCGACCGTGGGTGGGTCGAGGAACGGGTGGAAGTAACGGTGCAGGCCGGGCGAGTCGAGGTCCCAGTCCACCACCAGCACCTTAAGCCCGTTGCTGGCCAGGATCCACGCCACGTTGGCGAGCGCCATGGTGCGGCCCGTGCCGCCTTTGAACGAGTAGAAGGTGACGATCTTGCCATCGGTGATCGTGTCATCCGCCACGAGCGCGCTCCAGGGGTGTCGGAGGTGCTGCCTTGTCTGATCGCATGTCATTTCGCCCCGTTAGGCGGATGATTCGACGCGTATCTGAGGTAGTGCCTGCCAGCGGCCGCAATGACCGTGGGCAGGACCGTGCTGAAGTCCTCAAGGGAAGGGATGCCCCGGACGGCGAGCGCCGACGTCGCGCGTCCTTCCCTGAGCGTGCGCGGCAGCGCGCCCTCGAGTGCCGCTCGGATCTTCTCCGCGTCCGTCTGCAACTGCGCGTCCTGCTGATTCCAGACGACGACGACCTGGACCCAGGGCTTGTCCATCGGGTCGAGCCGCCGCAGCAACTCTCGGCAGTCCAGCTGCATGACCGCCCACGGATCGATCAGCAGCACCTCCGGCCCGGACGGCGGCTCGCCGCCCAGCAATTCCGCCTCGTGCTCGTACAGATCACCGACGTCGGGGGTATACGACAGGCTCCTGGCCAGGTCGGCCGCGTGGTCCGCGAGCGAGCGCATCGAGCCCTCGCGGTAGGGATTCCAGTCGCGGACGTGCGTTCCGTAGTAGGAGGGATCCCGGTCAGCGGGCAGCTCGTCCCGGCGCAGCGAGACGACGGTAATCCGCAACAGCTTATCGCGCGGTCCGGTCCCGCCCTCGCCGCCGAAGGCCGGGTGCAGCGAGTTGTACTGGACCGCGTCCTCCGGCTCGACCTGCGAGGCCTCGGCCGCGGCGACGATCCGCCGGGCAAGCAGGTACACCGCCTTCTCATAGGCGTCCCGCCACCGCCTTACCTTCATGATCCCGTAAAAGCCGTGCTCAGCGTAGAGCGGGCCGAAGTCGGCGGGCCGGAACTGCACCGAGCGCGCCGCCTCGGGGACCTGCCCGTCTCGCATCGGGATCCAGAGCGCGGGAACGATCGTCTCGACCCGGCCGCCGCCGTTCGCTGACACTTGGTTGAGCGCCCGCCGATAGAACGCGAACCACTCCTTGCCGCAATTTTCGCTCTTGAAATACTGCCGCGAATACAGCGGCACGAAGACACGGCAGGTCGCTAGGGCGCGGGAGAGCCGCCACGGCCACTCCTGACCCTGCTGCAGTTCCCGGTCCATGAACCCGGGCTTCCCGCTCGCAGGCAAATCAGCGAGCGGCCTGATGTGCGCGCAGATAGCTTCGTAAAGCTGAGCTATCCACAGGTCAGGGTCTTGACTGCTCTCGTCGCCGCGCTGGCCGTGGGCGTAGCTAAGAAAGAAAAACGGAGCGTCATCAGCGGCGGTTCCGGACGCGTACCCCTCGTCAGCGTTTGCTCCGGGCAAGTCTCCTCCGTGCACTCAGCACCCTGCCCGGCGTCGGCAGGTTGCCGACATTGGGTAGGAGTTATCACTATATGAGGCACGTCAGAGTTTGCAAAGGTTACAACCCCGCAATAATGCGAGGTTACTTTCGGTGTATGGCCATCCATTTGGCAGCGAAGTCAACGGCGTTGGGCAGAGACATCAGACGACACTCTGCTTTACCCACGTAACCTGGCTCGATGGCAAGCTCCGCCGCCAAGGCTTCGCCGATATTCTCGAATTCGCTATCGTCAAGCTCCACGTCGTGGTAACCCGTCCAATGGCGCTCGCCGTCGATGCAGAGGACACACGCGTAGGCCCGCGTGGGCGGGTCCGGCCGGTATCGGTACTCGGCCAGGTGAAACGCGGTGCAGGTCTGGTAACCGACGCCGATCATCAGCACCCGCGCCTCCATCTTGTAGAGCTTCGCCAGCGGCGACGCTTCACCGAGATGGGACTCAAGTTGATGGTCTGCCATCAACTGCTCGGCCTCGGGCCCGACAGCGGCGAACGAGCTCTGCGGGTGGGCGCTGCGAACCGCCCCCTTGCTCTTCCGTACCGCCTCTGAGATCGCGCCCCCACCGCTCGGGGTGGTGTCCCGGTCGAACGCAGGCATCTCCAGCTTGTACTTCCTGACCTCGTCCGCGGTCATGCTGGCGATGCGCTTGCGGTGCGCGCGGGAGGTCATCGAGTTCGCTTCCGTGCTCGCGGGCACCACGATGTTGCCGTCGTCGCCCACCGCTTCGCGCAGCGCGCCCACGACCGTGGTGGCTCCGCCCTTCACCCACCCGATGGACCGCAGCGAGGCATGCACAAGCAGTGTCTGGCCCGCTTCGACGCCGAGACGCCGCAAGTCGCCGACAAGCTGCCCGCGACTCACCGCGGTGGAAGCGGATCCGGTTCCTGACGCGGTTGCAGTGGACCTGGCTCCTGATGCGGTTGCAGTGGGCCCGGCTCCTGACGCGTTATCGCCCGCGAGCATCGGCGGCTAACGCCCCCCGCCGTGGCTGCTGCGCCTCGCGGCGCGCGACCGCCCACCGCTGCGCCGCCGCTGTCGCCGCGGCCGGCACGGGCTCAGCGAGCCAGGGCTCGACGGTGCCGTGCATCCGCGCGATGAATCGATCCCCGAGCGGGGTCAGCGCGCCCGAGCGGGCGAGCGTCTCGATCGCCTCGACCGTGGCCATCCGCCACCGGGCGAACTGCTCGACGGCTTCCGCCGCGGCCGCGCCGACGACCTGGTGCCGCCTTACCCTCCAGTAGTCAGTCACCCCGATGTGCGCGTAGGTTCCCTGCAGCACCGGCTCGATCGGGCGGGCGTCATCCCGCCAGAGCACGTGGAAGCGCTGGCCGGGAACCCCCTCGTACAAGTCGAACAGGTCGAGCACCGCGCCCAGCTTCACGTGCTGGAATTCGTGAATGAGCAGCAGCGCGAGCATCTCGCCGTCGGCTGGCAGAGCAGCGCCGACCGACCCGAACGCCGGCCGTGCGGCCGCGCTGATCTCCCGCCCCGGTACGTCATTGGCCAACGGCATGATGGTCGAGAGCCCGGCCGCCAGGCCGGGAGCGTAGCTGCGATAGTCCCGCTCAATGAGATCCCACGCGACCGCGAACTGGTCCTGCCACGCGGCGGCGCCTGCGTTCGACAGCCGGGGATCGGGCGGCCACTGGTGGCAGTCCCGGTAGGGATCGGTGTCCTCTAGGCGCACCGAGAGCTCGCCCGCCCGCAGGTCGCGAACCGGCTCCCACTCCGGAAGCGCGTCCTGGCGGCCAAAGTCGACGCGCCACTTTCCCGAGGGCGCGCGCACCTCGAACCCGGCGGCGTCCGCCGCCACCGTGGCGGCCCCTGCGGGCCCGACCCGCAGCCGCCCCAGGGTAGGCAGATGAACGTAGCCCGCCGTGACGGGCACGTCGAGCTCGGCCAATGCCCCCGCTCTGATGGCCATGGACGCGGCGATGGCGGCCAGGTGCCCGATGTCCGCGGTCACCGCTCCAGGCGGCGGTGAACCGCCGTCGGGCCGGGCGGTGGCGGCGCGGAGGCACTGCTCGGCCCAGGGTCGCACGTAGGGCGAGCCGAGGACCTCGTTGACGGCCGGCGCGCCGGCCTTGTCAAGGGCCACGATCAGCCGCCAGCCTGCCTGGAAGAACTCGCTGCCGGGGCCATCGGCCCGCTCTCGCAGCAGGCGCAGCAGCGCGCGCGAGGCGGACCGCTCCGCCTCGATCAGGTGAGTTATCGCCGCGGGCCCGCCGTATCCGGTGGCGAGTTGGTCGAACTCCTCGCCCGGCAGGGAGTGAGCCGGCTGCCGCCGGGCGGACGTGGTGGCCGCGGGCCGCAGCCCGGCCCGTACGTGAGTGATGATCTTCTCCAGGTCCGCGCAGTAGACCGAGGGGTTATCGAAGCCGGTGCCTGAACGGAAACGGTGAGCGTACAGACCGCCGCCGCAACTGGTGACCACCGGGCATTTACGGCAGGTGGCGCTCAGCCCGGCGATGCCCTGCTGTCGCGCCTTGATGGCGGGGTGGGCAGCCGCTGCGTCCAGGGTGTGATTGAAGACGTCAAGATCGGTTGCGGGCGCGCCGTCATAGGCCACTTTGATGGAGTCGGCCTGCTCGATCGTCCCGTCTGTCTCGATGACGACCAAGTCGCTTGCCTCGAGACCGAACGCCTCGGTAAGGCTGGTGCTACCCAGCATAGTCCTAATTATCGACTCAAACATCCGGACCGGAATACGCTGCGGGTCGGCGGCCCAGGTGTCGAAGACACTCGCGACCCAGTCAGCGTAGGGCGTCCTGCCGTCGCCGGTCCCCGGCGGCGGGCTGTCCCAGGTGCCATGCGGGAGCAGGAAATCGACGGCGGGCGGGTCGAGCGCGGCGAGTGCCCGATAGGAGGCCACCGGGTCGCTGCGCAAGTCGATGGTGCAGAGCAGCCCGGCGTAGATCTCACGGTACTCGGGGCGTCGGAGCAGGCTAACGGCGCGGATCACGCGGTCATAGCTGCTGCGCCCGTCGGCGAAACGGCGGTGCAGGTCGTTGGCGGCGCGGTCGCCGTCAAGCGAGATCCCCACCTTGACCTGCTCGGCCAGGAAGAGCTCGCACAGCTCCTCGTCCAGCTGCATCCCATTGGTGTGGATTCGCAGGTCAAGCTCGCAAACAGGCTCGATGGCCCGGCGCAGGACGCGGGCGGTCTCGCCTAGCCGGGATGCGCCAGCAAGCAGCGGCTCGCCGCCGTGCAGGACAACGCGCACCCCGGACAGGTCGTGCTGCCGAGCGTGCTCGGCGATGCGTTCGGCGGTCTTCGCAACCGTGGCATCCGTGATCACCTTGGGGCGGCCGCGCCAGCTCTGATCGGCATGCTCGTACACGTAGCAGTGGTCGCACGCCAGATCGCAGCGACTGTGCACCTTCAGGACGAACTGCCGAAAGGGCAGATTTCCCGCGGTCGCGGTCAAGGTGAGCTAGATCGAGGAGTTAAAGGCGGAGACGTCGGTGTCGGTACCACCGTCCGCGATGGTGATCCGCCGCATAATCCGCGCATATTCGGCATCATCGATGTTAACTTCGACATCGAGCGGCAGGTCGTGTATGTCCGACGTGACGGACGTGACGTCTTCCAACTGCAAAGTGCTCATTGCCGATCGACTCCCTGGGCCGGTGCTCGCGATCCACCGCAAGCACGTTCGATATTAATCTTAGATATTGATCGATTACTCGCCGCGATTATACAGCTACATTTGATGCAGTACTAGCAGCCGGGCCGCAGTTTATTCAGCGCAAAACGCCCGCGTCCGCGCCTCGGAGCAATTGTGATAAAACCGCCAGGGTCTGTTATATGTGCGTAACGTGAACCCGATTACGGGTGAGCAGCGATAACGTCGCGTGACTAAAGGTAGCAACGTTGCAGTCATCGTGATGGCGTTCTCTTCAGACGGCGCCCCGGGCCGTACCGAGGCGACCAGGCAGAGCCGGCGTCGCGACGCGGGACGCTGACCGGGTCAAGGCCGGTCACTCGGAAGAAGGCGGCGCGCGAGGCGACCACGCCCGAGCCGCTGGACTGGGTCCGGCCATGTGGACCGGCTCTCTTTGCGGTGCCGACAGAACCGCCGCCGACACGATCCGTTACCGAAAGCACTACCGACATTGCAACGGTCAGTGAATGTTGCAGCGTCTACTCCAGCTTAGTACGCTGCGCCGGCCGGCTTGACGACTACCAAGAGAAGAGCTGACACCCGGCGAGGCTGTCCGCAATAGCAGTGGCCAAAGTTAGCACGGCAAAAACTTAAGCTGGGTTAAGCGCCGGTTATGCCGACGCGGCCACGAGTTGATGGAGGAGGCCGGCGCGCGCTGTGTAACGCGAACCTGATTACGGATGAGCAGCGATAACGCCGTGTGATTTCAGGTAAGCAGTGTTGCCCTCGTCGAGGGTGGCGTAGGCGGCGTTCTCTTCCGCCGCGTACTCGATGGCGCCTGCCTGGTCGCCGCGGGCGTCAGTCCCGGCGCGGTAGACGACCGTGGCGTTGCCTTCGAGGCTGGGGTGCCAGGCGCCCTCGCGGACCTGGATCGAGGCGGCGGCGACGCCGCCTGCGTTGCGGACGATGAGGCGCTGCGCCGGGTCGAGGCCGGTCAGCCTCGAGTACGCGGCCCTGGAGGCGACCACGCCCGAGCCGCAGGACGGGGTCAGGCCCGCACCGCGCTCAAAGGTGCGGACGAAAACCTCGGCCTCATCGAGGGGCTGCAGCAAGGAGACGTTGGCGCCCTCGGGGAAGACCTCGTCGGCGCGCTTGCCCAGCTCGATTAGGTCGGGCTCGGAGTACGCGTCGACGACGGAGATCACGTGCGGGTTGGGCACGGTCACCGCGGTGAAGCCCTCGAACGGGGCGGGCAGTTCGGCGTCGTCGAAGTTCAGCGGGGGCAGTTCGAGCACCACCTGGCGGACGCCGTCGGCCGTCGACGGGGCGCGGTGCACCGTGTAGTCCCGGCCGCCGCTGGCGACGACCTCGGTGTCGGTGCCGCGCAGGTCGAGGATCAGCCGTCCGAGGCCGCGCATCCCGTTGCCGCAGAACTCGGCCGACGATCCGTCGGGGTTGAAGAACCACGCCTGCGCGTTCAGGCCGACCAGGTCGTAGAGGTAGATGCCGTCGCTGCCGCCGGTCCACGAGTCCCGGTCGCAGACCTTGCGCACGAACGCGCGCAGGTCGGCGTCGGACGCCCACGCGCCGGGCGTCGCCTCAAGCGCGAAGATCTCGTTGAGTGACCCATGGGTCTTCACCAATCGCATCAGACGCAAAGTCTAGCCCGTCATCTGCGGCGGCAGCCAACGCAGCCAGTCGCGCATGGGCCACTGCCACTGAGCCTCAGCTGCTCTCTCACCCGGCCCGTCGGCCTCACCCGGCCCGTCGGCCTCGAGCCGCAGGCACCGTCGGCCACGACCCTGCCCGCCGGAACTATAGGTGCCTCAGGGGCGCTAGTCATGTCATGCCTGAAGTTCAACTTTAGGCATTTAGATCTTACGTGGTTATTGTGTGTAGTTTGAGTCGTATAGAACCGCAAACTACACACGATCACGGCATTAGCTCGAAATGTCTGAATGCAAGGTTCGGACATTTCCGGTCAACGGTCACGCGCGACCCAGGCTGAGCGGCATTGGCGCTTGGGCAGACGAGCCGGCCACGACTCCTGGTTCATCGATGGCCTGCGGGCCGAGATCTGGCGGGCACCGCCTCCTGCTGGCGCGGGCGGAGGCGGTACTGGCTGGGCGACAGGCGCGGCAGCTGCTGGCTCCATGGCGAAGGCGGGGTAGGTGGAGAAGCTCCATGCCGAAGGCGGGGTAGGTGGAGAAGCTACATGCCGAAGGCGGGGTAGGTGGAGAAGCTCCATGGC
>Ga0302326_10024212_pt1 | contig 12352 bp, 12 predicted proteins | sample Palsa_T0_3_FD_202264 | JGI IMG/M metagenome (GOLD analysis project Ga0302326, IMG submission 202264) | Peat permafrost microbial communities from Stordalen Mire near Abisko, Sweden - Palsa_T0_3 | ecosystem: Environmental > Terrestrial > Soil > Palsa > Peat permafrost | place: Sweden: Abisko...
CCTGCTCGGAGCATTTGGATTGATCCTCGCCTCAGTCGGCGTGGCCGGAGTGACAGCTTATACGGTGACTCAGCGGCGCCACGAGATAGGCATTCGCATGGCGCTCGGCGCGCAGAAGAAAGATGTGTTTGATTAGTCATGAAGGAGGGAGTAGCTCTTATTACTACGGGTACACTCATCGGCGTGGCGTTTACCTGGGCCGGAGTGCGCCTGATGTCCGGCTTCTTCTTCTCCGTCGCGAGTGTGACAACCTTCGACCCCGCGCTGATCGTGGGCGCGCCGCTGCTGCTTGCCGGCCTGGCATTGGTGGCCTGTTATGCGCCGGCGCGAAGGTCGACGCGAATCGATCCCGCGATCGCGCTACGGCAGGAATAGATAGCGGGTGTTACTTGCCCATGATCAGCTTGCGGATATCCCATCCGTGTTTCACCATCGACATGAGGTCATAGTTGCACGTGCCATCCGAATCCTTTCCCTTCACGATCTGGTTCGGATCGACATGCATCTCATTTCCATATATTCCGGCGTTGGCCACACAAATGTGCAGGCCGGGAGAGCCATTCACGACCTCGCGCCAACACTGGTGAGTGGGAGCGATCAGGCGGGGACCCACGCCTTTCTCCGATTGGTGGTAATACTGCATTACGGGAGTGTCGCGGCAGAAAAAGGCGGACGAATCGAGGAACCTGACTAGTGCAGATTTGCCGGCCGGGTCTTTGCAACTGAATGTGAAACCATTGTTATCTGTGCGCCAAACCACGTAGATGAAATCCACGTAAGACCAGAGTCCGGAATAGCGAGCCACTCGATCGTACACAACTTGGACGAAGGAGGCATTAGTCTTGTCCAAGGCGTCTTCAAAGCTAGCCGGCTCGATTTCCATCGCGAATTGAAATGATGCCGGCAGTGTGCCTCCGTTTGTAATCTTGCTGTGCGCTTTGTAGGACCGGCACAGAGTCTCGATGAGCGGCGCCGGCCAGCTGCTATATGCCGATGAAGACGCCAACGTGCAGTTCCGGACCGGCTTGGCCACGGACGGGCCGGTCACGCCGGGAGATCCACCGGCCGTAGTAATCGGGTCAGACACGAGATGCAGTCTATCACAACCGGACCGGGCGATGACGTCACTTCGGCGTCGAGAGATACTTCTCCGGCATCGGATTCCCTTCGCGCTCCGAATCCCAAAGAATCGTAATTACCTTCCAACCCTTGGCGTCCCGAACGAACTGAAAGCTGTTAATCCCGCGCGCGAACGGTTTCTCATTCGGCGCATGGCGCGATTCGTAAGTGCTGAAGACATGCGCGATATTTCCGAACGTCTCCACACGGCGCGCCACTTCCGATTCGTAAAAGGCGTTCTTCTCGAAATTGGCGCCGGCCCGTTGCGCATACTCGTCCGGTGTCATCACTGCCGGCGTTGAGACTCCCGCCGTAGTCCGGATCGCGATCAGACGGCCCCCATCCGCGAACAGACTGCGGAATCGCGCCCAATCGCGCGTCCCCGCGGGTCCGGAGATCACGTCGTAAACGGCGTGCGTGAGGCTCTCGATGGAATCGAAATCGCCTGCATGCGCCATGGGAAGCAATAATGCCAGTGCGGCTACTGCAGCGTTCGCTCGTATTCTCATTTGGGCAGCTCCTTTACGATTTCCGATATGAAGTCCTTGGCGTCGCCGAAAAGCATCAGCGTCTTGTCCATGTAAAACAGCTCGTTGTCGATGCCCGCGAAGCCCGGGCTCATCGAGCGCTTGATTACCATCACGGTGCGCGCCCGATCCACATCCAGAATCGGCATGCCGTAAATAGGGCTGTCCTTATCTTTGCGCGCGCCCGGATTAGCGACGTCGTTCGCTCCGATCACCAGCGCCACGTCGCACTGCCCAAAATCGGAGTTGATGTCGTCCATTTCGTACAGGCGGTCGTAGGGGATATCTGCTTCGGCCAGCAGCACGTTCATGTGTCCCGGCATGCGGCCGGCCACCGGATGGATGGCGAACTTCACATCCACGCCGCGCCGCGTCAGAATGTCGAACAACTCGCGGAGCTTGTGCTGCGCCTGCGCCACCGCCAGGCCGTAGCCCGTGACGATGATCACGCTCGACGCCGATTCCAGAATCGCCGCGGCCTCTTCGGGGCTGGCGCTGTGTACGTTGCGCTTCTCCTTGCCGCCTTCCTTGGCGGATTGCACTTGTCCAAAAGCGCCGAAAAGCACGTCGATGAACGAGCGGTTCATCGCCTTGCACATGATGATGGAAAGGATCATGCCCGACGATCCATCGAGCGCGCCCGCGATCACCAGCAGCTTGTTGTTCAGCGCAAATCCCATGGCGCAGGCGGAAAGGCCCGCGTAGGAATTGAGCAGCGCGATCACCGTGGGCATGTCCGCGCCGCCAATCGGGATGATCAGCAGCACGCCGAACAGCAGCGAGAGACCCGCGAAGAACGGGAACAGATACGTATCCGTGGGAACCAGAATCAACCGGACGCCAATGCCGAGGGCGATGGCGAACAACGTCAAGTTAATCAGATTCTGATTGCGATAGGTGATGGGCCTGGTGGGCAGCACCTCTTGTAACTTACCGGCCGCCATCAAGCTGCCTGTAAATGTGAGATAGCCCAGCAGCATCTCGATGATCAGCGCCACCATCGTGAAGCCGTGCAGATTGGGCGTGTCGCGGTAGTATTCCGCCGTGCCTACCAAGGCCGCCGCCAGTGCTCCGCAGGCGTGTGAAAGCGCGGTCTGCTGCGGTACGGCGGTGATCGGCATCTTATACGCCAGCGGGACGCCGATGGCCGTACCCAGAAAGAACGCAACCAGAATCCACTGGTAATTGACGATGTCGTGAACCAGCAGCGTGCCCACAATCGCCAGTAGCATGCCGACTTCACCCGCGAAGACGCCGCGCCGCGCGGTGGCCGGCGAATTCATCCACTTCAGCGACAGGATGAACAGCGCCGCCGCCACCAGATAGGCGTATTGCACCAGGTGTGCGATCACGGTTTAGCGGATCCCTTCGGGTCCTCGCGCTTCCGGAACATCTTGAGCATACGGTCGGTGATGAGGAAGCCGCTCACGATGTTGATTACGGAAGTGGTCACGGCGATGAAACCCAGCACCCGCCCGAACGTGGAGTCGCCGGCCGATTCGGTGACCAGAATCGCGCCCACCACGCAGATGCCGGATATGGCGTTGGTGATGGACATCAGCGGCGTGTGCAGCAGCGGCGACACCTTGCGGATGATTTCCAGTCCGACGAAGGTCGCCAGCATAAAGACGTAGAGACTGAGTTCAAGATCGGAAGGCATGCAGCTCCTATGAGACGGTTTCCAGGGACGCTAATCCCATGGCTTCGCGGACGCGCGCGTGAACCACTTCGCCGGCGTGCGTTACCAGGGTTTCGCGGACGATCTCGTCCTCCTGGTTGAGCGTGAAGCTTCCGTCTTTGATGAGGTATTTCAGGAACGTCGCGATGTTGCGCGCGTACATCTGACTGGCGTGATACGGAATGGTGGAAGGCAAATTGACCGGTCCATAAATCTGCACGCCGCGCTCTTCCACTACTTCGCCCGGCCGCGTCAACTCGCAATTGCCCCCGCGCTCGGCGGCGATATCGATTATCACTGAGCCCGGCGGCATGCGCTGCACCATCTCCCGCGTAAGCAGGATAGGCGCCCGCTTGCCGGGGACGGCGGCGGTAGTGATTACGACATTTTGTTCCGCGACCACGTTGGCCATGGCCTCGCGCTGGCGGCGGTAGAAATCTTCGCTCATCGCCTTCGCGTATCCGCCCTTGTCTTCGGCGGAGGCTTCGCCCACGTCGAGTACGACAAAGCGCGCTCCAATACTTTCGATCTGTTCTCTTACGGCGGCGCGGATATCGTAACCGCTGACCACCGCGCCCAAGCGGCGCGCCGTCGCAATGGCCTGCAATCCGGCGACGCCAGCGCCCAGTACCAGCACGCGCGCGGGAGCCACCGTGCCGGCCGCGGTCATCAGCATGGGGAACATGCGCGGCAGTGAATCGGCGGCCATCAGTGCAGCTTTGTAGCCGGCGATGGTGGCCATGGAAGAGAGTGCATCCATGCTCTGCGCCCGCGTGATGCGGGGCATCAATTCCATGGAGAGAAAACTGACCCCGCGTTCGGCCAGATCGCGAGCGGCGTCGATGGAGGTGAGCGGCTCGCCGAAACCGATGACTGCCTGCCCGCGGCGCAGATACGCCAGATCCGCGCGTCCTGCCTGGAGGTTGGCGCCCAAACTCCGAACCTGGAGAATCACCTCCGACGCGGCGAATACATCCTCGCGGCAGGCGATGCGCACGCCTTTTTCGGCGTACTCGGCGTCGGGCATGCCGGCGGGAACGCCCGCGCCCGATTCCATCAACAACTCGACATTGGTTTTCTTCAAAACGGAAAGCGCGCCCGGCGTCATCGCCACGCGGCGCTCGCCGGGCAGCGATTCAGAGACAATACCGACCGTAGTTCCCACCATTGATCTCCAGGAAATTGAACCGGCGCATCCCAGGCGCGGAGCTTTCGTGTCTGGGAGGCTTCGGCATGGAAATACCAGTGTACCTTGACCCGATGTTCCCGTGACGCAGGCGTTTCTGCCTCACAACCGCTGGCCTCGCCAGCGGCCGCAGACCTACCCGGGTATGGCCCCACCCCCCATAATTATATGGCATAATCATCTGTATGAAGAAAACCCTCAACATCGACGACGACCTCTTCAATCAGGCGAAAGCAGCCTGTGGCGCCGCCACCGATACTGAGACCGTCCGCTTGGGCCTCCAGGCCCTGGTGCGCCACGCAGCTTACCAGAACCTGCGCGCCCTTATGGGGTCGGAGCCTCATGCGCAAGATGTGCCGAGGCGCCGCGAGAGGCCTCGAACCAGGCACAGGGCGGCCTGATGGTCCTGGTGGACACCTCCGTGTGGATTCGGTACCTTGCCAACCGGGCGCCCTTCGCAGCCGAGTTGGATAGGCTCCTCGATCTCGATGAGGTGACCGGGCACGAGTTGGTCTACGGAGAACTCCTCATCGGCGATCGCGGAGGCCGCCGGAAGTTACTGGCCGCTTATGAGTTGATGCATCAAGCGAGTACCGTTCCTCACCACGATGTCGTCTGGTTCGTCCGCGAGCGGGAACTGTACGGGCGCGGTGTCGGTTGGATCGACATTCATCTGCTGGCATCCGCAATTGTAGGCCGGATGCGGTTGTGGACGGCTGACCAACGTTTATCGGCAGTCGCCAAGGAGTTCGGCGTCGCCTATGCGGCGTGAGTGACGGTTGCTTCCCAGCGTCTTGATTCGGCGTTCGCCGCGCGTGCGGACCCAACGGGACGGGCGATTCTCGCCCGGCTCGCGTCGGGTAAGGCGTCGGTAGCGGAACTGCCCGGGCCGTTCGCGATCAGCCAGCCCGCAATCTCCAAACGCCTCAAGGCTGCTGGAACGGTCGGGCCTGATTTCGTGCGCTCCCAACGCGCAGAAGCGGCCGTGCCGGCTCGAAGCCCGGGCTGCTCGCAGAGGCTGCTGGTTGGCTGGATGACTACCGCCGGTTCTGGGAGGGCAGGTTCCGGCGGCTTGACGCACGTCTTCGACGCATAGGCCCCGTGACCGGGGGGTCCGAAGAACGTGCACGAATACCTCGCAGGCGTCCCGGGGAGCCGACAGCACTTTGAACAGGGTGTGCGCGGCGACTCGGTCCGGTTGGATCATTTCCGGTTTAATGGCGACTTCTTCGAACGGTGTACCGAAATCGGCGCCGCGACAATACGATTGTTCCGGATCAATGCAATCGAGAGAATCGCTGAGCGTCGAGAACTGCGAGATCTTGGATATTACCCGAGGCGTTGAGCCGGCCTGACTACTCCACCCGCAACGCCTCCACCGGCTCCACCGCTGCCGCCCGCCGTGACGGCACATAACTCGCCAGCGCCGCGGCCCCCGCGAGCCCAATCGCCACAGCTCCATAAGTAACTGGATCGACAGGCTTGATTTCGAACAGCAGCGACGACATCAGCCGCGTAATAGCAACCGCCCCTACCAATCCAAATGCCAGCCCGATCATAGCCAGCACCAATCCGTGGCGAACAAACATCCCCGTCAATTCCCGCTGGCGCGCGCCCAGCGCCATGCGGATGCCGATTTCGCGCGTTCGCTGCGATACCGAGTATGAGATCACGCCGTAGATGCCGACCACGCCGAGCAGCAGCGCCATGCCTCCGGCGACCGCCAGCATCACCAGCGTCAACGAGGTCCGCGCCATCGACTTGGTATAAATCTCGTCGAGTGTGCGCACATCGAACAGCGGCAGGTTCGGATTGACCGACCAGATCGTTTGCCGGATCTCCTTCAAAAAAGTTTGCGAGCCGGTCCGGCCGCTGCGAATCGCATAGGCCACCGTTCGCGGCGAGTTGACGCCGTCGCCCCAGAGATCCCTCCTCAGGGCGGGCCAATATACGGTGGTTGGCGATTTCTGATTCACGCCATCGTCGCGCTCGTTGCCGGCCACGCCGACGATTTCGCGCCAAGGGCCTTTCAGGTCCACGCGGATTCGCTTGCCGAGCGCCGCCGCGGGCTCCCGCCAATATTCGCGCGCCAGATTCTCGGTGACGATCGCGACAGGAGCTTTCTCATAGAGATCGGTCCAGGTGAAGTCGCGGCCTGCGATGAGCGGGTTGCCTACAGTGTGCAGAAAACCCGGCGAAGCGAACTTGAACCGCCGGAGTGGCGGCAATTTGCCTTCACCATAAGGCTTGTCCTGAGGAAATATCGGGTCGAAGCCGTTGTTTCCGTCCATCGTAATGGAAGTGGAAAACGCCGCCGACGAAACGCCGGGGACCGCCTCAATCTTTCGTAGAATCTCCTGCTGCATCCGTACCACCTGCTCAATATCGCGCACTTGAGCCGCCGGGATATCGAGGCGCAGCGTCTGTACTTCCTGCGGGCGCGTGAATCCCGGTTGCACCTGGCGCAGAGCTTGGAACGTGCGGATCATAAGGCCCGAGCCGATCAAGAGCACCATCCCCAGCGCCACTTGCAACACCACCAGCGTGCTCCGCGCCCGATGGCGTTCGCGGCTCTGGCTGAGAGTGCGTCCGCCTTGCCTCAGCGCCGTGCCCATCCGCGGCCCGGCATATTTGAAAACCGGAATCAGCCCGAACAGCACGCCGGCAATTAACGAGATCGCCAGCGCAAACAGCAGCACCCACGGGTCGATGGAGATTTCGTCGAGGCGCGGCAAACTCGCCGGACCCATCGCCACCAGCAATCGCAAAGCGCCATAGGCAACGCCTAATCCGAGCAACCCGCCGACCACGCCGAGGCTGACGCTTTCAAATAACAGATCGGCCGCGATGCGCCACCGGTCCGCCCCCAGCGCCGTGCGAATGGCCAGTTCCTGGTGGCGTCCCTCGGCCCTCACCAGCAACAAATTGGCGACGTTGGCGCATGCGATCAGCAGCACGATGCCGATGGTTCCCATCAAAACCCACAACACGCTGCCGATATCGCCGATCACATCCTGCTTCAAGGGCCGGAGGTTGGGAGCGATGTGCGCGTCCTCGAACATTTTGAGGTTGTATCCCGGCGGCGGCGGAAACTTCGCAGTCACAATAGGAAGCATCCGCGCCACGTCGGCATTTGCCTGGGCCAGCGTCACGCCAGGTTTGAGCCGGGCTATGCCCTGGTGACTGAAGTTGCCGAGGAAGAGTGTGCCGCGGTCGAACTGGAAAGGCATAAGCAGCGCGGGCTTCAAATTCAGGAAGCGGAAGCTGGAGGGCAATACGCCAATCACCTCTCGCGGCCGGCCGTTCACATCGATTCGTCGGCCGATTACCGAACGGTCACCGGCGAACCTGCGCTGCCAATAGCCGTAAGTTAGCATGATGGTTTCCGGGCTGCCGGGCGAATCGTCCTTGCGCGTGAACCAGCGTCCGAGGATGGGCTGCACGCCCAGAAGCGGCAGGATGCCATCGGTGACATTCAGAGTGGGAACCTGTTCGGGTTCGGCCAGACCGGTGACGCTGTCGCTGTCGCTATCCCAAAGGCCGATATCCTGAAAAACGCGGCTCTCCTCGCGAAAGATGAAATAGCTGGAGGGCGACGCGTTTACCTCTTTAAGGCCTATTCCCGGCGCGGTAAGCCATACGCCCACTAACTCATCGGGCGCGGAGTAGGGCAGGGGCTTGAGCAACACTCCCTCAATCACGCTGAAGACCGCTGTGTTCGCGCCGATTCCGGTGGCGAGCGTCACCAGCGTGATGGCGGTGAACATCGGCGAGCGGCGCAGACGGCGCACAACGTGCTTGATCTGGTTGTCTCGGAATGCCATATGCATGGAATACGATGCGCGGCGGCAAAGGTTTGCATTATTTTGGAACAGCAGACGCCCGGTAGCGCAAAGCGGTCGAAAACTGGCACGATATCAGTCATGAGAACCTCCGCGCGTAACGCGACACCAGCGCCATTGGCGTGCTTGGCCTGCGTCCTCCTGTCGGGATCGTTATTTGCTCAGCGTCCCATGGGCACTGCCGGCGATGAAGCCGCAGTTCGGGCGATCGTGCAGAAGTATATGGATGCGCGCGACCGCCAGGACGCCCATGCACTGGAATCGCTGTTCACGGCGGATGCCGATCAGCTCGTCTCGTCCGGCGAGTGGCGCAAAGGCAGCGCCGAGCTGGTGAAAGGCACGCTCGCAAGTTCTCAAACCACGGGCGGCAGGCGAACGATTACCTTGACATCAGTGCGTTTTCTAGCGCCCGGCGTCGCCGTCGCGGACGGGCATTACGATCTCACCGGTTTGGCCGGCGGCCAGAACCGCAACATGTGGACCACGCTGGTAGTGACGCGCGGCCCGGATGGCTGGCGCATCGCGGCAATCCGGAATATGCTGCCGGCAGCGCCTGCGCCCGTGAAGTGAAGCACTTTGTGGGGCAGCCAATCCTGGCTGCAGCCGGTTTTCAGCCGGCTCTCTTCGCCTCGCAGCGCACATCGAAGAACGCGCGCCACATCGCCTCACTGGAAAGGCGATACGATTCGGTCCCCGAAAGAGAGAGTACACTATTAAAGGCCCGGAGAAGAATCATGTATCTCCTATCGCGGTTCCATGTATGCACCCTGCTTCTGGCGGCGTTGCCTTTGATCGCCCAGGACGATATCCCGCCCGCGGGCAGAGGCGGCAGAGGCGGTGGCAACACCCGGGAGTTCCTGGGGCTTGGCCCCGCTCCCGATGCTGCCGCCGCCAGCCGCGGCGAAAAGTTGTATGCTCCCAATTGCGCCTTCTGTCACGGCGAGAAGGCGCGGGGCGCGGGGGCGCCTAACCTGGTCCGCTCCGCGCTGGTGCTGCATGACGAAAAGGGCGAGCTGATCGGACCCGTCGTTTCCAAAGGCCGCCCCGACCAAGGCATGCCCGCATTCCCCAACTTCGCCGAAGGCCAGATCTACGATATCGCCCAGTACCTGCATCTGCAAGTGGAGCTGGTGGCCAATCGGGGTACTTACAAACGCCTCAATGTGGTAACTGGCGACGCCAAAGCCGGAGAGGCTTACTTCAATGGAGCCGGAGGCTGCAACGCCTGCCACTCAGTTACCGGCGATCTTGCTCATGTTGGAAGCAAATACCAGCCGGACCAATTGCAGACCAGATTCATTTGGCCCGCCGGTAGAGGCGGCGCAAGAGGACAAAAGGTGACAGTCACATTGCCGTCGGGCGAGTCCATTACGGGTACTTTGAAGGCCCAGGACGATGTCAACGTCTCGATATATGATGGCGCAGGCAACTATCGCTCGTGGCCGCGGGAAGGACTCAAGATTCAGATGGAAGATCGTCTGGTGGGGCACCGCCGGTTACTCGAAAAGTACACCGACGCAGACATGCACAATCTCACTGCCTATCTGGCGAGGCTGAAATGAAGCGATCAAAAGACCACTCCTACGCGATCCGAGCCGCGCGCGTTAGCAAGCGGTTGCCCCTGGCGCTCACTCTAACACTGATCCCGTTGGTCTTAGTAGCCCAGTCTCTCGACCCGAAGGCGCTCCTGAAACCCGCGCTCGACTCTTGGCCGACTTACAACGGCGACTATTCGGGACGGCGCTTCAGCCCGCTTACCGAAATCAACGCCGCCAACCTCGGCAGCCTGTCTCTGGCGTGGTTCTACCGCGTCGCGAATATCGGCCCACAGCGCGGCGTCGGCAACCCCTCAATCACATCGACTCCGCTGATGGTCAACGGAATCCTTTACTTTACGATTCCCGATCATGCCTGGGCCATCGATGCCCGCACAGGCGAGGAGATCTGGAGCTACAGTTGGCAGGATAAAGGCGGCCATCTGGTGGGTAACCGCGGCCTTGGAATGTATGGCGATTGGCTGTATTTCATGACTCCGGACTGCTGGTTCATTTCGCTGAACGCGAAGGATGGCAAGGAGCGATGGAGGAAGAAGGTCGCTGACGAAAAGATGCAGTATTTCTGCACCATGAGCCCGCTGGTGGTGAAGAATCACGTTATGGTGGGCGTGGGCGGCGATGCCATGGATGTGCCCGGGTTCCTCGATGCCCATGACCCCGAAACCGGAGATTTGCAATGGCGCTGGAACACCACGCCCCGCAAGGGCGAGCCTGGCTCTGAGACATGGCCGAGTCCGCAAGCCATGGAGCACGGCGGTGGCATGACATGGTTGCCCGGCACTTACGATCCCGAACTGAATCTGATTTACTGGGGAACGGGCAATCCGAATCCGGTCTTCGCCGGCCAAGGTCGGAAGGGCGCCAATCTTTGGACCGCTTCCATCGTGGCGTTAAATGCCGATACCGGCAAACTGATCTGGTACCATCAGCCATCGCCGCATGACACTCACGATTGGGACAACGTAGAGACACCCGTGTTATTCGACGGGCTATTCAACGGGCGTCCGCGCAAGATGCTGGCCCAGGCCGCGCGCAACGGCATCTTTTCGGTGCTTGATCGAACCACCGGAGAGAGCCTGGTAACCAAGGGCTTTATCGGAGTGAACTGGATGAAAGGCATTGACGCCAAGGGCCAGCCGATTCCCGATCCTGCTAAGGAACCTAAAGTAGATGGCTCACTGATCGATACGCCCGGGGGCGGCGGGACTAACTGGGCTGCGCCGAGCTTCAATCCAGTGACCGGACTCTTCTATGTGAATGCCAAACAGGGATACAGCGTCACTTATCTCACCGACGACGACCCGCAGCCGCAAGGATACGGCGGGGGCGGGGGCGGCGGCCTTTCGGAGCCCATTCTGGAAGCGCTGGACTATAAGACCGGCAACGTTGTGTGGAAGCATAACTACCCGAGTGGAGGCTTCGGCAACGCGTTTCCCGGTGTCTTGAGCACTGCGGCCAAGCTGCTGTTTACCGGCGATCCTTCGGGTAACTTGCTTGCGTTCGATGCGGCGACGGGCCGGATCCTATGGCACTTTCACACGGGCACGATGGTGAGTAATGGCCCGTCGACATATACCCTGAACGGTAGCCAGTATCTGCTGGCCGGCGCCGGTGACACTCTATTCGCATTCAAGCTCGTGAAGAGCGGGAATTGATGGGGCCGGATTTTGTGAAGGAGTACACACAGATGACCAGAAGACACATGCTTGCGGCCGGCGCCGCGTCCGCTTTGCTATCTCTAAGGCCCGGTTTGGCTCAGCCATCGGGAAAGCCGCTGCGCAACATGGGTGGCGCCCCGGCGGGCTTCCCGGTACGGTCGCGCGCCGGCCGGGGCAGCGGCAAGCCTTTCGACTTCGTCGAGTACTGTCACAGCCTCGGTTTTGGCGTCGTGGAAACGCGTCTCCCGCCCACCGATCCGGAATCCATCAAAGCGTTCCGGCAGAAGATCGAAGCCTACCACATGCGCGTGATCCTGGACGTAGGCTACCCGCGCGATGAGGCCGGCGTCGCCGCCTTCGACGCCTCAGTCAAAGCGGCCAAGGAGTGTGGCGCTATCTCGTTGCACGCTGCGATGACCGCCAGGCGCTATGAGGAGTTCGACACCTTCGACGCTTTCAAGCAGAGTAACGAACGAAACCAGAAGTCGATTGCCCTCGCCGAGCCGGTTCTCCGCAAATACCGCGTGCGGTTGGGAATCGAAAACCATAAGGGCTGGCGATCCGCCGAACAAGCGGCATGGTTGAAGCGCGTGAGCAGCGAGTGGGTTGGCGTCCACTTCGATTTCGGCAATAATGTGTCGCTTTGCGAAGATCCGGCAGAGACGCTCCACAACCTGCTGCCCTACACCTTCGCCTGCCACATCAAAGACATGGCCGTCGAGCCCTACGAAGATGGATTCCTGCTCTCCGAAGTGCCGCTTGGCGAAGGCTTCCTCGATATCAAGG
>Ga0302326_10024213_pt1 | contig 12352 bp, 12 predicted proteins | sample Palsa_T0_3_FD_202264 | JGI IMG/M metagenome (GOLD analysis project Ga0302326, IMG submission 202264) | Peat permafrost microbial communities from Stordalen Mire near Abisko, Sweden - Palsa_T0_3 | ecosystem: Environmental > Terrestrial > Soil > Palsa > Peat permafrost | place: Sweden: Abisko...
GGCGGCGAGGAGGCCCACGGGCTGGGATTGGTCACCCGCCTGGCCGACGATCCGCTGGCGGCCGCGCAGGAGCTGGCGCGGGAGATCGCCGGGCGCTCGCCCGACGCCGTGCGCGCCGCCAAGCGCCTGCTCGAGGAGTCGTGGGGACGCCCGGCGCAGGAGACCCTGGCGCTCGAGGCCTCGCTGCAGGGCAGCCTGATCGGCTCCCCCAACCAGCTTGCCGCCGTGATCGCCGGGATGAGCGGTGAGCCGCCGCAGTTCACCGACCCGGCCTGAGCTCCTCGCGCTGATCCGCTTCCGCGCGCGCCCCGTATAGGAGGTCAAAGGCGCAGCAGGGGACTTCCCGGCGCCTAAGCCTGGCAACCGAGACGGAGTGCTTATGAGCTATGAGATCAATCTTGATGAGGTCGACGTCGACGGCGCCGTCCGTGAAGCGGCGGACGCGGTGTCCGGTGACACGCGCCTCAGCTTTCTGAAGAAGGCGGGCATCGCAGGAGGAGCGGCGATGAGCGGCGGCGCGGTGCTGTCGGCGCTTGCACCAAGCGCGTTCGCCGCCGCGGGCGGCGGGCGTCCACCAGCCTCGTTTGGGAAGGGCGACGTCGGCATCCTCAACTACGCGCTCACGCTCGAGTACCTGGAGGCGGCCTTCTACAACGGGGCCACCGCGGCGAACCTGTCGCTCAGCCCGCAGGCCTCCTCCTTTCTGAAGGTGGTCACCAAGGACGAGAACGCGCACGTCAAGTTCCTGAAAGGCGCGCTCGGCTCCAAGGCCGCGAAGACGCCGAAATTCGACTTCAAAGGCACCAACACGAACACCGAAATGTTCATGAAGACTGCTCAGGTGCTCGAGAACACGGGCGTGCACGCGTACTCCGGGCAGGCGCTGAACATCAAGGCGCCCGCGTACGTCAAGGCCGCCGTCTCGATCCTCACGATCGAGGCGCGTCACGCAAGCGTGATCGGCCTGCTGAACGAACCCGCCGGCGAAGACATCGCCCCCGACGGCCCGTTCGACACTCCCTTCACGGCCGCGAAGGTTCTCGCGGCAGTCAAAGCCACCGGCTTCATCGTCGGCTGAAACGTAGGGGCCAGCGCCGCCTGACGGACGTGTGTCCGCCGGGCGGCGCCTCGCTGTACGAGATCATCGGAAAGGCCGGCGCATCGAGGACTTTGCCGAAGGCTGCTGAGCGGTCTAGGTGTTGCGCCGGTTGGCTGGAACGGGACGCTCGCCCGCGCCCCGTACGGCGTCCAGCAGCGTGATCTGCTCAACGCGCCCTGCCACATCGAAGTGACAACAGGGTCCGGTGATCAGGAGCGCGGTCACCGTCACCGCGGCTCTCGGCCTCATCACGGTCGCCGTCGCATCGCCGACCGCGGGCTTCGGCGCCGCGACACCCGTCTTCGCTTTCGAGGGGAGAATGAGCAGCGCGAGTATGAGCCCGAGGGCGAAGATCCCTGCGGCCCACGCGAAGGCGGTGGTGTAGCCGTGGATTGCGGCCGCGTTGGCCGCTCCCGGCGCACGCGCGTGAGCGGACACGTAGCTCGCGGTCGCGCTGGCGAAGATCGTGCTCAGAAGCGCGGTTCCGACCGAGCCGCCCACCTGCTGTGAGGTGTTGACCATCGCCGAGGCGACGCCCGACTCGGACGGATCGATGCCGAGTGTCGCGGTGCTGAACGCGGGCGCGAAGATGCAGCCCATCCCGAGGCCGATGATGAGCAATGAGGGAAGCACGTGGCCCGCGTAGCTGGCGCCGGGGGACAGCCGGGTGAGCAGCAGCATGGCGATCACCCCCAGCGTCATCCCGACGGCAACGAGCGGCTTGGCGCCCGTGCGGTTGAGCAGCTTGGTCTGCACCGTGGTGGAGGCGACAACCAGCACGGCGGTCAAGGGCAGGAACGCCACGCCGGTCTTGACGGGGGAGAAGCCGAGGTTCTCCTGTAGGTAGTAGGTCAGGAACAGGAAGACCGCGAAGATCCCTGCGCCGGCAAGGAGGATCGACAGGTAGGCCCCGCCGCGGGCGCGGTTCGCCACGATGTGCAGCGGAAGCAGGGGGTCGGCTCTGCGACTCTCAACGGCCGGGAACGCGGCGAGCAGGACCACGCTCGCGGCGAGCGCGACGATCGTCAGCGGCGCTGTCCAGGAGTGCGTCTCGGCGTTGGAGAAGCCGTAGACGAGCGCGAACAGACCCCCGCCTGCGAGCAGGACACCCGGGATATCGATACGAGGGCGCCCGTCGGGAGGATGGTTCTGCAGGAGCCTCAGCGCCACCAGCACCGTCGGTATTGCGATCAGAACGTTGACGTACAGACACCACCGCCAGGACAGGGTCTGCGTGAGCGCCCCGCCGAGGACCAGCCCGACCGATGCGCCACCACCGGCGATCGCCCCGAAGATGCCAAATGCCTTCGCCCGGTCGGGCGAGCCGGCAAAGGTGACCGTCAGCAGCGATAGCGCGGAGGGCGCAAGCAGAGCACCGAAGGCGCCCTGAAGCGCCCGTGCGCCGATCAGCATCCCGAAGGACTGCGCCAATCCCCCGATCGCGGAGGCCGCCGCGAAACCGATGAGGCCCGCGATGAACGTCCACTTGCGCCCAAACAGATCGCCGAGCTTCCCCCCGAGCAGCAAAAGGCTGCCGAACGCCAGCGCATAGGCGGTCACGACCCACTGCCGGCTGTCGGTGGAGAAGCCCAACGACCGCTGTGCCGAGGGCAGCGCGATGTTCACGATCGTCGAGTCGAGGACGACCATCAGCTGCGCGACGCCGAGCAGGGCCAGGATCGCCCAGCGATGGTCGCCGGATGCGGGGGTCGTGTCGAGTGCGGCGTCCGTCGGCATCGCTGACCCCTTCGGTCGCAAGACCCGTTCGGAGTTGATCGAGCAGTGGCGGCCGATAGGGGCCGGAGACCGACACTACTCCTTTGACGGACACCCGGTGGACAGGGCGCCCGGAACTACATCTACGGTGCGAGCTGGCCGTCGTAGAGCGCGAACACCGCGCCCTGCGGGTCCATCACGACGGCGATCATGGCCATCTGGATGTCGATCGGCCCGGCCAGCGTGGAGCCGCCCAACTCCCCGAGCTTGACCAGGGCCGCGTCGAGGTCCTCGACGCCGAAGTACACGAGCCAGCTGGGCGGCGCGGGCGGGGTGACGTCGCGTATGCCGCCGTTGTGGGCGCCCCGGTTGAGGATCGTGAGGTAGCGCCCCTGGGGGCTGTTCATCTCCTCCACGCTCCAGCCGAACAGCTCACCGTAGAAGGAGGCGGAGGCGTCCAGGTCGGGGGACTGCAGCTCGTTCCACACCAGCGCCCCGGGGGCGTTCACGAGCGCCGCGCCGATGTGATCGCCGGGCTGCCACAGCATGAAGTAGGCGCCCTGGGGATCCTGGATCACGCTCATCCTGCCGGCGGTGAGCACGTCGAAGGGTGGCGCGTGCACGTCTGCCCCGAGCTCCTTGGCGCGGGCAGCCGTGGCGCCCGCGTCGGAGACCTTGACGTAGGAGTTCCAAATCGACGGCACCCCGGCGTCACGCTGCTGCTGGGGCTGGCCGGCGATCGCCGCCACCGGCTTGCCGCCGACGACCTGCATCGAGTAGTAGGAGTCGTCCCCCACCGGGCGGTCGTCGGACTGCCAGCCCAACAGCCCGGCGTAGAACGCCTTGGCGGCCTCCTGGTCGGTGCTCGTGAGTTCCGCCCAGCAGAACGTGCCGTCCGTGTAGTCGCTTCGCTCGCCCATGGCGGCGAGCGTACTAGATTCGGGGAGTGGCCAGGGAGGTCCAGATCCGCGAGCAGACGATCAGGCTGGGACAGCTGCTGAAGCTCGCCGGGGTGGTCGACAGCGGCAGCGATGTGAAGGCGCTCCTGGCGAGCGTGCCGTTGGCGGTGAACGGGGAGCCCGAGACGCGGCGCGGGCGCCAGCTGCACGACGGCGACGTGGTGCGGGTCGAGGGCGAGGAGCTTGTGGTTAGAGCTGGCTTCTCCGATGCCGTGCCATACCCTATGGGTGGTACATTCAGCCCATGGTAAAGACGACGATCTACTTGCCGGACGAGCTTCACCAGGGGATCAAGCACGCGGCGAAAGAGCGTGGCACCAGCGAGGCTGAGCTGATCCGCACGGCCGTGCGTCACGAGTTGCTCGGCGCGCCCGCCGACCAGCAGGAGCGCGCCCAGCGGCGCGCTCGTCTACTGGCGGCTATGGGCAGGCTCGACCGCTCCGCCTACCCCGACGATTACCTTGATGAGCTACGCGGCCAGTGGCACGGCTGATCGTTCTCGACGCGAGCGTCGCCATTGCCGCGCTCTCGGCAGATGACTCGCACCACGATGTGGCGATGGACGCGCTCGCCGGCGCAGGCGACGACGAACTCGTGCTCGCCGCCACCACGAGGGCAGAGATCCTCGTCGGCCCTGCTCGCGTTGGCGGCAAGGCACTAACGGCCGCGCGAGACTTCGCAGACGGCTGCGAGACGGTCCCTGTCAGCGCCGACATCGCTGAGGATTCTGCGGCACTGAAGGCCCGCCACCGCGGCCTCAGCGTCCCTGACGCAATCGCGCTGGTAGTCGCGGACATGATCGATGCCGACGCGGTGTGGACATTCGATCGGCGCTGGCGGGATGTGCATCCGCGCGTGGCAATCCCGTAGTCGCCCCGTCCGTGGGCTGAAGCGTCGTATTCGCGGAGGTTCGGGGACCTGCGGAATATCGGGGCGCCCGGATTCGAACCGGGGACCTCACCGACCCGAACGGTGCGCGCTACCAGGCTGCGCCACGCCCCGACGCGCCTGCCAGTATTCCACACGCCCGCTTGCCACACGCCCGCGCGACCATCAACCTTCCGTGGCCAATGCCCGCCCAGCTTGCAACCATCCTCCGCGAGATCGACCGGCTGCTCGAACCCGGGCGCTTCAAGGACTACGGTCCCAACGGCCTGCAGGTGCCGGGGCCAACCGAGGTCAGCACCATCGCCACCGGCGTCTCGGCGCATGCAGAGCTGTTCGAGCTGGCCGCCGGAGAGCACGCCGAGCTGTTGATCGTCCATCACGGGCTGTTCTGGGGTAGCGCTCCCGGTCCGATCGACGCCGCGCTGAAGCGCCGGCTGCAGATCCTGTTCGATGCGGACATCGGCCTGGCCGCCTACCACCTCCCGCTGGACGCCCACCCCGAGGTCGGCAACAACGCCCTGCTCGCCCGCGCACTCGGCGCCGAGCAGCTCGAGCCCTTCGCGCTGCACGACGGTGAGCCGGTCGGCTTCATCGCGACCCTTCCCGGCGATGGGCTCGCGGCCGCCGACCTGTTCATCCGCGTCCGCGACGTCACCTCGCGCGAGCCGCTGGTGTTCGACTGCGGGCCGGCCCGCGTGCGGCGCCTGGCGGTCGTGACGGGCGCCGGCGCCGACTACCTCGACGACGCCGCGGCCGCGGGTGCGGACGCACTGCTGACCGGCGAACCGGCCGAGCGCACGATGGCACAGGCGCGCGAGTCCGGCCTGCACCTCATAGCCGCCGGCCACTACGCCACAGAGACCTTCGGCGTCAGGCGCCTCGGCCGGCACCTCGCCGAACGCTTCGATGTGCGCGAGGTGTTCCTCGACGTTCCAAACCCCGTGTGAACCCGGCCGCCTCACGGCGGGCCGGCACGCCGCCACCGGTCGGCGGCAGGATCGGCGCCGGACGGCCGACGCGGACATCGATACACCACTGTCAGCGTCTAAGATCAAGTTGTCCCGTTAGCTTTGTGAGTGAGGAGGAGAACCCTGATGGAGGTCACCGCCGCGGCGTCGAGGACGGCGTCGAAGACCATGGCCGATCTGATCCCGGTCGCGGCCGCCGCGCATGCTCAGAACACGGCCGTGCGCTACAAGCGCGACGGCGCCTGGCGCGAGGTGACCTACGCACAGCTCGCTGACATCGTGCAGGAGATCGGCCTCGGGCTGATCGATCTCGGCATTCAGCCCGGCGAGCGCGTGTGCATCCTCGCCAACACCCGTCCCGAGTGGTCCTACATCGACATGGCCGCCACCTCCGCGGGCGCCATCGTCGTGCCGATCTACCCCACCAACTCGCCCGAGGAGTGCCTGTGGGTCATCTCCGACTCGGACGCCGGGACGATCGTGTGCGAGAACAGCGAGCAGCTCGCGAAGATCGAAGCGATCCGCGAGCAGGTCCCGAACCTGCGCACGGCCATCATGATCGAACCGGCGAGCGGCGACACCGCGGCAAACGGCTCCTCGCCCGGCCATTCAGCGCTGCCCACGGTGTCACTCGATGAGGTGCGCAAGCGCGGCGGCGGGCACTCCGCGCAGGAGCTTTCCGAGCGCCGCGCGGCGGTCGGCCCCGATGATCCTTTCACGTTCATCTACACCTCGGGCACCACCGGGCCGCCGAAGGGATGTGTGCTCACGCACGGCAACTACCGCGCGATCATCGACATGATCACCGAGGCCGGCGAGATCGAACAGGACGAGGTCACCTATCTGTATCTGCCGCTGGCCCACTCATACGCCCTGCTCGTCCAGCTCGCGGCATTCGACCTGGGCAGCACGCTCGCCTATTTCGGCGGTGACACCAAGCAGATAGTCGCCGAGCTGATGGAGGTCAAACCGACCTACCTGCCGTCGGTGCCGCGTATCTTCGAGAAGGTCTACACGATCGCCCACGGCGCGATCGAGGCCCAGCCGCCCGAGGAACGCGCGCGCACGCAGGCGATGCTCGAGCTCGGCATGAAGGTGAACGACCTGATCAGCCGCGGCGAACCGATACCCAAGGAGCTGCAGAAGCCCTTCGAGGAGGCCGAGGAGGCGCTGTTCAAGAACGTGCGCGCCATCTTCGGGGGTCGCATCCGCCACGGAACCAGCGGCGCGGCGCCGATCGCCCGCGAGATTCTCGAGTTCTTCTGGGCCTGCGGCGTGCCCGTGCTCGAGGGTTACGGGATGACCGAGACCGCAACCGCGGCGACGATCTCTACGGTCGAGAACCATCGCTTCGGCACCGTCGGGCGGGCACTGCCCGGAGTGACGCTGAGGATCGCCGACGACGGTGAGATCCTGATCAAGGGCCCGAACATCTTCAAGGGCTACCACAACCAAGCCTCCTCTCAGGGCTTCGGCGCCGTCAACGATGGCTGGCTGCACACCGGCGACCTCGGGTCGATCGACGAGGACGGATACCTCTCGATCACCGGCCGCAAGAAGGACATCATCATCACCGCCGGCGGCAAGAACCTGACGCCGGCCAACATCGAGAACGACCTCAAACAGTGCCGCTGGATCTCCCAGGCCGTGATGCACGGCGACCAGCGCCCCTACCCGGTCGTGCTGATCACACTCGACGAGGAAGAGATCCCGATCTACGCGAGCGAGCACGGCCTGGCGCAGGACATCCCCACGCTCGCCACCGACCCCACCGTTCACGCCCTGATCCAGGATGAGATCGACCGCGTCAACGCCAAATACGCGCAGGTCGAGCAGGTCAAGCGATTCGCGATTCTCGACCACGACCTGTCCCAGGCGACGGGCGAGCTGACGCCGACGTTGAAGGTCAAGCGCAACGTCGTCAACGAGCGATACGCCGAGCTGTTCGACTCGCTGTATGCGAGCTAGCGTGTTGTCGTCCCCCCAGCTGCGAACATAACCAGGTATGCGCACCGACCCAACTGACAACGGAGGTCTGTTCGTCGGGCGCCGGCCCGGCACGGCCCCCGTTCGCTTCAAGGCCCTGCCGCGGCGCGGCAGCGAGCTGCGCCAGCGCGTCGACGGCTCTCTCGCCGGAAGCCTGCTGAGCGGAATGATCCTCCTCAGCCTGCTCTGCTGGGGGCCGATTCCACTGGCCTGCCTGTGGATCGGCTCGCAGGCCGACTACCTGTCGGGCAGCGTCAGCCTCGGCATCCTCGTGTCCTTCATCGGGCTGTTCACCTTCCTGTTCGGCGCGCTCTCGATCCTCAAACGCATGGATCAGGCGTGGATCCTCGTCCGTCGCGCGGCCGGGCACGATCAGCGCACCGGCGCGCTCGGCCGCGTCTTTGCCGCGACCGTCGTCGTCTGCGCGCTCGTCTTCGTGCTGTGGTTCCTGGTCTTTCACGGACCCGGGGCCAGCCTGGCCGGCCCCGGCGAAAACAAAGTGTGAGCCTGCTCGGGTCCTCGGGGCGGCTCGCTGGCCGAGCCGCGCCCGATCATCGCTGCTAGAACAGGCCGTACCGTGGGCCTACTCGACTACTACCGCCAATTCGAAGGCATGACCGAGGAGGAAGTCAACGCGGGCCTGCGCGAGCAGGCCGCCGAGCGCAGACGCAAGGCGCTCGCCCGCGTCGAGACGCTCGATCTGTCGCAGACGACCTGGCCTGAGCTACCCCACCCGCGGATCGTCAACACGATCGCGTTCGTGGCCCTGCGCGGCCTCAACCGCTATCCGCACCTGCACGCCTCGGACCTGCGCAACGAGCTGGCCGAGCGCCATCAGACCGAGCCCGCCCGCCTGATCCTCGGAAACGGAGCCGCCGAGCTCCTCAGCTCGGCCACGCGCGCTCTGATCGAGCCGGGCCAGCAGCTGCTCAGCTCCTGGCCCTCCTACCCGCTGTATCCGATCATGGCCCGCCGCGCCCACGGCCGTGCCGTCCCGGTCACGGGCGGGGTCGATGCCCTGCTGGAGGCTGCCCGCGAGCCGAACACGCGGGTGGTGGCGCTGGCGAGCCCGAACGACCCCACCGGCGAGCTTCTGCCGGCGGTCGAGCTCGAGCGGCTGCTCGACGGGCTGCCCGAAGGCGTCGCGCTGCTGCTCGACGAGTCGCTCGTCGAGTTCGCCGACTCGCAGCCCACCAACTCCTCGCTGAAGCTGCTGGAGGACCATCCTCGCCTGCTCGTGTTCCGCAGCTTCTCCAAGGCCTGGGGCCTGGCCGGTCTGCGCGTCGGCTATGCGCTCGGAGGGCCCGGCTCGGAGGATCTGCTGGCCGAACTCGAGCCCGATCTCGGCGTCTCTGAGGTCTCCCAGGCAGGCGCCCTGGAGGCCCTTCGCAGCTGCTCGGGCCTGCTCGCGCAGCATGTCGCTGAGATCGCCGGAGAGCGCGTGGGGGTGACCGCCGCGCTGCGCGAGCGCGACTTCGAAGTCAGCGACAGCCAGGCCAACTTCCTGTGGGCTGCGCACTCCTCGCTCGAGGGCGACGAGCTGGCCGCCCGGCTGGCGCGTGCGGGCGTGCTGGTCGCGGGCGGAGCCGCCCTGGGGGAGCCCCGCCACGTGCGCATCGCCCTGCGCAACGCGACTGCTTCAGATCGCCTGCTCGGGGCGATCGACAAGGCACTCTCCTAGGACCCACGCGCCCGGGCCCCGCGCCGGGCGAGCGCGTGCGCTGAGCCTCCTCAGCCGGCGGACCCGGCCTGGCGCAGCAGCGCTCCGGTCGTTCCCTCGAGGATCTTGCGCCAGGCGCTGACCTGTTCGGGTTCGTCGAAGTGCTCGACCACCTTGCGCACGCGCTTCGGGGAGATCTCGAGTTCGTGACGTTCGGCGATCTCCTGGTAGTGCTCGTACTGGCCCGCCAGGTGCTGGGTCACCGACTCGAACCCGTGACGGGCGATCTCCACGCGCGAGGCGAAGTTCATCATCGAGGTCTGGAACATCAGCTCGTCGTTGGCCTCCGGCTCGATCAGCACGATGTCCACGCCCGGGTAGCGCTCCTCCCAGTGCTTGGCCAGCTCGTGCAGCCGCTGGTGGGCGACCAGCTTGAACGCCTGGTAGCCGATCTGGGGGAAGCCCATGTCGGAGACTCGCCGCGGGCGCTCTCCGTGCAGCGTTTTGACCGTTCCCTCGAAGTCGTTCACAAACGGCACGATCGGGTTGATCACGATGATCAGGTGCGCCCCGGCCTCCACCGCGATGTCGAGGTTGGTCGTCGAGACGATCCCGCCGTCGATCAGCTCGCGATCGTTCACGCGCACCGGCGCGTAGACCATCGGCAGGGCTCCGGAGGCGCGCACCGCTGTCGAGATCGGCACCTCATCAGAGCCCTCGGCGCCGAACACGACCCGCTCGCAGGTGTCGAGGTCGGTGGCCGTCACGTACAGCTCGCAGGCCAGCTCCCTGAAGTCATCGGTTCGGCCCGGCTCTGAGAGCACGCTGTGCAGGTAGCTCTCGATCCCGGCCCCCGTGTACATGCCGGACGGCAGCCCCTCGGCGAACCCCAGCAGGACGTCCATCAGCGAGACGGCCCCCCGCTGGGAGACCACCTGGCGAAGGAGCGACAGCGTGCGCACCGGCAGCATCGACACGGTGCGCGCGAACTCGCCGAGGTTGGGCTGCAACAGGTCGCCGATGTCGATGTCTTTGAAGGGGGTCCTGCCCTGGCGGGTGACAACTTTCATCATCTCCTCGGGGGTCACGCCGTTGGCGCACAGCGACGCGATGAACGATCCCGCCGAGGTCCCCAGGTAGACGTCGAACTGATTGACCGTGCTGTTGACCGCGAGCAGGTCCAGGGCGCGCAGGGCGCCGATCTCATAGACGCCCCCGGTGAACCCGCCGCCGCCCAGCACGAGCGCGGTCTTGTGGCGCCTCGGCCGCCGGCGGCGGTCGACCGATCCTGCACGTCCGACGCCGCGGGCAGCCAGGCGGCGAGCCCGCTTCTTGGCCGCAGCCTCGCGCTTCTGGGTGGGTTCCAACTTGACAACCTTGCCCATGCTCGAAACATTTTACGGTACGTGCCCCGGGACAGCCAGCCAATGCCCCCGCGATCGCACCGCGGAACGCTGGCGAGAGCCCTCCTCGCAGCCTGCCTGTGCGCCCTGGTGGCGCCGTCCCTGGCGAGCGCCGCCGGCAGCCTGGCCGGCCTGCAGGCCGATCTGACCGGCCAGCTCACGCAGGCCGGGTCGGGGTCGGGCGCATATGTCTATGACCTGACCGCCAAACAGACCCTCTTCTCAGAACGCGCGACCACGCTGCGCCCACCGGCCTCCGTCGAGAAGCTGTACACGGCCGTGACGGCGCTCGAGCGGATGGGTCCCTCCGCGCGCCTCACCACGAGCGTGCTCGGCGTCGGGCATCCTGCGGCGGGCGGCGTGTGGGCCGGCAACCTGTACCTGCGCGGAGGCGGAGACCCGACCTTCGGCTCGAGCGCCTTCATCCGCGCCCACTACGGCGGACAGGGCGCGAGCGTCTCCGCGCTCGTCTCCCAGCTCGTCAAGATCGACGGCATCCGTCGCGTGACCGGCTCGATCGAGGGGGACGAGTCCTTCTTCGACTCGCTGCGCGGAGAGCCCTCCAGCGACTACGCCCCCGACCCGTTCCTGGAAGGCACGCTCAGCGGGCTCGCCTTCAACCGAGGCGCCGTCGGCGGGGAACGGGGCCCGCACGCCCCCGCCGCCTACGCCGCCCACGAGCTTCTCGGCGCGCTCAAGAACGCCGGAGTCTCTGTCCACGGCTCGAGCGGCGCCGCGACGACGCCGGCCGGGGCGGTGGCGCTCGCAAGCGTGCGATCCCCCACGATCGGCCAGCTCCTGGGGCTCACGCTGCCGCCGTCTGACAACTTCTTCGCCGAGACTCTGGTCAAGGATCTCGGCGCCGACTTCGGCGGGGCGGGCACCACCGACGCCGGGGCCTCCGTCGTGAGCCGCACGATCTCGAGCCTGCTCGGCATCCACCCGCACGTGGTCGACGGCTCCGGTCTGTCCCCGGCCGATCACACGTCCCCCTACCAGGTCGTGGACCTGCTGGTGGAGCTGGCGCCGAGCACCTTGGGAGTCGCCCCCACCTCGGTCGGGGCGGTGCTGCGCGGCGATCTCGCGGTCGCCGGGGAGACCGGCACGCTGTCTGAACGCATGCGCCACACCGGCGCCCAGGGCCACTGCCAGGCCAAGACCGGGACGCTCACCGGCGTCTCGAACCTGGCCGGCTACTGCCAGGCTGCAGACGGCCACCTGCTGGCATTCGCCATCTTCAACGACGGCATCTCGACAGAAGCGGCGCACGTCTTCCAGGACCACATGACGATCACAATCGCCGACTACTGACCGACCAGCTCGCGCAGACCCTGCTCGTCGAGCACCGCCACCTCCAGGCGCTCGGCCTTGGCGAGCTTTGACCCCGGGCTCTCGCCCGCGATCAGGTAGTCGGTGCTCTTGGACACCGAACCGGTCACCCGCCCGCCGGCGGCCGTGATGCGTTCGGTGGCCTCTTCGCGCGACCAGTTGGGCAGGGTGCCCGTGAGCACGAGCGTCCTTCCGGCCAGCGGCCCGTCCGCCGGAGCCGGGCCCTCTTCGGCAAAGCGCAGGCCGGCCCCGCGCAGATCCTCGATCAGGGCCCGCATGCGCTCGTCCCTCAGCTGATCGGAGATCGAGGCGGCCATCTTCTCGCCCACCCCCGGGGTCTGTGC
>Ga0302326_10024216_pt1 | contig 12352 bp, 8 predicted proteins | sample Palsa_T0_3_FD_202264 | JGI IMG/M metagenome (GOLD analysis project Ga0302326, IMG submission 202264) | Peat permafrost microbial communities from Stordalen Mire near Abisko, Sweden - Palsa_T0_3 | ecosystem: Environmental > Terrestrial > Soil > Palsa > Peat permafrost | place: Sweden: Abisko...
CGCGCCGATCGCGATGGAGCAGGGGCTGCGCTTTGCCATCCGCGAGGGCGGCAAGACGGTCGGTGCAGGCGTCGTTGCTAAGGTGATCGCTTAATACGTTGATTATCAAATTACAGGGCAGTAGCTCAATTGGCAGAGCGGCGGTCTCCAAAACCGCAGGTTGGGGGTTCGATTCCCTCCTGCCCTGCCAGGCATGGCTGAACCTGTAGGTAACGGCAAGTAAACATGGCAGAAGTGCAAACACCCGCGGGCGCGTCGGCCAAAGATACCGCGCTGATGATGTTGTCGGCCATCGTACTGATCGCGGGCATCGTCGCGTTCTACTGGTACGACGAGCTGGCGTTGCCGTTTCGAGTGGCGATGGTCGCGGCGGGCCTGGCGGCGGGCGCCGGCCTCATGTGGTTCACCTGGTACGGGCGAGAGTTCTGGCAGTTCGCGCAGGCTGCGCGCATCGAGTTGCGCAAGGTGGTATGGCCTGAGCGTGAAGAGACGATCAAGACTACGTACGTCGTGTTTGGTTTCGCCGTCGTAATGGGCTTGTTTTTTTGGCTGCTCGATATGGGTCTTACTTATATGACTCGGCTATTGGGCGGCCAAACCGGCTGACGAAATCGGAGCTTCTATGTCCTTGCGATGGTATGTGGTTCACGCTTATTCGAATTTCGAGCACAAGGTCTCCGAGTCGCTCAAGGAGCGGGTAAAGCGCGCCGGTTTGGACGCCAAGTTCGGTGAAATTCTGGTCCCCACCGAAGAGGTGGTGGAAATGCGCGACGGCCAGAAGCGCAAGTCCGACCGAAAATTCTTCCCGGGCTATGTGCTCGTGCAGATGGAGATGGACGAAGACACCTGGCACTTGGTCAAAGAGGTACCGAAGGTACTGGGCTTCATCGGCGGCACCAGCGACAAGCCGGCAGCCATCACTGACAAGGAAGCGATGTCGATTCTGCGCCGCGTGGAAGAGGGCGTGGACAAGCCGAAGCCGAAGGTGCTGTTCGAGCCCGGCGAGGTGGTGAGAGTGACCGACGGCCCGTTCAATGACTTCAACGGCGTGGTCGAGTCCGTGAACTACGAAAAGAACCGCCTGCAAGTGGCGGTGCAGATCCTGGGGCGCTCGACGCCCGTGGAATTGGATTTCTCGCAAGTAGAGAAGGGATAAGTTTTATCGGGCGGGGCGCATCGCCCCGTTGAAAGGTGGCGCGCAGCGCCTAGATATTTGGCGCGCAGCGCCTAACAAGGGCGAAAGCCCGTGGGCAAGGGCCCGCACAAAGGGGAGCTTTCCTTAAAGGGAAGGCGCTTGTACCCACAGGAGTAAGCGACAGATGGCAAAGAAGGTTACCGGCTACATAAAGCTGCAGATTCCTGCGGGCCAGGCGAACCCTAGTCCGCCGGTAGGTCCCGCGCTCGGCCAGCAGGGCGTGAACATCATGGAGTTCTGCAAGGCATTCAATGCGCAGACTCAGGCCTTGGAAAAAGGCTTGCCGACCCCAGTAGTGATCACTGTGTATAGCGACCGCAGCTTTACCTTCATCATGAAGACGCCGCCGGCCTCGGTGCTCATCGCCAAGGCTCTCGGCCTTCCCAAGGGCAGCGCGACTCCGAACACCGCCAAGGTGGGCAAGATATCGCGCAAGCAGCTCGAGGACATCGCCAAGGTAAAAATGCCCGATTTGACCGCCGCCGATCTCGATGCGGCCGTTCGCACCATTGCGGGCAGCGCCCGCAGCATGGGCGTCGACGTGGAAGGAGTGTGACATGCCAGCCGTAGCCAAACGAACCAAGTCCTGGAAAGAAAAGCTGCCGCCCGGCAAATCGTATCCCATCGACGACGCCCTCAAGCTCGTCAAGGAATTTGCGACGGCGAAGTTCAACGAATCTGTGGATGTGTCCGTGAATTTGGGCGTCGATGCCACCAAATCGGACCAGCAGGTCCGGGGCTCGACGGTGATGCCGCATGGCACGGGCAAGACCGTCCGCGTGGCCGTGTTCACCCAGGGCAAGAATGCCGATGCCGCCAAGGCAGCCGGAGCCGACATCGTCGGTTTCGAGGACCTGGCCGAGAAGGTCAAGGCGGGCCAGATCGATTTCGACGTCGTCATCGCGAGTCCCGATGCCATGCGCATCGTCGGCCAACTGGGCCAGATCTTGGGTCCTCGCGGCCTGATGCCCAATCCGAAAGTGGGCACGGTGACGCCGAATGTTGCGGAAGCCGTGAAGAATGCGAAGTCCGGCCAAGTCCGGTATCGCACCGACAAGGCGGGCATCATTCATGCGCAGATCGGGCGCGCCAATTTCGAGCCCGCCGCACTGAAGGAAAATCTGCTGGCGCTGGTGACGGATCTGCAGAAGATCAAGCCGGCGACATCGAAGGGCATTTATCTGAAGAAGCTGACCGTGTCCTCGACCATGGGTCCGGGAGTGGCGGTAGACCAAGCCAGTTTGGGGCTCGGTTAGTAATTTTTGCAGGGCTGCACTGGGCCGCAAGGCCGAGTGCAAACCGTCGAAGACCGCAGGCGGGCCAAGTTCGACATCGAATGAGGGCCTTTAAAGATCCAGCCTGCGCAGATGGTGGGACCCGAATCAGGAATTTCCTGGTGAAGGTCGCACCAAGGAGCGCGATGGCGTGTTCCAAGGGTGGGTAGGGGCGGCGGCGCCCGTACCTGGTGTGTGACGCTTCTTTCCGGGGACCTATATGGCACTCAAGTTAGAAGAGAAGAAAGTCGTGGTGGCAGAAGTCAACGCGGTCGCGGCGAAAGCCCTGTCCGTGGTGGGCGCAGAGAACCGTGGCTTGACCGTGACGCAAATGACCGACCTGCGTGCGAAGGCGCGCAAGGAAGGGGTTTATTTGCGGATCGTCAAGAATACGCTCGCGCGCAAGGCGGTTGCCGGCACTTCTTTCGAGTGCATTTCTCCGGCGCTGAAAGGACCCATTGTCCTCGCGTTCTCCAACGATGATCCGGGCGCTGCCGCGCGGATCGTCAAGGCGTTCGCCAAGGACAACGACAAGCTGGTGACGACGCTCGTGTCTTTGGGCGGGCAATTGCTCAAGCCCGATGCACTCGAGCGCGTGGCTTCATTGCCCACGCGCGCGCAGGCGCTGTCGAAACTGCTGGGTGTGCTGCAGGCGCCGATTTCGAAGTTCGTTGGTACGTTGGCCGCTCCCAACTCTAAGTTGGTGCGGACGCTGGCTGCTGTTCTTGAAGCCAAGAAGAGCGGCACGGCACCGGCGGCGAATTAACCTGATTCGGGGCCTTAAAACCCCACATTTATTTGGAGACGATAATGGCTGTTACTAAAGACGAAATCCTCGACGCGATTTCCAAGATGTCCGTCATGGAAGTGGTCGAACTGATCTCCGACATGGAGAAGAAGTTCAATGTCACGGCGGCTGCTCCGGTTGCCGTTGCGGCGGCGGGCGGCGGCGCTGCTGCGGCTCCGGCCGCGGAAGCTCAGACCGAGTTCACCGTGACCATGACCGAGTTCGGCGCCAACAAAGTGGGCGTCATCAAGGTCATTCGCGAGATCACGGGGTTGGGCTTGAAGGAAGCGAAGGACCTGGTTGAGGGCGCTCCTTCGACCGTCAAGGAAGGCATTCCGAAGGCGGACGCCGAGACGATCAAGAAGAAGCTGGAGGACGCTGGCGCCAAGGCTGCCATCAAGTAGTGATTATTGCCGATACGCGCAGTTCGATGGTTGCCGCTGGTTCAGTGGCAGCCGTCGGCTGCGCATTTGATTTGATTTGAGGCGAGGCCGCTTTAAGGCCTCGTTAAATTTTGGCGCGAAGCGCTAGTCGATACTGGAAAAGGGTGATCTCTAATGGCCTATTCGTTCACCGAAAAGAAACGCATCCGGAAGAATTTTGGTAAGCGTCCGAGCATCCTCGGCACGCCGTACCTGCTGGCGATCCAATTGGATTCGTACCGGCGGTTCCTGCAAGCGGATGTCGCTGAATCCAAGCGCGACGAAATCGGCTTGCACGCCGCCTTCGACAGCGTTTTCCCCATTTCCAGCTATTCCGGCAATGCCACTCTCGAGTACGTAAGCTACCGCCTCGGCGAGCCCGTATTCGACGTCAAGGAATGCCAGCTGCGCGGACTGACCTACGCGGCTCCGCTGCGCGTCAAAGTGCGGCTCGTGGTGCTCGACAAGGAGGCCAGCGGCGCCAAGAAGCCGGTCAAAGACGTGCGTGAGCAGGAAGTGTACCTGGGCGAGTTGCCGCTCATGACCGACAACGGCACCTTCATCATCAACGGCACCGAGCGGGTCATCGTGTCGCAGCTGCACCGCAGCCCCGGCGTGTTCTTCGATCACGACCGCGGCAAGACGCACTCGTCCGGCAAGCTGCTGTTCTCCGCCCGCATCATTCCCTACCGCGGCTCGTGGTTGGACTTCGAGTTCGACCCGAAGGATTGCGTGTTCGCGCGCATCGACCGCCGCCGCAAGCTGCCCGTGACCATCATCCTGCGCGCTCTCGGCTACACCGAGGAGCAGGTGCTGGACATCTTCTTCGACAAGAACGTGTTCCACCTGTCGAAGAAGGAAATTGAATTCGAGGTGATCCCGCAGCGCCTGCGTGGCGAAACCGCCGCGTTCGAGATTCGCGTCGGTAAGAAGGTCATCGTCGAGGAAGGCCGCCGGATCACCGCGCGTCACGTGAAGGAGCTCGAGGAAGCGGGGATCAAGCGCCTGCCCGTGCCCACGGAATATGTGCAGGGCAAGGTGCTGGCGCACGACATCGTCAACACCGAAACCGGCGAAATCCTGGCCAAGGCCAATGAAATCCTGACCGTTCCCACGGTGGGCAAGCTGATCGAAAGCGGCATCACGGAAATCCGCACGCTGTATGTCAACGATTTGGATCGTGGCCCGTATATTTCGGACACTTTGCGCATCGATCCGACCAAGACGCGCCTCGAGGCGCTGGTCGAAATCTACCGCATGATGCGCCCCGGCGAGCCGCCGACCAAGGACGCCGCGGAGAACCTGTTCCAGAATCTGTTCTTCAACGGCGAACGTTACGACCTGTCGCCGGTCGGCCGCATGAAGTTCAACCGCCGCGTGGGCCGCGAGGAGATCACGGGCTCGGGCGTGCTCAGCAAGGAGGACATCATCGAGGTCATGAAGACCTTGATCGACATCCGCAACGGCAATGGCCACGTGGACGACATCGACCACCTGGGCAACCGCCGCGTGCGCAGCGTCGGCGAAATGGCGGAGAACGCCTTCCGCATCGGCCTGGTGCGCGTCGAACGCGCCGTCAAGGAGCGCCTGACCATCGCCGAGAGCGAGCCCATCATGCCGCAGGAGATGATCAACGCGAAGCCGGTGGCGGCCGCGGTGAAGGAGTTCTTCGGTTCCTCGCAGCTCTCGCAGTTCATGGACCAGAACAACCCGCTGTCGGAGGTCACTCACAAGCGCCGCGTTTCCGCATTGGGCCCCGGCGGCCTGACGCGCGAGCGTGCCGGTTTCGAAGTACGCGACGTGCACCCGACGCACTACGGCCGGGTGTGCCCGATCGAAACGCCGGAAGGCCCGAACATCGGGTTGATCAATTCGCTGGCGGTCTACGCACGCACCAACGACTACGGCTTCCTGGAGACTCCGTATCGCCGCGTCTCGAACGGCATGGTGACCGACCAGATCGACTATCTGTCGGCCATCGAAGAAGGCCAGTACGTGATCGCCCAGGCGAACGCCACCCTCAACGAAAAGGGCGAGTTCACCGACGATCTGATTTCCTGCCGTACCCAGAACGAGTTCACCTTGTCCGCTCCGGACAAGATCGACTTCATGGATGTGTCGCCCAAGCAGATCGTCTCCGTGGCGGCCTCCCTGATCCCGTTCCTGGAACACGACGACGCCAACCGCGCCCTCATGGGTTCGAACATGCAGCGCCAGGCGGTTCCGACCCTGCGCTCGGAAACGCCCCTCGTGGGCACCGGCATGGAACGCGCCGTCGCCATCGATTCCGGTGTCACCGTGGTCGCGCGCCGCGGCGGCAGCGTGGATTCCGTCGATGCCTCGCGCATCGTGGTGCGGGTGAACGACGATGAAACGACGGCCGGCGAACCCGGTGTAGACATCTATTCGCTCACCAAGTACACGCGTTCGAACCAGAACACCTGCATCAACCAGCGTCCGCTGGTCAGGGCGGGCGATGCCATCAAGCGCGGCGACGTGCTGGCCGATGGTCCGTCCACGGATCTGGGCGAGCTCGCGCTCGGCCAGAACCTGCTGGTGGCTTTCATGCCCTGGAACGGCTACAACTTCGAAGACTCCATCCTGATCTCCGAGCGCGTGGTCGAGGAAGACCGCTTCACGACCATCCACATCGAAGAGCTGACCTGCGTCGCTCGCGACACCAAGCTCGGACCTGAGGAAATTACAGCCGACATTCCCAATGTGGGCGACTCGGCGCTGGCCAAGCTGGACGAGGCGGGCATCGCCTTCATCGGTGCCGAAGTGCGCGCCGGCGATATTCTGGTGGGCAAGGTCACGCCGAAGGGCGAGACCCAATTGACGCCGGAAGAGAAGCTGCTGCGCGCGATCTTCGGCGAGAAGGCCTCCGACGTGAAGGACACCTCGCTGCGCGTGCCTCCCGGCATGGACGGCACGGTGATCGACGTTCGGGTCTTTACTCGGGACGGGGTGGAGAAGGACTCGCGCGCCCTGGCGATCGAGAAATCCGAGCTCGAGCGCGTACGCAAGGATTTGGCCGACCAGCAGCGCATCCTGGAAGACGACATGTTCCAGCGCGTGCGCGGCATGATCGAGGGCAAGTCCGCGGAAGCGGGCCCCAAGAAGATCAAGGCCGGCACGCAAGTCGACGGCGCCTATCTGGCCGATCTGCCTCGCGAGCAATGGTTCGAAATCCGTTTCAAGGACGAAGACCTGAACGCGCAGCTGGAAACGGTCTCCGAGCGCCTGAAGGGCCAGCGCAAGGCCTTCGAAAAGCGTTTCGAGGAGAAAAAGGCCAAGATCACCGCGGGCGACGATCTCGCCCCGGGCGTGCTCAAAATGGTCAAGGTGTACCTGGCGGTGAAGCGCCGCGTGCAGCCCGGCGACAAGATGGCCGGCCGACACGGCAACAAGGGCGTGATTTCCTCCATCGTCCCGGTGGAAGACATGCCGTACATGGCCGACGGCACTCCGGTGGACATCGTGCTGAACCCGCTCGGCGTGCCTTCGCGAATGAACATCGGCCAGATCCTGGAGACCCATCTGGGCTGGGCCGCCAAGGGCTTGGGTGCCAAGATCGGCAAGATGCTGGAAGCGCAGCAAGCCGTGGTGGAACTGCGCAAATTCCTGGGCCAGGTCTATAACGAGACCGGCGGCCAGAAGGAAGACATCAAGTCGATGAGCGATGCCGAAGTCATCGAACTCGCCAGCAACTTGAAGAAGGGCGTTCCGATGGCGACCCCCGTGTTCGACGGCGCCAGCGAAGAGGAGATCAAGAATCTTCTGACGCTCGCGGACCTGCCGACCTCGGGCCAGACCACTCTGCACGACGGACGTACCGGCGAGCAATTCGAGCGGCCGGTCACCGTGGGCTACATGTACATGCTCAAGTTGAACCACCTGGTCGACGACAAGATGCACGCGCGTTCCACGGGACCGTACAGCTTGGTCACTCAGCAGCCGCTGGGCGGCAAGGCGCAGTTCGGCGGTCAGCGTTTCGGCGAAATGGAAGTGTGGGCGCTCGAGGCGTACGGCGCCGCGTACACCTTGCAGGAAATGCTCACGGTCAAGTCGGACGACGTCAACGGGCGTACCCAGATGTACAAGGCGATTGTCGACGGCAACCACGAAATGAAAGCCGGCATGCCGGAATCGTTCAATGTCTTGGTGAAGGAGATCAGATCCTTGGCCATCAACATCGAACTAGAGAGCGAGGCCTAATCAATGAAAGACTTACTCAAGTTGTTCAAGCAGCAAGTGCCGGTCGAGAATTTCGATTCGATCAAGATCGGGCTCGCGTCGCCGGACATGATCCGCTCCTGGTCGTACGGCGAAGTGAAGAAGCCGGAGACCATCAACTACCGGACCTTCAAGCCGGAACGCGACGGCCTGTTCTGCGCCAAAATCTTCGGGCCCGTGAAGGACTACGAGTGTCTGTGCGGCAAATACAAGCGCCTGAAGCATCGCGGCGTGGTCTGCGAGAAGTGCGGCGTGGAAGTGACGCAGTCCAAGGTGCGCCGCGAGCGCATGGGCCATATCGAGCTGGCCAGCCCCACCGCGCACATCTGGTTCCTGAAGTCCCTGCCCTCCCGCATCGGCCTCATGCTGGACATGACCCTGCGCGAGATCGAGCGCGTGCTGTACTTCGAAGCCTTCGTGGTGGTCGATCCCGGCATGACTTCGCTGCAGCGCGGCCAGCTGCTGACGGACGAGATGTATCTCGAGTCCATCGAAGAGCACGGCGACGAGTTCGATGCCCGCATGGGCGCCGAAGCCGTCCATGAGCTGCTCAAGTCAATGGATCTTCCCTCCGAGGTGGTCAAGGTCCGCGAGGACATGGCGAACACCAACTCCGAGACCAAGATCAAGCGCCTGTCGAAGCGCCTGAAACTCATCGAAGCCTTCATGGAATCCGGCAACAAGCCGGAGTGGATGGTGCTCACCGTTCTGCCGGTGCTGCCGCCCGACCTGCGTCCGCTGGTGCCGCTCGACGGCGGCCGTTTCGCGACCTCGGATCTGAACGATCTGTACCGCCGCGTCATCAACCGCAACAACCGTCTGCGCCGGCTGCTGGAATTGAATGCACCGGACATCATCGTGCGCAACGAAAAGCGCATGCTGCAGGAAGCGGTCGATGCGCTTCTGGACAACGGCCGCCGCGGCCGCGCCATCACGGGCACCAACAAGCGCCCGCTCAAGTCCTTGGCCGACATGATCAAGGGCAAGCAGGGCCGCTTCCGCCAGAACCTGCTGGGCAAGCGCGTCGACTACTCGGGCCGTTCGGTCATCGTCGTCGGTCCGACTCTGCGCCTGCATCAGTGCGGACTGCCGAAGAAAATGGCTCTGGAATTGTTCAAGCCCTTCATTTTCTCCAAGCTGCAGCTGCGCGGCGAAGCCTCGACCATCAAGGCGGCGAAGCGCCTGGTGGAGCGCGAGGGACCGGAGGTATGGGACATCCTCGAAGAGGTGATCCGCGAACATCCCGTGCTCTTGAACCGCGCACCGACCTTGCATCGCTTGGGCATCCAGGCGTTCGAGCCGGTATTGATCGAAGGCAAGGCCATCCAGCTGCATCCCTTGGTCTGCACCGCGTTCAACGCCGACTTCGACGGCGACCAAATGGCCGTTCACGTGCCGCTCTCCATCGAGGCACAGCTCGAAGCGCGTGCGCTGATGATGTCGTCCAACAATATTCTCTCGCCGGCCAACGGCGAACCCATCATCGTGCCGTCGCAGGACGTAGTGCTGGGTCTCTATTACATGACCCGGGAGCGCGTGGGCGCCAAGGGCGAAGGCATGGCGTTCAGCGATGTCGCCGAAGTGCATCGTGCTTACGAGAGCCGCAACATCGACCTGCAGGCCAAGGTCAAGGTGCGCCTGTCCGAATACATCCGCGACGCCTCCGGCAATCTGGTGCAGAACATCCGGGTGGTCGCAACCACGGCGGGCCGGGCATTGCTGTCCGAGATCCTGCCGCATGGCCTGTCCTTCGATGCCATCAACCAGGACATGACCAAGAAGATCATTTCCGCGACCATCAACATGTGCTATCGCACTGTGGGTCTCAAGGAAACGGTCGTGTTCGCGGATCAGTTGATGTACACCGGCTTCCAATTCGCGACCCGCGCGGGCGTGTCGATCGGCGTGGACGACATGGTCGTGCCGCAGCAGAAGACCAAGATTCTGGCCACGGCCGACAAGGAAGTGAAGGAGATCCAGGAGCAATACTCTTCGGGTCTCGTCACCAACGGCGAACGCTACAACAAAGTGGTCGATATCTGGTCGCGCACCAATGACCAAGTGGCCAAGGCCATGATGGAGAAGCTGGGTACCGACGAGGTCACCGACACCAAGGGCAACAAGGTCCGCCAGAAGTCGTTCAATTCCATCTTCATGATGGCCGACTCGGGCGCCCGCGGTTCGGCCGCGCAGATTCGTCAGCTCGCCGGCATGCGCGGCCTGATGGCGAAGCCGGACGGCTCAATCATCGAAACGCCGATCACGGCAAATTTCCGCGAAGGCTTGAACGTACTGCAGTACTTCATCTCGACTCACGGTGCGCGTAAGGGCTTGGCTGACACGGCCTTGAAGACGGCGAACTCCGGGTATCTCACGCGCCGTTTGGTCGACGTGGCGCAGGATCTGGTGGTCACCGAGATCGATTGCGGTACCGTCAACGGCCTGTCCATCACCCCCATCGTCGAAGGTGGCGATGTGGTCGAGGGCTTGGGCGAGCGTGTGCTCGGCCGGGTCATTTCCGAAGACGTGACCGTTGCGGCCACCGGCGAAGTGCTGGTCAAGACCGGCGTTCTGATCGACGAGAAGTTGGTCAAGCTGCTGGAAAAGATGGGTGTCGACCAGGTCATGGTGCGTTCGCCCATCACCTGCGAGACCCGTTACGGCGTCTGCGCGCAGTGCTACGGCCGCGACCTGGGCCGTGGCCATCGCATCAACATCGGCGAAGCGGTGGGCGTCATTGCGGCGCAGTCCATCGGCGAGCCGGGCACCCAGCTCACCATGCGCACCTTCCACGTCGGCGGCGCGGCCTCGCGAGCGGCGGCGGCCAACGGCGTCGAAGTCAAGAGCAAGGGCACCATCCGCCTGCACAACATCAAGACCGTGCGCCATGAGAAGGGGCATCTGGTCGCGGTGTCCCGTTCGGGCGAATTGGGTGTGGTCGACGAATTCGGCCGCGAGCGCGAGCGTTACAAGATTCCCTACGGCGCCACCATTACGGTGAACGATGCAGATGTGGTCACGGCCGGGCAGTCGGTCGCGAACTGGGATCCGCATACCCACCCCGTGGTCACGGAAGTGGCGGGCATGATCAAGTTCTCCGACTTCGTCGACGGCATCACCGTCACGACCCAGGTGGACGACGTCACCGGCCTCACCAGCACCGTGGTACTGGATCCGAAGCAGCGTGGCTCGGGCGGCAAGGACCTGCGTCCGGTCGTACGCCTGACCAATGCCAAGGGCAAGGAAGTCACCTTCGCCAATACCGACATTCCGGCGGTGTATGCGCTGCCCGCGGGCGCCATCGTCAGCCTGGAGGACGGCTCCAAGGTGTCGGTGGGCGACGTCATCGCGCGCATCCCGCAAGAGTCGTCGAAGACCCGCGACATCACCGGCGGTCTGCCCCGCGTGGCCGATTTGTTCGAGGCGCGCAAGCCGAAGGATTCCGCGATTCTGGCGGAAGTCAGCGGTACCGTGAGCTTCGGCAAGGAAACCAAGGGCAAGCGCCGCTTGATCATCACCAACGAGGGCTCCGACAAGTACGAAGAGCTGATCCCGAAGTGGCGCCATCTCAATGTGTTCGAAGGCGAGCAAGTGGAGAAGGGCGAAGTGATCGCCGACGGCGAGCCGAACCCGCATGACATTCTGCGGCTGCAGGGCGTCGAGGCATTGGCGAACTACCTGGTCCGCGAAATCCAGGACGTGTACCGGCTGCAGGGCGTGAAGATCAACGACAAGCACATCGAAGTCATCGTGCGGCAGATGCTGCGCAAGATCGAAGTACTGGATGCCGGCGATTCGGCGCTGCTGCGCGGCGAGCAGATGGATCGCGGACGCCTGCTCGACGTCATTGCGAAGCAGAAGGCCGAAGGCAAGCACCAATCGACTTGGGAACCCATGCTATTGGGCATCACCAAGGCGTCGCTGGCGACGGAGTCCTTCATTTCCGCGGCCTCGTTCCAGGAGACCACCCGCGTGCTTACCGAAGCGGCGGTCCGGGGTCTCAAGGACGACCTGCGCGGTCTGAAGGAGAATGTCATCGTCGGCCGATTGATTCCCGCGGGCACCGGCTTCGCGTATCATGCCCGGCGCCGACGTGCGTTCGACGACACCCGCCGCCGCAGCTTCATGGACGTGAGCGGTGGTGTCGGCGATTCGGACGATGCAGTACCGGCGGGGGATACCGAAGCAGCCGAATAACAACGATAAGAAGTATCCAAAGATATGGCCTCGGACTCGAAAGGGTTCGGGGCCTTTTTTATCGCCGCCGTGACGTAAATCACGCTTTTGGTGAGCCACACGGTTATCTTTGGCACTTGCCAACCGCCAAAGCCGACCCATGTTGTTTCTAGCCGCGATCGTGCGCTTTACTGCGCCCCCTGCCTCCCGCTCCAACGACCTGCTCGTGCAATCCCGCGTGGGGCATGCAGGTTTGATCGTA
>Ga0302326_10024217_pt1 | contig 12352 bp, 10 predicted proteins | sample Palsa_T0_3_FD_202264 | JGI IMG/M metagenome (GOLD analysis project Ga0302326, IMG submission 202264) | Peat permafrost microbial communities from Stordalen Mire near Abisko, Sweden - Palsa_T0_3 | ecosystem: Environmental > Terrestrial > Soil > Palsa > Peat permafrost | place: Sweden: Abisko...
AGCCGGCGAGAATGCCGCGGGAGGCGCCGGCCGACCCAATGGTCATGCCGGCTGGGGACGGGGCCCCCATGGCGAAGGACCTGGCGGGGCGAGCGAGCCCGGCAATTTCAAAACTACCCAGTGCTGCAGCGCTCGAGGCCGCAGTGACAAACTCTCTTCGATTCATTTTCATAAAGCACAGTATCGCATGGAGATCGATGCGTTCCTTTCAAAGTTGGGTCCTGAAATCAGTGACTTCGGAGCCTTGTGGCGGAGCGTGGATGCCGTCAGGGTGGTTAGATGCGAAAACACGCCGATGACTTGTAAGTTGCGAGAGAGGGCTGGAGCGCAATTCGGAGAGATCGTTGGCAGGGGTATATCGTAAAAGTTTCCGCTATCGTGGGAGATTCTTGAATATTGATGAGGAATTTATGAGTTTCGCAAGATTTGACTCTCTCTACCGGTGTGGTTTCGCCGCGTCCATGGTCCTGTTTCTTTCGATCTTGCCGTGCTCTGGCGCCTATGGGCAGGCGGCCAAGGACGCGCCGCCTTCCGCAGATAAGAGTGCAGAGAAGAGTGGGGAGAAAGCAGCGGCGGACAAGCTGCCTCCTCTGCCTGCGGACGCGCATGTGCAACAGAGTATTCAGCTGGACGGCAAGACGTTGCGCTATACGGCGACGGTGGGGTCTTTGCCGGTTCGCGATAAGGACGGCAAGGAGAGCGGCGATGTTGTCTTCACCGCTTATACGGTGGAGGGTGAGAATCGTCCGGTGACATTTGCCTTCAATGGCGGCCCGGGGGCGGCTTCGGTGTATCTCAACTTCGGTGCGATCGGGCCGAAGCATTTGCAGGCGGGGAATGAGGGGGATAGTCCGTCGGATCCTCCGACGCTGAGCGACAATCCGGGGACTTGGCTGGATTTCACCGACCTGGTTTTCATTGATCCGATTGGGACGGGATTTAGCCGCTCGCTGGTTCCTGAAGCGGAGGCGAAGAAGCAGTTCTATAGCACCAAACAGGATATCGAATATCTTTCGCGGGTGGTCTATGACTGGCTGCTGAAGAACAACCGGCTCTCTTCGCGGAAGTATCTGGTGGGCGAGAGTTATGGCGGGTTCCGCGGGCCGCGGATTACTCACTACCTGCAGTCGCAGCTAGGGGTGGCGATGAATGGAGTGGTACTGGTATCGCCTTATCTGAATCCGACGCTGGAGGATGATGGCGATCTTTCGCCGATTCCGTGGATGGTGACGCTGCCTTCGATTACGGCCGCGCACCTGGAACGGGAGAATAAGCTGACGCAGGAAGCGATGGCGGACGTGATTTCTTACACGATGGGAGAATATGCGACCGATCTGATCAAGGGACATTCCGACCCGGAGGCGACGCCGCAGGTGGTGAAGCGGGTGACGGAGTTGACGGGGCTGAATCCGGAGTTTGTGAAGCGTTCGGGAGGACGGCTGGAGACCGGAGCGTATCTTCGCGAAGTTTTTCGCGATCAGGGCAAGATCGGGTCGGTGTACGACTCGAATGTGACCTCGTTCGATCCGTTTCCGTATTCGCCGAACCGGCGGTCGAACGATCCGATTCTGGAGAGCATTATTGCGCCGACGACGACGGCGATGGTCGACTTCGTCACGCGGGTCGTGGGTTGGAAAGTGGATGCGCGATACAACGCTCTCTCCTACCAGGTGAACGAGGACTGGGACCGCGGCGAAGAAGAGCGCAAGGGGTCGGTTCCGGACCTGCGCGAGGCGGTGGCTGCCGATCCGAAGCTGCGGGTTTTAATCGTGCATGGTTGGAACGACCTTTCTTGCCCGTTCATGGGTTCGCTGCTGACCGTGGATCAAATGCCGATTATGGGCGATATGACGCGGGTGGCGGTGAAGGAGTATCCGGGCGGGCATATGTTTTATACGCGGCCTTCGAGCCGGGATGCTTTGCGGAAGGATGTGATGGAGATGTATGGGAAGCATTGAGAGGTGCAGCGGGCGATATACTAACGTCATGACGACCATCGTAGAAGTCACTGCCGTAGGAGACGCCGCGGGCATCGTCCTACCGCGTGAAGTGATGGACAAGCTTCATCGCGACAAACCATCCCTTCGTCGATGGGAATAAACGCACCGCTTTGGTGGTCCCTTTTACGTTTCTTGACTTAAACGGAATCGTCGTAAAAGCGGATGCCGAGGACCGCTATCAAACCTTCCTAGCCTTGGCGGCTAGCGAGATCGATGAGCGCCAATTGAAGGAATGGTTCGTCGTCAACTGCTGGGCGAAGCAGGGCTGAGATCGACGATCTCAGATCGTCTCCACTTCCTCCGTCAGCCCGTCGCAATCGCCAACTGATAAACTAAAGGTCTAGCTGTCTGCCCCTGCCTGCTTTATCCCAGCCAGGAAGTTTGTCCGGCACTGCCAAAGAGAAAAGGAAATCCGCGCCTGTGAGTACGACTATCCGCAATATCGCCATTATCGCCCACGTAGATCATGGCAAGACCACGCTGGTGGACGCGATGCTGAAGCAGGCCGGGACCTACCGCGCCAATGAGGCGATCACCGAGCGGGTGATGGACTCAAACGAGTTGGAGCGCGAGCGCGGGATTACGATTCTGGCGAAGAACACCGCCGTCGTTTATGAAGACACGAAGATCAACATTGTGGACACGCCCGGCCACGCCGATTTTGGCGGCGAGGTGGAGCGTGCTCTGAAAATGGTCGATGGGGTGGTGCTGCTGGTAGATGCGTCGGAAGGGCCGCTCCCCCAGACGCGCTATGTGCTGAACAAGGCGTTGGAAGCGAAGCTGACGCCGATCCTGGTAATCAACAAGATTGATCGGCCTGATGCCCGTGCCAAGGAAGTCCTCGACGAGGTCTACGACCTGTTCATTGACCTCGATGCCGGAGAAGACCAGCTCGATTTCCCGGTCGTTTACACGAACGGCAAGCTGGGCACGGCGACTCTCGACCTTGCAGTTCCCGGGGAGAACCTGAAGCCGCTTTTCGACACGATTGTCAGCACGATCCCGGCGGCGACGGGCGACGCCGATGGGTTGTTGCAGATTCTGGTGACGAACCTGGATTACTCCGATTACCTGGGTCGTTTGGCGATCGCGCGGGTATTTAGCGGGACCTTGAATTTTGGGCAGGAAGTGGCGATTTCGAAGCGCGACGGTTCGTTGCAGAAGGCGAAGATCACGAAGCTGTTCAGTTTTAGCGGTTTGAAGCGCACGGACATTGACAAGACCGATATTGGGGACATTGTTGCGATCGCCGGGATTGAAGGGATTACGATCGGCGAGACGATTACCGATGTTGAGAATCCTGCGCCGCTGCCATTGATTGTGATCGATGAGCCGACGATTGCGATGCAGATGTCGGTGAACAATTCTCCGCTGGCGGGGCGTGAGGGGCAGTATGTGACTTCGCGAAATATCAAGGAGCGGCTGGAAAAAGAGCTGCTGACCAATGTGTCGATCCGGGTGGAAGACACGGGGAGTCCGGACAGCTTCAAGGTGCTGGGTCGCGGCGAATTGCAGCTTGCGATTCTGATCGAAGTGATGCGCCGCGAAGGTTTCGAGATCATGGTTGGGCGACCGGAGATTGTGACCAAAGAAGTCGATGGCAAGCTGATGGAGCCGGTCGAGCATTTGACGATCGATGTGCCGGAAAACTTTGTCGGCGTGGTCATCGAAAAGCTTGGGCCGCGCAAGGGCGAGATGACGAAGATGCACAACCATGGTTACGGGCGCGTTCGGCTGGAGTTTCGTGTGCCGAGCCGTGGCCTGATCGGGCTGCGCAGCGAGATGCTGACGGAGACGCGTGGGACGATTGTGATGAATACGATCTTCGACGGGTATATTCCGCATCAAGGCGACATTCCGCAGCGTCCTACGGGGGCGCTGATTTCGGACCGTGCCGGCATGACCACGACCTATGCGCTCAACGGCTTGCAGGAGCGTGGGGTACTGATGCTGGGCGCGGGTGTTGAAGTCTATGAAGGCATGGTCATCGGCGAGCATAATCGCGACAACGACCTAGACGTCAACGTTGTCCGCGAAAAGAAACTGACGAATATGCGGGCATCGAGTGCGGATGAGGCGATCCGGCTGGTGCCATACAAGGCTTTCAATTTGGAGCAGGCTATTGAATTTATTGCTGAGGATGAGCTGGTTGAGGTAACTCCGAAGTCGTTGCGGCTGCGGAAGAAGATATTGCAGGCGAATCGGCGACCGCGGCGGCAGACTTCTTAGTTGCCAGTAGTCAGTGATCGGGCCTCGGATTTGCGCTTAAGGCTGAGGCGTTTCGAGTTGGTTTCATCGGGCAAAGGGTGGTTCTGGCAGTCGAGCGGCGTTCGATTGCGCTGTGTTAGTTTGAAGATTCAGGGTGGGGTGCGCTCTCGGGCATTTCATCCGAATGAAAAGCAATGCTTCAACAGCCAAACCTGTTTTCTACAGAAGCATCGAGCGGCCCGGCCAATGCAGAGCCGAAGCCGTTGACGAAGCTGCAGCAGCCCGCTCCAGTATGGTTGCAGCGGCTGGAGTTGTTCCTGCGCGTTGCGGTCCGGCTCTATCTGGGAATTTTCGTGCTGGTGCTGCCGTGGTGGCCTCGCTTCTGGGATGAGAACCCGGTTTTTGCGCTGTTGCCGAGGTTGGGCGAGCTGGCTTCATATGGTTCGGTGCGTGGCATCGTATCGGGATTTGGCCTGCTGAATCTTTGGATTGCCTTTCACGAAGCGCTCCATTATCGGGAGTCAGGCAAGTAGCTATGGCGGAGCAGGACGACTCCTCGTCGAAGCTCATGCCCGGACCACCTGAACCTTTAGGGCGGTCAGCTCTTGCGTATGAGAATGCTCGGTTTCTCAATAGCCCGGACGGGCGGATCATTCGTATTCTTTCGGAGTATTCCGAACCGCTGGCGCGGTTTCGGCGGGAGCGCATTCAGGATACTGTGGTGTTCTTTGGGTCGGCGCGGTTCGGTGCCCTGGATGAGGCGACAAGACAGCTGGAATTGGCGTCCGGAGCACTAGGGACGGAATTACTACGTAGCCAGGCCCAGGCCGCAGTCGAGATGGCCAGGTATTACGAAGACGCCCGGCGTCTGGCCTTCCTGCTGACTCAATGGAGCTTGTCACTGAAGTCGCGACGCCATCGCTTCGTCGTCACTTCGGGTGGCGGCGGTGGAATCATGGAGGCGGCGAATCGCGGAGCTTATGAAGCTGGGGGCAAGACGATTGGACTGAATATCCGGCTGCCGTTTGAACATTCTCCCAACCCATATATCACTCCTTCGCTGAACTTTGAATTCCACTATTTCTTTATGCGGAAGTACTGGTTCGCTTATATGTCGAAGGCGCTGGTGGTGTTTCCGGGTGGATTTGGGACGATCGATGAATTGTTCGAGCTTCTGACTCTAGCGCAGACCAAGAAGCTGAGCAAGCAAATGACGGTATTGATTTACGGGTCTTCCTTCTGGAAAGAGGTGATCAACCTCGACTTTCTGGAAAGAAACGGGGCAATCTCCCCTGGAGATCGCGATCTGCTGAAGCTGGTCGATACGCCAGAATCGGCCTTTGAAGTGCTGAAGGATGAGCTTACGCGCAATCATCTGAATTCCGGAGCGAAGGCAGGCAGCGAAGAGGAGGATGATGTGCTTCCGGGCCCGGAGATTGCTCATACACGCTGAGCCTACCGACCAAGGGAGATCAGAAGTCGAATTTTCTAGTTTCCCTCAGGCGATGGTTGTGGACCGGTGAATGGTGCGCAGCAGGGCTTTTCGACGGGGGTGAATTCCATGTATTCGAGCCGGGTTTCGTCGGGGTCGAAGTCGTTGAATTGCCATTTGCCGTCTTTGCCGATCTGGGGGCCGCTGTGTTCGGGGGTAATGCGATTTTCGCTCTTGAGCGTCGCGACCGCTGCCGACATGCTGACGACACCAATGGAAAGGTGATTCAGAACACCGAGCTGTTTCTGGCTAATGGAGGCTGGTACCCCAGAGCCGGAGGGACCACTGGTAAGCATATATTCGAGCCAATCGGTGCCGTCGGGAACCTGCATCGCGACCCAGTCGGTCTTGTCCGGTTGCATGCCTCCGTGCCAGTACAGGCGAAAACCGAGGATGTCGCGGTAGAAGCGATCGGCGGCGGCGCGATCGCGGACCAGCATGCCAATGTGGATGATGTGATGGCCGACAAGGCTGGCCTGCGACATGGCTCCGTGGGCAGTGAGCGAGACTGAGATCGGTTCGAGGAATTGGACGCTGTTTCCTTCAAAGTCTTTGACCTCGAACCACCGAGTTCCGGACTTGAATTTCATGACTGGCGCAGGTGCGGCCACACCTTTAGCAATAAGATAGCGGCGCAGGCCATCGGCATCCGTGGTGGTGAAGGCGATATGGTCGAGCCGATCGTTCCCGGCGGATGGCGGTATGGGGAGGACCTCGACGAACTGAGAGCTATCGACGAAGTAGTCGGTGCCCTGGCCGGTCAGCGAAGTGGGGAATCTGACGCAGCCGACAGTCCTCATGTAATAGTCGTTGGTTTTGGATAGGTCGCTGGCATAGACGGCGAGGTGCGAAATCCCGGTGATTTTAGGCCGGGCCGGAGTGCCCTGTGCCACGGCAGTCAGCGGTAACAAATATAGAGAGTATAGAGAGCAAAGCAGGCGTAGCGAAATTTTCATGAATCCTCCGTGAATTCCTGTGAACTACTGAGATTACTACCGCCGCGGTTTGAATAGCGAACCGGCAGGGGCTGGAATCCGTATTATCGGTTTAGAGCATTTCCCGCATTACTTGAAACCTCTAACGGGGGCTATGTTGGCCTTTTCTTAAGGAAAAGGCCAGCCGAGCGTGTTTCGTTGGTCTACAGCCATACGGGAACTACTCTAGTATGAAGACGATCCGCCTATGAGATCTTCGCGCTATTCGACATTGCTACGAATCCTGCTTGGTTTGGTGGCGCTCTACGGGATCGCATTTTGGGTCGCGGACACGCGCGACCGATTTGCGCTGAACCTGCATCCGGACCGGCTTGCCCGGGACCCATTTCGCATGGACGCGGACACCCGCGTCCTCAAGAGCGTGGAGCCCGAAGCTGAACGTGCGGGGCTGGCGAAAGGCGATGTCGTCGAATCGCTGAACGGAGCGCCATACACCGGAGTGATGCAATGGGCGAATATCGGCAATCCATCCGCACCGGGGGACGTGATGACGGTTGGCTTCCGCCGCCCGGACGGCTCGACCGGGTCCGCCGACATCACCCTTGTCTCCCATCCTCCGAATCCGAACAACGGGCTGGCTTCGACCTGGCGCGACTTCGCGCTCTGGGGTTTGCTGCCCCTGCTCTGCATGTTGATCGGCTATTGGGTGGTCTTTGCGCGACCCGCCGAACCGAATGCGTGGCTACTCCTGGTGTTGCTGCTTTTTCCCGGAGCGATATTCGCCTTAGGAACAGGTTTGGCGACCGGAGCGGCCCTCGTCTTCCGCGGCGTGTATTACGAGCTGCTGCAGAATTTCGCGATTCTTGCCCTGGTGCCCTTCGCTATCTACTTTCCCGAGCGATCGCGGATCGACATCAAGCTGCCGTGGCTAAAATGGGCCATTCTGGGGCCTGGAATTGCGTGCGGGGTGCTCGAATTCCGGCAGTTGTTCGGCCAGTATTTTTGGGGCGGCAATCCGCCTGCTTTTATCCAGTTCATGAAGTGGGTCGATCGCATCGACAACTTCATCGCTCTTACCTGCGCGATCTTTTATGTGGTTGTCATGACCGACAAGCTGCGATCGGCGTCGACCGAGGATGCGAAACGGCGCTTGCGGGTGTTGCTGGTGGGTACCGGCATTGGCATGGGAGCGTTGATCCTGGTTTTTGTTGTGCTGCCCGATCTTGGCTATTCGCCAAATATACGGCCACACCTTTGGGTCGCCATAGCCGGCTCGACAGTGTTCATGATCGCGCCGCTCACTCTGGCCTATGTGGTGCTGGTGCAGCGGGCGATGGATGTCGGCATCCTGATCCGCCAGGGAACGAAGTACGCTCTGGCCCGGGCAACGATCTGGGCGGTGCAGTTCATTCTGATTGCGGTGGCCACCTACAAGCTGCTCGTTCCTTTGCTCACTAAAAAGGAGATACCGCAGGACCAGCTTTGGCAGGCGGCCCTCTTCATTTTTTTGTTCTTCCTGGTGCGCTTCGTCTTCAGTAAGCGAACGAGCAATTGGCTGGACAAAAAATTCTTTCGCGAGGCATACGACTCGGAGAGGGTGCTGAATGAGCTTTCGGATGAAGTTCGCAAATATACGGAGAGCGGGCCGCTGCTGAAGACGGTGGCGAAGTGCGTGGCCGAGACACTGCATGTGACGCAGATCGGGATGCTGCTTCGAGAGGGCCCGAAGTTCTGCGTAGCGGAGGCAGTTGGGGCATTTCCTGGGAATACAGGCAAATTTGTGCTCGCGGCGAACTCTTCGACGATCCGGAACCTGGCGAACACGAACGCGGCCGCTCAGCTTTATCGCGAAGACCCTGACGCCTGGTACTTGATGGCCGATGAGACAGAGCGGCAGACACTGGACGATCTCGGGACGGAGTTGCTGCTTCCCTTGCCTGGCCGGAATCGGCTGATGGGTGTAATGGCCTTGGGACCGAAGCAGTCGGAGGCGGCTTATTCAAAGTCGGACCTGCACTTGCTGCAGGTACTGGCGACGCAGACCGGGATGGCGCTCGAGGTGAGCGAGTTGGCGCACTCGCTGGCCAACGAGGCGGCGCAACGGGAGCGGGTGAACCGGGAGATTGAGATTGCTCGGGAAGTGCAAGAGCGGCTGTTTCCGCAGGAGATGCCGTTGCTTACGAAGGGTAGCGTGGCCGGACATTGCCGACCAGCGCAGGGGGTGGGCGGCGATTATTACGATGTGTTTCCGCTGCAGGATGGGCGGCTTGGGCTGGCTATTGGGGATGTGTCGGGTAAAGGGATTTCGGCGGCGCTGCTGATGGCGAGCTTGCGGGCTTCGCTGCGGGGGGTGACGCTGGATAACCCTCGTGACTTTGCCAAACTTATGGACAAGGTGAACCGGCTGGTTTATGAAGCGTCGGCGGACAATCGCTATGCGACCTTTTTCTTTGGCGCGCTGGATCCGGAAACGCTGGTGCTGGAGTGCGTCAATGCGGGACACAATGCTCCGCTGGTTTTGCGGCAGAAGCCGGAGGGCGGGGCGGAAATTCTGCGGCTTGAAGCGGATGGGCCGGTGGTTGGCCTTCTACCTTTTGCGCCTTACACCGAACAGAGCCTGCAACTGAAACCTGGCGACCTCGTGGTCACCTATACCGATGGCATCAGCGAGGCGATGACCCGGAAGGATGAAGAGTGGGGCGAGGAGCGGATGATGGTTGCCGCAGCGGCTGCGCGGGAAGGCTCTGCCGAGGAAGTGCTGAAGGCGATTTTTGATGATGCGGATGTGTTTACCGATGGCGCTCCGCAGCATGACGATATGACTTTACTGATTTTGAAGCTGGATCCTGTTGTGGCTGGTGTTGTTTCGGGGACGGCTATGGTCGCCTCCAGTTGATTTGCAAAGATCGCGCCGGGTTCCCTACTCTAATTCAATGAGTCAAGAGCTTTGGACGGCAGTTGAGCGGTACTTCGTGGATAGCGTTATTTCTTCCGACCCCGTTCAAGTCGAAACGATTCGGGCGAATGCGGCGGCTGGTCTCCCGGGGATCGATGTTGCTCCTACCGAGGGCAAATTTCTTTATCTTCTGGCGAAGATTCGGGGAGCGAAGCGCATTCTTGAAATTGGGACGCTGGGTGGCTATAGCACTATCTGGCTGGCTCGGGCTTTGCCTGCCGATGGAACGCTGGTGACCCTGGAAGTGAATGCCAAGCATGCTGAAGTTGCCGCTGCGAATCTTCTTCGGGCTGGTTTTTCTTCGGTGGTCGATATTCGGCTGGGTCCGGCTTTTGATTCGTTGGAGAAGCTGGTGGACGAGGGAGCTGGGCCATTCGACTTCATCTTCATCGATGCGGATAAGGCTAACATTCCAGGGTATCTTGAATGGTCTTTGAAGCTTTCGCGGCATGGGACGGTGATTGTTGTGGACAATGTGGTTCGGGATGGGGCTGTGATTGATCCGGACAGCGCCGATCCTAACGTGCGCGGTGTTCGGGCTTTGTTTGCGAGGATGGCGGCCGATTCGCGGCTGGAGGCTACGGCTGTGCAGACGGTGGGGAGTAAGGGTTATGACGGATTTGCTTTGGCGGTTGTGCGGTAGGCCCCCCACGCTAAGGTCCAGCGCATCCATCCGGGCTGTGAACTCTGCTCCCGTCAGGAGCTTTTCGCGCATGCCGGGTCTGTGTAGGGTACTGTGGCCAGGTGAAGCCTATTTTGCGGACTTCTTCGCAGGCGCTGTCGTAGTCTTCCTTGGTGACCGAGCAGTTGAGCAGGTATCCGGCGATCTCTTCTTGCGTCCACATCTCCGGCGCGGGACGGAGGAAGAGGCCGCCGTCGCGCTCTTCGAGGACGACTTCGTCGCCTTCGAGCAGGCCGAGGCGCTGACGAAGGTCGGCGGGGAGTTCGATGGCTCCGGATTGGGTGATGCGGGTGGTGGGCATGGGGTGCCTCTCCTACAAGGAGATCAAAGATGCCAAGACCCCTCAGGTCAGTTCTCTTCCTTTGGCCGCTTGAAAATAGCGTGGTACATCCACGGGTTAGCCACCGAGATATCTTGGCATTCGGGCGGAGATATTGTGGGGTAGGCTGGTAGTAGACTGACAAGTTCCCAGCCAAAGATTCCTTCTGTATTGAGCCTGGATTGGATGATTTCGCAACTCTTGGCGCCAGGATCCATACCGGTGACGGCGTGACTGACAAGCGCATCTGCCATAGTTACGTATTCTGAGTTGAAGGTGACAACGCGGTACTGCCACTGCGCCATTTCAAGAGCCTCAATTTCCTGATTGCGTCCCAACGTACAGAAAAAGACTTTCCCGTCCGCCTCATGGTCGGCAAGCTTGAGACGCCTGCCAGGTTTCTCCGCTTTTCGCGCTCCAGACGAAAAACTCATCCGCTTCGAAGCCGGAGCTGAACAGCCAAAGATGAGTGATCTCTTCGGGGAGCTTTGGCACCGTGTTGGGCGGGGCGAGTGATGTCAGCGCAGTCCAAGCTTCGCCGTTCGTAGGGTCGATGTAAACGGCGAGATGCCGCTCAGGGGTCCCAGCCTTGCCAAGCTTCATACGTATGTCCGCCTTCCAGGCTTCCGCTTCGCCTGCGTCAGTTGCTGAACTTGCGCCGACCGCGCCTCCGCTGGGAGCAGTGTCCATGAGGATCATCGGCGGTTCCCCGAGGGGAATCACCGAACCGCGAACGATACCCAAGCCGGCGCAGATTTTTTGAACGGCTTGAGTGCCGTCAGTGATGCAGTTGAAGTCTTCAATCCCGTCGTGCTCCAACTCGGAGAGAAGCTGGTCGATTTGTTTCCTTACGGAATTGATTCTGGCGCCCTTCGAAAGAGAAACTATCCAGCTCTTCTTGCATAAATCGGTCGGAAACGACGAGCCGCCTCTGTTGGGGTTGTGAATTGCGGCAACCGTCTCGAGTAGGCCCTGATCTCTCGACGAAGTGACCTCTACGGCACCGATTGCGCCACCGGGATAGGTTAGGTCGAAGTCATATTCGCTATTCGATTGGCTGGACCTATAACAGAGGCTTGCCCCCGGTAGCGTCGCTTCGAGGACGAGCTTCGCCGTTCTTTCTGCGTAGTCCATTCGAGCCTCCGGCTGCGATTGATCGATCCGACTCAGGCCCATCTCCGGATCCTTGCTGACTAATTCAAGAACATAGTCCTATACAACGTATCCCGCTGCACGGGCTTGAATCCCGCGTCGCGAATGACCCGACGTAGTTCTTCTTCGGTCGTGCAGTTGGATGTTCCGGCGGCTTTGACGACGTTCTCTTCTAACATGACGGAGCCGACGTCGTTGCCTCCGAATCTTAGGCCCATCTGGAGCACCTTCAATCCCTGCGTAACCCAGCTGGATTGCACGTTCTCTATGTTGTCGAGATAGAGGCGGGCGATGGCGAGGACTTTCAGATATTCGACCGAGGTGGCTTCTTCCCAGCCGCGTCCGCCGAGGGCTGTGTTGCCGGGTTGGAAGCTCCAGGGGATGAAGGCGGTGAAGCCACCGGTCTCTTCCTGCAGGCGGCGGACCTGTTCGAAGTGGTTGATGCGGTGCTCGAAGGTTTCGCCGACGCCGAACATCATGGTGGCGGTCGTCCTCATGCCGAGCTGGTGGGCGGTGCGGTGGACGAGCAGCCAGTCTTCGGTGCCGCATTTGAGGCGGGCGATGCGATGGCGGACTTCGTCGTCGAGGATCTCTGCGCCTCCGCCGGG
>Ga0302326_10024219_pt1 | contig 12351 bp, 5 predicted proteins | sample Palsa_T0_3_FD_202264 | JGI IMG/M metagenome (GOLD analysis project Ga0302326, IMG submission 202264) | Peat permafrost microbial communities from Stordalen Mire near Abisko, Sweden - Palsa_T0_3 | ecosystem: Environmental > Terrestrial > Soil > Palsa > Peat permafrost | place: Sweden: Abisko...
CCGCGGCGCAGGGCGTGCAGGGAGGCCGGACCGACGCGCTCAATGGCCTGGCGCTGCTCGCTAACAGCCAAGGGGACTCTGCAAAAGCTCTCAATCTCGCCAACCAGGCGCTGGCCATTCGCCACTCCATGGGCGACCGCGACGGCGAGGCCACCATCCTGGCCGAAATCGCCACCGGCTACAACGCCGCGGGCGACTGGCAAAAGGCGCTCGACTATGCGCGCCAGGCTCTCGATGGTTTTCAGGCAGCAGGCGATCACCAGGGCGAGGCCAACGCGCTGATGGGGACCGGCGACATCCTGGGCAGCCTGCGGGACAAAAAGTGCCAGGACTACTTCGAGCAAGCGCTGGCCATCGCCCGGCAATTTAACTTCCCTCGCATTCAGGCCGAAGCGCTGAACAAGATCGGCCTGGTCGAGTATGCGCTGGGAGAGAACCGCAAAGCTCTCGACAGCGACGCCGAGGCGCTGGCTATTTTTCAACGCCTTAACATGACTGGCGCAGCCGGGTCGGTGCTGAGCAACATGGGAATGGCCTATCAAAGCCTGGGCGAATTGGAGAAGGCCATCGATATCGACAATCAGGCGCTGCCCATTCTGCTCAATGCCGGCGATCGCGGCAGCCAGGCCGCGGTGTTGAACAACATGGGCATGGTTTACCAGAGCCTGGGCGACAGGGAAAAGGCGATCGATTACTACAGCCAGGCGGTGCCCATGCTGACCGCTTTGGGTGACCAGTACACGGAGGCAATCGCGCTCGATAACATGGGCGCCGCATACGTGGAACTCGGCGACAAGCAGAAGGCTATCAACATTCTCAACATGGCGCTCACCCTGCAAACTGGCATGCCCAACCGCGACGTCGAAGGTCTCGCGCGGGTGAATCTCGGGATGGCCTATTACAAGCTTGGCGAAAGGCAAAAAGCGCTGGACCTGGTGCACCAGGGGGTAGAGCTGTTTCGCCAGTCAACCGATCGGCAAAACGAAGCCCGCGCCCATATCGCGCTCGCCAAGGTCTATTGGGACGCAAAGGACAACGCCAGCGCGCTGGCCGAGTTGAACCTGGCGCTGCCGCTCGCCAATGCAGTGAACGATCCGCTGATAACCGCGCCCATCTTCTACGGCATGATGATGCTCCACAAGGCGCAGCCCACGCTGGCCGTCTTCTTCGGCAAGCAGGCTGTCAATCTGCTGCAGCAGGTGCGCAGCAACATGCAAGGCCTCGACAAGGGGTTGCAATCGAGCTTTGTTTCATCGCGCGCCATCTTCTATCACGACCTTGCCGACCTGCTCATCGACCAGGGCCGCCTGCCCGAGGCCGAGGAGATCATCGACCTGATGAAGCAGGAGCAGCTCAACGAATTCACACGCGACGAGAACAAGGAAGCCACGCGTCCCGCATCGTTGAGCGCCGAAGAACAAAAGCTCGAAGACGCGTATGAATCGGGGACAAAAGACCTGATCGCCAATTACGCCGCGTGGTCCGCGCTGGACGCGAAGAAGGACTTGACGGATAGGGAGAAGGCGCAACTGAAAGACCTGGAAGCTCGCGTGGAGCAGGGCTCGCACAAGTTTGAAGATCTGCTCGATCATCTCGACACCGTTTTGCAATCCGCGGAGAAGCAGAAGCTCGATCGCGCCCGCGACGACATTCCCGGCCTCGCCGACCTGGTGAGCAAGCTTGACAAAGACACCGTGGTCCTTTACACGCTGGTCACGGAAGACCGCTATCGCGTCATCGTCATCCGCGAAGACCACGCGCTGGTGGAGCGCAGCACGGCCATCAAGTCTGCCGACCTGAGCCGCCTGGTGGTGCAGTTTGTCGGCTTGATGAGCCACCCCGGCGACATGCAGCAGTTGACAGAGGTCGCGGGCAAGCTCTACACGGTATTGGTTGCGCCCATCGAGCCGGAACTTGCGCAGGCCCACGCGCACATTCTGGTGTGGGAGCTCGACGATGTGCTGCATTACATTCCCATGGCCGCACTTTACGATCCGGCCTCGAAGAAGTTTCTCGTCGAGAAATATGCCAACGCCATCATCACGCCCACCAGCATCTCCATGCTCGACAAGACTCCCGATGTCAAAAACGCTAACCTGCTGGCGATGGGACTTTCCGGCCAGTACGATGAGCATTTTTCGCCGTTGAAGAATGTACAGGTTGAACTGGGATCGATTGTGCACGATCCGAAAATCGCCAACACCCATGGGCCGGTAGCGGGAACCGAGTGGCTGAACGACGACTTTACGGCCGCCAATTTGAAAGAGCAACTGAAGAGCGGAAACTATCAGCTCGTGCACCTGGCCAGCCACTTCGATGCGCAGGCCGGCGGGGATGCGACCAAGTCGTTTCTACTGATGGCGGGCGATGAAAGCGGCGGCGGAAGTGGATTTCATCTCACGCTCGACGCTCTACGCCACGATCCCGGCTTCCACATGAACCATGTCGAGCTGCTCACCTTCTCCGCGTGCAAGACGGCAGTGGCCGCGAAGGCCACGGATGGGCACGAAGTCGATGGCTTGGCCGGCGTGGGCCATAAGCTGGGAGCGAAGGCGGTGATGGCTTCGCTGTGGGAGGTGGACGACGCAAGCACATCGAAGCTGATGAGCGATTTTTATCAGCGCTGGGCAGGCAGCGGCGTCAGCGTTGCAAAAGTTGAGGCCCTGCGCCAGGCGCAACTGGATCTGCTGCTGGGCAAAGACAGGCCGAACGAAGCAGCAAACAGCCGGGGATTTGGCTCGGCCAAAGCCGCGCAGACCGTGCCGGAGGGCTATGCGCACCCGTATTACTGGGCGCCGTTTGTGCTCATGGGCAACTGGCGATGAGCTCCATGACCGACGCAACGGGCGTGTGCGATTTGCTCGAACCGAAAGAAAAGCCCCCTGCGAATACGCCGAGGGCTCTATTATGTTCGTGTTTTGCAGGCTGCGGCTTAGTTGCTGTAGAGCAAAATACCCGCGGGCTTCTCTTCCGTCACTTCGTCGCTGGCGCTGACGGGGCGATAGAAGAGCTGGTTGGCGTCGAGATAGACCTCGAGGAATGCCGGACGGTCGTTGATGTTTCCGGCAATCAAGGCTTCCGACAAGGGGTCTTCGACATAGCGCTGCAGCGCCCTGCGCAACGGTCGCGCACCGTAGCTGCGATCGCCCAGCGTCTTGTCGAGAATCCACTTCTTGGCTTCCTCGGTGACGGAGATGGTGATCGACTTCTGCGCCAGGTTGGCATTCAAACTCTGCACCAGCAGTTCGACGATCTGGATCAGGTCAGCATCGCTGAGCGACTGGAAGAGAATAACCTCGTCGAGACGGTTGAGGAACTCAGGGTTGAAGGTCTTCTTCACTTCCTGCTTGACTAGTTCCTCGATCTTGTCGGAGACAATGTCTTCGCGGTCGCTCTGGAAGCCGAGGCCCTGCTTCTTCATCAGGTGGCGCGCGCCGATGTTCGAAGTCATGATGAGGATCACGTTCTTGAAGTCGACCGTGTTGCCCAGGCCGTCTGTCAACTGCCCGTCTTCAAACACCTGCAGCAGGATGTTGAAAACATCCGGATGTGCCTTCTCGATTTCGTCGAGCAGGACTACGGAGTAAGGCGAGCGCTTGACGCGTTCCGTCAACTGGCCGCCCTCCTCGTAACCCACGTATCCCGGAGGCGAACCGATCAGCTTGGAGACGGAATGCTTCTCCATGAACTCCGACATATCGAAGCGGATGAGCGCTTTGTCGGAACCAAAGAGGAAGTTGGCCAAGGTGCGAGCCATCTCCGTCTTGCCCACGCCCGTCGGCCCCAGGAAAAGGAAGCTGCCAATGGGCCGCGCGGGAGACTTCAGTCCGGCACGTGAGCGGCGAATGGCGCGAGCGAGAGCAGAGATCGCCTTCTCCTGCGAGATCACGCGCTTATGCAGTTCGCCTTCCACGCGCAGCAGCTTCTGCGTCTCTTCTTCCTTGATGCTGGTCACCGGCACACCCGTCCAACGGCTAACCACGTCCACGATGTCTTCGCGGCCGACTATGCCGGACGCAGAATCATCGAGGTGATACTTGTCGCGCAGGGCACGCAGGTTTTCGCGCTCCTTGCGTTCCTCGTCGGAATAGAACCGGGCCTTTTCGAACTCGTGGTTTGCAATGGCCGAATCCATGCGGTGAACGATGAACTTGATCCGCTTTTGGACTTCGGTGATCTCTTCCGGCAGCGAGGTCTGGCGCAGCTTGACGCGGGCGCCTGCTTCGTCGATCAAATCGATTGCCTTGTCGGGAAGAAAGCGATCGGGAATGTAGCGATTCGAATGTGAGACAGCAAACTCGATCGCGGCATCCGTGTAGCTGACCGCGTGGAACTTCTCATAACGATCCTTGATGCCATGAATGATCTTGATGGCGTCGGCCTCGTTGGGCGGCGGAACCTTTACTGCCTGGAAGCGCCGCTCCAGCGAGCGATCCTTCTCGATCGACTTGCGATACTCAGCCGGTGTGGTCGCGCCGATGCACTGAATCTCTCCGCGCGATAATGCCGGCTTGAGGATGTTGGCCGCATCGAGCGAGCCCTCCGCTGAACCTGCGCCCACCAGTGTATGCAGTTCGTCGATGAACACGATGGAGTTCTGATTCTCCATCAGCTCTTTCATAATGGTCTTCAGCCGCTCTTCAAACTGGCCGCGGTATTTTGTGCCGGCCACGATGAGCGAGAGATCAAGCCCGAGTACGCGCTTGTCGGCCAGGAAACTGGGCACTTCGCCATCGGCGATGCGCTGCGCAAGGCCCTCGACAATCGCCGTCTTGCCCACGCCCGGCTCGCCAATCAGCACAGGATTATTTTTCGTTCGGCGGCAGAGAATTTGAATCACGCGTTCCAGTTCCCCATCGCGTCCGACCAGCGGATCAAGCTGCCCGTCCATGGCAGCTTGAGTCAGATCGCGGCTGAACTCGGCAAGCAAACTCGACTCGCGCTGCCGCTGCTGCGCCGGAGCCTTCTCCTGCGTCACGCGCGCCAGTTCATCGCGAATCTGCGCCAGCTTCAGCCCACGCTCCTGCAAGATCTCCGCGGCGAAACATTTCTCTTCGCGCAAAAGCCCCAGCAGCAAATGTTCCGTCCCAATGTGCTTGTGTCCCAGCCGTTCGGCTTCTTCGGCCGCGTAGGCCAGCACGCGCTTGCACTCGTTCGAAAGCGGCAGGTCCACGCTCGTCGAGACCTTCTCGCGAATCGTGGTGTGCGCCTCAATCTGCTTGCGGATCGACTCCACCGAAGCGTGCGAGCGCAAAAAACGATTGGTAAGTGCCTTGTCCTCGCGCAGCAGGCCGAGCAGCAAATGCTCAGTCTCGATATAGGGCGAACCGAATTGGCTGGCCTCATATCGCGCGAAGAAGATCACGCGGCGTGCCTTCTCCGTATAGCGTTCGAACATGATTTTCTCCCCATGCAGGCAATCGTTTGGAGTAGCTGTCCGGTTGATGTGCCGGCCTCAGCCCAACCCGCGCGTGCCCTTCTTTAGACTTCGCCGCCGGAGGCCCCAGGAAAATGCGGTTCCCGCCCCGAACAGCTCTTTGGGATGGTTGCGAACTTTCCAATTCCTCGCCAAGCCCCAGGCGATCAAGCTGCCAAAGAGCTTCCATCCAGCCTTCTCAGTTTCGAAGCCAGATCCTGCTCCAAAACTGCTTACATATTTAGATTCAAAAATCTACCGGCGCGGTGCAATTCCGATAAAAGTTCCCGGCGGCGCACCCATTTTCATACTCCCGAATGCGGTCAGGCTGACAATGGAGCCAGCCTTCCCGATTCAAGCCGCAAAGCCCGCGTACATCGCCTCGCCAAATCCAGGTTGTGCGTTACCAGGATCGAAGTAAGACCGTGACTCCCATGCAGCCGTTCGATCAGTTCAAAGACGCGGCCGGCTGTAATTTCGTCTAGGTCGCCGGTTGGTTCATCCGCCAGCAGCAGGCGGGGATTGTTGACCAGCGCGCGGGCCAGCGCCACGCGCTGCTGTTCGCCGCCTGAAAGCTCACCCGGCCGATGGTCGGCGCGATCGTCGAGGCCGACTTCCCTGAGCCAGTTTGCCGCCACAGCCAGCGCCTCTCGTTTGTTGGTGCCGCGCGCAAGCAGCGGCATGGCTACGTTTTCCAACGCCGTGAATTCCGGCAGCAGGTAATGGAACTGCCACACGTAACCGATTTCCCGATTGCGGAAAGCTGCCGCCTGCCGCGGAGTAAGTTGGGCCACGTTGGTTGAGGCGCAGTATACAGTTCCCGCAGAGGGTGCATCAAGGGCGCCCAGCATGTGCAAAAGTGTGCTTTTTCCCGCGCCGGACTGGCCCACAATGGCCACCATCTCTCCGCGCTCGACCTGCAGGTTCAAGCCATGGAAGAGGTTAAGCTCGCCGCGGGCAGTCTTGTAGGACTTTTGGAGATCGGTGACTTGAATGATGGGCGCCTGACTTGCCGGTGCTTGCCCCTCCAATTGTGCCCGCAATTCCGGCTCCCGCGTGGAGCGGGATGTCGGGCCAACAGCCGCTGGAAAGGTTTCGGTCATCGATTGCCCTTTATTTTACAATGCCGAAGCGGAATTCTCTTGAAAGCCGGTAAAGGGAAGGAATCCCAAGTACTACCCCCCGATTACCAAAAGGGGAGCAGTTCATTAATAGAAGTGGAAGCTCTGCGCGGGAGCGGCACGGTCTTCGCCTGCGCGGAATTCATGCCGCCGCAGACTCCTCAGGTTCAGAACGACAGAGGCCTATCCGCCGAGGCCGCTCTCGGGCACGCGCCACTCGGTCCCCATGTTGTCGTCGGTAATCAGGCGCGGATGAAGAATGCGGCGCTCAAGATTTGCCCTGGATTCTACCCACCCTTCAGGACCATCCACATCGTCGGCCATGCGGAGAACTTCCTCCATGCGAGTCCGTTGCAGCGGGTTCTCGAGATCGAAGACCGGGCGTCCGTCGATTCGATAATCGCTCAGCGCCGTCCGCCAGCGTTCCTTATCGAGCGTAAAAGGGCTGTCGCTCACTGCCAGAAAGCTGCTGATGCGCAGCGCGTAGGGAAACACGGAAATGCCCGTGGCAAGCACATCTTCTGACCAGGTGGTGTTGTAGTACGCGATTCCTCCCGGCTTCAAATGCGCCCGCATCAGCACTAGAAACTCACGGGAAAGCAGGTTGGTCATATTCGCGCGCCAATTGAAGCTGGTGTTCATCAGAATGAAGTCAAAGCGGCGATCCGGATGCGCCACCAGCCACCGGCGGCCATCGTCGAAGACGATATGCACCTTGGGATTGCGCAACTGGCTCTCGACCTCGGAGTGCTGGCGAATCAGCGGCAGGTAGCCGGGGTTGATCTCCACAATCGTCATCTCTTCAACATTCGGGTCGTTGGCCACAACCTGCGTCCACGAACCGGAGGCGAGACCGATGACCAGAACGTGCGCCGGTTTCGGATGCAGTCCGCTGATTGCGAATGCACGAAAAAGTCCATTGGAATCGTGGATCAGGTCGACGTTGAACCGTCCGTCGTAGGCGCCGCCGCCGTACACAGTGCTGGTGGGATAGCCGAATTCCGACGGCTCCCGATTCACTGCGATCACTCCGCTGCGGTTCTCCACCACGTCGGAAAACTTCATGCTGCTCTCGTATTTGGTCTTGAACAGCAGCCGCTCGTAGATGCCATTGAAAAGCGTACCGGATCCCAAAGCCAGGGCCACGCAGGCAACTGCGCCTGCAACGAACAGGATCTTCGGCGCCTTAGATCCGGCCAGGAAAGCAAGTACCGCCGCAACCGCCAGACCCATGGAGAGCAACAGCACGGAAGTAGCCCGCGTGGACCAATGATCGAGAATCACAAAGCCCACCAGGAAGCTGCCCAGGGTTGAGCCGATGATATTGCTCACGTAAATGAAGCTGATGCTTCTTCCCGAGTCCCTGGCCGGATCGATGGCAGCGTGCGCAAGCAACGGGAATGCCGAACCCAGCAGCGCGGCCGCGACAAACACAAACACGTAGCTCAGCTCGAAATTGAAATGCACAACCCAGAGGCTCATTGCAGGCCCCAGAAGAAAGGCCGCAATGGCTCCAAGAAGGACGACTGTTGAACATGCCCCCAGCGTGCGCCGCACGTCGTTTCCAAGCTTCTTGCGGCAGGCATCGCGCACCGCGAACGAGCCGTAAGCAACCCCAAAAAGATAGAAGGCTAACAGCTTTGCAAACCCCGGCGCCGTTCCTCCTGAAACAAAAGCGTACAAGCGGTACCAGACAATCTCATAGGCCAGCGCAATGAAACCCGTAACGCCGGCCAAAACCATTCCGATCCAGAAAGGAACGGTCTGCTGCCGCTCGGATGCCGCGGATGCCTGCGCAACTGAACCGGTCGGTGCATGTTTCGCCTGAAGGATCAAGGCCATCACGCCGACAAACACGTTGAAGCACACGGCCAGCCGTATCGATCCGGACTCGCCGAGCAGCCGCATGAGAACAATCGCCGCAGCCAGGCATGCAGCGCCGGAACCAAGCGTATTGACGGAATAGAGAAATCCCACCGACTCGCCCACGTTGCCCGTGCGTCGCACAAAGTGCTCCACCAGCAGGGGAAGCGTGCTTCCCATCAACAATGTGGGAACAAGCAGCAGCACAAACGCGATGCAGCCAGTAGCGGTGGTAGAAGCGCCCGCGGTGATAGTGCCGATGCTGTGAAAAATTGCAAGCGACACGGCGCCGAAAGCGCCGACCGAGAGCTCGATCAGTCCGAACGCCAGCAGAAGTCGAATGCCCTTGCGCGCCGAAAGCCACCCGCCCGCCAGGCTTCCCAAACCAAGGCCCAGCATGAATACGGTAACAATCATGGTTACCGATTCAATGTTGACTCCATACAAGGTGAACAGGGCGCGCTGCCACACGATCTGGTAAAGCAGCGCGGGAAAGCCAGAAAGAAAGAACAGCAGGTAATAGAACGGAAGCGTATCGAGCTTGGCGAACTTACTTTCAGGGACCGGCATTTTAAGCAACACTAACACGCCGCTTACTGCTCCGAAATGCTACCAAAGAGCTATCTTCTTGAGAGTTCAGGTTATGCAAACAGCGAGCTTTTCAGGTTTCCTAATTCCCCTTTTGAATTGCCGACGCATCGAGTCTGCCGATACGGCCTTTGGGGCCGATGATGAATGGCAGCGAGAGAGCATTCCAGTTACCGTTGTCGAGTGGCTGCCAGGTGCGGCCATCGTCGCGGCTGATGTCGGAGCCGTTGGTGCCCGCGGTAATCCAGAGTTTGAGCGACTCGGACCACTGAACGGTGGAGCGGTAGCCGTGCGGTGGTTTTGCGGAGGCGGTCCAGTGCAGGCCGCTATCGGAAGACCGGGCGGCGGTGCCTGCTGATTCGTTGGGCTTGGTGTAGTCGCCGCCGACGGCGATGAGTTCCATGGCCCCGAAGGACGGTACCGAAGGATTCGCTCGCGCCGCGATAGAGAAGATTCCAGACGCCTCCGAGTGTGTCCCCAATGGCACCTCTTCCCGCTTCCACTCAGTCCTTCGGCCGTCGAGGTTTCGCGCTTTCGGCGGGCAATCGTCCAGACAGATTTCCATGCCTGAGATTGCAAAGACATTGGCTCCTCCCGAACCGCCGGTCCCAAACAGAGCAAAGCCGCCCCATGCAAAGAGTGAAGAGTTGCTTGCCGCAAACGCTCCCTGTGTGCTCGGAGGCACATTCAGCCCATTGTTGCGTTGATTTATCCAGGTTCGCCCCCTGTCTTCGCTGTAAAAGAGGGAAAACTGCCCATTCACGGGATCACCGAGCAACCATCCCGATTGGCCACGATCGAAGAAGAGAGCATCCCAAAAGCCGTCTTTGTCAGCGTTGCGAAAGGCAAGCTTCCATGTCTTGCACCCGTCAGTAGTTTTGTACAGCCTGCTCTTATCGCCAGGTCCAGAAGCCATCACAATCGCCGTCGTTGCATCCCACGCCTGCACCCCGCGAAAATCCAACGTCGCCCCATCCTTGTCAGCATCCGGCACAGCGCACTTGGTCCAGTGTGCGCCGCCGTCGGTGGTTTTCAGCACCGTTCCCTCTGTCCCGCTCGCCCAGGCAACCGTCCCATCCACCGAGTCGATCCCACGCAATCCCGCGGTGGTGCCCGAATCCTGCATCTGCCAAACTTGCTGCTGAGTTTGAATCGGCGCGGGCGCCGAGGATTGAGCCGTCGCGAGGGCAGTTGCGACAGACAGAAGCAAGCTGAGATTGCGAAGCTGCATGGCTCGCAGTATAAAGCGCGTTGCCGGTCAACACGTCATAGCTTCTTCGGCGCAGGCACGGTTTCGCCCATCGCAGAAGGAATGGCTGACGAAGAGGCATTCATCGGTGTCACCATTTCTTCGCGCTCGGCGCGGAGAGCTTGTGCAGATCCTCAGCGGTGCGCAACTGATCGATCGGCGTGATTTCAAATTCCAGCGGGATACGCAGCATGACTGTGCGGCCTCCGATCTGAATCGTGATGTCGCGGTTATTGTCCACGATGCGCCGCATGGCCGCCGTGAGTATGGGCAGGCTCACGGGAGTTTGCAGAATGGCCAGCAGCGAAGAGTCGCTCCAGTGGTAAACGGCGTCGTCGCTGCGCAGGCTGTGGGTAAGAAATGCGGAGACGGCCATCAGGCTGTCCTGCACCGCCTCCACACCGAAGCGTTCGCCGATCATGCCCAGGCAGTTGAGTTGGAAGAGTACGGCGAAACCTCCGATGTTCCGCGCCATGATTTTCCTCACGTGGTCTACCGCAGCGCCGCCCCCGCGCAGTCCAGCCGCGTTGTCGTTGGCCGTGGTGCGATCCGCCGCCGTGAGTTGTGCCGCCCTGACCGTCCGGCTATCGGCGTTGCTAAGGCGGAAGAAGTCGGTCAATTGGATGAGGAAGCCGTTGAGTTCCTCACTGGTTAAGAGGCTTGCCACCCGCCGCACCAGCGGAGCGGCTTCCACGGATCCCGCATCGATGCCCGTTCGGGCGAGCAGATCCACCAGCAGCTTCGACACCAATGTCCGCCAGCCGGAGACGCGATCTCTCATTGCTTCTTCAGAGAGCTTGCGATATTGCTCGAACTCGTGGAGCACGCCGAGAATGAGTGCGAATTTTTCCGCATCGGGCAGGCTGTCCCGCATTTGAAGAGCCAGTTTGCTGACCTTTGCGCGAAAATCGCGGTGATCTGCCGCATCGATTGCGAGCATATTCGAGGCCGCACCCTCGGTGAGCTGGGTCAGGCTCCGCTCAATGCCGGGGACCTGCTCCTCCCCTGGAGGCGGAGAACCCTGTTTACCCCATGTGGCGATCTGCCGCAAATTCATTTGATGCGCTCCTCCACCGTTGTCATCGGCGAATTGAGCGATCTCGACAGATCTCCGTCAAACTGCAGCAAGAATTTGATTCCCCTCATTTGAGCCGCTTGCCCCGATTGCCGATTGTGGATTCGCCGCCGAGGCCAAATCGGGTCCCGATCCAATGCCGGTCTGCCTGTTCGCCGGCCATCGGCGACACCAAGGGTTTTTGCTGTGGGCGGAGCCCATCCTCCTGTACACTGAAGTGTTTATGGTTATCAAGACAAAACTTCCCGTCGGGATTCTGGGCGCCACCGGAATGGTCGGCCAGCGCTTCATCCAACTGCTCGAAAACCATCCCTGGTTCGAGGTCGCGTGGCTTGCCGCCAGCGACCGTTCCAGCGGGAAGCCGTACGGCGAGGCCGCCAAGTGGCGCCTCGATACCCCGCTGCCCGAGCGCATCGCGCGCATGACCGTTCGGCCGGCTGAGCCGGCTGGCACGCCCCTGGGAAACGTCCCCAGGATCGTCTTCGCCGCTCTCGACGCAAGCATTGCGCGCGAGATGGAGCCGGCATTCGCCAACGCCGGTTGCGCCGTTATCTCCAACTCCAGCGCCTATCGCATGGCCCCCAACGTACCGCTGGTCATTCCGGAGATCAACGCCGAGCACCTGCACCTCATCGAAGAGCAGCCATCGCGCGCGGAATCCGGCGGCTATATGGTCACCAATCCCAACTGCTCCACCATTGGACTGGTGATGGCCCTGAAGCCCATTGAGGAGCGTTTCGGCATCGAGCAAATCTTCGTCACCACCATGCAGGCCGTCAGCGGCGCGGGCTACCCCGGCGTGGCCTCCATGGATATCCTCGGCAACGTTGTTCCCTTCATCGGCAGCGAGGAAGAAAAAATGGAAGCCGAGACGCTGAAGCTGCTGGGCAAGCTGAATGGCCACGTCGTTTCACCGCTTTCTGCAAAAATCAGCGCTCACTGCAATCGCGTCGCCGTCGAAGACGGCCACACCGAGAGCGTGTCCATCAAGCTGGGCAGCAAGCTCGGCCGCCCCGCCACGCATGAAGACTTGCTCGCC
>Ga0302326_10024220_pt1 | contig 12350 bp, 11 predicted proteins | sample Palsa_T0_3_FD_202264 | JGI IMG/M metagenome (GOLD analysis project Ga0302326, IMG submission 202264) | Peat permafrost microbial communities from Stordalen Mire near Abisko, Sweden - Palsa_T0_3 | ecosystem: Environmental > Terrestrial > Soil > Palsa > Peat permafrost | place: Sweden: Abisko...
CACAACCTTGGCCGCCGGCACCGAGGACCCCGTCGTGTTCCTGTGGCCTGGCGCCTCGACGTCACCGTCTTACCTGCCCTACGGGACCGAAGGTTTCGGAGGCTACGTGGGCTTCAGCCCGAACGGGAACTTGCTCGTGGACGGCACCCTGGTGTGGGACTGGAAAGCGGCACTGTCCTATGACCTCGGCTACGCCAGTGGCGACCTCTCGTTTAGCCCCAGCGGGAACCTGGTAGCGGTGGCCACTCAAGGCGGTGCCGTTGCTTTGTGGGACTACGGCGCCTTCACCTACCGATGGCTGGTGCTCGTCCCCACAGGGCCAAGCTCGAAAGCCAGCTTCGGCGAAGGCTACGGTGACCTGGCCTTCAGCCCCGACGGCGACTACCTGGCTGGCGCCCGGGGCGACCGGGTGACCGTCTGGCAGGTAGGCGACGGTCGCGAGGTGGCTCAACTGACCCTGCCACATGGCCCGCAGTGGGGAGGGGCCAACGACGTCCAGTTCGCCCCCAGCGGAGATTCCCTCGTTATCAGTGCCCAGGCCGGGGTGGGCAACGACGACCACGATGTGGTGCTGGACTGGCAATGGCGCACCCACCAGTCCCCGGGCCAAGTTGCCTTCAATGCCAGCAATGACGCTCTGGCCGGTTTCGTGGGCAGCGAGGTAAAGATCCTTTCCACTCCCGTCGGCCTCACATCCGCCAGCAGGTTGTGGCTCTGGGACGGTTCCTCCTCGAACGCGGCGCGCCTGTTGGCCACCATCGCCCAGCGAGACGGCTGGAGCGCTGCCAGTTCTCTGCCTGGGCAGAAGCTGCTGTTGAAAGACCCCGACGGCCTGGAGGTCTATGACCTCAGGAACAAGCACGTGGCGGCCCAATTGGCGGGAGAGTTCAATTACTCACTTTCGCCGTCCGACCAGGCCGTTGCGCTTTCCTACGGGAACGGGCAAGTCGATGTGTGGGACCTGGGCTCTGGCCAGCCACCGGTGGTGGCTTATTCGGCCGAAACCGAGTTCCCGCCAATTGCTTGGGGGGACGGGGGCCAACTTCTCGGGATAGGCGCGTCAAGCGGTGCCCAGGTCATCCCTGCTCGCGCCTACCTCCCGTTCGGCCAGGTGCTCAGCGTCGCCCGTACGCTCGCCGTAACCAGCCTCAGCAAAGCAGAACAGGCCCAGTTCCTTCCCTAACTTTGGCTCGGTCCCTCCCGTGGCTCGACGCCCCATCCCGCCTCTGCCAGCGCAGGCGCGATGTTGTCCACGGCATCAAAGTCGAAGGCCCGGATCGCCTCGTCCAGCTGTGCCCAGGGGACGAGGTAGGGCGTGAGGCTCCGGCTCATCTGTCTCTGGCCCGATTGCCAACCAGCGCTGAGGCGTTCGAGGTTCCAGCGACCGTGCTCAGCTTCGGCTAACAGCTCCCTCTGCCCTTGGCTCAGCAGCAAGGGCTGGCCCGGCTGAGCAAGCCGCATCCCGAGCAAGGCCAGCTTGTTGGGGATGTCATTGGCCTGCGCCAGGTTCGAGTGCTTCAAGTGGGTGGGAAGGTCGTCCCAGGGGACCTGGGCGGGGTCGGTGGGAGGCTTGTTGCCCCGGGACCTGGCCCGGTACCGGCTGTGGACGAAGCGGCCGATGGCATCGGCGAGGCCGGGGGGCAGCTGCGACCACTGGAGGAACGCGCGGGCACTCATGGGGTCGGCGGGCACCTCGAGCACTCCTTTCGAACCGAGGGGGAGCAAGTAGTCGAGCGAAGCCGGCAGGTCCTTGCCTGGGTCGATAAAAGCCACCCGCGCTCCTAGCGCCCGGGCAAGGAGGATCTCTTCGGTGACTATGCCACCCCCCGGGAAAACGAGTACGCGCACATTTTCCAGAGGGGCCCCTGAGCCCAGGATGTCGCCCCACATGGCCAAAGGCTCGTCGACGGAAAACTCGACTGCTCCCTCGGTCTCCCTCAGCACGGGGTAACGGCCCGGGTCGCCTCGTCCCGGCGGGGTGTAGCCCACCAAGTGGTCGCTCAGGCCGAGCTCTTGGCAGACATCGGCGACGATCGCCGGTACGCCGGCAGAGCTCCCGCCGCTGAGCACCATGCCCTCGTAGCGGTAAAGGGCGACCCGCAGCAAGGCGGCGATCGCCGGCCCCGTGGTTGGCTTCATGCTCTCGGCCCCGCCGGCAATTATCGTTACGCGGTCTGAGCCTTTTAGCAAGCCCGCATCGGGGGCAATCTCGGCCAACGCATTGGCATCGCCGAGAGCCGCCCGGTAGAGCCTGAACAATTTCTCCGGGCGGTGCCCACCGGGAGGAGGGGAGGGAGCATCGGACAGGCTCGGCCTCAAATGCCTGAGGTATTCGCACCAGGCGGAAAAGGCAAAGGGAGAACCCTCTTCGGACAAACGCTCGGCGGCGAGGCGAAGGGTAGCCGGTTTGCCAAGGTCCACTCGGAGACCAGCCCGCAACATGGCGCTGAGCGGCACCGGGCCGAGCAACGCCACCAGCAGGGGACGTTCACTAGGGCGGGCCCGCCAGGAGAACTGCTTGCGGACACCGAGGGCTCGGCCTCCCTCGTAGAGGCCCTCGCTGAGCCGGGCCGCTTCTGTCGGAGGCATACCCTGGGCCGCCAGAGCGGCCTCTAACCTTTTCTGCCCACCCGCTCCGGCGATGAGCTCCGGTCGGCATGACAGGTCGGGCAAGGCGCGGACGTCGGCCGTGGCCATGTCCGGGCTCTTCAGTGTCCGCGCCTGCAGTTCGAGGTCGACAGAGCTGGCCAGCCGGGCGGTCAGCCGGGTGAGCCGGGCCGCGCCGCCCAATGCCTGGGCCAACTGGAGGGATAGCTCCACCCCTTCGAGCTCGGCCCGGCAGGCGACCACGGCCCACCCCGAGCGGCCGGAGCGTTGCAACCAGTCAGCCGGCCAGTCCATTTCTTCCGATACCCGGTCGAGGTCGCGTGCCTCCAACGACAAGACTTCGGGTTCAGGGCCCCATCGCGCCGAGAAGGCTTCCGCCCGCGCCAGAGCACCACGGCCCAGGACCATTACGTGAAGGGCGCGCCAGCCCCGCGAGCGACCTCCTTCCAGTTGGCGCAGCAGTTGGGCGCGTCCCCGGCGGAGCACCGCAACAAGCACGGAGTCGATGAAAGGGTGGTCGCCTGCCAACAGCAGGGTGGGAGCCTCAGCCTGGTTGCCGCCGAAGAGCTCATCGGACAGGGAAGGGCCGCCGTAGGCGGGGGGCTCGTCAAGTAGGTTCTCGGCGGCGATGGCACCGATGGAGAAGGTGCTTACCACCGGCCCCACGCCGGTGATGGGCGGGGCCAAAGGACCGGGCAAAGCCTCGTCCGCGTCTATCTCTTCGCTCTCCTCCAAGAAATGCGCCAAAGCCGGGTGTTCCACCCGGACCAAGAGGTGAGCCCGGTCCCGGAGCCGCCTCGCTTTGGCCAGCGAGCGGACCGTGCTCGCCACCTGCGAGCCGACAAGGTCATCGCCCACGCTGACGAGGACCCAATTGGCCCGCGCGATCCCTGCAGACAGCAGGGTTTCCTCGCGCACGCAGTCGCCTGTGACCCGCCATTCGTTGCGGGCGGGCTGCGTCGCCAGGTCTGGCGCCCCCGGGTCACGGTCGACCAGGACGACGTCGTGGTCACGGGCCAATATTTGGGCCAAACGAGTTCCCGTGTCCCCGGCCCCGCAAATGACGACGTGGCCTCGGAGAAGGTAGCGCGCAGCTAGGCCCCGAGCCCGCTGCCGCCACACCAACAGGGCCCCCCGCAGCACCAGCAGAGCGGCGACGGCGAAGGCTGCCCAAACTTGCCAGTCGGCCCGTGGGCTGCCGTTACCTCCTGCCGCCGGTCCGAGGTCGAAGGTAAACAGGTGCACGGAGCGGTAGATGTCTAGGGGCAGGCCGAGACGAGGTTGCGTCTTCAGCCTGTAGAAGCCCCAGGTGCCGACGCCCATCACAAAGGCGATGGCCAAGCCAGTGAGGCCGACCATGGTTGCCTTGGCGCGCAGCGAACGGCTACCGAAAGGCCTCAGCCACCACAGTCCGCGTTGTGGGCGTCCTGGTTGGAGAGGTTGGCGGGCCTTGTCTAACCGTACGTGGCTTCCGGCAGGTGGCATCATGGGCTGGACTATTTTCGTCCAGCTCGGCTTAGCTGTCGCATCGCGCAGACGACCCCGCCTATCCGGCTCGGTCACTGCGCAGGGGGGGCCCCTTTTACCGTCGTCACCATTAGCCAGTGGTTTTGCCAACCGCCCCGGCTAATCCGACCCCCTCGCCGACAAGGCGGCAGGCGGCATTCAGGACAGCGCGATGAGCGCGCCGACGGCGAAGGCGGTCGCTGTCATCCACATCCACGTCGGCACTGTGCGCCACCAGTGCATCAGGCTGTCCTCGTCCCGTTCATCTGCAAAGCAAGCTCATGTGTACACATAGCCGTCGCGGACCGCAATGGCAACCGGCGGGAGCGGCCGCGTAGCGGGCCCTTGGATAACGGCGCCATTGACCGCGCTGAACTGACTGCCGTGACATGGGCACTGAATGATGCCGTTGACAACCGAAGCCACCGTGCAGCCTTGGTGGGTGCAGGTCGAGGAGAAGGCCTTCAGCTGCCCGCTCGCCTCCATCACCAACACGACGTGGTCGGAGGCGAGGATGAGGCCGCCACCATGAGGCGGCACAGCACTTACGGCTGCCAGGTACCTGCCGCCACCCGTGGAAGGGCCATAACCATTTGGCTCTGTCCCTGGCGGCTTAGGCTTGCTCAACCCGCTCGTACGGCCGACGATATACCCGGCTACCCCGGCCGCGGTGGCCATTGCGGTGTTCCTGAGGAACGCACGTCGGGAGGTGAGGCCTTTCAACACGTCAGCGGCCTCGTTCAGGTGAGGGGGAGCCCGTGGCGAGTAAAAAACCACAAACCAGCGGTCAACCAAAGGACGATCAACAAAGTGAACACTGCACCGCCGAGGACAGGAAGCACCCAGCCGGGCAGGCCCTTCATCCGTAAACCGAGCATTTTTGACGCGTACGCGCCGTAAAACAGGCAGCCGCAAATTCCGTGGACGACGACCCGCCAGCTGTAGGTCTGGAACCCGAGCGACCAGATACAGCTGAACGCCACCGGCAAGGTCAGTATGAAGGCGACAGAGCCGCTGAAACGGTGCAGCACCTGCGCCCATGGTGGCGCATAACCCGCAATGCGGGGCAACCTGCCCCACATCCACAACGCTGTCACGACTTGGACGATGAGGAGCGCCGTAGCCGCAGTGGTGAGCCAGGCTTTCATCTGTAACAGGCCCGAAAAACCGAGCGTCGTGACTGGCCGGCCGCTCGGAGTGTGCAGCTTGGCGTAGACGCCTATGCCAATGGCGATGACGGCACCGGACAGGAAGACGAAGACAAGGCCCAACTGCTTCCTTGTTGGGGCGGCAGCCGTTGCGGAAGTGGTCGTGCCGGCAGTCATGGGACCCTGGGAGTCAGACGAAGCTCGGTGTCATAACGGTCGACTCCATTCAAACCGAAACAGCACCGCCGAGCAACCATCTCACCAGACCGTTCCTCAAGGGGCTGACGGCCCAGTAAAAGCGCTAGGCGAAAGAGGTGGAAGATGTCGAGATCGCTGATGGGGCGAAGTAGGTGGCGGGTTATTGAGGAACGCTCTCGGCGGCACTCGAAAGGCGCTGGATGGCAGCTCAGGCAGCCGCGAGCTCGTCAGACGCCGACCTAAACCATCAAACGTATGTTGCGCAACTACGCGACTGAAGCAGTGAGACATCGCAGGGAAGCGAGAGCCGGCGGGCCCCAGGTGGGTTTTCCACCCGGACGGCCGCGTCTCCCCCCTGCGATGAGGAGGCTGCCGACTGCCCGCCATACGGCCCACCCTCGAGCATGGCGCCAGGTCGCGGCGTCCGCGGTCAGCCGGTACGCCCTTTGGAAGCGGTGAACCCCCTCCTCGTCGGGGAGCAGTACCGATGCGGGCGAGCTTGCCGCCTCATGCGAGGTGCCGGCTTGGAGGGCCTCTCGACCTGGAACATGGAAGGCAACCGGCCGGTCCTTTGCGGGCAACAGCAAGCTTGGCTTCGACACGATAACGAGGGCGGTCCGTCTTACCTTCGACTTCGAGCCTCCGTGAGCGAACCCGTTCACTGGCTCAGCTCACTCGCTCCGTATCGTCGTTGCCGGGGGTACGCGGGCGGCTACCCAGCCGGGGACCGCCGCCATGATGTTGCAGACAGCAACCACCGCCGGGACTACCAGAACCATCGCCAGCACTGGGACAAACGGGGGCGTGGCCGAGCCGATATTCGAGGCGACGAGGTTCCAAGCCCATCGTCCGGCAACTATCCCGAGTGGGGCCCCAACGATCAGCGCCACGAACGAGAACGTTGTCGCCTGACACGCGATGACACTCGCGACTTGGCGCGGGGTGAACCCAATCGTCTTCAGGACTGCCAAGTCCTTACGGCGACGACGGACAGAGGTGATGAGCGTGTTGCCCACTATCGCCGCTCCCAACAGCCCGACCAACCCCGCCAGGATGAACGGTAACCGGTCGACGCTCTCAAGGTTCAGCACGTCCTCGGACGGCAGCCAACGCATGACGATCGGGCCGAACTGATCGCGCAAACTGGCGTAGGCCGCGTTCGGTGCTACTCCTTTGGCATACCGCACCGCGAACAGGTCGAACACTGTGGGAGGCGTGGCGCTGGAGCCGCCTGAAGATGCAGCTTGTTGCTGCGCCTGTTGTTTTCGTACAGCCGGTCCGTATACCCATCCACCGTCCCCGATCTCGTTCGAGAACAAGTCGCCCACCGACGGTACGATCATGCGACCGACGATCTTGAGCGTCAACACGCCTTGCGGAGTCGGGATCTTCACTGACTGCCCCACGCTTCGGTGCAACCTCTCCAGGGTCTGAGGCCCAAAAACGATCTGGTCGTCAGCCTGTGGTGGGTGGCCGTCGAGGAGTGACGGGTAGACCGATCCTTTCAAGGGGTCGAACGCGAGCAACGTCGGGACTGACACCCCGTCGACGTTTGCGACACCCTGGTCCTGGCTGGCGAGGATCGCGATCGCCGAATAGGCGCCTACAAACCGGTCGTGGGCAAGCAGCTTCCCATCCTGCGCTATCCGGTCGTTCAGGTCGTTCGGGTTGCCGACTAGGACATCCCAGTTCCAACCCTGCTGTCGTGGGCTGGTAACAAGATGGTTGAGACTTGTCCCGAACGTGAGGGCCGCTGCGAGCACGGCCACCGCCAGCGCCCCGGTAATCATGGCGGTGACTACAGGTACAGCCGTTCGTCCAGTGCCCGATTCGAGAGCCAACCGCGTCCCAATGACTGCCTCAGCCGGGAGGGGGGACTTGGAAAGCTGGGCCCACGCGCCCCGACGATAAGAGGGCCCTCGGCCGTCGGCGGCACTCCCCGACCGTTTGTTGAAGAGCAGGAACGCCACAAATGCCCAGCTTGCGATGGCAACCCCAATGGCCAGCGCGCCGGGGACAAGGACCGCCAGGTCGACCGCAAAGCCGGGGTGGACGTCTGCTTGTCGAGCAAGCCCTACGGGCATAAGCGGCGATGCCACCACTGCGACAACGAAGGCCAGCACCGCACCGGCTGTGCCTATGAGGCCAGACCGGAGGAGGACAATGTGCGATATCTGAGCTCTCGTAGCCCCCAGGGAGCGGAGGGTCGCGTAGTCCTCGGACTCCAGCAACGACTGACGAGCGACCCCTTGTCCGACGAGAGCGAACGTCACCATGGCCGCGAGGCCACCGAAAAGCAAAAGTGCGACCACATCGAGATGAATGCCGTGCTCCGCACTCGCGGCGGCCTGCTGAAAACCATAGACGTTCCCCGGGCTAGTGAAGATCTTGTTCCCCCCGATCGCTGTCGCCGCGGCGGCAAACGTCGCAAAGTCCCTCGTGCTATGGCGCAGGCGGACCCCCACGAGGTTGATGCCAGGGAACTGTTGAACAGGCAGGCCGATCCCCGCCGCTAACCGCGGAAGGAAAGCCGAGGTCATATACATGTCTCGATCGCCCTCGTAAATGACGCCGATACGGGCCTCCAACGGTGCCACGGCGCTCACGTCCTGGGGGGACCGTACGATGGCCGCGACCCGCACCGTGAACGAGGGGCCCTTCGGGACGGGGACATGCTCAACGGCGCCTGTGAGATTTCCGCTTTTTATCTGAGCGAGCGAGTAGGCGTAGAGGTGGACGGTGCTACCAACATTGAGATGGTCCGCTTCGGCGGCCAATTGGTTTATCGTGACCGCAAAAGGGTTCTTCGGGCTGGGAAGGTGACCGGCCAGGAGGAGTGGTCGGTCGGCGTCTCGCAATAGGTCACGGTCGGCGGCCCCTATGACGTCGACGTCCGTGGGGTCGTGCCCTGTGCGATGGGTGGTCAAATAGAGGTAAGGAGCGCGGAAATAGGCGACGACCTGTGGAAGGTCAACGATGCGCTGTTCGAGCGGATTTAGAGCAAGCGAGCCGACCGGGGCTCCTGGGGTCACCGGAGGAGCCGAGAGGCTACCCACTAGGAAGCCACCATCGTCGGGAAGGCTGTAGGTAAGGAACTGAGGCATGGCCTGATCGGTGCGCGAAGCTCCGGCAAAGGCTGTCAAAGCGACACCTCCTCCAAGCCCGAGAAGGACCGCGAGCACCACAGCCGCACGCCATTTGGTCCGGAACTCAGCGCGACATCGCAGCCAAACCAGTGACACCTTCGGCTACCTTTCCACCACCTTTGAACTCCCGAGACCATTAACGCGCCGTGGCCCACCGAACCCAATCGTGGCACCTGGTGTCCAGGGGTGGTGCAGGCCCACCCACGTCATGGTCCCTGGAATGCGCCTCCGAGACAAGTGATCCGTCGCGGCGTCTGCCGCCTCCCGGTCCTGTTCAGGCAGCATAAGCAAACGCACCTTCGGATTGGCGGGTACCTCGACAGGCATCGATGTGCTCGGTTCGGAGCCCGAGCCCACTGAAGTATAACTAGGGGCCCCTTCCTATTTCGGGAAACCGGATTTGGGCCTGATATGGGCTTAGCATCGTGGGCACATGGACGTTGAGAACGCCGTCCGCGGCACTCGCCCCGCTGGCCAGCCGGTCCCGCGAAGCACCGGCTCGCCCCGGATACCGCGGCGCAGAAGGTGGCCGAGGCGGATGCTCATTGTCGCCAATGTCGTGGTCCTGGCGATGTTGGCGTTGGGCGCGTCCGCCTATGGCTACGTCCAGTGGCGTCTCGGGCAGGTCAACCGGATCGTGGTAAACGGGCTGACCGCCGTCCCCAAGCCCGGGGCACCCATCACCGTGCTCGCCGTAGGTAGCGACACTCGCAACCTGGGCAAGGGGGCCAGCGCCATTTTCGGGAGCACGGACAGCGTCACCGGGCAGCGTTCCGACACCATAATGCTCGTCCGCATCGTCCCTGCCACCTCGAGCGTCGCCATCATGTCAATCCCCCGTGACCTGCTCGTCCCCATTGCCGGCGTGGGCACCACCCGGATAAATTCGGCCTTCAACAGCGGTCCGGACCTACTGGTGAGCACGATCCAACAGGACTTCGGGATCAACGTAAACCATTTCATGGTGGTGAATTTTTATTCATTCACTCAGATCGCGGATTCCATAGGTGGTGTGTACCAGTACTTCCCCACACCGGCCCGGGACCTGTACTCGGACCTGAGCGTGCCTAACGCCGGTTGCGTCTTACTGAAAGGGAGCCAGGCGCTGGCCTTTGTCCGGTCACGCGAGTACCAGTACTACCTGGACGGTACCTGGCAATACCAGCTCGCGCCCGAGAGCGACCTGGCGCGCATCCAGCGCCAGCAGGATTTCATCAAACTGGCGATAAAAAAGGCGGAGCAAGTGGCACCGACCAACCCCGTGGCCCTCAACGGTGTGATCGCCGGGGTAGCCGGCAGCCTGACGGTGGACGATAATTTCTCCAGCTCCCAGCTCATCAACCTGGCGTCCGTGCTCCGCCACGCCAACGCCGCCGGCATCCCTGAGTGGACCTACCCGACGGTCAACTCGACCGAGGTCCCCGGCGCTCTTGACCCCGTGCCGTCGGAGGACCAGCAAATGGTCCAGCAGTTCCTGAGCTACGGACTGCCGGCGGCGACAGCAGGCGGCACGGCCGGGACCACCAGGCCGGCCGCCACCACGAGCACGGCTGCGGTCGGCCTGGGCCGGCCGGGCAGCTTGACGGCTCCTGGCGGCGCTGTGCTGACGGCCTGGCTCGAGGCCGGCACTCAAGCCACGGGTGCACCGGCTGGTGCTCTGGCCACGACGCCCCCGAGCGAGGTGGCCCCCGACGCATCCTCGTTTTACCAGGGGCAGTACATACCGCCAGGCTTGCAGCCCGGGAAGGCGCCGGAAAAATGCCCGACCTAAGGCCCTAGGCATAAGGGGCTAGGCCGGCGGGCCAGGCCACGTCCCGAGCAGTGCTCAGCTATGGGAACACCAGCCGCGTGGCTTCCAGTTGGTAGATGCGTGCTGGGATCGGCCCTACACCTTGAGGACGTGGAGTGCTCTGTGCGCTGTCACCATCTGGTCGTAGTCGTCGTCCTGGGTCACGACCGGCAAGCCGAGGTCGATCGCAGTCGCTGCGATCAGCGCGTCCATGAGCTTGACCGTACGCTGGATACCTGCGGTACGGCAATCGACCACGAGCCGAGCCCACGCCCCCATGATCGACTCGCTGATCGGGACGGGCTCTACCGTTTTGGCGAGCGCCAGGGTGTCGCCCCGACGAGCCCGGGAGGCGGCATCAACGGCGCTCAGCACTCCTAGTTGGAGCTCGCCGATGGTGACGACAGAGACCGTCACCCGGTCCGGCAGCTCGCCGAGTGGTCGCTCGACCTCGCGGGCGATGAACACCGAGGTGTCGAGTAGGCCAGCAGGCTCGGTCAAAGCTCGTCCAAGGTCTGTCCGGCGAGGCTGTCGAGATCGTCACGAAGCGCCGGGTCAGCTGCCCGTCCGGCGAGCTCCTGCCGCAGACGATCACCGGCCAGCCAGCGAGCCCGCTGGCCGTGAGGCACGATGTCGGCGACCGCCTCGCCGTGCACGGTTAGGACCACACGCTCACCAGCCCGCACGGCATCGATGACCTGGCTTGTCTGATTGCGAAGCTCACGGACGCCGACCTTCATGTGCTATAGCGTAGCACATCGGCTCGTTGCGAGACGGGTTTGATCTTGCCTTGCACGGCGGAGCGACCCGGCTCGCCGGAAGCGCGAGGACCGTGCTCGCGGCGACTGGCGCGCGGCCACGGCGAATGCGCACCAGCGGCCGCGAGGCCCTTACCTGAGCGAGCTGCGCGTGGCGCGCCTGGCCGTCGATGGCCGTACCACCAAGCAAGTCGATGGCCGTACCACCAAGGAAATGGCCCAAGCGCTGTTCGTCACAACCAGAACAATCGAAATGCACCTCCAGCAGCAGCAGAGTACGACGTTGCGATCGTGGGCGCTGGTCCCGCAGGCCTCGCCGCGGCCATCTACGCGTCATCCGAGGGACTCCGTACGGCGACCGTGGAGGCGAGCGCCGTTGGCGGTCAAGCGGGTACAAGCGCCCACATCCGTAACTATCTCGGGTTTCCCTGGGGAGTCAGGGGCGCCGATCTCGCCCACTCCGCGGGTCGGCAGTCGGAACAACTGGGAGCGGAGATCATCGTGACCCGAGCAGCAGTCATGTTGGCCGCCGACGGGGGGCAACGTGTGCTGACGCTCTCCAACGGCGACGTCGTTCGTGCCCGGTGTGTCATCCTGTCCGGCGGCGTTAGCTATCGGATGAGCGGTATCGAGACGCTCGACGCCCTGGTCGGTCGCGGCGTGTTCTACGGGGCCGCCGCAGGAGAGGCCACCGCGATGGCCGGTTTGAACGTGGCCGTGATCGGTGGCGGCAATTCGGCCGGCCAGGCGGCCGCGCACCTGGCTTCGGGCGGCGCGAACGTAATCTCGACCGTCACGGTTTCGTTCTCACCGGGCGTAAGGGTGCGACTTGGCTGGAGACGTCCATGTCGGGCGTCTTTGCCGCCGGAGATATCCGGGCGGGATCCATCAAGCGAGTGGCAGCTGCCGTAGGGGAGGGTTCGACCGCGTCGATGATGGCCCGTGAGCATCTCATGAGGTCCACTCAACGGGGCTGAATCTGTGCCCGGGCCTTGTTTTGTGCGGCGGTGAGCTGACGTGGTCACTCCGAGGCTTCACCGTGACTTATCGGGTCGGCTCGATGTTCCCGCCAGCGCGTCCAGAGGCTGCCGAACACGCTAATAAGCAAGACAAGTGCCAGACTGGCAGCGACCGCTTCCCCCGCGTTGGCGAACAACGCGCGACCGGCCAGCCCGCTGGCCGTGTAGTACGCAGACCA
>Ga0302326_10024221_pt1 | contig 12350 bp, 12 predicted proteins | sample Palsa_T0_3_FD_202264 | JGI IMG/M metagenome (GOLD analysis project Ga0302326, IMG submission 202264) | Peat permafrost microbial communities from Stordalen Mire near Abisko, Sweden - Palsa_T0_3 | ecosystem: Environmental > Terrestrial > Soil > Palsa > Peat permafrost | place: Sweden: Abisko...
AGGCGCTGATGCCGATTGCGAGGCCGGCGATATTGATAAAAGAGAAAGTTTTGTTGCGGCGGAAGCTGCGCAGGGCGACGAGGAAATAGTTTTTTAGCATGTGTCTCGTAATGGTTGGGCTATCGACTGCCAAAAGGATGCCATCATTCGGGCGGTTTGGCGGTCAGGACGTTAACAGTCAGGGCATTAAGTGGGTGTCCGGTTTTGATACATCCGGGTGTCCGGGTTTGGCGCTGTCAACGTCAGACCAGAGCAGGATGTGCTCTCATCTAAAAAAAGGTAATTTTGATAGGTAGCACAGCCTTAATATGAAAAAAGTCCCCGTTCTTATTATTTTCATGACTACAGGCTTTCACTGTTTCGCCCAATGCGCATTTCCGTCAACGCTCAAAGCCGATGACAGCCTTTGCATTGGAACCGACACGCTTTTCGTCAGCTCCCCGGGCACCATCAGCATAATCACCTGGTATAACGGGAATACAGCCGATACGACCGTCAACGCCACGATGACGCCCATCTTTATCGCCGTAGCAGGCAGCAATGGAAAGGGGGATGCCGCCAATCAGTTGGGTTATCCCCTGGGAATCTTTGTAGATGCCGGCGGGAATTTGTACGTGGCGGACGCCGAAAATAACCGAATCCAGAAATTCCCGCCGGCCTCTACCAGAGCCACCAATGGCACCACAGTAGCCGGCGGGAACGGGGTCGGTTCGGCAGCCAACCAATTTGAACCGACCGGGGTATTCCTCGATTCGCTCGCCAATTTATACGTGACAGACTATATGAACAATAGGATCCTGAAATTTCCCCCCGGTTCAACCGGCGCCACCAACGGCATTACCATAGCAGGGGGTAATGGACAAGGTTCAGCCGCCAACCAACTGGAGGGAGCTTATTCCGGCATTGTGGATGGGATGGGAAATATTTATATAGCCGATCTGTCGAATAACCGCGTGCAAAAATTTCCTCCGGGTTCCACCAGCGCTACCAACGGGATCACCGTAGCAGGCGGCAATGGATTCGGCTCGGCCCCCAACCAACTGGAAGATCCTTCTTGTTTGTTTTTGGACAGCAAAGGCAACTTATATGTCGATGATATGCAAAACAACCGTATCCAGGAATTTCCGCGCGGCTCTACCAGCGCCACCAATGGCATCACAGTAGCAAGTGGCGAAGAGTTCGGAAGTGCCCTCAACAACTTCACTGGGTCATACGGCCTTTTCGTGGACGGCAACGGGGACATTTACTTCTCGGACTTAAATTACTTCCGCATCGTGGAAATAAAGCCCGCAAGCTATATCGACACGCTCTATATACCCTCTGCTCCCGGCGCCTATACCGCAGTGGTCACCGACAGATCAGGATGTACCGATACGACCAACGCTATTGTGATCAGCGCCCCGCCACCCCCAACTCTTACCATTGCTGCCAATTCAACGGCCGCATGCGCCGGCGATACTGTCGTATTCGTTGCCTCCCCGGAGACTGCCGGCGCCACTCCCGCCTATCAATGGCAGGTCAATGGCAATAACACCGGCACAAACAGTGATACGCTCATCATATCTTCCCTGCTGAACAACGACATAGTGAGCTGCATCCTGACCAGCCACATTCCCTGTAAAGTATCCGTCCCCTCAGGCAATAGCATTAATATGACCGTGTATCCAATACCCGTCGTGCGTTTCAACCCGGATACCCTTATTATAAAGCCCGACGGCAATATCCTGCTGACCCCAATGATCAACGGGACAATCTCGGTCTACCGGTGGTCGCCGGCAATCGGCTTGGATAACCCTGACGTCATGTCGCCGCTGGCCAACCCTGTCAGTACCACCACCTACCAATTGACCGTGACTGCTGATAATGGCTGCCAGGCATCCGGCAAAGAGACCGTTTTTGTTAACTATCCCTTCGAAATGCCAAATGCTTTTACCCCCAACGGCGATGGGAAGAACGACATTTTCCGCATCCCGCCTTCCACATCCCAGAAGGTAATTCAATTTTCCGTTTATGACCGGTGGGGGATGCGGGTATTTGAAACCGCCAATAGCAGCATTGGCTGGGATGGAACCTTTGCCAGTCAGCCGCAGCCGACGGGAACCTATGTATGGCAGGTGGAATACGAAAATATCCTGACCGGCCGGCCCGCCTACACCCGCGGAACCGTGATATTGATCAGGTAGGCTCGCCTTCTTTGGACTGCCAAACTTTCGGTAAAATGTGAAAATCAAATTGATAATTGGAAAATTACCCATATCTTTGGGTAAAATTACCCACATGGCCGGGGAAGTAAAGGACGATAAAAATACAAGTTATGCTATCCCGCAAATAGCAAAGCGAGTTGCCTTGCTGGCATCTCAGGGAATGACGTTGGGGGAAATCAGATGGGAATTATTGGGGGGAAAGCTTTTTTCTCCTACCATGCCCGAGACTGCCATGGAAATTTATGATGTTGTAAACGGTGGCATACCAAAGGTATCTGTAGATATCTTAGCGGCGGTCATGGAAATCCCTATGACTAAGATGGCGAACCTGTTGCATTTATCGTATAAGACATTAACCCGAAAGAATAAAAAGGACTTACTCAATCCTCTGGTATCCTCCCACACTTATGAAATGTCTAACGTTATTGCCAAGGGGTTGGAAGTATTTGAAGACGGTGACAAGCTTAAGAGATGGCTCCACAAGGAAAATCGGGCATTAAGAGGGAAGAAGCCTTTTGATCTGTTAAATACTCCCACTGGAATTAGGCTGGTAAATCAAGTTCTGGGGCGTCTGGAGGAGGGCATTTATTCCTGATATATGTTGGTATACCGTATCTCCAAGATGAAAGAAAGGGCTCAGGATATTTCCGGGAAAGGTGCGTTTTTGTATGGTGGCAGATGGAATTCTGAGGGGACCTTTATGCTATATACTAGTTTGAATGCTTCTTTGGCAATGCTGGAGCTTTTGGTGCATGCCGATGAGTCGGAAGTCCCACCCCAAATGTTTATCTCTCAAATAGAAATAATGGAGAAAGCTCCGCTTTACGAGTTCCCGGAACAGAAATTGCCGAAGGCATGGAGAGAACCCGGTAATTTACAGTTAAAGATAGTAGGCGATCGAATTATGGCGGAAAAAAAATACGTTGGCTTTAAAGTGAGATCCGCCGTACTTCCAAGCGAATGGAATATCCTTCTAAATCCCTTGTTTCCCGGATATGCTGATCTTGTTGTGATACGGAAAATAGATAAGCTGGAAACCGATCTTCGGTTGCTATAGCCTTATCCGGAGCAAGTTTCGTTTAGTATAGCCCTGCGTCCTCCTTCCTGCTCACCGCATCCCGTACCTCCCGCACATGCTTCAGCGGCGAAGCGCAAAATAGCACTGGTTCAAAAAACATTTTATGTACCTTGGCCGCAGCCGATCGACACCCTATTTTTCAAAAACCACCGAATCCGGCCTGGCGCCCAATTCCCCCAATATCCTGGTGAGGTCTTTGACCATTTGATCCGGACCGCAGACATAGAAGGGCCGGGAGAAATCCTTTACCTCCCGTTGCAGAAATGTTTTATCGATAGGACCCGTCAGGTAGGATGGGTTGTTCTCCTTTGTGAGCACATAGTGCACATTTTGCCTCAGTATACTATCCAACTCTTCGTGATAAATAATGTCGCCGGCAGTCTTGTTGGAGAAAAAAAGTTGATTTTGACCAATGGTCTTGTCTTTATGCAGCTGACGTAAAATGGCAATAAAAGGAGTGATACCCGCGCCCCCTGCAATAAAACAGCCTGGACTCTTGTAGGCGATGGCGCCCCAGACATCATGCAGGATCAACTGGTCTCCCGCTTTTAATTTATATAGTTCATTGGTGACCCCGTGATGATCGGGATAGGACTTGATCGTAAATTCAAGATATGGATACTCGTTGAGACCCGTAAGGGTGAATGGACGCTTCTCATCCCGCCAGCCTTCCTTGTCGATGGCTACGTCCGTAGCCTGCCCGGGTACAAAATGATAACCGGCAGGCTTTTCCAGCCGGTACGCCCTCACATCATGCGTGACGTCTTGTATAGACAATATGCTGACGATATGCTGCTCCATAATGTAAATTTAATACGTAACACTTAGCAATTCAAGTGCCAATCACTGCTAAGTTCATTAGCAATTGCAACCATCGCGCCAGTGGCGCATGTTTCCTGAATACAACCTATATTCGTAGTATTGATAATCCCGCCCCTCCATCATTCCCCTTCATTGCAAAAATAACCATCTCATGCGTACACAACTATTGACTCCCATTTTTATAATCGCTCAGCTGACCCTTCACGCCCAAACCATCACGTATTGGAGTCCGGAACAATGCATGAAAATGAAAAATATCACAAGTGTCCGTGTTTCGCCGGATGGGACAAAGGTGCTATACACGGCCCGCCAGGCGGTGATGACGGAGGACCGCAGCGAATACGTGAACCAGATTTTTCTTTGCAATAGGGATGGAAGTAATACCATTTCGTTGACGCAGGGGGATAAGAATAATTCGAGTCCGAAATGGAGCCCCGACGGTAGCCAGGTTGCATTCGTCAGCAACCGCGATGGTAAAAACAATCTGTATATTATTTCCCCCCGGGGCGGCGAGGCCGATAAGATCACCGATGCAAAGACGGGCGTCAGCAATTTTAGCTGGAGCCCTGACGGAAAAATGATTGCCTTTATTATGACCGACGCCCCGGGCGACAACGACGAAAAGAAAAAGAAAGGGAAAGACGATTGGTATTATTACGATGATGTGATCCTGCAAAACCGTTTATATCTGGTTTGGCTGAACGAGAATGATTCTACAGGAAAAAAGAAAGGGAAGCAGCTTACAATGGAAAACCGCAACATCATTTCATTCGACTGGAGCCCCGATAGTAAACGGATTGTTTATGCCCACGGCAAATCGCCCATGGCAAACGATAACTCGTATGCAGATATTTCCGAGATCGATATCTCTACGAAGGCAACAAAAAATATCGCTAATACTCCCGCTGGCGAATCAGACCCTTTATTCAGCCCTGATGGAAAATTCATTGCGTATGTCTGCTCCGAAGACCCGGTTGTGTGGCCGGGTAAGACGTTTATTGATGTGGTACCTGCTGAAGGCGGCGTCCCAAAAAGATTATCGCCTACTCCCAACGATCAGCCGGCTATATTATCCTGGAGCCATGACGGCATGTATATTTATGTGGCTGAAAGCAACAAGACATTAATGAGCGTTTACCAGCTCGGACTGGATGGCAGCGAGATCAGCGAATGGAATAAGGGGTGCAGTGATCTGGCAGGCACTTTTTCGATGAACGAAACGCGGACCTTCTGGGGCTTCGTGTTGCAAAACACATCTAAACCGGGGGAAGCCTATATTAGCAGCGCATCGACCTTTGCGCCTGTTAAAATTTCTGATATCAATGCGGACATTGCCAATAATCCCGTTCCAAAAACGGAACTGATCAAATGGAAAAGCCCGGACGGTAAAGAAATTGAAGCTTTGCTCACTTACCCATTAAATTACCAGCCGGGGAAGAAATATCCATTGATACTAAATCCACATGGCGGTCCGGCCGGTGGCTACACGCAAAGTTTTATTGCTTCCAATTCAAATCTATATCCCATTGCTTCTTTGGCGGAGAAAGGCATATTCGTGCTGCGCCCCAACCCCCGTGGTTCCACCGGTTATGGAGTTGCTTTCCGTGAAGCCAACCAGCGCGACTGGGGCGGAGCCGATTTCAAAGACCTGATGCTTGGCGTAGACTACGTTATTAAAATGGGCCTGGCCGATCCGGATAAATTGGGAGTGATGGGCTGGAGTTACGGAGGTTTTATGTCTGGTTGGATCGTAGGCCACACGGACAGGTTCAAGGCAGCTTCCATTGGTGCGCCGGTCGTTGATCTTTCCTTTCAAAACCTCACGGATGATATTAACGGCTTTCTTCCCTCCTACATGAAGGCCGACCCCTGGGCAGATTGGGCGGTGTACGATGAGCATTCCCCGCTCCGGTTTGTACAGAATGTGAAGACGCCGGTCATGCTCCAGCACGGAGAGGCGGATGCAAGGGTGCCAATCAGCAATTCGCTGATGTTCTATCATGCCTTGCAAAGGAGGGGCGTGCCGGTTAGGCTCCTGGCTTTGCCCCGTCAGCCGCATGGTCCCACCGAACCGAAAATGATTTACAAGGTTTCTCAAAGCAACCTGGACTGGTTTGACAGCTACCTTGTAGACAACAAGAAGGCATTTTAAAACGCGAAGGCCCCCGATGACCCGACTCTCGCGTCGGTCTGTGGGATTTACATCCTTTGCAAAGGAAAGACAATGCAGGACCCTAAAAAACCGTTTTATCACCTTTTTTAATATCAGGATTTAGTCGTTATTATATGGAATATCTAAACAGAGTAACAGGAAATAATGCGTAGCCAATTGGCTTCCGGATGACGGGAAATAACTGATATTCTCCTTAGCTTGTACTGATAGAATGATAGTTTGTCGAAAGTTTTCTGTTGTTTGTCGAAAAGATTTATGCGACTGAAGACATGGTAATATTTTTAGAAACAGTAGAAACGTTCTTCGATCTGCCTGTTTGCACTTTTTGTTCTACCAATAAAAAAAATTGTTAGCTAAAAATTAAAATCAAATGAATCATGAAAACGGGGCTTTTTTGTATTGTTATTATGTTCGCAACGCTTACTGCAATGGCTCAGCGTGATTCGCTGCCTTATGCAGCATTTCCTCCCGCACCGGACCATTACAATGCCGGTACTGTAGTTTCAAGGCTTCTGGATGGGCTGGGCTTCCGTTATTATTGGGCTACGGAAGGGCTGCGCCCCATAGATCTCACCTTCAAGCCAAGCCCGGAGGCACGCACCAGCTTTGAGACCCTGCAACACATCTACGCTTTGTCTACCATGATCATCAGTGCAGTCGAGGGAAACCAAACCCCACCGGGCCAATATAAAACGTTTGAGGAGTTGCGAAAAGCCACCCTCGACAACTTTAAGAAAGCCAGTACCATCATTGCCGGATACAGCGACCATGACATGGAAAACCTGAAGGTGGCGTTCGGTGAAAAAACACTTCCTTTTTGGAATATGATCAACGGCCCCATTTCGGATTGCCTTTGGCATGTAGGCCAGGTAGTGACGTTCCGGCGTTCGTCCGGCAACCCTTTTTCCAGTAAAGTGGAGGTATTCCTGGGCATAATTATGAATTGAGCGCCCGCTCGCGCTTATTCATTACTGGGAAAAACTCACCACCTGCTTCCAGTATTCCGGCGCTATCCGCAAGCTGATCTATACGACCAACACCATTGAGGGCTTTCACCGACAGGTCCGGAAAATTACTAAGACCAAGGGAGCCTTCACCTCAGACATGGCCTTACTGAAGCTTATCTACCTTGCCACTCAGAATATTCAGAAAAAGTGGACCCAGCCCTTGCAAAATTGGGGTTTGACCGTTTCTCAGTTATCAATTAGATTTGGGGACCGATTACGACTGAGACTGGGATAGGGTCTCGTCGGAAACTGATATTTTTTGCAGCTATTGGAACATTTCCTAGCATCGTCAGAAAAAATATCACTTCCCAACGAGATCAAATGAGTGAAAATTCTTAACAATATTCCGTTTACTAAATGTATAAGCCACCCCTTTTAGGAATCAGTAATGCAGACCCAGTAGTCTTATATGGGGTTCTAATATTCCTTTTTCTGGGCCTTATTTCAATTGCAGGCACTATCGTATATTTCACTGGCTATTACGTTATAAAATTAATTCGTTGGATACTCAGCAATTCAACGAAAAATAGGCAACGAGAACTTGACATCACAAAATGACACAGTTTAATTTACACTCCCATATGCAACGTCCTACTCTCCAGGTACAAAGTATCGGGATCGAAATCAGTAAATTCATCCCATATTACCGTGCCGTTAAAAACTCGCGCTTTCTGGCAATAGGATTCATCCCTTAAAACCTCATATACCGGGTAATTGAGATAATCAGTGAAATCAAACTCCTTTACTTCCTTATTGGTAAAAGTAAGTATCAGTTTATGTGGATTTTGATAATGTACTATAGAGACTCTTGGATTCATATCGTCTATTTTAAAGGATCAATGGTGAACACCTTATTTCCACTTGAAGCCAATTGCCAGTTGGCCATCAAGTCTTCCCGATGAATTTCAATCCACGCTTGAACAAGTTTTTCTTTGTTCGATGGCAAAGATCCCTAAATCAATTCGCCATTGGGAATTTTATAAAACGGCTTCTTGTTCTCCATATTTTACGTGGATATGAGGCCACTTGTGCTGCTTGGTGTCCAAGTAGTACATGGCAATAATTAATCCATAAAACATCGATATGACTGGCATAATACAAATCTAAGGAATGACAAAGAGATTTGGAAGTATGCTTTGATTTTAAGAAAGCACTCGAGTTAGGTCGAAATAATGTGGGATTTGACATGAATTCTCCTGCTGAAAATGGCTACAGGAATGGAAACAAAAATGGTAACAAAAGAGGACTTATACAAGCAAAGTGTAATGATAACAAGTCATGTAAGTTATTGTCTATTAAAGAAGTATAAGAGAGACTATCCACGTAATGCCTTGGTTCGGTGCCCAATAAACAAAGAGAACCTCACAACTTAATCCTTCGTAACTCGATCAGAATCTGTCACTAAGGCATTACTGTGAGGTTCGATTTAGAAAAGTTGCCCGACCTGGATTATCCCGCCCCTCCTTCGTCGGGCGCGGCCTGATCCACCCCGCATTTGCATTACCCAAGTGGCCACGCCCGACCAGCGTCGGGCTAGTTTTGTTCTCGCGTCCGCTTTGGAGAGCTTCGCTCTCCCCGCTCCCGCAAAAACAAAACCCCTCGCAAAGCGAGGTGCCACTTGTTGCCCCAACTGGACGAATATCGAACCATTTCTTTACCGAAGACTTTGCGGCTTTGGCTGCAATAAACATTTGAAAAACAGCAGACTGCAACTTGGATACCGGTCAAATCAGCTACATTTGTTCGGGAAATTTTTAGTAAATTGTACCGAAATTCCTTGTAATGAATACCTTGAATCTCGAGAATAAAGAATACGTTGTCATCCCCCGAAAGGAATATGAGGATCTCCGTACAAAAGCGGCTGTCAAGACAATTTCTGCGAAAAAGCTGTCTCTCCCCGACGGGAAGAAGCTTGCCTACAAACTCATTGATAAATGGGCCAAAGGAAAGTAACTATTCTTGAGCCTGCTGTTGAGGAGGTTGTGGTGGAGGTGGTTTTTGGTGCTCTATAATATATACGTTCATTTCATTTTGCATCAAAATATTACCAGAAAATATATAAGTATAGTCACTATAGGGGTTATATTACTTCTCTATTATATTTGTAATCGAGTATTTATCGACAACTACAGGTACCTGGAGATATACAGGCAGAGTGATGATCTATTCTTCCAGAAACCGGTTTCCTCCGGGCTGGCGCAGGTTCTTAGACCGGCTTTGGGACAAGAGGCTACTTTGCGCACCAGCATTAATGTCACGCATGAATATTTGTGTTTCATCAGGAACGACCCGGAAGTTTTCTTAGTCGCGGGGGGTATGGGCTGTTCAAGGACAATCGAGATTTCTTGAGTTACCCTCAAGGTAGAGTGGTTGAGATCGAACACATTAAGGATAAGGCGCAGTATTATGTGCCTTTCGAATTGTAAATTTGCCCATCCCGTAATCCTTTAATCCAACGAATCCCGGTTCAGGCAGCCTATAAGGGTCACGGATAAATATTCTCTCACACACTAGCCCCTTCCACGGACAAAATACCAATTCCTATTGACCTCCTTCCTCACCACCACCACATGCTTTACCAAACCCAGCTTCCCCGCCGTATCCAACTGTCTTAGCAGCGACCGGATTGGCAGCCCCGCCCGGTGATCCTTTTCGAATAGCCCCTTTTCAATGAGAAGCGGCATCAGACTTTTAGCCGACACCTCCTTTTCCTCCGGGCGGTCTGCAAAATAATCCCTAACGATCTGATCGATCCGCCCTATTTTATGCAATTTTTTCTCGGAGAAATTGAGCATGGCGCAAGTCATTTACCTTTTAAAGATACACAAAACCCTCTTCCCCCTGACGACCCTTATTCCCACGGAGGTCTTTTGGCTGCGCCCCACACCTCTTGCGATGTCGGCGAGCCCGGTTATAGTAAATGGAGCATGCTTTTTACCCTTTCCCTTCCTTCACATTCTTTTTTAGACGCAAAAAATATCCCTCGGGAACGACAAAATTTTCCGAAGTTTGTCCTTAACAAAGGCATGAATATGTCACATATAGCATTTGGTGAGTTTTTCCCGGAGATTGCCGACAAGGAGACCCGGGTCATTACCATTCTCGATCAAGCCATCATGAGCCTCCCAGCGGGCGAATATGCCCGATTCGGGAAACTATGAAAGAAAAGTATCCATATAAGCATTTCTCCCTCACGAACATGAAAGGAGAAAAATGGTGTGACATTCCTTCTCTGGGTGGCGCTTACCAGATCTCCAACTACGGAAGGATAAAGACCATCAATAGGTGGGTGCAGGTTACCGGAAGTGCAAGAGACTATAGGGTGAAAGAAAAGATCCGTAAGGCGCAGGTATCTACGCAGACGGTGTCAGGTGGGAAACGGAAACTACACCGACTCGCGATTATGCTTAAGTTAGAAGGCAAGCACCATAGCATAGGGATTGCGCGGATGGTCTATTTCCTCTTCGTCCGGAAATTCGATCTCGAAGACCGCACACTCGTGGTGGTTTGCAAAGACGATGACCCCTTCAATATTCGTCCGGGTAATCTGCGGCTTATCACGTCTTCCGCCTCCGCTACCAAGGCCTACCGGTTAGAGCATCGCCCCCGGGACAGCTTTAAGAACAAGGCTTACCCGGTTTCACAATATGACCTTCAGGGTAAATATATCAGGACTTTCCCCTCCATCAATGCTGCCGCGCAGGCGTCCGGGATACATTGCTCAGGAATCAGCGCTGCACTGCATTCGTCAAACGCTTACGCCGGTGATTACCTTTGGACGCAAGGAAAACCGGGAAAGGATATCACCCGCGTGCCTCAATATGCCAAAAAGAAAGTGGCCTCCGACCAACTGCACTCCTCCGTCATAACCCAGTATGACCTCCAGGGTAAAAAGCTAAAGGAATTTTCCAATTTGAAGCAGGCGGCCAGGACGCTCAAAAGCCAGCCCAATCTGATCCGGCGGGCTATGCTGGGTATAAGTTTAACCGCGAAGGGATATTATTGGGTGCTGGGTAAAGGGCCGGCGCACCTTGTGCTCGAGCGTTTGCAAACTAGCCGGCAAAACTGGGAAAAGAAGATCTGCCGGCCTGTTACCCAATATAGCTTGAACGGCGACCGGATTGCCACATATCCCAGCCAGGCTGAGGCAGCCCGCCAGGTAAAGATCAGAACTACTCTCATTAGTTCCGCCCTGCTGTCGAAGACCCTGCATTCTGGTGGCGGCTATTTTTGGCAATACGGCGAAGGCACTCCCCAAATTAAAGTACCGGAACGACTGAAGCGCCGGTATGCGTTGCAACGCTTCTACGATCAGCCTGTCACACAATACAACCGGCAGGGAAAACGAATAGCCATTTACAATACCGTCACTGCCGCGGCCAAGGCGATAAATGCACAACTGCACGGCCTGGTGGCTGCCTTGACGGGAAAGCTGCTGACCTGCGCCGGTTATTATTGGCATCTTGGAAATGGGAAGGCCAAGATAAACATCGACGCAGTGGAGAAGGCTGAACAGCGGAGGTTGAAAAAGCTATCCTTTCCTGTCGTTCAATATTCACTATCCGGCAAGAAAATAAATAGCTTCCCAAGCATGGCTGCCGCCCGAAGAGCAACCGGAGTGCACGAATCGAATATCCGGCGGGTAATAAATGGGAAAAGTACAAAGGCCAAAGGCTTTAGGTGGAAATTAGCCTAGTTCAGATTCACCCTTCTTATTAGTATACGGGAATAAACACCCGTAGCTTCGCTCTATCAATCCAGAAAAACCCGGCCGTAGCTAAAACCTAACATCCGGTGACAGACACTCGCCTGCATCGGGACGCGAAGAATTTAAGGCCTGACCGAGACAATCAGTTGGTTACTACTCTTTCGGCTAACAGCGGCATGATACCGATGAAAATCCAATTGCTTGACAATGTCTTCTATTGACTCCCTTCGTATAGAGAAAGAACCAAAGAAGGTAGCGCCGGGCACATCCCCTTCCAATCGAATATCCACATTATAGGCTCGGTAAAGACTTTGCAGTACTGTCTTTAGATCGTCGTTACGAAATACCACCAATCCCT
>Ga0302326_10024222_pt1 | contig 12350 bp, 10 predicted proteins | sample Palsa_T0_3_FD_202264 | JGI IMG/M metagenome (GOLD analysis project Ga0302326, IMG submission 202264) | Peat permafrost microbial communities from Stordalen Mire near Abisko, Sweden - Palsa_T0_3 | ecosystem: Environmental > Terrestrial > Soil > Palsa > Peat permafrost | place: Sweden: Abisko...
GATGGGGTCCGGTGGTTGGCCGTGCACCATGGCGGCAACCACATCCACATCGTGGCCACGCTGGCCCGCCAGGACGGCCGCCGCGCGCATCTGCACAACGAGTATTACCGGATCGGTGAGGCCCTGCGCGACATCGAGGCCGCATTCGGGCTGCAGGTGGTGGCCCGGGCCGACCGGACGGCAGCGAAGGCCCCGACCCGGGCCGAGTATGAAAAAGCGGCCCGGGCCGGCCGTCCCGAACCGGCCCGGGTCACCTTGCGCCGGCACGTGGCCGCGGCGGCCGCCCGGACCCGGTCCGAGCCGGAGTTCTTCGCTGAGCTGGGCCGCCGCGACGTGCAGGTCCGGCTGCGGGCAGGAACCCGCCACCCGGGCGAGGTGACCGGGTACGCGGTGGCGCTGCCCGGCCATACCACTGCGGCCGGGAAGCTGATCTGGTATGGCGGGGGCCAGCTGGCCCCGGACCTGACCCTGCCAAAGCTGCGGCGCCGATGGGCCCCGGCCGGGCACCAGGGCCCCCGGCCTGGCCCCGGTCCCGGCGCCGGCCCGCGGGCCCGGCTGCACGGGCACGGTATGGGTGAGGGGACCGGCCGGGCCGTGCTGTGCCAGGAGACCGGCCGGTGTGCGGCCGCGGCCCGCTCCGAGCCGGCGTTTTTTACTGCCCTGGGGCGGGCCGGGCTGCTGGTGCGGCTCCGGCCCGACCCGGCCCGCCCCGGCCAGGTGGCCAGGTACGCGGTCAGCCTGCCCGGCCTGACCCACAACCGGGACGGCGGCCAGATCTGGTACTGGGAGGCCACCCTGGCTCCGGATCTGACCCTGCCAGCGCTGCGCCATCGCTGGCAGGCCGGCCGGCCTGGTGCCGCCCGGCTGCCCGCCACGTTCGCCGGCCCACAGGCCGGGGACATCTTCGGTTACGCCGCCGGTGTTGCCGCCGCGGCGACCCGGCAGCTGCAGGCCTCCCCCGGCCCGGATCCGGTAGCGGCCGCTGATATCGCCTGGGCCGCCGCTGACGTGCTCACCGTCGCCGCCGAGGTGACCGGCAGCGCGGACCTGGCCCAGGCCGCCGACCGGTTCTCCCGCGCAGCCCGCGCCGCCTGGGGCCGCATCCCGGCCCCCTCCCGGGCCGGGGCCGGGCTGCGCACTGCCGCGTACCTGCTGGCCGCATGTCACCCCGGCGGGCATCGGGCGGCCGTGGCGCGGCTGGCCCTGATCACCGCCCTGACCGGGCTGGCCCGCGCCGTCGCGGACCTGCGCGCCGCGCAGCAGCGCCTGCTGCAAGCCACCGCCGCCCGCGATGCGGTCCGGCACCTGGCCACAGCCAGCACCCGGCCAGCACCCCCACCGGCCGCCGCCGTGCGGCTGGCCGGGCTGGATGTTCCCGGGCCGCCGGTCACCAAGCGGCCCGCTGGCCCGGGCCGGCCGGGCCATATGCCGCGGCGCCCGGGCCCAGCACCGGGTCTGGGACGACCCCGCCGAACTCGGTGAGGGCACGGTACGGGCTGTCCGGGACCTTCCCAATCGGAGATGATCCTCGGTGGCATGCCGCCCCCGCCCCGGGCAGCGTTTCCCACACCCGCCTGAACCCCCTCGGGCGGGTGCTGACGCATCAACGCCAGCGGGAGGACGGCCGGTGCCACGGGGCCGGGCAGGCTTCTGCGGAGGGCAACTGGCGCTGCCTGCACGGTCTCGGTCTGCCCGGGCGTGCACCCATGGCCGCCGCCGGCACGGAACTCCCATTACGCTGGATGACCGGGCTGCGCCGCGACCCGGATTCCGGTCGCTGCATCAGGGCCGTCGGCACTATCAGCCCGGCCTCCGGCTGGTCGTCGATGCGGTCGCCGCGCTGACCGACTTCATCGGTGCGGTCACCTTCCCGGGCACCTGCGCGGGCATGCGCCCGCGGCTGCGGCGCCCGCTTTGACCAGCCGGCCAGCGAGGGACCATCACGCTGCCATCACGGACCTGCCCGCTGAACGGGAAAGACGGGCCCGGCAGTTCCGTTAGGCGTCAGGATGGGCGGCGACGGCCGCAGCAGGGCGACCGAGGTCTTCGGCGCAGGAGGGGCCGCTTACCTACAAACGCCGCCGCAGGCGCGAACCAGCCGGGCCGGTGAACCGTTCTTCTCTTATGACGGGGCGGTGCGGATTGGCGGAGTAGTGACGCACGCATCGGTCAACGGTGGCGGGCGGCGCGCGCGGGGATCGCAGTGCCGCGAGTACGTGATCAAAGTGAAGCTGTCAGCGGCGGAGAAAGAATCGCTGGCGGCAGCAGCCGGCCGCGCAGGGCTGGCCCCGGCGGCCTACCTGGCCCGGGCCGGGCTTGATGCGGCCGAGCACCGGGCTGTGCCGGTCCCGGTGCTATGGCGGGACATGCTCGCCGAGATGGTCCATGCCTCCGGCCTGGTCCGCCGGGCCGGGGTCAACCTCAACCAGGCGGTCGCTAAATTCAACGCGACCGGGCAGCCAGGCCCGGACCTGGAGCCATCGGTGGCTTACTGCCTGCGGGTGGCCCGCCACCTCGATGAGGTGGCGGTGCTGGTCCGCCGGATGCTGCGGTGACCGGCCGGGTCCGTCAGCGCAGCGAACACGCAGCCGGGCTGATCTGTTACCTGCTTGGGCCGGGACGGCAGGCGACAATGCCCGCCAGCATCTGGTGGCCGGTGGCGGCATCCAGCCGGGCTGGAACCGCCACTGCGGCCGAACGGCAAGAAGCACGTGGAGCTGCCAGCCGGGCTGCTGCCATTGGCGGTGCCGGCACGACATGTCCTGGACCGGCCCGGGTCATCCTGCCCCGCCAGATGATCGCGGCAGCCTGCACCCGCAGCCACGAGCAGCTGCCCGCCGGGACGGCCCACCACCGCAGCGCCCGGGCCGGGGGCCGGAACAGCACCGGCCATCCTCGGCCAGACGGCCGGGGGGCGGCACGATGGTCCGGCCGGCAGGAGCCACGCCTGGCCCGGCGGGCAGCAGCTGGACCCAGCCCGATGGCACCGAAACGATGCCCCAGCGGCCCCGGCTCGCGAGCCGGCCGCCGGCGCAATCACCGGTACACCGGCCAGGCCAGCGTGGATGCCGCGGAGCTGCGCGCGGTCCGGGTGACCGTCTTTCAGCAGCAGATGCTGGCCGAGCCGATCCGGGCGGCGGGCCTGGCGCGCCGGGCCGGGTTCAATCTGAACCAGGCCGTGGCCAGGCTGAACGCCACCGGTCAGGCCGGCCTAGGGCTGGACCCGGCGGTGGCCTATTGCGTACGGGTAATCCGCCATGTGGATAAGGCGGCCCTGATCGTCATGCGGAGGCTGGCGTGATTGGCCGGGTGCTGCCGCGGGGAGAAAACCTGGCGGGGCTGATCCGGTACCTGTACGGGCCCGGCAAAGCCAACGAGCACCACAATCCACACCTCGTCGCCGGATGGCGGTATCCACCCGAGCTGGAACCCCCGGTACGGGCCCACGGGCGGCGCGACTTCCGGATGCTGACTGGTCTCTTGGAGCTGCCGTTGGCGGCGGCTTGGCCCGGGGCCCTGGCCCGGCCGGTGTGGCACTGCGCGGTCCGCGCCGCCCCCGGCGACCCAGACCTGGAAGACGGGGCCTGGATGGCCATCGCCACTCAGGTGATGGACCGCACCGGCCTGTCCCCGGCCGGGCAGGAACACGAAGGGGTGCGGTGGATCGCGATCCGTCACGGCGGCAACCACATCCACATCGTGGCCACCTTGGCCCGCCAGGACCGCCGCCGCGCCCGCCTGCACAACGACTATTACCGAATCGGGGAGGCCCTGCGGCAGGCCGAACGCCAGTACGGGCTGCGCACCGTGGCCCGGCCAGGCCCGACCGCCGCAAAATCCCCGACCCGCGCCGAATTCGAGAAGGCGGCCCGGGCCGGGCGGGCCGAACCGCCCCGGGTGGCCTTGCGGCGACAGGTCACCGCGACCGCGGCCCGGACCCGCAGTGAAGACGAGTTCTTCGCCGAGCTGGCCCGCCGCGACACCCAGGTCCGGCTGCGACACAGCACCCGCCACCCGAATCAGGTGACCGGATACGCGGTCGGCCTGCGCGGGGATGTGACGGCAGCCGGGGAGCAGATCTGGTTCAGCGGCGGCCAGCTGGCCGCCGACCTGACGCTGCCGAAACTGCGCTGCCGCTGGACTCCGCCGGGACCGGCTCCTGGCTCAGGGACCGGGCCGGAGCCGGGCCGGCCCGCCGGGCCGGCAGCACGGGCACGGCATGACCTTTAAACCGCCCGGGCCCGATCAGACGGACTCCCAAGTAATCGGTGCCCCGCGAATAGGCCTCAACAGCACCTATCCACCGGGGAACACCAAGACGCCGCCGTCCCCACCCACTGACGATGGCCCCTGCGGCACAGACCGGTCCGCTTACCCATCACCGGCCGATCGCAGCGACACGGCCAAGCAGGCCGCCAGCCCCGCCAACTCCGCTGCCAGCCCGGCGGCGCCAGCGGACCCTGATCGCCGCACCTGCGAGAATCTCAATACTTACATCAGCAAAATGATTGATGACGCGCCCCCGCTCACCAGCGAGCAGCGGGACAAGCTCGCCCTGATACTGCGCCGGAAGCTCGAACTATTAGAACCGAGGGCTGCACGAGTGAGTGGTCAGGGCTCGGGACCTTCCCGAACGCGGCAGCAGCGCAGCCACGACCGTTGCCTTCATATGCCGCACACAGAACGGCTCACCGGTGTCTGGTGATCTCCGCGAGCCGCCGCCCGCCTTCTCGCCGACAGCGCATCCAGGTCGTCGTGCCTCACCCACCACGGCCTATCTCGGATCGTAATCGTGACAAAGCGTGAACGGATGGCATGTTGCGAGGGCGCAATTAACCGCCTGCACGTCGGTCCGGCCGTCGCCCTCGCAGCTTGGGGATCACGCCCAAACGGAGATTGTGCGCGCCTACGACCCCGGGCCATACAGTTGATCGTGTTGCATGCGCCGCTGGCCCCCGGGAGGGCGGTCAGTGCCTACCGCACATGCCGATGTGAGCGTACCGTTCCCGCCTGCTATGAGCTGTCCCATAGCTTCGTCCATCGACGGCGATACCGAACCAAGTCTGCAAAGTGACCGGCTGCGATCCTCCCAATTCCACCTTGGCGATCAGGCTTTGGCCAACAGCTTGGCTCTGCGCTCGACAACTGTGCGGGGCTTCAGCGCTCTCTTGACGCTTAGTAGGTAGCCAACCGGCGACTCGCGGATTAGCTGTTCGCGGTCTCTGGCTAGCTGCCACCATGCCGAGCCGATCACGGTACCTACGGCTCCGACTGCAGCGACCGCCGGTGGTGCATTGGTCTGATCGGCGACGAACGCTACCACAGCGGGCGGTGCCAACGTCTGCACGGTTAGTAGCGAGCGAATGGTATCGAAGCCCAACCGCTTTAGCCCTCGCTCCAAGTTTTCAAGGGGTTTCGTGACTTCAGAGTTGATATTAGCTGCGAATGCCTCAGCGCGAATGTCGCTGTTGTGGATGCTCGCCAAGCGTCGTAGTTCTGGCTGTTGCGAAGCAACGAACGCCCGGAATGCGCCCAACTCCTCCCCGAGCCTATCTTTAATATCAAGAATGCGGTCCACACTGATTCTGGAAAGGTCACGGGGCATCACCGACTGGATCGCCAACATTGCGAAGCCGACGACGTCATCGCTGGGATCAGGCGAGCGATCCACGTCCACCGAGCGGGTCGTAAGCAGTCGAATGGCAGCCACGACACCTTGGGTTGGTGACAAGAGTGGGTTGGGATTGTCTGTGACAGGGTCAAGTTCGTCGCGATCGGCGCATGCCCCTATAAGGGCAAGCATGTAGGCAGCGGCTACAGTCGGATGTAGGCCCACCCACTGGCTATCGTCGCCACGGCCGATTAGTGCTAGCCGTTCATCAGCTAGAAAGCCCGAGAACTCGGGGATCATCTTGCTGGCATGAATCCAGCCCAGACCCCTGTGCGTACTCGGGCCTTCAGTTCCCCAACCTGGTCCTGCTTCCATAGTCTGGGCGTCATGAATATTGAATCTCCGCCGCAATGTTTCCGTGTTATCCCGCATAAATTTCAGCAAGTCACGATCTACCTCTGCAGCGTAAAGCTCAGGGTCCAGTGAACGCAGGTATCCGGCCTCGATGAGGCGCCTATAGTCGGACGACTCTCGAAGGGTGTAACCCCTCGGCTGAAAGCGGCGCATTGAGTCCCAGTACAACACCGCAGCCTTTAGCCAGTCCTTATCCCGTACCCGCATGTACGGATAGTAAAGAGCACCAGCCCACACAATGGCCTCCACATGCTTTTGGCTACGAATGACTGTACAGCGCCATCGCCGCAGGGCTTGCCAGGATAGGTGAACCCAAGGTGGTGACCTCGAACATCCGGATCTGCCGCGAGTAGCGCTTCGATACGCACAGTCAGTGGCTGCCGTTTGCTGGTAGCAGGCGGCCAGCAAGGGTTACCTCGTATACCTGTAGTTGCGAGGCTTCGTCTATGCCTTGATCGGTCAGGTGTCTCCGGACCGTGAACAACCTATCGCGGAGTTCCTGCGACACGCCGCGCTGCACCGCCACTATGGGGATGACTCCCGGCCGTGAGGGGAGAACGGGTGTCTGGCTCCTAATGAGGTTGAGTCTCTTGCGCTGCTCGATCATCCCGGACAAGATCTCGCCTGCATCAGGGTCGTGCTGCAGCCAGGTGTTAAAGAGGCGGGCATAGACAATGGCCTGGGCTGGTGCCCACGTGATCGTTGGCGCGCCCTTCGGCTTGACCTCCACGGCTAGGAGCCGACCAGCCGAGTCGATTGCCCGCCACCCAGGGACACGCCGGGCGCATCACCTGCCCTTACAGCACCGCAGGCCACAGCCTCACTTCACAACTTTGCCGTGTCCCTGGTTGAAGGACTGGGACAGCCGGGCTCTCGGCCCCAGCATCCGGTATAGGTTGCTACCTATGGCTGAGGATGACAGCGGACTCGGCGAGCGACGACTGACAGCCGATTTCGCCGCATGGTTCGGTTACACACGCTTCCCACCTGCACGGTTCTTTCGTGAAGCCTTAATCGTCCTGGACGCAAACGTCTTGCTTGACCTTTATCGGATCACCCCGAGGGCCCGGCGCCACGTGCTTGAGGCGTTCACTAGCATCGCGGACAGGCTTTGGGTTCCCCATCAAGCCGCCCTTGAGTTCAGTCGAAATCGCAAGAAAGTCGTGACGGATCGCACATCCTCATTTAAGCAAACGAGGCAGACTCTGCGTTTGGCTGAGGCGAATGCTATTGACGCGATCCAGTCGGCAGTAGGCGAGCTTCGTGAACAGAGGGAGCGAAACGGGACAACTCGGGCCTGGGACATAGTAGCTGCGGGGCTAGATCTAGCAAGTCTGCGCGCACGATTGAAGGGCGTCATGGATCCCGCTCTATCCGAACTGCAGACGCTGATGGACGAATATGATCTGCGTCCGGAGGATATGCAAAGTGTAGACACTTTGTTGCGGGAAATCGACGACCTCCTTAAAGGCCATATCGGGCCGCCCTATCCACCTGCCGAACTTCGTACTTTGGTCGAGCAAGCGCATTCGTTTCGTTTCCCTAACAAGATTCCGCCCGGCTTCCTTGACGTTGACCGAAAGGGTACCCCATTGAAGGCGGCCGGGGACTTCCTGTTGTGGTGTCAGACTATCGATAAAGCCATCTTGATGCCTGGTGGCGATCGACTCCTGATCCTGGTCACGAAGGAGACGAAAGGTGACTGGTGGGAGCTGGACGATAAGAAGCGACCGCGAGCACCGCTACCGGAATTGATTCAGGAACTTCGCGACTCAACAGGGGCAGACCTGCTTCTGCTATCTCTGAATGACTTCATGAAGGGCGTAAGGGAACATCTTTCGTTCCGGGTGCCTGACCAGACGTTGGATGAACTTCGAGAGGTCAGCGAGGACATCGAGACCTTGCTTCCGGACGCATTCCGCAGTCCTTCAGCAGAGCCCAACCTACTTAGCCTTACGCCCTATGAGTTTGAGCGCCTCATACAATACCTGCTGATTCAGCTAGGTTATGAGGTTGATACACAAGCTCTTCCCTTTGTTGCTGACTTGTTCTTGCTGGATCGGCGGGGAGCAGAGACGCGGACTGTAATCGCTGAAGTTAAGCGCCTACGTGGGACGGTCGGTGCTGATGTTGTCCTCCAGCTAAGAGGTGCGCTGGATGTCACAGGAGCCGAGTTCGCGTTGCTTATTACCACCGGATCATTTACAGCGGCAGCCCGAGAGGCGGCGCAAGACGCTCCGATAGAGCTGATCGATGGAGCGACACTTGTTCAAATGCTTAGGCAGGTAGGCATTCGAGCCATATTTTAGCTTCCGCGTGAATATGAAATTAGATACATCTATGGTGCAGGTGCCCTCGTCCACGTTTGACGCGGAACAGGTCCTTGAGCGGATCTACAGCGCCTGTTGCGGGCTGGAATTGATGCAATCGTCGAGGACGTGCTCATCGTTTCTGAGGAGTTCGGAGCGCTCGCTGACGCGAGGCGCCGTATCGACCTTCTCGGCCTAGACCGGGAAGGTCACTTACGGCGCGGCGGCTAGCTTGCCTGCGGCCAGTGGACCTTAACAGTGGCCGGGTCGAACGCGCGGCGGGCGCCCCGGCCCGGCGAGTGCAGCGTGATCGTGATCAGCGTGCTTATCACGGCGCGCTTGCGGGACAGGTCCAGGCCCTCCCACGCGCTGGCCGCGTTCTCGGCGGCGACCAGCGGCGTCAGCACGTTCTCCCGCGCCGCACCCTCTACCTCCGCCTCAATCTCGGCCAGCCGAATGTTCGCGCGCCTGGTGGCGGCCAGCATCTGGGCGCGATCAATCAGGTTCAGGGCTCGGTCGCCGGCCATCTCCTCCAGGTTCCGCCGGATCGCGGTCGCCTCCTCCCGCAGCGCCGCCACATCAGGGCCGCCCTCCGGGACCGCGATCAGGTCCGCGGCGTCCGGGCGGGACAGACGGGCGATGACCAGCTTTTCGATGAAGTCCTCTACCGGGGCAGCTTGCCGCGCCACATGCCCACCGCGGTAGGCGCGGTTGCGGGTGGCCGGGGTGCACCGGTAGATGTGATGCCCGGTGTGCGATGGCATGCTGGTCACCACATTCCCGCACGGGCATAGCGCCAGCCCGCCCAGCAGGGTCCGCACCCCGCGCGGCGGTTTACGGCCCGGATCTTCCAGCAGGGCACGCACCGCCCGCCAGGTTTCCTCGCCCACCAGCGGCTCCCACGTCCCGGTGCCGACGATCTCCTCATGGTAGGCCGACAACCCCGCGATCCGCGGGTTCAGCAGGATCGTCCGGATGCTCGTCCGGCTCCAGATGTTCGCCGGCAGCGGTCCGAACGGTGCCTGCGGCGGCCGTAGCCCTGCCCGGGACCATTCCCGCCTCACCCCGCTCAGCGACCCGCCGCCGAGCAGGCCGGTGCACGCATCGGCCACCGCCGGGCCTTCCACCGGGTGGGCGGTCACGTGATCGTCGCGGTAGCCGAACGGGCGCGGCGTGCCCAGCGGCCGCTTGCCGCTGGCGGCGGCGGCCTCATTGGCCAGCTTCTGCCGCTCGGACTTGCGTTCCTGCTCGGCCTTGGCCACTGCGACCAGGATCCGGGCCGCGAGCCGCCCCGAGTCGGTGCCCAGGTCGACATTGCCCTCCGCTTCGGCGAACCGCACCCTGGCCCCGTCGAACCGCGGGATCAGGTACTCCAGGTCCAGCGGCTCTCGGATGAACCGGTCCCATTTCCAGCAGTACACGACATCGACTGCGTGCGCATCGACCAGGCGAAGGACCTCTTCATAGCCAGGCCGGTACTTCCCGGCCTTGGTCGGGTCCTTGCGGGTCACCCCGATGTCGTTATCGCTCAGCCGGTGCGTCACCGTCCACCCGCGCGACGCGGCCCGCTTCTCCAGGTCCGTGAGCTGGTTGGCGACCCCGTGCGCGTCACCCAGCTTGTCCGCACTGATCCGGGTGTAAATCAGGCATCGTACGCGAGTGGTCATATGTGTTAATATAACAACCAGGAGCCCCGCTGCCGTCACCATCATCACCAGAAGCAGCACCCGGGCTGGCGACTCGACCAGCACCAGCCCGGCATCCGCACCTGGACCACCCCGGCCGGCCGCACGTATACCACCGGACCCACCACGTATCCCGTCTGACTGGCACCGTCAAACCCGGCGACCTGTTGGCGGCATTACGCTCTGACCGCTGGCGGCCATGAAGATGGACCGATCGTTACCACCGAGCGTGAGCGAGTTCCCTGTACGGTCCGCCGCGAGTCTGCTGCCGAACGACTCGGAGTGGGTTGTTCGCTGTGCCGATCCCGCAGATGGCCAGGCGGAGAACAATCGCCGCTTCTGGTGTCCTTTGCCTGGTATGCCGCGCAGAATTACGCGGGGACGCCGGCCCGGCCTCCTGCCCTGCCGTGGACTCCCGGATGGAGAGGGAGTTGATGATCAGATCCAGCTGCTGCCGGGGCGGCTATGGGTGATCCGATAGGTCGACGCGCACAGTGAGCAGGTCGGTGCCGAGCAGGCGGACCATGAGGCTGTTCAGCCGGGGCAGTTGCCGTAGCCGGGCACGGGGGTCATCATCAGGCAGCAGGTGCGCGGTGCCGTCATGCCAGCGGGCGCCGATGCAAAGGCGGACCCGGGGGCTGGCCTGGATGTTACGGACGTAGTGCGAGCGCAGCCCGTGGTCGGCCACCAGCCAGAAGCTTCCGCCGACGACCCGGCCGCCGACCGGGGTGCGCCGCGGCAGCCCGGTGCGCCGCCCAGTGGTCTCCAGGACTGCCTGGCCAGGGATGTACCGCGACAGCGGCCGCATGACGGGGTTGGCCACGCGCCGGTGAAGCCAGCTCGTCAGCCGCTGCCGTATCACCGCTGGCGGCCTCGGCTGGGTCTGGGATGCCATTAATGCCCCTCTCCCGCATGAGCAAGACTTTGCCGGAACTCACGGTTCCGGCAAAGTCTTACCGGAACTATCGGTTTCGTCAAGTGATACCGTCAGACCATGCCCACCCACCCTGGCCCGGTACCGGCCGTGCCGCGCCGGCCGCACACCGGCCGGCGCCGCAATCAAGCCGCCCGCCAGGCGGTCCTGGCTGCCGCGGCGGGGCTGCTCGGCCGCCCGGGCGGCGAGGCGACCTCAATCGAGGAGATCGCGCAGGCGGCTGGGGTCAGCAAGCACACGATCTACCGATGGTGGCCTTCCAAGGGAGCGGTGCTGCTGGAGGCCATGGCCGAGCAGGCCCGGCAAGAAGACGACCGGCCCTTGACGGGATCACTCCGGGCAGACCTGGAGAGATTTCTGACCGCGACCTTTCGCGCTGCCGCCCGCAGCGCCCCGCTGCTGCGCAGCGCGATGGGCGAGGCGCAACGTGACCCCAAGGCCGCCGAAGGCATGCGGCAGTTCACCGCCGCACGTCGCGCAGAACTGCGCCATCTCCTCACAGCCGGCCAAAGCCGCGGGGAACTCCCCGGCAACGCCGACCTGGACCTGCTGGTCGACCAGATCTACGGGCTGCTGTGGTATCGGACCCTGGTTGGCCACGCGTCACTGACCGCCGACACAGCCGCGCAGCTGAGCCGGACAGTTGCCGGCACATGAGCACTGCAGTGTCCTGGCCGGCGCAGCACACGAGAACACTGCCGCATCGCGCAACGCCATGGCCGGGACCCAACGGCAGTACACCGAACCAGATCCAGGCCGCCACAGTACTACCTGGCAGTGAGCCGACATCCGCCCATATCGTGCAGCGCTGGCCGCTGGCCGGCTCGACGCTAGCCCGATGCCGCGCAGAGCGGATCAGGAGCGGCCCTTCCTCCTGTACGCAGTTACACTAAGTGATCGCCTTGGCCGTCTCCGGGCAGTTCCTGATGGCCGCCAGCGGGCAGATTCCAGTCCAGTGGCCGTCAGCAGCTATCAGCCCGCCTCGGCAGGCGATCAATGGGCTGGACCCTGCCACGTGCTGCGGTCCGGGTCCCCGGCCCTGATCGGCGAGATCTGGGGCTACCTGCTAACCCACTAATTGACGCAACCCGCTGATTGCCATTGGCTGGCAACCAGCGGGTTGCTATTTATGGAGGGGGTGCGGCGTGGGGTTTCCGGATCGGATCGAGCGGACGGTGGACCTGGCCCAGCCGCGGGAGGCGGTGTCGGCCGCCCTGACCACGGCGGAGGGGCTGGGGACCTGGTTCGGGAACGAGTCGGCCCGGATCGACCTGCGGCCGGGCGGGGCGGCCCAGATGACGTGGACCGGCGGCTTCAAGGTCGCCATCCGGGTGGAACGGGTCGAGGAACGTCACGCCGCAGGAATGGGAGGCGGCGCGCGAGCAACTGCTCGTCAA
>Ga0302326_10024225_pt1 | contig 12349 bp, 5 predicted proteins | sample Palsa_T0_3_FD_202264 | JGI IMG/M metagenome (GOLD analysis project Ga0302326, IMG submission 202264) | Peat permafrost microbial communities from Stordalen Mire near Abisko, Sweden - Palsa_T0_3 | ecosystem: Environmental > Terrestrial > Soil > Palsa > Peat permafrost | place: Sweden: Abisko...
TCCCGCTGCCGTCCCGCGCCGGTATCGTAAACCCTGTCGCTAACGATACCGAGTCGCAGGTGCCGCAAGCGCCCAAGCCGCAGCCCAAACAAAAGGCCAAGCCGCCGGAGCCGAAGGCTATTCCACTTAAGAGCCGGCATGTGGATACGCGCTCGCTCGAACAGATGTCTCCGCAGCGTTATCAGCCGCGGACGCCGCCTCCCAATCAGGTGTTCAGCCGCGACGCTCCGGCGGCGGTGTCTCCCATGTATGAAAAACCAGGCGCGGGCGGTGTGGGAGTGGGACCGAACAGCACTTTCGGAAATCGCTTCGGCGCGTATGCCGATCTGGTCATCAAGCGAGTGACTGAAAAATGGCAGACCGGCGGCTTGGCGGGGATGCGCACGGCGCCGGAAGTGATCGTCACCTTCGATATACTGCGCGACGGATCGGTGCGAAATTCGCGGGTTGCCCAGAGCAGCGGGAATAGCAACCTCGATTATTCCGCCGTTCGCGCCGTCATGGATGCGGCTCCCTTTCCAGCGCTTCCCCCGGAATACGGGCAAAGCCAAGCCAACGTCGAACTTCGGTTCCAATTGCAACGATGAAAAAAATCATAATTTTCGGTAGCTTCGCTCTCGCACTTTGCGGGCTGATTTACTCGCAGGTCAACATCTCGGGCGAGATACACAAAACCGGCGAGAAGCCCAAGATCGCCGTCCCCGATCTGAGGGGCGTGGGCGACGCGCAGCGCCTGATGGCCACTTTCAACAGCACGCTGTCGAGCGAGCTTAATAATTCCGGCCAGCTTAACATCGTCCCCAAGACTTCGTATCCGCTCCAGATTCCGCAGCAGCCCGCCGATTTTCGGCCGCACGCGAGCGGTCAAAATCAAGGGACCTGGCTCGCGGATTGGTCCGGCCCGCCGGTGAACGCCAACTATCTTGCATTCGGCTACACCGCCGTTCAAAACAACCAGCTGGTTCTCTACGGTTGGCTGTACGACGTCGCCCAAGCCAACACCACTTCCGCGCAGCTCATCGGGAAGGTCTACATCGGATCCCTGGATGAAGCGGGCGCGCGAAAAGTGGCTCAGGATTTCGCCGCCGACATCCTGAAGCAGTTCGGCGCCGTGAGCCTGATCGGAACGCGCATCTACTTCGTCTCCGATCGCACCGGACATAAAGAGATCTGGTCGATGAACTACGACGGCTCCGATCAAAAACAGTTCACGTCGTACCGAACAATCACCAGTTTCCCCGCGGTATCGCCGGACGGCGCCAAGATCGCGTTCACCACGTTCCCGCTGCTGGCGTCCTCGCGCGCGTCCGCGGATAAGCTCCGCTCCAGCATCGCGGAACCGAGAGAGAATCTGGGGCAGCCGCAGATCTACATGCATTCCCTCGAGACCGGCCGAAAGCTTGTCTACTATAATCAACAAGCGTCCATGAACGCGGCGTCCGACTTTATGCCCGACAGCCGCCATCTGCTCATCTATTCTTCGGCTGGTGGCGGCTACTCGGTTTACATGACCGATCTCGACGGTGGAAGCATTCGGCGCATCACGCATTCCGGCTCCATCGAAGTCGAACCCAAGGCCAATCCCAAGACCGGCGCCGACATTGTGTTCGTCTCGGATCGCGGAGGGCTGCCCCAAATATATAGAATGAATATTGATGGAACGGATGTCGCCCGGCTCACCACCGGAGAAGGCGAAGCGGTGAATCCCTCTTGGAGCCCGGACGGTCAGCATATAGCGTTTGCCTGGACTCGCGGATTCGAGCCGGGGAATTACAACATTTTTGTTATGGATGTAGCTACTCGGGACGTCGTGCAACTTACTCACGGAGCGGGGCGGAACGAAAATCCCGTGTGGGCGCCCGACGGCGTGCATTTGGTTTTTTCGTCGAAGCGCGGCCGTAGCACCGAGATTTACACTATGCTGGCGAATGGCACTGGCGTGCAGCAGCTCACCACCCAGGGAAACAATGAGAAGCCGGTTTGGAGTAGAGCAACGCAGTAGCTTTCAAATAAGATTTGTTTTTACCCAGAAGAGGAGAACGCAAGTAAAATGACCGAGCGTGAGAGATCGCATACCTATAAGTTCGGCGCTATCGTGCTGGCGCTTACTTTGTCGATGATCACCGCGGGATGCAGCAAGAAGACTCCACCGCCTCCGCCGCCTCCGCCCCCGGCGCCCACGGTCGCCCCCACGGCGCCGTCCGCGCGCGCCACCATCAACAGTTTCACCGCGGAACCCTCTACTATCGAGCGCGGTCAGTCCTCTACCTTGGCGTGGTCCATCGGCAATGCGACGGACATGTCGATCAGCCAAGGCGTCGGCGCGGTCCAAAGCCAGGGTCAGCGGCAAGTCTTTCCGACTGCCACCACCACTTACACGCTGACCGCCAACGGGCCGGGCGGCTCCGACTCGCGATCGGTTACCGTCTCAGTGGGTACGCCTCCGCCTCCGCCTCCGCCGCCTCCGACCGGTCCCCGGTTAAGCAGTTCGGATATCCTGCAGCAGCAATCGCAGGATGCCTATTTCGATTACGACAAGAGTGACCTGCGTTCCGACGCCCGCGATGCCCTTACCCGTGACGCCGGCCTCTTGAAACAGATCTTCGGACAGGATCCTAACTTCACCGTCGTGGTGGAGGGCCATTGCGACGAACGCGGATCGGCCGAGTACAACCTCGCGTTGGGCGACCGCCGTGCCAGCGCCGCCAAGGAATTACTAGTCCAGTTGGGCGTGCCAGCGGATCGCCTGAAGACCATCAGTTACGGCAAGGAGCGACCGCAGTGCACCGAGGCGAACGAGGAGTGCTGGCAAAAGAATCGGCGCGCCCATCTCTCGCCCGGCCAGTAAGTGAAGTAATCGAGAGCGGGCGCTATGCCTTTAAAAAGCCGCGCCCGCGCTAAGTAACAGGAGTAACTATGAGCTTGTCTCGCATTGTCCTTGTGTTTGTCGCGGTCGCGCCTTTGAGTTTCGGCGCAAGCAAAGAGATTCAAGAATTGCAGCGCGACGTCGCCATGTTGCAGGATCAGCTTCGCACCATGCAGAAGGATTTTGGCGATCGTCTGGTCACCACGCAAACCCTGGTCCAAACCACGCTCGACGCCGTCACTCGCACCAACAACCTGGTGAACGTCATGGAGAACAAGTTCAACGACGCGATGAAGCAGCAGCAGCAAAGCGTGGCCGCTCCCGTCCTCAGCGTGGGGACTAAGCTGGATCAGATGTCCGAGGATTTCCGCGCCGTCCGCGAGTCCGTGCTCGACATGAACACGCGCATCGGCAAGCTCGACGCGAAGATGGCGGACTTGCAGAACCTCATCAACACGCTTCGCGCGCCCGCCCCGCCCCCGCCCGGTTCTTCCAACGACGGCTTGACCACCCCGGCCCAATCCCCAACCGGACCTCCCGCCGGTTTGTCGGCCGAGACGCTTTACTCCAACGGATTCCGCGATTACGTGGGCGGGAAGTACGATCTCGCGATGCAAGAGTTCAACGACTATCTGAAATACTTCCCCAACACCACGTTCGCCTCAAACGCGCAATACTACATCGGCGACATTCACTATAAGCGGCAGGATTACAGCAATGCCCAGCAATCCTTCGACGCCGTCTTGGAACGCTACGCGGACGGCAATAAGACGCCCGATGCCCTTTACATGAAGGGAGCAAGTCTCGTCCAGCTCGGCAAGAACGATGCCGCCGCCGCCGAATTTCGCGACGTCATTCGCCGCTTTCCGGACACCGACATCGCCGCCAAGGCCAAGGCTCGCTTGAAAGAGATGGGCTTGAACGTCGGCACTACATCCTCCAAGCGCCGCCCTCGCCAGCCGTGAAGCTATAGCGATACTACGCTCTGATTCTTTCTCAACGGCGCAAGTTGTCCGACAACATTTTGCTTGACAAAGCCGTAGTACTGGCATACACTTGCTCGCAATCGCAAATTTGTTGTGCTGACGGGAGAGACTGGCACGTGCCGGCGCCGAAGGAGCAACCGCCCCGGAAACTCTCAGGCAAAAGAACCGTCACTACTTTGAATCTGGAAAGTGGTTATTGCGAAGCGGTGAGGTCCGCTTCGTACTGACCCGCCGAAGGGATAATGTTCTCAGGCAAACCGACAGATGGGGCCCAGGATACTGGCTTGTCAAAAGCCGGCAAGTGAGCCCAAGTTTGGCCGATTCGCACTTCCATCCTGCGGGAACCACGCAATACTGAAATATGTTCAGCAAGGAGAATCTTATGCCTTTTCGCTAAGCCTGCTTCGAAGAAGTAACTTGCTGGTTGTTTGTCTGATCCTGCTCGCCGGTACATCGGCCTTCGCGCAGTCCACGTTCGGAACGTTTGTCGGCACTGTCCAGGATCAATCGGGCAGCGTCGTCGGAGGCGCGGTGATCACGCTCACCAACCTGGACGACAATAGCGTCCGCACTGCGACCACAAGCGGCAGCGGTCAATACCAATTGCTAAATGTGCCGCCAGGTAGATACTCCTTTTCCGTAACCAAGGCTGGCTTCGCGACCGCCAAACTGAACGAAGTTACGCTCGACGCGCGGCAAGAGAGACGCGTTGATCTGACGATGGCATTGGCATCTGTACAACAGACGGTAGAAGTAAACGCCATCGCCGCGACGATCAATACGGAGAATGCGACCATCGCCAACACCATGAACAGTCAGGCGGTTACGGAGCTACCGGCAAACTATCGCGGCGCTTCCACCAGTCCCCTCGGGGCGATTGTCGGCCAACCTAATGTCCAACAGGACCAATATGGCGTAATTGGACTTGCCGGCTCCCAACCATACCAAGTCGACTATTCTGTAGACGGCGCCTCCAGTGTCAACATTCTTTTCAACTCACCCGCCAGCAACATGTTCCCGTCGGCGGAGATGCTCGCGGAGTTTAAAGTGTCGGCGATCAACAATAACGCCGAGTTTGCGACCAGCGGCGACGTGACTGTTACTACCAAGAGCGGCGGGAACACATTGCACGGAAGCCTCTTCGAATATCTTCAGAACCGCGATCTCGATGCTACCCAGTATGGCTCAACGGTGAAGCAGGCCAAGGTTTGGAATACTTTTGGCGGTAGCTTGAGCGGTCCGGTGGTGATTCCGCATCTTTACAACGGACACGATAAGACATTCTTTTTTATAGATACGGAGGAGAATCGGCACCCGGGTTCGCAGGTGGTAATTGACAATCTTCCGACCGCGGCTATGATTGCGGGGAACCTAAATGGTGTCCCTGGACCAACGGCGATCGATCCTTATACTAACGCTCCGTATCCGAATAACACTATTCCTCCCTGTTCCCAACCGAATCAGGTTGATTGCCTGAACTCAGTCGCCCAGAAGCTGTTCGCGAAATACATTCCGCTGCCGAACTTATACTCTGGGTCTACCACGGGCGATTACCGATCGCTCGAGCCGCTAGCGAACGAAACGAATGGATACGACATCCGCATCGATCACTACATCGGCACCAAAAACCTCCTTTTCGGAAGGTGGAGCTGGAAAAACCTTCCGCAGCAAGCTGAAACAGGGCTTTCGTTTGCACCGCCGTCACCCGCCCAAATATTGCCGCCGACCACGAACAACGAGACGGACAAGAACTTGATCATTTCCGACAACTACACCATCACGCCGCACCTGGTCAACGAATTTCGGTTCGGATTGAGCCGCCTCAATGTAAACTCAACGTTCCCCTATCAAGGCGCCGAGGTGGACAACTACCTGGGCCTTACGGGATTGGATCTCTCGCGGGCTGGCACTAACGGTGCTTTCCCTGGCTTCAATTTCAGCACTGGAACCGGGTTTACGAGTTTGGGGCATGACACGATCGGGCCAGTTTATTCTAGAGTGACGCAATATAACGATACCCTTTCCTGGCTCAAGGGCAAACACACGATCAAGATGGGCGCCGAGCTTCATCACGTGTCTCTCGGCAGAGTGGATGACTTCGGCCAATCCGACGAGTTCGGCTCCTTCACCTTTAACGGCATGTTCAGCGGGAACGCTTTCGCCGATCTTCTCCTAGGTTTGCCGGCTACGGATCAAGTCTTCGTGACAGGACCATTCCTTATTCAACAGTCGGAGCACTTCGCCGTTTTCGGGCAAGACGAATGGCATGTATCCAAAAGCCTAACCTTCAGCTTTGGCTTACGTTGGGAACTGATGCCGCCTTTCAGCGAGGCGAACGGCAACATTGCCAATTTCGATCCGGCCAACGGTGGCCTAGTCATTCCTGACATCGCTCTGCAGAAACTTCCCCCTGCGCCCGGCGTCTTGTATACGATCAACGCCTGCTCGATTAACCCGTTGCCGAATCCGGCATTACCGTGTTCGCCTGTGGAGACTGCGAGCCAAGCAGGCTATCCCAAGTGGTTAAGGGCCACGTACTATCACGATTTCGATCCTCGCGTAGGTATTGCGTGGCGTCCTTTTGGTAATGACAAGACCGTATTTCGTGCTGGTATTGGCCTCTATACGGTTCCGAGCCTGGGTTGGGAAGCTTACATGATGACCGGTGTCGCTGCCACCAACGCCCCGTTTTACGTGAATAGTTTCTCGAACGGTCAACCTACCTTCAGACTTCCAGCAGCTGGGTACGGCAACGGCGGCCAAAGCCCAGCGATCGTTGGCACGTTTAATGTATTCGAGGGACAGGATAGATATTACAAAGACCCTCAATCCGCTCAGTGGAACGTAACAATCGAGCGGCAGCTGTGGAATACCTGGACGGCCCGTGGTAGCTATATCGGAAACAACAGTTATCGCCTACCGATGAGTTTTGACCTGAATCAATGCCATTCCAGTCCCAACGGACCCTGCATCAAACCGTACCCCCAGTACAACATTGTGTCATCGCAGGAAAACGCGGCATTTTCAAACTATCAGTCTTTGGAACTGCAGCTCTCGCACCGCATGTCTGGAGGATTTTACTTCCAAGCAACCTACGATTGGGCCAAAGATCTTTCCGATGAGGGCGGCGATTCTCCATCAGGGTATGGGACCGAAGCCGGTAACTTCACCAGTTCGATCGATGATCGCTTTAGCTTGAGGGATGACCGGGGCAATGATCCCGGGCCACGCCGACAGCGATTCCTAGTGACCGGGCTCTACCAGCTTCCTTTCGGACACGGCAGGAAGTTCCTGGCTAACTCAAATCGTTTTGTAAATGGAGTGTTGGGAGGATGGCAACTTAGTGCGATTCTTCTAGACCAAACGGGACCCTTCATGACGGCTATTGACAGCAACGTAGGCCTCAGCGTGTCCAATCTCAATGAACTCTATCGGTACGGACAGATAAAGCCCGACCAGATTGCAAGTTGCAACATTTCGAACCCTGGACCGAACGCAAGCTGGTTTAACATAAATGCATTCGTTAATACGCCTCAGGGAGCCGGTCGCATCGGAAACGAAGGCGTTGGGAATTGCATAGGCCCGCCGACGAACACGCTGTCGACCGGGTTATCCAAGAGCTTTGCGATATGGGAGCGCCTCAGGATGCGTTTTGAGGCTACCTACACCAACGTCCTGAACCATCCCAACTTCCTGCAGCCGCAATCCATGGACATTTCCTCGCCTAGCACGTTTGGTATCACGCAAACCGTGCAGTCCGCCGAAAACGGCGGGAACCGCGTGGGCCAGCTTTCGCTACGACTCGACTTTTGACGGGCGAAGATACAAAACGCTAGGGCCAGATCATTGTCCGGCCAGCAAGTGCCCAGTTCCGATGTTGAACGTGGGCCCCAAATCCTCCGAGCATCGCCCTCACTAACCTAGCGATACCGAGCGCTGCCACTGCGACTTCCATCGTGACGGTTGTCCGACAACATTTTGCTTGACAAAGCCGTAGTACTGGCATACACTTGCTGGCAATCGCAAATTTGTTGTGCTGACGGGAGAGACTGGCACGTGCCGGCGCCGAAGGAGCAACCGCCCCGGAAACTCTCAGGCAAAAGAACCGTCACTACTTTGAATCTGGAAAGTGGTTATTGCGAAGCGGTCACGTCCGCTTCGTACTGACCCGCCGAAGGGATAATGTTCTCAGGCAAACCGACAGATGGGGCCCAGGACACTGGCTTGTGAGAAGCCGGTAAGTGAGCCCAAGTTTGGCCGAGTCTCAATTCCATCCTACGAGAACCACGCAGCACCGAAATATGTTCAGTGAGGAGAATCTTATGCTTTTTTCGCGACGCCTGCTGCAAAGCAAGAACCTGTTGTTGGTCCTTCTAGTTTTAATGCTACTCGCCGGTACATCGGCCTTCGCGCAGTCCACGTTCGGAACGTTTGTCGGCTCTGTTCAGGATCAATCCGGCAGCGTCGTCGGCGGTGCGGTGATCACGCTCACCAACCTGGACGACAATAGTGTCCGCACTGCGACCACAAACAACTCCGGGCAGTACCAATTGATCAATGTGCCGGCGGGCCGGTATTCGCTATCGGCGGTCAAGCCTGGGTTTGCTACCACCAAAGTAAACGAGGTTTCCCTCGATGCCCGCCAGGAGAGACGCGTCGATCTGAGTATGGGGTTGGCCTCCGTACAGCAGACTGTGGAGGTGAACGCGGAGGCTGCCGTCATCAACACGGAGAACGCGACCATCGTCAACACGATGACCAGCAAGGAAGTGACGGAACTTCCCGCGAACTATCGTGGTGCTTCCACTAGCCCGCTCGGGGCCATCGTTGCGTCCGCCAACGTTCAGCAGGATCAATACGGAAACATTGGACTCACCGGCTCGCAACCGTTTCAGGTCGACTACACCGTGGACGGCACGTCCAGCGTCAACATCTTCTTAAATTCGCCCGCCAGCAATATGTTCCCTTCCGCGGAGATGCTTGGCGAGTTCAAAGTGTCGGCGATCAGCAATAACGCCGAGTTCGCCACCACCGGCGATGTCACGGTCACTACCAAGAGCGGCGGGAACACCTACCATGGAAGCGCCTTCGAATACCTTCAGAATCGCGCCCTGGATGCCACCCAATACGGGGCGAACGAGAAACAGGCCAAAGTCTGGAATACTTTCGGCGGCAGCTTGAGCGGTCCTGTTATTATTCCGCACCTTTACAACGGACACGATAAGACATTCTTCTTCATTGACACGGAATTGAACCGCCACCCCGGTTCGCAGTTGATCATCGATAACGTCCCCACCGCAGCCATGATCGCGGGCAACTTAAATGGCGTTCCCGGTCCTCCCACCATCGACCCCTATACAAATGCGCCGTATCCCAACAACACCATTCCGCCTTGCTCTCAGCCGAACCAGGTCGACTGCCTAAACTCGGTTGCTCAGAAGTTATTCGCCAAGTACATACCGTTGCCGAATTTCAACTCCGGTTCGACCACGGGCGATTATAGGTCGCTGCTGCCGCTGGCGAACGAGACCAACGGATACGACCTCCGGTTCGATCAGTACATTACGAGCAAGAATCTGCTCTTCGGGCGATTCAGCTGGAAGAATCTCCCCACGCAACAGCTTACGGGCAGTGGGTTCGGTGGGCAACCACAGACCGCGCAATTGTTGCCGCCAACAACCGTTGACGAGTATGACAAGAATCTCATTATTTCCGACAACTACACCATCACCCCGCACGTCGTCAACGAGTTTCGGTTTGGATTGAGCCGCCTTAACCTTACCAAGAGCTTCCCCTATCAAGGCGCCCAGGTGGTTGCCGACCTTGGTTTAACGGGGCTCGATCTGGCCCGCGCCGGCACTACGGGCGCTTTCCCCGGCTTCAATTTCAGTTCCGGAACGGGTTTTACCAACCTTGGGCATGACTCCATCGGGCCCACGGACTCCAAAGTCACCCAATACGGCGACAACGTCTCCTGGCTTAAGGGGAAGCACTCTTTCAAATTCGGCGTCTCGCTTTCGCAAGTGCAGTATGACACGATCGACGATTTCGGCTATTCCGACGAGTACGGCGCCTTCAATTTCCTGGGCGGGTTTAGCGGAAACTCTTTCTCGGATCTTCTGCTGGGCTTGCCCGCCACGGATCAACAATTTATAACTGGGCCGTACCTCTCACAAAAATCGAAGCACTTCGCTGTTTTTGCGCAGGATGAATGGCACATCACAAAGAGTCTGACCTTAAGCTACGGCTTGCGCTGGGAAGTGCAGCCGCCGTTCTCGGAGATCAACGGCAATATTGCGAATTTCAATCCAGCTAATGGCGGCCTGGTTGTACCCGACATCGCCTTAACAAAGCTTCCTCCATCGCCCTTGGTTTTGTATGCCATCAATGCGTGCTCCATCAATCCCCTCCCAAACCCGGCTTTCCCGTGTTCACCGGTGGAGGATGCCACCCAGGCAGGCTTTCCGAAGTGGCTCCGCTACACGGACTACCATGATTTCGATCCACGCGTTGGCGTCGCATGGCGCCCCTTCGGCAACGACAAGACGGTGTTCCGGGCTGGTCTTGGCCTCTTCACGATTCCTAACCTCGGTTGGGACGCCTATATGATGACAGGTGTAGCAGTGACTGCCGGACCGTTATATGTGAATAGTTTCAGCAACGGTCAGCCGCTCTACCAGTTTCCATCCGTTGGCTTCCCAGGTGGCGCAACCAACCCGGCCGTGGTCGGCACGCAAAACATTACTGAGGTACAGAATGAGCATTACAAAGATGGCACATCCGCTCAGTGGAACGTAACTATCGAACGGCAGTTCTGGAATACTTGGACCGGCCGCGTCAGCTACATTGGAGAAAACACTTACAATCTATCGGTTAATGTGGATTTGGATCAATGTCATGCGAGCCCGTACGGACCCTGCATCAAACCCTTTCCCCAGTACGGCATAATCGTTTCGATGGAAAACTTGGGATTCTCGAACTTCCAGGACTTGGAACTGCAACTCTCGCACCGGATGTCCGGGGGGTTCTATATGCAGGCGACCTATGATTGGGGTAAAGATCTATCCAACCTGGCTGACGCCCCCACCGGCTACGGCACCGAAGCAGGCAATTTCACGTCGTCGTATTTGGTCAACGATCAATTTGCACTAAAGGATGACCGCGGCAACGATCCGGGACCCCGACGCCAGCGTTTCTTGCTGACCTCGCTCTACCAACTTCCGTTCGGTCACGGCAGAAAGTTCCTGGCAAACTCCAACAAGTTCGTAAATGGAGCGCTGGGCGGCTGGCAGCTCAGTGCGATTTTTCTTTCCCAGACCGGGCCTTTCATGACCGCAGTTGACAGCAACCCAGCGGACAGCGCGTCGAACCTCAACGAACTGGGTCGGGGGCAGGAAATACGGCCCGACCAGATCGGACCCTGTAACCTCTCGAATCCCGGCCCGAACACCGGCTGGTTCAACATCAACTCATTTGCTCTTACGCCTCAGGGTGCCGGCCGTATCGGAAACGCAGGCGTCGGGACTTGCGTCGGCCCGGATACGAACGTCCTGTCGGCTGGGTTATCCAAGAGCTTCGCGATATGGGAACGACTCCGGATGCGTTTCGAGGCTACCTATACCAATCTCCTGAACCATCCGAATTTCCTGCAGCCTCAATCCATGGACATCTCCTCGCCCAGCACGTTCGGCATCACGCAGACCGTGCAGTCGGCGGAGAACGGCGGGAATCGCGTGGGGCAACTTTCGCTGCGACTCGACTTTTGACGGGTTGGTAGCCAGTTAGTTTTGGGTGAGGCGGAATGCTAAGATTGAGCCAGAACCGCCTCATTCATCTAACTCCCGATGGAATTCGAATACACGCCGGAGCAGATCCAGCTACGTAAAACCGTCCGCGAGTTCGCCGAAGAGGAAATCGCGCCGCACGTCCTCGAATGGGACGAAGATCAGATCTTCCCGCTCGACACCATCAAGCAAGCCGGCGACCTGGGCTTCATGGGCGCTATTTTCCCGGAAGACCTGGGCGGCGCGGGTCTCGGCTACATCGATTACTCCATCATCATCGAAGAGCTGGCGCGCGTCGATCCCTCCGTCGGCCTCATCGTCGCCGCTCACACGTCGCTCTGCACCAATCACATTTTTCTCGCGGCCAACGACGAGCAGCGTCGCCGCTATATTCCGAAACTGACCACCGCCGAATGGATCGGCTGCTGGTCGCTTACCGAACCCGAAGCCGGTTCCGACGCGGGCGGTACGCGCACCAAGGCCGTCAAAGACGGCGCGTGCTGGGTTTTGAACGGCGGAAAAACCTTCACCACGAACGCGCAATATGCCGAAGTGTGCGTCGCAATGGCTGTCACCGATCGCGCCGCGTCCCAGCACGGAATCTCGGCTTTCATTCTCGAAAGAGGGGTTCCCGGATACAAGGTCGGCAAGAAAGAAAACAAAATGGGGATGCGCGCCAGCGCCACCGGCGAGGTTCTGTTCACCGATTGCCG
>Ga0302326_10024226_pt1 | contig 12349 bp, 7 predicted proteins | sample Palsa_T0_3_FD_202264 | JGI IMG/M metagenome (GOLD analysis project Ga0302326, IMG submission 202264) | Peat permafrost microbial communities from Stordalen Mire near Abisko, Sweden - Palsa_T0_3 | ecosystem: Environmental > Terrestrial > Soil > Palsa > Peat permafrost | place: Sweden: Abisko...
GCTGCCCGGCTCGGGCCAGCCGCAGGACGTTGAAGGCGACGGGCTCGGCTTCGGCGGCGACCGCGAGCGCCGTCAGCCGCCGCGGGTGGCGCAGGCGCCACGGCACGTCGATGACCATCCCCACGACGCAGAGAACAACGTCGAGCCGGAAGATCCGGGAGTACCGCTCTAGCCGGCCGGCCATGGGTGTTTCCGTCCCGGCGGTCGCCGGGGCCTGCTTGCCGAACCTGCGCAACAGGTCGTTCTGCAGCTGCTGGATGTTCTCATCCGCCTCGGCCCGGGTCGGCGCTTCGGTGGCCAGACCCCACGCCACCAGCCCGAAGCCAGCAGCGCCCGCCCACTCGGCCAGGGCCCGCTGCCGGCGTCCGGCGGCCCAGTGCCCGGCCCCGGCTGCGGCCTGGGTAACGACGGGGGCGAGCGGGAACACCCAGCCGAGCGCCTCCGAGGGTTTGGCCCCGTCCAGAATGGGCGTCAAGGCAAGCCGCAGCCACGACGGATCCTCGCTGTCATCTGGAGCCATCCCGGCATTGTCACCCGGGCGGCGCTGGTGTGACAAGCTCCCGGGTAACCCCTGAGCGATTGCCTCCAGGGTGTCCTGGAGGCTCGTCCAGGACACAAGGGTGTCCGCCGTTTGCTGGTGGGGGCCGCGGATCTCGGACACGAACTCCGCTATGTCGTCCAGGCCCCAGCGAAGCCGGTACAGCGCCAGCGCGTCCTGGTTGACGGGCCACCCGGTGCGCCGCGAGTACCGGGCGGCGTCCTGATCGCCTGCGATCACCCACCACAGGTCCCGCTCGGGCCGGGCCAGCGCGGTCATGTCCCAGTCGACTAGGCGCAGCCCGGCCGGCGTACGGAGCAGATTGCCGGGGTGGGGTTCGCCGTGCGTGATGACGTAGGGCCCGCCGGCCTTCCCGACCCGGTCGAGCAGGTCATCGAACCGCGCCAAGGCGCGACGGAGCGGGCGTTCGTACTGGAGCAGAAGGTCACGGCCCGGCTCGGCGTAGGGACCGCCCCTCCAGGGGGCGTCCAGGCTGGCCAGGGCCTGTTCGATGCCCGGTCGGGCGGGCAACTCCAGTGGTCGGCGGGTCAATTGGATGCGCTGCGGGGTTGCGGTATGCAGCCTGGCCAGCAGGTCGATGATCGCGGGCCGATCGCCGTCGTCGATCTCGTCCCCAAAGCGGCTAGGCGCGGCGTCGACGTACGGGAACAGCGTCAGGGCATGCCGGCTGTCCAGAGAGCCGACGATCTGACCGGCCGTCGTCGGCACCGGAGCGACGACGAACTCGAGGCCGCCGTCCCCTGCCAGCCAGGCTGCTGTCTGCATGGCCGCCGTGAGGTCAGAGACCCACGGCGCGGACAGATCGCTGACGGTCACGAACCAGCGCGAGCCAGTCTGGTCGACCGCGCGCCAGTGGTAACCGCCGAACCCGACCGGCAGGTAGGACAGTTCCCGCATGGTGAGCGCCCACTGGCGAGTCAGCGCCGCGACAACAGCGCTGTCGGGTATATCGGCCGGGCGCTCGTGCACGGGTCGAGGGTAGGCCGCCGGGTGAGTTGGCGGCAACAACGCCGCCTCGAGTAGCCGCTGCCTCGGGCGGGCGACGTATCGTGGTCCGCGATAGGTCAGCGTGCTCTTGGGGGTGCGGCGATGGACGACATCCTCAGCCAGGGCGGGGACCGTGAGCCCAGCCGGTGGCCGCGCCGCCTCACGCTGATCGGCGCGCCAATCCTGGTGGCTGTCGCGAGCATCGTCTATCTCAGCGTCGGACGCCACCCGCATACTCCCCCGGCGCCCGTCGCCACCTACGCGGCGGCCGAACCCGAGGGGATCGGCGGGCCTGACCGGCCGTGGGCTGGCAGTCTGCGGCTTCCGGTTGCGGGAGCGCAGCCGGCCTGGTTCTCGCCCGCCACGGGCGGTTCCGCGCCGATCGGCGGCCTGCCGGCGGACAGCGCCGGCTACCACTTCACCCGTGCCGGCGGGGGCTGGGTGGTGCAGGCCAGTTCGGCCGGCGTGACCGGATGCGGCGACTGCACCATGCCTTCGCTCCCGGTCTGGTTCCTCGCCGACGGCGCGCGGTCGGCGACCCGGGTCGGCACGGCGAATCAGGTCACGCCAGCCGCCACCAACGGTGCCGTGTGGCTAATCAGTTACCCGCCTGCCGCCGATCCGGACACCGCGACCCGGACGGCGCGGGAGGTCAGCCTGGCCGGCGTGCCGCTGGGGCCGCCGGTCAGGCTGCCGACCGGGTACGTGATCTACCAGGCAACCGACCGCGGCCTGCTGCTCGCGCCGGTCCGCCAGCGGCCGGGAACCCCTGCCTACAAGCTTTGGAACCCGGCTGACCCGCAGGTCAGCCGCACGTTCGACGGAGTGATCGCGGCGAGCCCGGCCGAAATCGCCTGGACGTCGCCCTGCCCGGTGAAGTGCCGAGTCGAGATGCTCGACCTGGCGACCGGCGGGCACGCCGTGGTCGAACTGCCCGCGGGGAGTTTCCCGGCCGGCGCCGCGTTCAGCCCAAGCGGGCATTTCCTCGCGCTCCAGGTGACGTCCGACGAGGGCGGCGGGCCATCGACCCGACTCGAGGTCGCGGCCGCGGCCAGCGGCCGGCTGACGGCTGTGCCGGGAACCTCGGTCGGCAGCGACACCGTGGTCGATTTCGGCTGGCCGACCGTTGCCGACAGCCTGGTCGCGGAGTTCATCTTCCCGGCCACGGTGCAGGTAGCGTCCTGGCAGCCCGGCGCCACCCGGCTGGCGGTGGCGGTCATCCGGCCGGGACAGGACCTGGCCTCGCTGGTCGTCGGTTAGTTTGGACTCCCCCTCGGCCAACCCCGCTTTTGAGTACCGTGAAATGGCTTTAGGCATTCGGGGATGATCGGCCCGCGGGGGTCGCGTCGGCCAAGAGGAGGATTTCTGGATGGCTGAATGGCAGCGTCGTACCTTCTCGGCTCCGGGACTGACGCAAGTCCCGCATGGTCCGCACGTCGACGCGCTGGCTCGCCGGTCGGCCCGCATCGTCAGGGTCACGCGCCGCTCCGGGGCGACGTCGGGCGCCCCCTACTCTGAGTGGGCCGGTCAGAATATGATCGCGGGCGCTGGCGCGGATCAGTACGGCAACGCGAGCGGCTCCGAGTACGACCTCATCGAAGACGGGTCGATCATCGAGGCGAAAGTCGTCGTGTTGAACCTGTGCCCTGATGTCAATCTGTACCAGCCGAAGGCGGCACTGGAGCGCAAGGGATTCACGCTCTTCGAGTTGCGGGATTGCGCAGACCTCTCGGAGCAGCTTGTCGACGCGGCCGAACTGTGGATCATCTCGGACTCGCATCAGCATTTGACGCCCGAAGCGCTCGACGCGATCGAGGCGTTCTTCCACGACGGTCGCGGGCTCTACATCTGGGGAGACAACAGCCCGTATTTCGTGGACGCCAACCTCATCCTGCAGCGGCTGTTCGACGTTGCCATGTTCGGCAACTCACAGGGCGACCAGGTCGTATCGATGTTGAACGCCGGGAAAACGTCGGGCCTGGTTCCGGGACACCTGGTCACCACCGGCCTTAACACCATCTACGAAGGAATCACTATCGCCGAGGTGCCCACCACGGAGTTGCTGAGACCGCTGGTGTACGGATCGAACGGCCGGGTCGTCACCGCCTACTTCGACGATGACGGGCGGCGAGCCATCGTCGACGGTGGTTTCACCCGGCTGTACCACAAGTGGGAATCGGCAGGCACGGATCGCTACATCGTCAATGCCGCTGCGTGGCTGCTGAATATTGAGCGGTTCGACGAGGGTCGGTTTTAGGCAGTCGAGACTATTGTGTGGGCAAAGCCGGATCGCTTGTTCGAAAACTCGGCCGCAAAGATCACTCGTGCACGAATTTTGTCTTAAACCTTGGATGGAAGCCAGCCACAAGTAGGCCTACGGCCTGTATCGCTATGACCAGGCAGTAAAAACCAAAGATGATTATCTTGTACGACGGCCATGACGATCCGGGTAGCATTACCGCGAGGACGTATGCCAAAGTAATTATGAATATGGGAATGTCGGCGGTTGCCACCAAGACGGGGTATACTGCAAGCCAGCTGAAATGAGGCTTAATGTCCCATACGTCATTGGTATCTCTTACGCTGGAAGGTAGAACACCTTTACCGACCTTCAGGGCTAGAAGCCTTTCGAGTTCCTTAAGATGTTTGGTGCGCATCATGTTGACACTGAACGTAAGAACAAGAATTGAGACCAGAGCAAGGGGCACCAGAGGGCTTCCAAGCAGCACCAATGACGGCACGCCTTTATAGCTGCCGCCACTGTAGTGCCCCATCAGGAAACCTGCAGAGGCCACAAAGTATGTTAGTGCAGCGGCAATTATCGCGAATACTACAATTTGGTTGTTTTGACCGTCTTGCCGCTCTGTGGTATAAACTTGAAGTAGTTGTGATCTTTGTTCCGGCGTCAATGCTTGTCCAAGAAACTCGGGCCCAGCAGTGGCGTCTTCGCTCATGCAGAGCAGCCTCTCATAGCAGATCCGCGTACGCCGGCCAATTCCTTGGACGCCGCCAGTCGCGGGCCGCAGCGACCTATGAGACCGTCGTCACCCAAGTTGAGGGAATTGCCCGGCTGTCGGCACCCATATGCCCATTCACCGGACCTGAGCGCGGACGACAGGCGCAACTATCTCGCAGGGGCGCTCGCAAGCGATGATCACGGCTACGACCGCCGGGCCAGTCTTGTCAACCTCTGACTTAAGAGAGTGCTGACCGTGAACGCGGAGGGCACGGACCGTTCGAGATGACGGGTTTGCGGGTTTGGCTTGGCTTGTTGCTTTCACGCACTGGAGCGCGGGGTGGCGAGCGGGCGGCGGGGCGGGGCTAGCGGCTCCGGCGCCCGGGCCGACCGGCGGGCCAGGAGCAGCGCCGCCGCCGTCGCGACGGTCAGGGTGATCGCCAGCATCGCGGCGATCGTGCCGACCGACGGCATCATCGCGATCCCCCAGCCGAGGCCGCTGGCCTGGCCCTGGGCGTTGACCAGGAGCGGGGCCACGGCCAGGCCCGCGGCGGTGCCGACGGCGGCGCCGAAGGCGGTCAGGATGGTGGTGTTGACGACCAGGGTGGCCGTGACCTGGCGGGGGGTGAGGCCGATGGCGGCCAGTACCCCGGCCTCGTGGAGGTGGTCGCCGATGCCGACGGCGGTGGCGGTGAGGAGGTTGGCCAAGCCGATGATGGCGAGGGCGGCGATGGCGATGATGATGACGACCTTGAGCACGCCGAGGCCGTCGGCGGGGTTGGCGGCCTGCTGGACCTGGAGGCGGTCGCCTGACATCCGCAGCAGCTGCTGGCGGGCGGCCGACGGGTCGATGCCGGGCTTGAGGACGAGGCTGTAGAACTGGGGCTGGTCGGCGGCGCCGTTGAAGGCGAGGGCGTCGAGGCCGAAGTCGAGGACGTCGCCGTTGTTGGCGGGGTCGAGGGTGCGGCCGACGATGTCGAAGATCATCGGGACGCCGTCGACGGTGACCTCGACCCAGTCGCCGACGTGGTAGTGCAGCAGGTCGAGCAGGCCCTGGCCGGCGACCGCCTCGTTGTAGGAGTCGAACATCGCGCCCTGGGCGACGTCGAACGGGTAGGGGCTGGTCGAGGTGCCCATCGCGCGGGCGGTGAAGGTGGCGGTCGCGCCGGGCAGCAGGGTGTCGAACTCGGCCCCGGGGTAGTCGGCCGCGATCTGCGGGTCGCGGGCGAGCTGGGCCTGCTCGGCGTGGATGGACTCGCTGCCCGGGTAGACGGTGAGAGCGGCCGCGAGGTCGATCCGGCCGGGGTCGCTGGTGAATCCGTCGAGGGTGGTCCAGCAGGTCATCGCGATCGTGATCATGGCCATGGGGATCGCGACGCCGACGATCGTGAGCGCGGCCGGGAGCCTGCGGGTGAACGCGTCGCGGGCGCCGAGGACGAGCGGGACCGGGAGGCGGACCAGCAGGCCGATCCGGGCCAGCCGCGACAGGCGGCCCCGGGGCGGGGTGAAGGCGACGGCGGCGACCGGCGATACCCGGCCGGCCCGCCAGGCCGGGACCACCGTCGCGACGGCGACGGTCGCGACCGTGACGGCCGCGGCGAGCGCCATCCAGGGGGCGGGCAGCGGGGCGAGGGCGACCGGGACGCCGTCCGGGGGGCCGATGAACGCGGGCGTCCTGATCGCCGTCCACGCCACCGCCAGGCCGAGCGCGGAGGCGGCGACGCCGAGCGCGGTCTGCTCGACCAGCAGCGCCCAGACCACCTGGCCGGGGGTGAAGCCGAGCGCGCCGAGCATGGCGATGTCGCGCCGCTGCACCAGCACCCGGCTCGCGGTGACGTTGGCGATCGCGTACAGGGCGGCGATCAGCGCGATGATGCCGAACAGCCCGAGCAGCAGGCCGAGCAGCCGGTCGTTGCTCGCCATCGACGCGTCGACCTGCTGGGAGGTGGCGACCTGCTCGACCGGGGACGCCTCAGTCGTGGTGTGGTAGGCGTTGTAGACCTCCTGCACGACCTGGCCGATGGCGTTGGCCGAAGGGTCGGCCACGCGCAGGCCGACGACCTCCTCGGTCTCGCTCGGGATCTTCTCCACCTGCTGCAGGGTGGCGGGCAGGACCCAGATCAGGCCCGGCGTCGCCTGCGGGTAGAAGTCCTGGTCGGAGGTGTAGGCGAGGCCGACCACGGTGATCGTGGCGGTGTTGCCGTCGACGCCGACGACCTTGACCCTCATCCCGACGCCCACGTGCTCGGCGGCGGCGAACGAGGCCTCGAGGACCGCGCCGGACGCGTCGGCCGGGCTGTCGCCGGCGCGGAGCCAGCGGCCAGCGGTGACCAGCGGGGCGGACATGGCCGGCTCGGTCGGGCGCATGGCCCGGAGCTCGACCGGGGACTCGGTGGCGCCCTGCTCGAGGGTGGCCGAGGCGATCGTCGACGGGGTGCCGACCTTGGTCACCCCGGGCAGCGCGTCGAGCTTGGCCAGGTCGGTCCCGTAGCCGAAGCGGAGCATCACGTCCGCCCCGTGGGTGCGGGCGAACAGGCCCTGCCACGGGTTGGTGGTCCCCTCGAGCAGCATCGCCGCCAGCAGCAGGGCCGCGACCACCCCGGCGACGACGGCGACGGTGAGGATGGCCTGGACCCGGCGCGCGAGCAGGTCGGCCCGGACCCAGCGCAGGGTCGCGTGCGGCGCGTTCGCCCACGATCTGGTCGGCACTTCCGGTGTCCCCGGTTACCCGAAGGACCAGTCGTCGGCGACCATCCCGTCGTACAGGTTGATCACCCGGTCGGCGTTGCTGGCGACCCGCGCGTCGTGGGTGACGAGCAGGATCGCCTGGCCCTCGGCGTGCGTGCGGCGCAGCAGCCGGAGCACGTCGCGGGTGTTGCCGCTGTCCAGGTTGCCGGTCGGCTCGTCCGCCAGCAGCAGGCTGGGGTGGTGCGCGAGCGCGCGGGCGAGCGCGACCCGCTGCTGCTCGCCGCCGGACAGGCGGGAGGGCGCGACCCGGGCCTTGTCGGTCAGGCCGAGGTCGTCGAGCAGCTCCTCGCGGCGCTGCCGCGCCTGCCGGGCCGACACCCCGGACAAGATCGCGGGCAGCTCGACGTTGTCGGCGACGGTCATCGTCGACAGCAGGTTGGCGGTCTGGAAGACGTAGCCGATGTGCCGGCGGCGCTGGATCGCCCAGTCGCGCTTGGAGAGCGCGTCGACCCGCTGGCCCCGCAGCCAGACCTCGCCGCTGGTGGCGGCGGCGAGGCCGCCGATGACGTGCAGCAGGGTGGACTTGCCGGACCCGGACGGCCCCATCACGGCGACGAACTCGCCGAACGCGAGCTCGATGTCGACGCCGCGCAGCGCCTCCACGCAGAGGCCGTCGGCGCGATACTCCTTCACCAGCTTGCGGGTCCTGAGCATCACCGGGACCGGGGCCGGCGCGGACCCGGTCACACGAGCTCCTCCTGGCAGCGTTCCAGCCAGTCGAGGTCGGCCTGCAGGTGCAGCCTGGTCCCTTCGACCAGCAGCCGGGCGGCGGTGTCCTGGCGGCTGGCGCTGTCCTGGAGGTCGTTGAGGCCGCGCATCAGCCGGTAGTAGTGGTGGCGCTGCTTGTTGATGAGCTCCATCTGGTCGGCCAGGCCCGCCCGGGGCGCGAGGATCAGCTTGGCGAAGAACTCGTCGCGGATCCTGGGCCCGTCGCTCGGCTCCTCCACCCAGGCGGCGACCGCGTCGCGGCCGGCCTCGGTCAGCTCGTAGACCCGCTTGTTGGGCCGGGTGGTCTGCGCCACGTCCTGGCTGCGGACCAGGCCGTCGGCCTCGAGGCGCTTCAGCGTGACGTAGATCTGCCCGATGTTCGGCGAGGGGTAGGCCGCGCCGAACGTCTGCTCGAGGGCGATCTTGAGCTCGTAGCCATGGGCCGGCTCCTTTGCCAGCAGTGCCAGCAGGGGCTGCCGCACGATTGATGCCACCTCCACGACCCCGTAGGGTGCCGCGCACAGGTCGCACCCATTATCTCGATATTAGCGGCATACCTAACATCTAGGTATAGGTCGTTGACATCTGGATTACATCGGTGCATAACAAGCATGTATGACATAGCCATATGGACCGATCTGTGATGCGGAGGCGCAATGGCGCGCTTGACCGGGGTTGCCGCGGCGGCTGCCGCGTGCCTCGCGGTCACTATGGCCGCCGTCGTCTCGTTGGCCGGCTGCACGCCCGCGTCGGGGGCGGCGTCCAGCACGGCCAGCGGGCCGTCGTCGCTGACCTCCGGGATCGGGCCGATCACGTTCGCGATCGGCTCCGACGACATCTCCTGGCTCACCCCGGTGCTCAACGCCTGGAACGCCAGCCACCCCGGCCAGCGGGTCACCCCGCTGTACCTGCCCGAGGCGGCCAACGACCAGCTTGCGCAGCTGGTCGCCAACCTGCAAGCCAAATCCGACGCCTACGACGTGATCGACCTGGACGTGGTGTGGACGGCCGAGTTCGCCTCGGCGGGCTGGATCATCCCGCTGCCGGCCGGCAAGTTCCCGCTGGGGGACTTCCTGCCGCCGGCCGTCGCCACCGCCGAGTACCAGGGCCGGCTGTACGCGATCCCCTATTACAGCAACGCCGACCTGCTCTACTACCGCTCCGACATCCTCAAGCAGGCGCGCCAGAAGCCGCCCACGACCTGGGCGCAGCTGCAGTCGCTGGCCACCAAGGTGGCACCTAAATACCACCTCGACGGGTACGCGGCCACCCTCGCGCCGTACGAGGGCCTGACGGTCAACTTCGCCGAGTCGGTCCAGTCGGCCGGCGGGTCGATCCTCTCCCCCGACGGCACCGAGGTCACGGTGGACTCGCCGCAGGCCGTGACCGGCCTGGCGTTCCTGGTCAACGGGCTCCGCCAGGGGTGGATCCCGTCGGCCGACCTCGGCTACGAGGAGGTCTCGGCCCAGCAGGCGTTCGAGGCGGGGAAGTTCCTGTTCCTCAACGACTGGCCCGACGTCTACGCGGCCGCCAGCCAGCCCGGTCCCGGCAACACCGTGGTCGGCAAGTTCGGCGTGGTCGCGCTGCCCGGCCTGAACGGGCCGGGGTCGAGCTCGCTCGGCGGCGCCAACCTCGCGATCAGCGCCTACTCGCAGCACCAGCGGACCGCGCTCGAGTTCATCTCGTACCTGACCGACCTGTCCAACGAGACCGCGATGCTCACCAGCGGCGGGTTCCCGCCGGTCTGGAAGCAGATCTACAGCGATCCCAGCCTGCGCAAGCAGTTCCCCTACCTGCCGGTCCTCGAGCAGGCGATCGACTCCGCCCAGCCGCGCCCGGTCAGCGCCGACTACGACCAAGCCAGCCTGGTCATCTCCAGCGCGGTGCAAGCGGCGCTGCGGATGCGGGAGACACCCCAGCAGGCGCTGTCCCAGATGGCGTCCCAGCTGGCTCAGATCATCCAGTGAGAAGAGAAATTCCAGCCCTTCGTTAGGGCGGCAATCACAGGAGGAAGCATGTCTCGAAGACGAGAAGGCGCGGTCTTCATACGACGCGGCGGCATCGGCCTCGCGCTGGCGGCAGCCGGAGTTCTGGCGCTGGCGGCCTGCGGCTCAAGCGGCAGCAGCACCACCGGCGCGTTGAGCGGCGGCAGCACGAGCTCGGCGGCGGCGGGCTCGCCGACCAGCTCGGCCAGCGGCTCGGCCACGTCGGGCAGCATCGTCTGGTCGGCCAGCCCGCTGACCGGCACCGGCGCCAACGACGCGCGGACCGTGCTCATCAACGCGTTCGAGAAGCAGTACCCGAACATTCACGTGACGCTGGTGTCGGCGCCGACCGACACCGACACCAACCGGGCCACACTGGCGACCGAGATCTCGGGCGGCTCGTCCACCCCCGACGTGTTCATGGGCGACGTGATCTGGCCGGCCCAGTTCGGCGCGCACCAGCTCGCCGTCCCGCTGTCTGACTACCTGCCCGCCAGCTACTGGAGCAAGTTCGCGTCGGGGCTGGTGCAGGGCGCCAGCTACCAGGGCAAGGTCTACGGCTCGCCGCTGTTCGAGGACCAGGGCTTCCTCTACTACCGCAAGGACCTGCTGGCCAAGGCGCACATGTCGGTGCCGACGACCTGGCAGCAGCTCGAGACCGACGCGGTGACGCTGGTCCACTCCGGGGACGTGAAGTACGGGTTCGTCTGGGAGGGCGACTCCTACGAGGGCCTGACCTGCGACTTCATGGAGTACCTGGCCGACGCGGGCGGCGCCGCGACCAACAGCAGCTTCACCACGGCGACGCTCAACTCGCCCGCCTCGGTCAAGGCGATCACGTTCATGCGCAGCCTGATCACCTCGGGCGCCAGCCCGGCCGCGGTGACCACGTTCCAGGAGCCGCAGGCGATGACCACCTTCGGTGACGGCAACGCCGCGTTCCTGCGCAACTGGGACTACGCCTACAGCGCCGCCACCACTGCCTCCAGCGGCGGCAAGCTCACCGCCAGCCAGGTCGGGGTCGCCCCGCTGCCCACCTTCGCCGGCCAGTCCTACCCCGGTTACTCCAACATCGGCGGCTGGAACCTGTACATCAACCCGCATAGCAGTCACATCGCGGCCGACCTGACGTTCATCCAGTGGATGTCCAGCCCGGCCGCCCAGGACATCCTGTCCGAGCGGTACGGCTTCATCTCGACCGTGACCGCGGTCCGGTCGAACCCGACCGTCATCGGCTCGAACCCGGTGTTCGCGGTCGTGCCGAAGACCAAGCTGGTCCCGCGGCCGGCCGGCACGCCGGAGTACCCGGCGCTGTCGACCGCGATCTACGAGAACGTGAACGGCGCCCTGGCCGGGTCGGCCTCGCCGTCCTCGGCCGCCTCGGCCGCCCAGTCGGCCGCCAGCACCGCGCTCAGCAGCACCTCCAGCGGCGGGTTGTAAGTCCCCGGCAGACCGGGCGGGCCGGGGCCGCGCTGCGGCTCCCGGCCCGCCCGGGCACCCACCCGGCTTTTCTTAGCCCACCCTTACCCCGCCCTTGACCCGTTCTTATCCCGCCCCGCGGCGGTGGAGGACTCATGCACGCATACCCGATTCCCATCCCGCCCGCGGCGGTGGAGGACCCATGACCGCGCTGTCCCCGGATATCGCTGACCAGATCGTGGGCGAGCCGAAGCTGGTCGGCCGCCCCGATGTGAACAGAAAACGGCTAGCCCGGATGGGCTGGGTGTTCACCGCGCCCGCGCTGATCGTCATCGCCGCGGTCACGATCTTCCCGATCGTGTACTCGATCGTGATGAGCCTGAACAACGTCAACGTGACCGGCAACGGCTTCAGCCTCGACGGCTTTACCTTCAGCAACTACAACCTGCTGCTGCACTCCTCGCTCTGGCGCGACGCGCTGGTCTTCACCCTCTACTACACGGCCGTCACCGTGGTGGTCGAGCTGATCATCGGCACCTGCATCGCGCTGGTGCTCGAGCGCCTGGCGGCGGGCCGCGGCTGGATGATGGCGCTGCTGCTCGTTCCCTGGTCGATGATCACCGTCATCAACGCCGAGCTGTGGGCCTACATCTACAACGGCACCTACGGCATCGCCGACTACATCCTGAACGCCCTCGGCCTCGGCAGCCCGGTCATCCTCGGCACCCCGACCCCCGCGATCATCGGCCTGATGATCGCCGACATCTGGAAGACCACGCCCTTCGTCGCCATCATCGTGCTGGCGGGCCTGGTCATGCTGCCCGGGGACGTCTACGAGGCGGCCGAGATGGACGGCGCGTCCGGCTGGTACACGTTCTGGCACATCACCCTGCCGCTGCTGCGGCCGACGATCGCGCTCGCGGTCATGTTCCGGATCCTGCAGGCCTTCGGCCTGTTCGACCTGCCCTACGTGATGACCGGCGGCGG
>Ga0302326_10024227_pt1 | contig 12348 bp, 7 predicted proteins | sample Palsa_T0_3_FD_202264 | JGI IMG/M metagenome (GOLD analysis project Ga0302326, IMG submission 202264) | Peat permafrost microbial communities from Stordalen Mire near Abisko, Sweden - Palsa_T0_3 | ecosystem: Environmental > Terrestrial > Soil > Palsa > Peat permafrost | place: Sweden: Abisko...
GCCGCGGCACCGCTCATGCCGTGCTGGCGGCGAAGGCCGCACTGGAAAAGCGAACCGACGACATCGTCGTTCTGTATGGCGACACGCCGCTGATCCGTCCGGAAACGCTTGCGCGCTTGCGCGCGCCCCTCGCCGATGGCGCAGCCGTCGTCGTGCTCGCGTTTCGTCCGGCGGATCCGAAGGGCTATGGCCGCCTGATAACCTCAGGCGACGAACTGATCGCGATCCGCGAGGAGGCCGACGCCAGCCCAAGCGAACGAGCCATCGGTTTGTGCAACGGCGGCATCATGGCGCTTGCCGGCAAAACCGCGCTCGAAATCTTGAAGCGGATCGGCAACGATAATCGCAAGAGTGAATTTTATCTCACGGATGCGGTCGAGATCGCGCGCAGCATGAAGCTTCGCGCGGTTGCGGTCGAAGTCGAGGAGGATGACGTGCGCGGCATCAACACCAAAGCTCAGCTTGCCGAGGCCGAGGCAGTGGCGCAGCAGCGCCTGCGTCAGGCAGCGCTCGACGCAGGCGTCACGCTGGTCGCGCCGGAGACAATCTTTCTGTGCGCCGATACGAAATTCGGCAAGGACGTCACGGTTGAGCCTTATGTCGTGTTCGGCGAAAAGGTGAGGGTGGATGACGGCGCCACCATCCGCTCGTTCTCCCATCTCACCGGCGCTCACGTCGGCAAAGGCGCGATCGTCGGTCCGTTCGCGCGGCTGCGGCCCGGCGCAAAACTTGGCGAGGACGTGCATATAGGCAATTTCGTCGAGGTGAAGGAAGCGGTCGTCGAAGCCGGCGCCAAAGCCAATCACCTGAGCTACATCGGCGACGCCACGGTTGGCGCTGGCTCCAATATCGGCGCCGGCACCATCACCTGCAATTACGACGGGGCCGCCAAGCACCGGACCGAAATCGGCAAGAACGTCTTTATCGGCTCCAACTCCGCCCTGGTCGCGCCGGTTAGAATCGGCGACGGCGCCTATGTCGGTTCCGGCTCGGTGATAACCGCTGACGTGCCGGCGGACTCGCTGGCGCTCGGACGCGGGCGGCAAACGGTTAAAGAAGGCTGGGCATCCCGGCTGCGGGCGCTCAAATCGCTTGGTAAAAAGAAGAAAAAATCGCGCGCCTGAGCCGGTTTTCGGGCGCTCTGGCTTATTGATGAAAAAGCATTAAGTCTTCAAACAAGAATTTGTCACGAAGCGAAAGCTTATTTGACTTTTCCCCTTAGAATGCCTGGGCTTTAAGGGTTAACGGGGCCTGCTGCATGGCGGCGGTGAGGAGAGCTTTCAATCGATGTGCGGCATTATTGGAGTGATCGGCCGTGAAGCGGCCGCGCCGCAATTGATCGACGCGCTCAAGCGCCTCGAATATCGCGGCTACGATTCAGCCGGCGTCGCCACCCTCGAACAAGGCCAGCTCACGCGCCGGCGTGCGCAGGGCAAGCTTAGAAATCTGGAACAGCGGCTGGCCAGCGAACCATTGCTGGGCACCATCGGCATCGGCCACACCCGCTGGGCGACCCACGGCCGGCCGACCGAAAATAACGCGCATCCGCACGCCACGGACCGGCTCGCGGTCGTGCATAACGGCATCATCGAAAATTTCGTCGAATTGCGGCGAGAACTCGAAGCCGAGGGCGCGAAGTTCACGACCGAGACCGACACCGAAGTGATCGCGCATCTGGTCTCGGCGGAGATGGCGCGCGGCGCTTCGCCGGTCGAAGCGGTCAAGGCGGCGCTGCCGCGGCTGCGCGGTGCATTCGCGCTCGCCTTCCTGTTTGCCGGCGAGGACAACCTTCTGATCGGCGCGCGCAAGGGATCGCCGCTTGCGGTCGGTTTCGGCGATGGCGAAATGTTCGTCGGCTCCGACGCGATTGCGCTTGCGCCTTTCACCGACACGGTGAGTTATCTCGAAGACGGCGACTGGGTGATCATCACCCGCAGCGGCGCGGAAATTCACGACAGCACCGGCGACGTGGTGCAACGCGCGATGTTGAAGTCGCAAGCCTCCGTGATGCTGATCGACAAGGGTAACCATCGCCACTTCATGGCGAAGGAAATCCACGAGCAGCCCGAAGTCGTCGGCCATACGCTTGCCAATTACATCGACATGGCCGCCGAACGCGTCCTGTTGCCAAAAAACCTGCCGTTCGATTTCCGCAACCTGAGCCGGATTTCGATTGCGGCGTGTGGCACGGCCTACTACGCCGGCATGGTCGCTAAATACTGGTTCGAGCGCTTCGCGCATCTGCCGGTCGACGTCGATATCGCTTCTGAATTTCGCTATCGCTCGGCGCCGCTCGGCGAGGGCGGGCTTTCGATTTTCGTCTCGCAGTCGGGCGAGACCGCGGACACCTTGGCCTCGCTCCGCTACGCGCGTGAGCAGAAACAACATGTGTTGTCGATCGTGAACGTTCCGACCTCGACCATCGCGCGCGCGAGCGATGTGGTGATGCCGACGCTTGCTGGGCCGGAAATTGGCGTTGCCTCGACCAAGGCATTCACCTGCCAGCTCGCGGCGCTGGCGACGCTCGCTATTGGGGCAGGCAGGGCGCGCGGCGTGCTGTCGGAGGCCGACGAGAAAAAACTGGTTCATGCGCTGATCGAAGTGCCGCGCCATATCTCCGAAGCGCTCGCGCTCGAGCCGCAGATCGAACAGCTCGCCCGAGATCTCGCAAAATGCCGCGACGTGCTCTATCTCGGCCGCGGCACCAGTTACCCGCTAGCGCTCGAAGGCGCGCTAAAGCTCAAGGAAATCTCCTACATCCACGCCGAAGGCTATGCCGCGGGCGAGCTCAAGCATGGCCCGATCGCGCTGATCGACGAAACCATGCCGGTGATCGTGATCGCGCCACACGACCAGATTTTCGAAAAGACGATGTCGAACATGCAGGAAGTGGCCGCGCGGGGCGGCCGCCTGATCCTCATAACGGATGCTGCGGGCGCGCGGGCCGCCGGTGAACATTCGATCGCGACACTGACGCTGCCGACCATGCCCGCGACCGTGACACCGCTGGTTTTTGCGGTTCCGGTACAGCTGATCGCTTATCATACCGCCGTGCTGATGGGCACCGATGTCGATCAGCCGCGCAATCTGGCGAAATCCGTGACGGTGGAATAGCCCGCCCGGCAAACGAAAGCAGGTCGCTGTGCGGATCGCATGGCGTTCCTATATAATTTGATGCTGGTATTGCACGGACCTGACTGAAGAATGCCGAATTACAACGAACCGAGGAGAGCGATGCCTCCTGCCGCGGCGAAAGCGGCGAGCCTGATGAGCCGCATCCGCAATTATTTCCTCACCGGCCTGATCGTCGCCGGTCCGGTCGCCATTACCGCCTGGCTGATCTGGTGGTTTGTCACCTGGGTGGACAATCTGGTGCGGCCGCTCATTCCATCGGCGTATCACCCGGACGCCTATCTGCCGTTCAACATTCCGGGCATCGGCCTGATCCTCGCTTTCGCGGCGCTGACGCTGCTCGGCTTCCTGACCGCGAATTTCGTCGGTCGCCGAATGGTGACGTTCGGCGAAAGCATCCTCAACCGCATGCCGATCGTGCGGCCGATCTACCGCACGGCGAAACAGATCTTTCAGACGCTGTTCTCGAATTCAGGATCGAGCTTCCGTAACGTCGGGCTGGTGGAATTTCCGTCGCCCGGCATGTGGTCGCTGGTGTTTCTCACCCAGGCGCCGAGCAGCTCGATTTCATCGCGCCTGCCGGACACCGAACACGTCTCCGCTTTCATGCCGTGCACGCCGAACCCGACCACCGGGTTCTTCTTTTACGTTCCGAGCAAGGACGTTATCAGTCTCGACATCACCGTCGAGCAGGCGATGCAGCTCATTATCTCCGCCGGCGTCATCCAGCCCGGCGGCGACGATCCGCAGAAAAACCTGGCGACGCTAGCCGCCACCGCTCGAGCCGCGCAGGCCGCTCGCACTGCCGCCGAATAAGCCTTCGCAAGCCGCCCCGATCTGCTATCGTTTCGCCGCGGAATAAAAGGGGAGGCTGCGATGAGTTTTGTTGACGCGATAAAATCGGGATTTTCCAAATATGTGACGTTTTCCGGACGGGCTTACCGCTCGGAATACTGGTACTGGGTTCTGTTCGTCGTGATCGCGAGCTTGGTGGCGCTGACGCTCGATAGCGCGATTTTGGGCTATAGTCCGAGCGGCGCATCACCCATCACCGGGATCTTCGACTTAGTGACGTTCCTTCCGAGCCTTGCGCTTGCCGCACGGCGGCTGCACGACATGGACCGTACCGCCTGGTGGCTGCTGATCGCGTTTACCGGGATCGGCTCGATCCTCCTGATCATCTGGTTCTGCTTTCGCGGCACCCAGGGGCCGAACCGCTTCGGTCCGGATCTTACGCCTGCCGGCTGATTTCGACGGCCGTTATCCGCATCGGCCCGGTGAACCGAAAGCGTCCGGCTCTCGACTAAGCGCTGTCGAGAGCTGGAGGCGGCGATGAATTTTCAGCAAGCGGTGCAAACCTGTTTTGCCAAATACGCGGCGTTTAGCGGTCGCGCGGCGCGTTCCGAGTTTTGGTACTGGCAGCTGTTCTTAACGTTAGCCGGCCTGATTGTCGCGATCGTCGACACCAGCCTGGGCCTGCACAGCAAGCCGCTCGGTTTGATCTATTACCTCGTGACGCTACTGCCGACTCTCGCGGTCGGAGCGCGACGGCTCCATGACACCGGCCGCAGCGGCTGGTGGCTGCTGCTCTGGCTGGTGCCGTTGATTGGCTGGATCGTCCTTTTGATCTGGTTCTGCACCAAAGGCTCGAACGGCTACAACAGCTTCGGTCCCGATCCGTTGCCGCGCGAAAGCACCGACACGCGCCATCGCGTCAGAGCCCAAGACGTGCCGCCGATCAGGGCGATAATCTAACCGGCCCCCAGCAGCCGGATCGCTTCGTCACGCGCGAACAGATAGAGCAGATCGCGTAAAGCTTCGCCGCGCGGGGTTTTCAGTTTTGGATCGCGCGACAAGACCAGCGCAGCATCGTCGCGCGCCGCCGGCAACAGCTTGCCGTGAAATTCGAGCCGCGCGATGCGGAAGCCCGGCATGCCGCTTTGGCGGCTGCCGAGCACGTCGCCTTCGCCGCGCAGCCGAAGATCTTCCTCGGCGATCCGGAAGCCGTCATCGGTCTCGCGCATGATCGCGAGCCGGGCTTTCGCGGTCGGCCCGAGCGGCGCCTTGTAGAGCAGCAGGCAAGTCGATTGCTCGCTGCCGCGGCCGACGCGCCCGCGCAACTGATGCAGTTGCGCAAGCCCGAAGCGCTCGGCGTGTTCGATCACCATCACGGTCGCTTCCGGCACGTCGACGCCGACTTCGATGACCGTGGTGGCGACGAGGAGGCGCGTTTCACCTTTGGCAAAGCGCTCCATGGCGCGATCCTTGTCGGCGCCGCGCATCCTGCCGTGCACCAGATCGACCGCGTCGCCGAAGCGCTTTTGCAGCGCCTTGTAACGCTCCTCCGCGGCGGCGAGATCGGAAGTTTCGGATTCCTCGACCAGCGGACAGACCCAATAGACCCGCCGGCCGTCGTCGAGCGCGCGTTTCACGGCTTCGATCACGTCGGGCAACCGGTCGAGCGGCACCGTGCGGGTGTCGATCTTCTGCCGGCCGGCCGGTTTCTCGCGCAGTTCGGAAATATCCATGTCGCCGAAATAGGTCAGCACCAGCGTGCGCGGAATCGGTGTCGCGGTGAGCACGAGCAGATCGACCGCTTCGCCTTTGCGGGCGAGCGCGAGCCGCTGATGCACGCCGAAGCGGTGCTGCTCGTCGACAATGGCCAGCGCGAGATCGCGGAACGCGACGTCGTCCTGGAAAAGCGCGTGGGTGCCGACGATCAGATCGATGTCGCCGGCGGCGAGGCCGGCGAGGATTTCCGGCCGTTCCTTGCCGCGCTCGCGGCCGGTGAGGATGGCGACCCGGATGCCGGCGGCCTTGGCGAACTTCTCGATGGTGGCGAAGTGCTGCCGCGCCAGAATTTCAGTCGGCGCCATCAGCGCAGCTTGCCGGCCGGCCTCGATCACGGTCGCGGCGGCCAATAGCGCGACCACGGTTTTGCCGGAGCCGACATCGCCATGGAGCAGCCGCAGCATTCGGTTCGGCTGCGCCAAGTCCGCAATAATGTCGCTGACGGCACGCGCCTGCGACGGCGTCAGCGAGTAGGGCAGCGCTTTGACGATACGCTCGCGCAACAGGCCTTCCGAGGAGCTGCCGTGGCCGGGGCGCTTTCGCATCTGCGCGCGAAGCAGCGCCAGCGCCAGTTGGCCGGCGAGCAATTCGTCATAGGCGAGCCGCGACCACGCCGTTCCGGATGGTTCCAGATCGTCCGGTTTCTGCGGCCGATGGATCGTATGCAGCGCCGCGGCGAAATCCGGATAATTATTGCGGGCGAGCCAGGCCGCATCCTGCCATTCCGGCAGCTTCGGGATGCGCTCGAGCGCGCTGTCCATCGCCTTGCGCACGCCAAGCGGATGCAGCCCTTCGGTCAGCGGATAGACCGGGTCGAGCAGCGGCAGTTGGGCGAGGCCTTCCGCGGTAACGACGCGGTCGGGATGCACCATCTGCAGATGGCCGTCGTAGAGCGTGGTGACGCCGGAGACGTACCTGAGCTCACCCTCCGGATAGAGCTTTTCCAGGTAGTCCTTGCGCGCATTGAAATAAGTGATGGTCAGCGTGTTGGTGTCGTCGCTGGTCTCGATGATGTAAGGCACGCGCGGCCGGTGCGGCGGTGGCGGGCGGTGCTTCTCGACCGTGACGGCGACGGTGACGACCTCGCCGGGCACGACCTCGGACAGCTTCGGCTGATTGCGGCGGTCGACGCAGCCCGACGGCAGATGGAACAACAGGTCGATGATGTGCGGCGTATCGCCCTCGCGCGCGATCAGGCGGGCGTAGAGCTTCTCCAGTTTCGGCCCGATGCCGGAGAGTGCGGAGACGGACGCGAACAGCGGGTTGAGAATCTGCGGGCGGCGCATGGGAACGTTTTAACACCCTGTTTTCGTCATTGCCGGGCATAGCCGTTCGAAGAACGGCGTCGCTTCGCTCGCCTATGACCCGGCAATCCATTGGGCCTGTCAGTCCTCCCGTCCGCCGTATTTTCGGCAATTCAGCATGGACCACCGGGTCAAGCCCGGTGGTGACGAATTGAGGAGTCGCCTCTATATACCCCACGCTCGGCGCCGTCCGGGCTTTCGGCGTTTGGACACACAATGACAGAACGATCAAGCGAAGGACTGGACGACCGGCGCAAGAGGCTCTTGTTCCGGGCGTGGCGGCGTGGCGTGCGCGAAACCGATCTGATCGTCGGCCGCTTCGCCGATGTCTATATCGACCGGTTCGACGAGGCGGCGCTGGACGACTTCGAGCGGCTGATCGAGGTGCCGAACGCCGAGCTTTACCACTGGGTCAGCGGGGAGGCCGAAGCGCCGGCCGAGCACGACACCACCGTGCTGCGCGACCTCAAGACATTTCACACGATGAGCAAGGAACAACGGTGACGGCGCCAATGCCTGCACAGTCACTTGCACAGTCTCCTGCCCGAACGCTGCGGGCCGGCAGGCCGCTGACGCTGTCGGGCATCGCCGACGGCGCCGAAGGCATGGTCATTGCCGATCTGGCCCGCGCCATCGCGGCCGGCCAATCGCCGCCGGCGATCAGCATGGCGGTGATCTGCCGCGACGGCCCGCGCATGGCGATGCTGTCGCGTGCGCTCGGCTTCTTCGCGCCTGACATCGAGGTGCTGGAATTCCCGGCCTGGGATTGCCTGCCGTACGACCGGGTATCGCCCCATGCCGGCGTGGTGGCGCAGCGCATGACCGCGCTGGCGAAGCTTGCCCGCGTTAAAGGCCGCGACAAGCCGGCTGTACTGCTGACGACGGTGAACGCCGTCCTGCAGCGCGTGCCGGCGCGAGAAGTGGTCGCCATACAGTCGCTCGCAGCAGCCCCCGGTAACGTGCTGCCGATGAGCGGCATTACCCAATGGCTGGAGCTGAACGGCTTTAACCGCGCCTCGACCGTGCGCGAGGCCGGCGATTACGCCGTTCGCGGCGGCATCATCGATCTGTTCGCGCCCGGCATGGGTGAGCCGGTGCGGCTCGATTTCTTCGGCGACCAGCTTGAATCGATCCGCAGTTTCGATCCGGAAAGCCAGCGCACCACCGGCGACCTGCGCGCGCTCAATCTGGTGCCGATGGCGGAGTTTCAGCTCACCTCCGACACTATCCGCCTGTTCCGCACCGGCTATGTCGCCGCCTTCGGCGCGGCTGCACCCGATGACGTGCTCTACGAGGCCGTGAGCGAAGGCCGCCGCCATGCCGGCATGGAGCACTGGCTGCCGCTGTTTCACAAACGGATGGAGACGCTGTTCGATTATCTGGAATTGACGCCGCTGGCGCTCGAACCGCTCGCCGAAGAAGCCGCCCACGAGCGCCTCGCCCAGATCGCCGATTATTATCAGGCCCGCAAGGACACCCAGGACCAGGCGGGCGGCGGCGCGCCGTACAAGCCGCTGCCGCCGGACAAGCTCTATCTCGCCGAGACCGAATGGAAGCAGCGCCTCGACAACAAGCCGATGGTGAAGCTCACTCCGTTCGCGGCGCCGGAAGCCGCCAACGTTATCGAGATCGACGCGCACGCCGGCCACAACTTCACGGCCGAGCGCGCGACGCCGAACGCCAATGTATTCGAAGCCGTCACCCGGCACGTCCATGGCCTGCAGGCCGCCGGCAAGCGTGCGCTGATCGCGCTGTGGAGCGAAGGCTCACGCGAGCGGATGTCGCACGTGCTGGCCGAGCACAAGCTGGTGAACTTGAAGAACGTCGCGTCGTGGCCGGAAGCACTGGCACTGCCGCGCCATGAAACCGCGCTCGTGGTGCTCGGCATCAATTCCGGCTTCGAGACCCCTGACGTCGCGCTGATCACCGAGGAAGACATTCTCGGCGAGCGGCTGGTGCGCACCCGCCGGCAAGGCAAGCGCCCGGACAATTTCATCGCCGAGGTGACCAGCCTCGCGGCGGACGATCTCGTCGTGCATGTCGATCACGGCATCGGCCGCTTTGTCGGATTGCGCGCCATCGAGGCCGCCGGCGCGCCGCACGATTGCCTCGAAATCCATTACGCCGGCGGCGACAAGCTGTTCCTGCCGGTCGAGAACATCGAGCTGCTGTCGCGCTACGGCTCGGAAGGCGCGAATGTCGAGCTCGACCGGCTCGGTTCCGGCGCCTGGCAGTCGCGCAAGGCGCGGATGAAGAACCGCATCCGTGAAATCGCCAGCGAACTGATCAAGATTGCCGCCGAGCGGCTATTGCGCGAAGCGCCGAAGCTTGCGGTGGCGCCCGGCGCCTACGACGAATTCTGCGCGGGCTTTCCGTACGAGGAGACCGACGACCAGCTGGCCTCGATCTCCGCAGTGCTCAACGATCTCAATTCCGGCCGGCCGATGGACCGGCTGATCTGCGGCGATGTCGGTTTCGGCAAGACCGAAGTGGCGTTGCGCGCCGCTTTCGTCGCCGCGATGAATGGCAAGCAGGTCGCCGTGGTGGTGCCGACCACGCTCTTGGCACGCCAGCACACCAAGACCTTCACCGAACGGCTGAAAGGATATCCGATCAACATCGCCCAGGCCTCGCGCCTCGTCTCGGCGAAAGAGCTTGCGCAAACCCGGAAAGGCCTTGCCGAGGGCCAGATCGACATCGTCGTCGGCACCCACGCGCTGCTTGGCAAGAACGTCAAGTTCAAGGATCTCGGCCTGGTGGTCGTGGACGAGGAGCAGCATTTCGGCGTCGCCCACAAGGAAAAGCTGAAAACGCTGCGCGCCGAAGTCCATGTGCTGACGCTGACCGCGACGCCGATCCCGCGCACCCTGCAACTGGCGCTCTCGGGCGTTCGCGAAATGTCGATCATCGCCACGCCCCCGATCGACCGGCTCGCGGTGCGCACCTTCGTGTCGCCGTTCGATCCGGTGACGGTGCGCGAGGCGCTGCTGCGCGAACGCTATCGCGGCGGCCAGGCGTTCTATATCTGCCCGCGCATTGAGGACCTCGCCGAGACCAAGGCGTTCCTCGACAAGGCCGTGCCGGAAGTGCGCGTCGCCGTCGCTCACGGCCAGATGCCCCCGACCGTGCTCGAAGACATCATGACGGCGTTCTACGACGGCAAGTACGACGTGCTGCTCTCGACCACCATCGTCGAATCCGGCCTCGATATCCCGACCGCCAACACCATCATCGTGCATCGCGCCGACATGTTCGGGCTGTCGCAGATCTATCAGCTCCGCGGCCGGGTCGGGCGCGCGAAGCTGCGCGCCTATGCGCTCTTGACGCTGCCGGCCGTGCGCAAGATCACGCCGCAGGCCGAGCGCCGCCTCAAAGTGCTGCAATCGCTCGACACGCTCGGCGCCGGCTTCCAGCTCGCCTCGCACGATCTCGACATCCGCGGCGCCGGCAATCTGCTCGGCGACGAGCAATCCGGCCACATCAAGGAAGTCGGCTACGAGCTTTATCAGCAGATGCTGGAAGAGGCGGTACTGTCGCTCAAGGCTGGCATCAGCGCGCCGGTCGCCGACCGCTGGTCGCCGCAGATCACCGTCGGCACGCCGGTGCTGATCCCGGAAGATTACGTGCCCGACCTGCCGGTGCGGCTCGCGCTCTACCGCCGCTTAGCCGAGATCGAGCAAGACCGCGACATCGAGTCGATCGGCGCCGAGCTGGTCGATCGCTTCGGCCCGTTGCCGCAGGAGGTCGAGCACCTCCTGCAAGTCATCGCCATCAAGGTGCTGTGCCGAAGCGCCAACGTCGAGAAGATCGACGTCGGCCCGAAGGGCGCCGTGCTGTCGTTCCGCGACAATATCTTTGCCAACCCCGCGGGCCTGATCGCCTACATCCGCGACCTGGCGCCGCTCGCCCGCGTGCGACCGGATCAGCGAGTCGTGCTGATGGACGATTGGGAAACGCCGGAGGAACGACTCAAAGGCGCGATGGAGATTTTGCGTTCGCTGGTGGCGATTGCGGAGAAGGGGAAGAAGGCGGCGTAGTTATAATTAGAAATTTAGGAAGAAACGAGGTCAACCCGAACAATCTACCCATCCTCGACGTTGAGTGTTTACGCGCTAAATCGCGCCGCTGCGCGAATTATCGACAACCTAAAGGGTGGACGATGAAGCCCGAGCGCTCAGGCTTTAAGTGGTGGCTTCGCACTCATTTCTTTCGAACGTGGACGGCAGCTGTCACGCTGGTTGGGCTGGTAGCAGCGTATTATTACAAGCCCGAGTGGGTTACGTGGTGGCTCCGAACCACGACAGCGGCGATTGAAAAACTTTCGGATGCGCTTCCGTACCCTTGGGGAGATCGAATCGAAATTCCGCTTCGGGTTCTTGGCGGATCGTTCTGGATCCAGATCACGGTCGCGATCGTGATCGTGCGGATCGTTAGTTGGCTCATTGGGCAGGGCTGCCAGCACGGCTGGCGGCGTCTGCGGGCGAGGCGAACTGTCGCCGCTATCAATCAACGGCGCGATGCGCTTGAACGGCTGCCAAGCACACACAACGCGCCGCGATCGCGAGATAGAGGCGGGCCGCGCACGCTGTAACGCAGGCAGTCAGCGCCGCTTGTCCGCGTGCGGCTGGAAAGGTGCAGGGATGCTAGCACTTAAGAGCAAAGCGGACTTGGAAGCGCTTCACACAGGTAACGTGAAGGAAAGCATATCGCTCGAATACAAAGCGTCTCCGGCCATCGATAAGAAGGACGATAACAAAAAGCTCGAAATGGCTCGCGACGTTGCTGCCTTCGCAAACGCAGACGGAGGTCAGATTGTCTACGGGATGACCGAGAAAGATCATGAACCGGCAGGCCTCGACGAGGGCGTCGACGGAAAGGCCTATCCAGAAATCTGGTTTGAGCAGGTGTTACAGCAACATATCAAACCGACAATCGCCGGGTTGCGGATCAAGCATGTGTATTTGACGAAGCCGATGGTCGCCGTCGTGATTGACATTCCGCCAACAAAAGGGGACCCCCATCAAGTTTCCGATGGCCGCTATTACCGGCGACACAACTACAATCGCCTCATCATGGAGCATTACGAAGTCCGCGATGGCATGCGACGCATCACCGATCCGAGTCTAGAACTTGAATTTGAGTTGTTTAAAGGCGAGGCAGCCTACAAGAATGTGGAATTTTCGAAATCTGAGCGATCCAATTGCGCTTGTTGCACTCTTATACCAAACCGTAGGGTGGCTGACTCTCTGGGGGATTCACGAATCACGTGGGGAATGATTCAAGGTGGCAAACGGAGGGGGTTTGCCATGGGCCAGGCGATTGCGGTTCGGACGGACTTTAC
>Ga0302326_10024228_pt1 | contig 12348 bp, 13 predicted proteins | sample Palsa_T0_3_FD_202264 | JGI IMG/M metagenome (GOLD analysis project Ga0302326, IMG submission 202264) | Peat permafrost microbial communities from Stordalen Mire near Abisko, Sweden - Palsa_T0_3 | ecosystem: Environmental > Terrestrial > Soil > Palsa > Peat permafrost | place: Sweden: Abisko...
TGAGTAGAGCCCAGTTCTTGTTAACATCCTCGGCGTTCGAGATTCGAGACGGATCAACCTCACAATCGGGGTTGAGAGCGTTGATCTCGATGATTTTCTCCGACAACACTTCATCCAGGTACTCCTTGCCTAATCGTCGCATGTGGAAATCCAAGGCTTGGGTGAGCAGGGAATTGCCACGAAATAACAGGTTTGCCTCCCCCTGAAGAGACTTCCCCATATCTCGAACAGTCTGTTCTCGATCGCTCACAGAATGGAACGATTCATTCGAACCTATCCTTCTGCTCCATCGGGGACGTCGGACTGGGGCTTCCTTCCCGATGCCGTCAATCTCATCCTCGACCAAGGCCGTCAGCCACTCTCCAGCATGCCCAGAGACTTGAAATATATTCATCAGCGTTTCCGACAGCGGTCTCAAGTTGGTAGGCATGACTTGGGCGATTTGTACTGTTAAGCCACTTCCAAAGTTGTGCAAGAGTTCCGAAATTGGTTGGTAATCCTTTGCAAGGAGAACTACAAGTTCATCGTGTCGTATTCTCAGAAACATTTCTCCAATCTGCTCTTGTTGGTCGTCCAGTATCGGCCACCAAGCCTCACTGTCTTTACCACGGTCAAGCTTGTCGATCGAAACCTCGACGGTTCCACAGTGGACCTCGGTAGGTTGAGTAGGGGTGTGGACACTCGAAGAAGAGAGAAAGCCATGAGTAGCAACTACTGGGTGTTCGATTTGCTTGAGGACGATTGAAAGCCTTGGGAGGTGTGCTGGGAGATCCAGGAATTCGCAGTCCTCTCTCCAGAACGGATTTCTCGTATCTGTTTTCGTGATCGTCCTAGCACGTAGCTCGCCATCCAGCACAACTTCCGCAAAGTAGTCTCCCACAGAGGAGTCTTGCTGGTCCGGTCTTGGAGACCTGCCGAATGAGTGAGAATCCGTCTTCACAGCCGATCTGCGAATCTTCGCTTCGATGAGGCGTAGACTGATCGACTTTTCGATACGGAACATATCGTCAGTCGAAGGCTGAGGTTGCGAAACGCCTGAATCATCGTACTCCTCACCATTGGACGGCTGTGGCCCATATATTTCTGGAACTGTAAAGGCTCGCAAAAGGCAGAACCACACCTCGTGGGTAAGTCGTGACTCCAGAGCAATGTAAACTGGCCGGAAAATGGACAGCTGAGTTGAAGTTGACGTATACTGTGGGAAAATGGCTATACAATACTCCTCACCCAGAACAGATCTGTCCAGTCGTTGAATGGCACATCGAGATAATTGTGAGAGCTGTATAACTGATAGCAGAGTTATGTCATTCTCAGTCAAGAGTTTGAACTCTCCATTATCCTGAAGGATGCAAGATACTCTCCGCCAGCATGACCGAGATGAAGCCCGCAAGTCTCTTGTTGAAGGCCGTCGTACAATAGCAGTTGGAGACGAAGGTGCTCCTTTGTCCCACAAAAGTAACTTGGCAACTTTGATGATATTGACGCCTTTCCAACCTGCCACAGAGTTGAAACTTGAATCCCGTCTCTGGATTCCTGGTCTCCGTTCTGATAACGTACCAGCTGATGATCGAGGGGGACTGCCTGGCAGCGTTCCGGTCCGGATTTGTTGCCAACATAGCAAAGCTGCCAACCAGAGATCATATTCTTCCTTAACCATTGGCAAGAGATGGATTTCAATGCCTTGTGCTCTATTTGATAGCTCGAGGCACTTCACTTGCCTCTCTGTGGAATTTATTGGCTTCACTCGACATCCTCGAAGATCTGATATGATAGTGATGTGGAACGGTCCCCTGTCGTCACCTTCGTACATCAATGAGCCTTTCACGTCGTCAATATAACATATGCCCGGATACCACGGGCCATTTTCTACCGTCTGATATTCTACTTCACCTCTCATTCGTCCACATAAAGTTTTCATTAACATTAATATCTTGTTGGCGTCTCCTGTTGCTACCGGAAATGGGAGAGAATCCACTGATGGAACATCGCCCATCGCTGACAACGGCGAAGTAGGCCGGGACGATCTTTTGACAAGCCGTCGACCTCCTTTAACTGAATTAGATTTTTGGAGCTGTGTAGGCGGAGGTCGCGTAATGGAGGGGAACCCAAGCGAGTTGGATGGATCCGGAGCAACTTGGGGTTGCACATCGTGAAACGAAGAGGAAGTCGTTGAATGCACCGAGCCGATACGATGCCGGCTCTTCGACACGCTGTTGGACGCGGACCGTTGGCGGTGAGGTTCGTCCGTCCGGCGTCTTGAATGAAAACTCACAGGCGGACCAGAACGAGTCGGCGGTGCCTCAAGAGAGTCGGTGCTATATGAATCTTCGAAGACCAGCCCCTGCCGTCGATCCCTTGGCTTTTCCCCGCCCAGTATTGACCGTGGCGATGTGTGTATTGAGCTGCCAGTCCCATACAAATCATTCCCCCTATTGTCCACCGGCTCCGGTGTCACAGCACGTACTGTGCTTTGCATGGCTGGCCGTGTCCTCTGCATGGGATCCACCGTCCTCTCCAGAGTTCTTTCAGCATTCCGTTGCCAGTCCTGCAGAGCGCCGTCTTTCCCGTAGGTGCCATTGTATGATCTGCCGCCGTCCATTTGGGGTAGGATACTCATCTGGCGATGCCTTCTCATCTATGTACTCACATACCAAGCCCATCCACCCGGCTGTCGAGGGGGGTACGGTATGTTCGGGCCAGTATCGAAGGGGGTGTCGATGGACAAGACGGTGACGATTCTTAAAATTTCCTTTAGCAGTAGCATCTGCCGCCAAAAACTCGTGGTATTCTGGTCTGCCCGCGAGGTTCAAAATTATGTACCGCGAACAGCGCGCAGTGGGAAGTCGTCGGTGTAAGTGGAAGATTCGTGGAGCGCAGTGTCCGGTTATACCTGGGTGTTACGTCAATCACAAGCGTTTTGTCGACAATTGTGAGTCCAATGCGCCTCTGATCTTCCCAATGCCTTTCTCGAGTATTGACCCTTTGTCGTCATAGCTTGTCATGTACCGTCGGCTTGTCACGTACCGTCGCCAACAAGCTGACAAGCTTCTTAGAAAGTCTGTAACCGGCCGGGTTTCCCTAGAGAGCAAGACTACGGAAGCTTCTAGGCTGCATTCGAGAAGGCAGGTCCTGGTGCCGGTGCCGGGGCATGCGCAGGTGCAAACACAGAACGGGGAGGAGGAGCTTAAAAGTAACAATAAGGTGTCGCGGGTGGTTCAGCTCGAATGCTCGATGATGCGCGAGGGTTACGGTACGTTGTACTGTACGCAGTAAACTCGGCTCCGGCAAGGATGGGGGACGGACGGGGATGCATCAGGGAACATGGGGTGGCTTGGCTGATTCATATTAGGCCACACGAAGTTCCGAATCCGAACCCGCGAATTCTGCGATGATTGATCACTCATACAGTACTTATTACGCTTAGACCTTAACAGTGCTCTTAATGCTCCTGGGACCTGGAGGCAGTTTGCCTGTCTCGTCGGTTGCATGAATCCAGCATGTCTACATTTAGACAACGCTCTAGTCCTTCTGGAATCATACCTAGTGTTGGTTATTGTGTCACGACCGCATCCCGTGAGGTCTTCCCGTAAGGTCTGCCGTGACGGACAAAGTCTCTGTTGCTGTCCCCCAAAGCCACGCTTTCTTAGCCTCTGCCCTTCTCCAGACTCCAGAGTCTAGAGCAAACCTAATCTGCTGATCATAAAAAAACCAATAATCGCGTGTCATCTCCGATCCATCCCCCCGCATCCGGATATTGAATGGACCCCAATGCCCCTGTCATCTTATCGGCTTCTGCAGTCAGGGGCGCCCAGGATGGCTGAGGATTGTGGCTAGGGGAAGCAAGCGACATTGAGGTAGGGTAGGATGTCGAAAGCATCAGCGTGTCTTCTTTGCGAGATGCTTGCGATTCTCGGCGTAACTTTACAAAGCCTCTTGTTAGATCGTCCTTGATGCTTGATTTAGCAAAAAAGGTCCTTTGCATTGTTGAGGTCAACACGTCAGGCAGGGAATTTGAGAAGTGTCAGCAGTGTATTTCCAGGTGTTCGTCAGTCGTTGAGACATTGACCATGAAGAAAAGAAAATCCCAAAACGACCCAGCCAGCACCAATGACAGCTCAAACTGAGCTGACTCCCAAAACAAGAGACCCTATCCCATCCTGCTCCATATCTCCAATCAAGCCAATCCCAAAGCACCCCGGATATATAGTAATTCAAGAAGTAAAACACCGTAATAATTCCCCGAGCCCCGGCCTTCTCAACGGAAGGACTTATCGGACAACCCATCTGGACTCGACGGGCTCAGAGGCTGACTTCTCACGCCACTGAGATCACCACTGCCTGTCCTTCTCAACGCCTGGCTCATTGTCTCTATGGTCAATTCGCCGCCGTTCAGAGGCGGATGAGTTAAAATTGGACTTCCCAAAGCCTTTCCTCGCGGAGACAGTTCAACACCCTTCACAGATGCTGATTTGCTTGTTGGAGGAGACGTACCAAACCCTTGGGATGAAACCGGGGATCGTACTGGGGAAGGTGATCTGTTGTGCCCGGAAGATAGCGTGCTCAAACCAGCCACGTAGATAGAATCTCGACTTCCGGCATGTTCTGCATGTTCAGATTGAACAATGTCCGAAAATGAGATGAAACTCAACCGTCGAACATCTGTGCTATCCAGCGCACCGTAATTCGAAGCCGCATCGTCCTTGTCTGGGTGGGCAATAAGCTCATCCGCCCAATTTCCTGCAGTAGGTTCTATTCCCATTCCCGTTACTGTCACAGCTGCGGGTTGGTGGTATGAGTGCATTACAATCTCAACTGTGTCTGGGTCGAGTTCGTTGTTCGTAATAGCCTCCGAAGATGCATCTAACACCGGTGGGATATGATTCTCGGTTTGAATATGTGACGGGATTGCTGGAGAGTTGGGTCCTGGGAGTGTGTTCTCTTGCACATCGCGTTCAAATATTTGCGAGCCAGCAGGAGACACGATACGCGGGGAGGAGGAGTATATGTTTCGTTGGGGCGAAGTGGATGTATAGTATGGATAGTCTGGGTGCGATCGTGGTGGAGACGAGTTCTGAATTGGAACTCGACGAGCGATGGGTTGTGCAATCGGCGTCGTCGTATTGCCAAAGTTCACAACTGGCAGTGGCTCACCCTTCTTCTTTCCTTTCGCCTTATCATCCTCTTTCTTCTTCCCGAATCCAAACAATCTCCTCTTTCCCTGCTTCACACCTTCACCACCTGTCTCAAGAAAATCTTCCTCAGCATCGCTGCTGTCTGCAGATTTGGACATGGAGGTCCTTGCTGTTTCTTGGAATCCTTCGCCGAGTAAAGGAACTTTTGGCGTGTTCGACGGCGCTTGAGCAGCTGGGACTGGAGTATTGGCGTGTAGCGTGCTCGATTCAGAAGCGCTCATCTTGGAGAGCTTCGGACTACCGGCGAAAATTGGACGTATTCAGGAATGCGCTCGAGTCGCACTTAATGATATAGCTGAGATTCGTCAGTTGAGCTATATAATTGAATTATAGTCTGCTGGCCTCGAGAATTATGCACTTAATCTAAGATTTAGGGAGGAGAAACTTACGCGTTCAGCTGGCGATACGAGAAGAACAGGAAAATAGTTGCTCTAGAGAGCTCGAGGAATTGAAGACATCGGCGGCAACATTAATAAGTAAGTGGCTAGGAGCTGAAAGGGTGACTTGTGAGCTGAGCCGTCCTTACAAGTACTGTACGGGTTGGGGATTCAATGCATTGATCTTCCCTGCTCGACAGCCTCTGACGGAGGCTGCAGTCATGAGATCCAGTTAGGCGGCCTATGCCGATTGACCCCTGTCACGTGCCCCAAGCCCGAGCTGGATTAGTCAGCGGGTCTTCGAAAATATTGAGACCGCGAGCGAGAGCTTCAATTCCGACTCGGTGCACTCTTCTCCGGCAATGGAGACCAGGGTAATAAGAAGGCCTATCGCCAACCTCCTCTCAGGCAGGTCGCAATGCCTACTTGCACTCAATGCCTCATCGAGTCGGCATGAGTCCTCATATCGACGCTCAAAGCAGCGTCTGAACGTCAAGCCACACTCCTCCTTCCTCCAGTCGAACCTCTCCCTCCAACAAGACCACATCGTCTTCAACCCACCTTCTTCGGCTCCATCAGTCCTTCATACACCACTCAAATTCCTCCCGAAAGAAGATAAACGAAGGCAGCTCCTCGCGGCCACAGCACAGAAGCTATCCTCTTCTCAGATTCGATTGCCACCGCCCATTCGAGCAAAGCCAAAAGTTCCTCATCACCATTTGAACGACAAAGATATTGCAGAGATCATAAAGCTGAAACAGCAGGAACCGGATAGATGGGACAATACGAGGCTGGCGAGGAAGTTTAATTGCTCGTCGTTGTTCATCAGTATTTGCTTGGCCGAATGCGGAGTGGACAATACACAGAGGAAGAAGGAGATGAAGGAGAAGTTCGAAGCTATACAGGCTAGATGGGGCCCAAGACGGCGGAAAGCGAGGGAGGATCAAGAAAGGAGATTTCAGCTTGCTTATAGAGGGGAGTAAGGATTACGGCTGTGCTTGTAGAGCCTAACATGCTCGAGCGGGGACCTTGTATGAAGACGTAGGAATTGGTTCTGGGAAGAGCTTGTCTGAGGGTGTGCGTTGTACAACTATATCCCAGACTAGAGGTACTTTCATTGTGTACAGCATCGAAGTGGAGGCGTTAAAGAAAATGTAGAGTTATGATAAAGACACTCAGAAGATAGTACCTGATCAACTTCACTACATTCCAGATTTACGATCTATTTCACGGGAATTATCAGTCAAGTGGGAGCTGACTTTCCATCCTCGCAGCTCTTTTCGAACTCACTCAATTTATGCTTGTGTTCATATTCGGCAAGAATCGCAAGTGCGACGAGATTCTGTTGAAAAATGTAGACATAACATATCCTGAGTGACGAGTCAGTTGTCTCTCCATTCGAAACTCTTTGATGGGCGACGAGGCGTCGTTTACTATTATTGGAATTCACTCGGGCTTCTCTCCCCTAGCAGATCAGCCTTCAGAACATCTCATCAAGCAGCGGCATTGCATTGCCTTAGCTCAACTCATGATTTAATATTATGAGCTTTGTCCAAAATTTCCTTCCCATATTAAAGAAACCTAAAGAAACTCAGCTATTCGTTGCTTAGACCAAAATTAGCTCTCGTCTTGCTCCCTAACTACTCAACAATGGGCTCGCTATTGTTATCACTCTATGATAACTAGTAATTGTCTCCAACAATAAGTTAAGCAAATTTGCAAGACAAACTCCTTCCTCTCCCTCTCGCCAGCGTAGCTATTGTCCTATCTCTAATTATGCAGAACTAGACCAAAATCCTATATAAACTCCCATTTCTTCCCCAACTTTCAACTTTCTTTCCTCGGCATCACCAGATTTCTTGACAGCAACCATCTGCTCTCATCCAACATTTCAAGCTTCGCAGCTCCCTTCTGATCTCGTCACATCTTATTATATCCTCTTAGCGTTTGTTTTCGTCTCGAAAATGGGTGTCACCACTCGTTCCGGGAAATCAACTAGCAATGCTCCACTCCGACGCAGAGGAAGAGCGCCGGCCACTTCGTTCGACCGATTCAATTACCTGCCTAAGGAGCTTCGTTGCATGGTAAGCTTTCCCTCAGTGTTTCGTTCCCCCTCTTCAGCATTTTCAAGTATTTATTTCAAGGCTTTTCTACATCTTTTCCATGAGACTGGGATTGGAAGTCCAATTCCTGAATTCATCATCCAAAGAACTCGCATCCCAAGTCTTTCTCATCTATTATTATCTTACGTCTTGCTTTTGGAGACTGAAAATTAATTCTTTACTCAGATTTGGAAGGCAGCTCGGCCCCGTCGAATTCTTCATCTCCACCACCATCTCGGACCAAACCAACTTCCAAACCAGCAGCCCAGCATCACCATCCGACAACCCAATCCTCAACTGAGCGGTGAAGCTTGGGATGGGAACCGAAGAGACTACACCACCATCACCAGTCAAATCAACGGTGTCACTCGGCTGACAAGCGACCTTCTCTTCAACGTCGACTCAGATACCCTCTACATTTCGAACCACCCCCTCCCAGGGGCCACCTACTACTGGGGCCGCCTTCTCAACGAAATGTGCCTCAGCTTCAACCGCACCTACCCCAAGCACCTGGCCATTAACTGGTCTTTCATCAACACCAACAATATCTGGGATTTCATCCGATTCGCCGAGATGGAAGAACTCTGTGTTGTCGTTGGCAGCGCTGCTACCAAGACACGAACCAAGACCCTGGTACCAGGACAACCGGTCAAGTTTGGACGAGGCTTTCGCGGGAAGGGGACGCAGGCGGAGCTCCTGGCGCGGGTAGGCGCGGTGGAGGCATTGATGATGGAGTTGGTGAGACGGAACGTGGTCGAGGATGCAGGCATCCCCGTTGTCAAAATCATGATGCTGTGCGAGAGAGAACTTTGATCCGTTGAAACCGTCAGATCAAGGACGTCAATTTTCGTAGTTATTTATTGAATTCACTTCCTTCGGCGGCTGAGACCGACCTTCTCTTCCCATTATCTATCTATCCATCCTTTCGGCTGTGTCGGACGATTCATCATAACCTGTTAATCCTTACTCATGCCTTCCCATCCCTCATGCCCCCACAACCTAAAACTCCACAAACCGATGTTTCTTATACGACCCCTTCCCCTCTTTCGAAGCACCTAGCACAGTTTGCAATTCCAGCTCGTCCATCTCCTTCAATACATTCTCCATTAACATCATTCAAATCCTTCGTCCCCGCCACTTCGGTGATACCACCAGTGTGCTCAACTCTATTCTTATTAGTCGATCCGGATAAAGGAGAAAGAGGGGGGAAACCAACTAGCATAATCCCCCCCGTTCTCCTCAACATATGCTTATCAGCAACCAAAAACATACCCTCACAAAACCTCATATTAGCACCTTCACCCTAATCAATCGGCTCCTCTCCCTTCTCCTCCCCTTCTCCTTCCTTCCTACCAGTAACGAAACTCCACCCCGCAGGACCGGCAATCTCTTTCTTCCCCTCCACATTAACCACAGCCTTAACAACCCTATTCCACCTCCCCTTCCCCTTCGGCTCTGAGGCTAAGATCTTCGCTCTCAGGCCAAGGTTTTCGGGTGAGTCGCGTCTAGGGCCGAATGCGAGGGCGGAGAAGGGTTCGTTGTAGAAGGTGTGGGCTTCTAGGGCTGCTATTTTTGTAGCAATCTTGGGAGAGGGCCAGAGAGAGGGTTATTGGTGGAAGGGGGAGGGCTATATTGTCTGAATTGCGTGCAGAGTGGATTTTGAGAAGGAATGGAGAGATGAGGTGGAATTTGATGTATTGGAGAGTGAGACTGAGAGTGGGAAAAGGAGAGAAACTTGCACTTGCTTTATACTCGAGTTGGGTTTTGTCCTTTGAATGGAAGATGTTGGAAGATGTTTTGAGATCTTGCTCTTGCAACTTTGATTCCGCTGAAGTGCTGCACTTGGCGGGGCTACTGTAGGACACTGCGGCCGGAAAGTCATTTGCGAAGTCCATCAATTGAAGTAGAAACCCCCTTATTCCTTTCACACAACAGATTTTGAAGCCGTATTGGGAAGGTGTGAAGAAAATATTTTGGTGAGAGAATTTGGGACAAAAGTATCCAGAAACAGAATTTGAAAGCCCATAGTATGAAAGAACTCACGTGTCGGAGGCATCGTACTCTAAGCCAGCTTTCAGGGGTATCAAAAAGCACACTTCATTCATATCGTAGCAGTCATCGCTATGTTGAGCTCATGGCCCAGCTAGATCAAGATACCAAGTCCCTTCCATTCACAGTCAGCGTTTGTTTAAGGCAAAACCTTCCAGTCAACACCAACTCCCCATTTCGTCCTCTCAATTACCACCTCCCAAACCGGCCCCTTAATCCCAACCGTCTTCCCCAACTCGACCTTTCCTCCCTTCTGTAGCCCGGATCCTTGTCCTTCACCAGCAAGCATCATTCTAACCTCGCCCATCGTAGCCACCATGTCCACTCCCTCATTCCCCAGAGAATGAACCCGCCTCCCTCTAATCAACATCATCCGCGCCCCAACCCTCGAACTCCCCCCACTAACCTCATCAATCACGATCTTAGTCAACCACTCGTCATCTACCTTGTTCCCCAGCTCTTTTGAAGGTATCGTACTCTCGATGTTCACCAACCAATCTCTAACCTCGGCGGCAAGCCCTCCAGGTTCATATATTTGCCCCTTTCTATGCGGAGAAAACTGCTCTGGCAGGGGATCTGAGGCCGCTTGAGCCGTCTCAGAGGGATCTGGAGGCCGGAATCGAGGCGGTTTGAGGAACGTTGCTTGTTTGAAAGTAGAAGGCTGTGGAGTTGCAGGCGGTGCTGGAGCAGAGGTCAGGAAGCGTGAGGCGGTTGTAGGGCGACGGGGCGCAGGTGGTGAGGAAAGAATCAGGAGTGAGGAGGAGATAGAGTCTTGGGTGTGGAGGGGTAGCTCTTCTTCCTTCTGATCGTCCTCTTCATCACCAGGATCTGGAGATAAAGAGATACGCCGCCGCTTTAATGCAGGCTCTTCTATCTTGCAGTCATCGTATTCGTCCGCAAATAGATACTCCTGATCTATCTCTTGATCCTCCGTCTCAATTGAGTCATGGACGTCGGGAAGGACCTCGTCAGGGACGCTCTCAATGACATCTTGTTCCTTCGGAGTCTTGCTCGCGGGAGTCAAGTAACGCGTCGCAGATGGTGTAGTTCGGGGTAGGCTCTGTGAAGCGATAGGCCTTGGGGTCGAAGGAAATGTAAAACGTGGAGTGGATTTGAATTGTGTACTCGGACCTGGAGTATGCTCTTGCACTAACGGAGTCAGTCGGACTTTGCGCTCCTTCTTGATCACAAATCGGTGGGGCGACGGTGTCTGCAGAGCTCACGATCAGAGAATTGTTAGAGAGAAATGCAGATGGATCTCACCACCGGTGGAGGAGGCATAGTTGAAGAGTCATGTCGCGGGGTTGCCGTGGATGATCTGCAGAGACGGCGGACGCCTCAAACGAGAAGCCTCGCGCCCTAAATTATTCCTGCCTTCTCTTACAGTGATACAGTGATATTCAACTTATGCGATTATGGGCGAAAATTTACCGATTTCAGACTTTTCTGTAGCGACCCCACCAGAAAACGCTGCAGAACAGCAAGAAACTGGCATTTTGCCCTGCACCACCACGCCATTGCTAATTTTGAGGATATACTCTAGTTTCCTTCCTTCCTTCCTCCTTTTGCAATAGCCCTACGCCTCAAGAAACACGATGCTGCAGCTATTGATCGAATTTTGCGCGAGCACCTCGAAGACGATTGCTATAAAATCGCAGCCACTTACCTCACAACTTATAATACGGTAATTAAGAGGAGAAGGAAGATATAAATGGAGGAGGCAATAGGACACCCATATAAGGCAAGAAAGACGGGGTTTTCGAGCAAAGCTACACTAGAAGTTGAGGATTTTGTATAGAGGCTCTTAAAGGACAATAGCGACTTATATTAAAATGAAATAATAGATTATATCTAGCTCGAATATGCTATCTAATTATCTTAACTTAGCATTTTAAGGCTCCTTCGTCGAATTAAGCATACTCGAAAGCAAGTAATAATAACACTAATATAACGAGATAAAGAGCTTATTTAAGCTTAGCGCCGCAAAATAATAAACTAGGATGCTCGATAGCTTGTCTTTCTTAATAAAGCAGCTTTAAACGAATATATAATAGATAAGAAGTATAAGTATACTCCTAGTAATGCTCTTATATATATAGAGAGATAGTTAAAACGCTTTATTCGGTAGTCAATTTTGCTAGCTTTTAATATAAATGGCTAGTTTGCGCCGCTATTATATTAAGGCAATATTATTGCTTAAATATTCGAGGACTAGCTTAAATATTAGGTGTTACTAGCTTATAATAATACTTTTAAGTATCGGAATATTATTATTATAAATAATGCTTTTATTTATAAGTCCTAGCGTATTATTAACCTTTATACTCGCTAAAATGTTAATATTAAGTACCTTTTATTATATTCGCTATTCCTTAACCCGATTAAAGAGACTTTTCACAATTTAAAGTAATATATAAAGAGATATTAGCAATAAATAAATATAAGATATAATAAATTCGAGGCTTTCTTATTACAAATAATAATTAATATAAGGATAAGGCTAGTAGTAGCGCAAAGGGCAAAAGCACATTTTAAATATTTAAAGTATATAATTAATAAAGAAAGTATATAAATTTAGCTATAATTATTATTATAATTAATATTACTTGTCCTTATTTCTTTAAGCTT
>Ga0302326_10024229_pt1 | contig 12347 bp, 13 predicted proteins | sample Palsa_T0_3_FD_202264 | JGI IMG/M metagenome (GOLD analysis project Ga0302326, IMG submission 202264) | Peat permafrost microbial communities from Stordalen Mire near Abisko, Sweden - Palsa_T0_3 | ecosystem: Environmental > Terrestrial > Soil > Palsa > Peat permafrost | place: Sweden: Abisko...
GGAAGGAGACCATCAAGGCCACCTACACCGCGGCCGAGGCGCAGACCAGGATCAACGAGGCGTTCTCCGGCATCTCCGAGGAGATGGGCGACGTCGGCATGGCGATCCAGCGCGCCGAGGACAAGACTGCCCAGATGCAGGCCCGGGCCGGCGCGATCGACGAACTGATGGCCTCGGGCGCGCTGGACGACGTGGGCGGCCGGCGCGACGACATTCAGGCCGAGCTGGATCAGCTGAGCGCGAACAGCGACGTCGAAAGCGAGCTGCGCAGGCTCAGGGGCGAGATCGCCGCCAGCGCGCCGAAGCAGCTCGAGGGTTCTGGCCCCAACGGCGACGGCCAGGCGGCCAACGGCGGCCAGGGGCAGGCTCAGTCGGCCCCGTACGCTCCGCCCGCCCCGACCCAGAATCCCCAGCAAGCCGCGCCCCAGCAGGCCGCCCAGCCCGCCGGGATCCCGGTGTCGGATCTGCCCAGCGCGAACGATCAGCCGCAGGACGGTGAGGGATCGTGATCGTCAGGATCCTCGGCGAAGGGCAGTTCAGGGTCGACGAAACCGCCACGATCGAGCTGAATCACCTGGATAACGCGCTTGAGACCGCCGTCGAGCGCGGTGATGAGCCGGCTTTCCAGAGCGCGCTGACGGACCTGCTGACCGAGGTTCGCGCGCAAGGTTCACCGCTGCCCCCGGATACCCTGGAGCCGTCCGACCTGATCCTTCCGCACCAGGACTCGAGCATGGATGAGGTGCGCAAGCTGCTCACGGACGAGGGCCTCATTCCGGGCTGAAGGCTCGGGGCGGAGGGGCTGAGGGGCTGGAGCATACTTGCGGGTAACGTTCGGCTCGGGTTCAGCGTTGTACGTATAGATTTCAGCTACATAATGCTGCTGGCTCCGGCCTGGTAACACCAGCCGTGGGCCGAACGGAGGTGGCGCCATGGCGGCGCGTACCAGATATGCACCCGACCGGGGACTGACGGTGCGGATGACCGCGACCATGTTCCTGCTCGGGCTGGTGTTTGTCGCATTTATCGCCGCGATCATCGGCATCGGGACCGCGTATCACGCGTCTGACGCCGCGATCGTGCTTTTCGCGGTGGTCCTCGGCGGCGGTTTCGCCATCGGATCGCTGTTCTACTCAGACAAGATCGCGCTGCGGACCGCCGGGGCCCGCGAGGTCACCCCGCAAGAGGCACCTGAGCTGCACGGCATCGTGGACCGGCTCTGCGCGCTGGCGGACATGCCGAAGCCCCGGGTGGCCATCGCCAACTCGAATATCCCGAACGCCTTCGCGACCGGCCGCAACTCCGAGCACGCGGTGCTCTGCGTGACTACCGGCCTAATGGCCAAGCTGAACCCCGAGGAGCTCGAGGGCGTCATCGCGCACGAGATGTCGCACGTCGCGCACAAGGACGTCCAGGTCATGACGGCCGCCTCGTTCCTGGCCATCATCGCCGCGCTGCTGATCAGGGTCGCCTTCTACGGCGAGCTGTTCGGCGGCGGCCGCGGCCGCGGCCGCGGAAACCAGAACACGGCGATGATCATGTTCGCGCTGATGGCGGTGAGCATCATCGTCTACGCGGTCAGCTTCGTGCTGATCCGCATGCTCTCCAGGTACCGCGAGTTGTCTGCGGACCGCAGCGGCGCGCTGCTCACTGGCCAGCCGAGCGCGCTGAAGAGCGCGCTGGTCAAGGTCAGCGGGGACATGGCTAGGATCCCGACTCAGGATCTGCGTACTGCGCAGCCCATGAACGCGTTCTTCTTCGCGCCCGCGATGCACCTGGCCCCCAAGGGGAGCCTGGCCAGCATCTTCTCCACCCACCCGTCGCTCGAGCGCAGGCTGGCCGAGCTTGACAAGGTCCAGCAGCAGCTCAACCGCCGGGCCGGGTAAGGGCGGCTCGTGGGCTTTCTCGACACTCTGCTTGGCCGGACCAAACCGGTCCAGCCCAAGCTGGATGACCTGTTCGCGCTGCCGTCGGCGGCGGTCACGCTCGATGCCGGAGCCGGTTTCAAGCCCACCGGTTCCGGCTCGGTGTGCTTCCGCCCGGTCGAGGGCAGATCCTTTTCCGACGTGCAAAAGGATGTGACCGAGCTGCTCGACGTGAGCTCGGGCGCCGAAGGCGGCCTGCCCGTCGAGGTCACCAAGGACTCCTACGGGTTCAACTGGCTGGTCAGCTCGCGTATGTCGGACGAGCTCGACGCGCTGGTCACCGACCTGCACGCGGTCAACTCCTCGCTGGTGGACAACGGCTTCGGCCCCCAGCTGCTCTGCACCCTGGTCGCCTTCAAAGACGATTCCGAGCGCAGGCTGGCGCTGGTCTACCTGTTCAAGCGCGGCACGTTCTACCCGTTCGCGCCGATCTCCGGCGAACGCCGGGACAACGCCCTTGAGCTGCAGGTCAAGGGCGTGATCGGCGACGACCTGAAGTTCGAGCCAGACCTGGCCCGCTGGTTCCCCGTCTGGGGCGCCCCGGGCCTATGATCACCTCCTCCCACTCCCTCCTCCTCCCCCCCTCCCCCCCGCATGGGGGGCCAGGGGGCACGGGGGGCGGGCAGCCCCCCGTAAATCGGGGGGATCCCGGGGGGTCGTCCCCCCGGTGCAACAGAGTGGCTGGAATGCGGGCGCACCGCATATCGTTGGGACTGGACGTGGGAGCAACCCACGCCGCACGTACGCGGCACACGAGCCTAGAGCCGCGCATGCGGCACACGAGCTAAGGCGGGAGCCAAGGTGACTGTTCAGCAAGAGGCCACGCAGGGGCAAGAGGCCACGCAGGGGATTGTCCTGACTGACGGCGCGGCCACGAAGGTGAGCACTTTGCTCGCGCAAGAGGGGCGCACCGACCTCCGGCTGCGTATCGCGGTCCAGCCGGGCGGCTGCTCCGGGCTGAAGTACCAGCTCTACTTCGACGAGCGCGACATCGACGGCGACATCGTCAGCGACTTCGACGGAGTCCAGGTCGTGACCGACAAGATGAGCGCGCCGTACCTGATGGGTGCGACCATCGACTTCGTGGACACGATCGAGAAGCAGGGTTTCACCATCGACAACCCGAACGCGTCGGGTTCCTGCGCCTGCGGCGATTCGTTCCACTGACGCCCGGGCCGGGGTTAGCCACCGTGCGAATAGCGGTCACGGGTTCCATCGCGACCGACCACCTGATGACGTTCCCCGGCAAGTTCACCGACCAGCTCATCGCGGACAAGCTGGATAAGGTCTCGTTGTCGTTTCTTGTCGACGACCTGGCCATCCGGCGGGGCGGGGTAGCGGCCAATATCGCCTTCGGGCTCGGCCTGCTCGGCCTGCGTCCGCTGCTGGTCGGCACGGTCGGGGCCGACTTCGAGGATTACCGGCGCTGGCTGGAAGACCACGGGGTGAGCACCGCCGGGGTGCGGACGTCGCTGCTGTACCACACCGCCCGCTTCGTCTGCACGACCGACGAGGAAGGGAACCAGATCGGCTCGTTCTATGCGGGCGCGATGAGCGAGGACGGCGAGAACAACGTGGCGACGGTGACGGCCGGCCACGGCGGCGTCGACCTGGTCCTGATCGGGGCCGGCAATCCTGGCGCGATGGTGTTGCACGCCAGGCAGTGCCGCGAGGCCGGGATCCCGTTCGCCGCCGACCCGTCTCAGCAGCTCGCCAGGATTCTCGGCGATGAGCAGGTCCGCTCGATGGTGGACGGCGCCGAGTACCTGTTCGGCAACGAGTACGAGGAAGCCCTGATCGAACGCAAGTCCGGCTGGGGCACGGCGGAGATGCTGAACCGGGTCAAGGTCAGGATCACCACGCTGGCCGCCGACGGCGTACGGATCGAGCAGGCCGGCCATCCGCCGATCTGCGTTCCCGCGGTGCCGGACGCCCAGCCCGTGGACCCCACCGGCTCCGGTGACGCTTTCCGTTCCGGTTTCCTGGCCGCCGTGGCGTGGGGACTTTCCCTCGAACGCGCCGCGCAGCTGGGCAACCTGATGGCGGTGCACGCCCTGGAGACCACCGGGCCGCAGGAGTACGACCTGAAACCAGGCCCGCTGGCGGACCGTCTCGCCCTGGCCTACGGTGACGCCGCGGCCGCCGAAGTCGCCGCTCACCTGCCCGCCTGAACCGCTGCCTAAGCGTGACAATCCGGTAGGCAACCAGCGAACTCCCGCGGTGGTCGCCTTCTGGGCGACCCAGACCACCGCGCTGCTGACGTCGCCCGGGGCGCTGTCACCGCACGCGTGAACCGCACACAGACCAGCCTTCGGTGTGGCGCCAACCGGCAGGCCCGCTCTGTCGTCATAATTGCTGGACGGCGCACGAGGCGCCGCGTACACGAAGGGCAGGCCCCGCCCGTGTTCCCAAGAGCCGTGTTTTCCGGTGCGGCCTCGGCCGCCGCGCTCATCTGCCTAGCGGTGGCGGGCTGCTCGTCGTCAGCTAGCCAGCCGACCACGCCGGCCACCACCAGGACGGTGACCGCCAGCCCGACGGCTTCGGGCGCCTCGAGCGGCACCAACACGTCGGCGGTGTCGACGCCATCCTCCCCGGGCGGACCGGTCAGCAGTGCCGTCTCGTGCGCGACCAGTTCGCTGCACGTCAAGCAGGGACTCGCGCAGGGTTACGCCGGCGGGGTCTATGAGGTGATCGACTTCACCAACACCTCCAACTCCCCCTGCTCGCTGCTGGGCTACCCCGGCGTCTCGCTGGTCACCGGGCCGCCGCACACCCAGATCGGCCTGGCCGCCAAGCGGAGCACGACGTCAGGCACGGTCAAGCTGATCACGCTCGCCCCCGGCGCGACCGCCAACGCCACGCTGCAGATCGTGGACGCGCTGAACTACCCGAGCGCCACCTGCGGACCCACCAAGGCCGCCGCCCTGAAGGTATACCCGCCCAACCAGACCGCGCCCGTTTACCTCCCCAACACCTCAGAGGCCTGCACCAAGTCCGTCCAGACCATGAACATCGGCCCCGTGCAGGCCGGCTCCGGCGGTTCCGCCTGACGGACCGGGCGGTAGCGTGGCGGGCATGGGAACCGTGCTCGCCTCCGGAGACCTGCCCGCGCTCAGCCGCATTCTCGCGGTCGGCTACCACGGACCGCCTGCGCTGACGCTGATCCGGGCGTTCACCGAGTGGACCTTCGACCCGTGGATGACGGCGCTGGTCGTCATCCTCGGCGGCAGTTACCTGGCCGGGGTGTACCGGGTCGCCGGCTGGCCGGTGGCGCGGCGGATCTGGTTCCTCGGGCTGGGTCTGGGCTTCCTCGTGATCGCGACGATGTCCTGGGTGGGCGCCTATCAGCCGTTCCTGATGTATGCCCGGGCCGTACAGACGGTGCTGCTCGTCCTCGTGGTGCCGCTGTTTCTCGCGCTGGGGCGCCCGATCTCGCTGGCCGTCGCGGTGTTCCCGGCCGCGGGACGCCATCTCGAGGCAGCCATCGGCTCGCGCCTGGCCCGGCTCGTGACCTTTCCCGCGATCACCACGTTCACGCTCGTGGCCGTGCCCTTCGTCATGTACTTCACGTCCTGGTACACGGCGGTATTCCACAGCGGCACCGTCCGGGAGCTGACCTACCTGGCCCTGATGGCGCCCGGCTACGTGTTCTTCTGGACCCTGCTGCGGGTGGACCCGGTGCCGAAGAAGTACTCCTATGCGGTCTCCATGTGGATCACCGGCGCGGAGGTGATCGGTGACGCATTCCTCGGGATCGCGGTCATCGCGAACCAGAATCTCATCGGCGCGGCCTACTACCACGCGCTGGCCAGGCCCTGGGGGCCCGCGCTGGCCACGGACGAGGTCATCGCGGGAGGCGTGCTATGGGTCCTCGGTGATCTCGTCGGCCTGCCGTTCCTCGCCGCGCAGCTGATCCAGATGATGCGGGAGGACGAGTCCGACGCGGCCAGGATCGACGCCGACCTCGATGCCAAAGATGCCGAGCTCAAGACGGCCGCGGCGGCTGTCGAGCCAGGCGCGGAGCCCAGGCCGTGGTGGGAGGACGATCCCCGCTTCACCGGCCGCTTCAAGGCCAACTAAGGTCACAGCATGCGGCGGATGTACAGCGCCCAGCCTTGCGCCAGTTCCTGGCTAGATACGAACTCCTGCGCCTTCATCGCGCACCAGGAAGGTATGTCGGTGTAGGCCGCCGGGTCGTCGGCCAGGACGGCCACCACGGCACCGAGCGGCACGTCCCTGATCTGCTCGGCGAGCATGATGATGGGGATCGGGCACTTACGGCCCAGGGCGTTGATCGTCAGCGCTGGGGCGGGCGGTGCCACCACGGCCCGTTCGGCCTCTAGAAAGAGGACCGGGTCGGGTCCCTGCTGGTCCGTACGGCCGAGCTGGTCAGTAGGCCCGGCCGCGGTCCCGCGGCCGAACAGGCGGCTACGACGCCCGGTCATGCGCACACCCTCACGCCCTCCATCATGCCCGCTACCGGGCCCGCCACGCGTGCCGATTAAAGATCGGGCGCAAACATGCGGGGTCGTAGAAGGCTCGCGGGAGGCGCGCGATACTGTTTGCACGACACGTTGTAGCAGAACCGAGGAAGGCCCTCGCCTTGACTACCGACACCGCCGAACAGGGCTCGGGACGGACCCGCCGACCCCTTCGACCCCGCCGGGCGCGCCTCGCGCGCGCGACGGGCATGACGGTTGCGCTTGCCGTCGTGGTCCTTGGCCTTAGCGGCTGCACGAACGACACCTTCACCCGGTTCGGTTTTCCCAATCCGATTACGGAGCAGGGCAAAACGGTCGTGTCGCTCTGGCAGGGTTCCTGGATCGCGGGCCTGCTCGTGGGCGCGCTGGTCTGGGGGATGATCCTGTGGGCGGTGATCTTCCACCGCAAGCGCGGCGACCGGCTGCCGGAGCAGGCCCGCTACAACATGCCGATCGAGATCATGTACACGGCCGTGCCGTTCGTGCTCATCGCGGTGCTGTTCTACTTCACCGCGAAGGACGAGAACTACATCGACGCGCTGCCGGCCAAGCCCGCCGTGACCGTCGACGTGCTCGGCTTCCAGTGGAGCTGGCAGTTCAAGTACCCGCAGTACGGCGTCACCAATACCGGCAACATGTGGGGCGAGGGCCCGCTGCCGGTGCTGGAGATCCCGACCGGGGAAACGGTCCAGTTCAATCTGACCTCAGATGACGTCATCCACGCGTTCTGGGTGCCTGAGTTCTTGTTCAAGCGCGACGTCATTCCCGGCCACCCGAACCACTTCGCCATCACCGCGACGCAGACGGGGACCTTCATCGGGCACTGCAGTGAGCTGTGCGGCCTCTACCACAGCCGGATGCTGTTTACGCTGAAGGTCGTGACACCGCAGCAATTCCAGACGTACATGGCCGCTCAGCAGGCGGCACAGAGTTCATCCGGGAGCACGCAGTGAGCACGATCGAGCAGCGGCCGGCCGTCGTCGGCTACGAGACGCCCAGGACGGAGCGCAAGGGATCGATCCTCGCGGTCTGGCTGTCCTCGACTGATCACAAGATCATCGGGCACATGTACCTGATCACCTCGTTCTTCTTCTTCCTCTGCGCCGGGATCATGGCGCTGATCATGCGGATCCAACTGCTCGGCCCGGACAACCACGTCGTGTCCGACCAGCAGTACAACGAGCTCTTCACCATGCACGGCACGCTGATGCTGCTGCTCTTCGCCACCCCGCTGTTCATCGGGTTCGCGAACGAGCTGGTACCGCTGCAGATCGGCGCGCCCGACGTGGCGTTCCCGCGGCTGAACCTGCTGAGCTATTACCTGTTCACCTTCGGCGGCCTGATCCTGCTGGTCAGCTTCCTGACCCCGGGCGGCTCGGCCTCGTTCGGCTGGTACGCCTACTCTCCGCTGACCAGCGCGATCTACTCGCCGGGGATCGGCGCCGACATGTGGATCATGGGTCTGGTGCTGTCCGGTTTCGGCACCATCCTGGGCGGGGTCAACTTCGTCACCACGATTTTCTGCATGCGGGCGCCCGGCATGACGATGTTCCGGATGCCCATCTTCACCTGGAACGCGCTGCTGACCTCGATGCTGGTCCTGATGGCGTTCCCGGTGCTGGCCGCCGCGCTACTGGTGCTCGAGATCGACCGGCGGCTCGGCGCGCATGTCTTCGACGCCGCCAGCGGCGGCGCGATCTTGTGGCAGAACCTGTTCTGGTTCTTCGGTCATCCCGAGGTGTACATCCTCGCGTTGCCCTTCTTCGGCATCGCCACCGAGATCATCCCGGTCTTCAGCCGCAAGCCGCTGTTCGGCTACAAGACGCTGATCGCCGCGACCATCTCCATCGCCGGCCTGTCGATGACCGTGTGGGCGCACCACATGTTCACCACCGGCGCCGTGCTGCTGCCGTTCTTCTCGTTCATGACGTTCCTGATCGCGGTGCCCACCGGGGTGAAGTTCTTCAACTGGGTGGGCACCATGTGGAAGGGCCAGCTCACCTTCGAACCGCCGATGCTGTACACGGTCGGCTTCCTGATCACGTTCTTGTTCGGCGGTATTACCGGCATTATCCTGGCCTCTCCGCCGCTCGACTTCGCCGTGTCCGACTCCTATTTCGTAGTCGCGCACTTCCACTACGTGCTGGCCGGCACGGTGCTGTTCGAGATGTTCGCCGGCTTCTACTTCTGGTGGCCGAAGATGACCGGCAAGATGCTGAACAGCCGGATCGGCAAGCTCCAGTTCTGGGTGATGTTCATCGGCTTCAACATGACGTTCCTGGTCCAGCACTGGGCGGGCGTCGAGGGTCAGGTGCGGCGTACCGCCAACTATCCTGACCTGCCCGGGAACGTGACCACGCTCAACGTCATCTCGACCGTCGGGTCCTGGCTGCTCGCCCTTTCCGTGCTCATGTTCTTCTGGAACGTGTACGTCACCTGGCGCTACGGGGAAACGGTGACCGAGGAAGACCCGTGGGGTTTCGCCAGTTCCCTCGAGTGGGCCACGTCCTGCCCGCCGCCGCGACACAATTTCTACCGGATTCCCCGGATCAGGTCCGAGCGGCCCGCGTTTGAAGCGCACTATCCCGACATCAAGTGGGGCCGTGAATCACACGGACTCGAGCAAAAAATCCCGGCTATCTCAGATGCGCGGAAGTAGGTTTTCTGCATGAAGGTCGAAGGCTGGCTGTTCCTGGGCTGCGGGATCTTTTTCGGCGGTACCGACGTCGTTTACTGGTACGTGTCGAAGGAGCCGACGGGGACCACCGCGCTCGCGCTCGCCGTCGCGCTCGCGGTGCTCATCGGCTTCTACGTGCTGTTCACCGGCCGTCGGCTGCCCCTGCGCCCGGAAGACAACCCGCAAGGCGAGATCGAGCAGGGGACCGGCGAGATCGGCTTCTTCAGCCCGCACAGCTGGTGGCCGCTGTTCCTCGCGTTCGCCGCGGCCGTGGCGGCCGCGGGACTGGCGATCGGCTGGTGGCTGTTCCTGATCGGGATGCTGTTCACCGTGTTCGCCTCGATCGGCTTCGTCTTCGAGTACTACCGAGGCCACTTCTCCCACTAGTTCCTGTCGCCCGACCCACCCCGCGCGAGCGCCCCGGCCTAGCTGTCAGGCCGTGACCAGCCCAGCCTGGTAGGCGATGATGACCAGCTGGATCCGGTCACGGGCATCGAGCTTGGTCAGCAGGTGCGCCACGTGGGTCTTGGCCGTGGCCGGGCTGATCGTCAGCTGTTCGGCGATCTCGGCGTTGGACCGGCCGCGCGCAACCATCTCAAGCACCTCGAGCTCGCGCTCGGTGAGCCCCCTCAGCAGCTTGCCTCCGGCCGTTCCGGGCTGGCCGCAGCCAATGAGGCCAGCCCGGGCCACCTCCTGGCTCGTGGCTTGCGGCGTACTCGCGGTGCGCGGGGTACGGGCGAACTCGCCGATCAGCCGCCGGGTCACGCTCGGCGCGAGTAGCGCGTCTCCGGCGGCCACCACCCGGACGGCGTTGAGCAGGTCAGCGGGCAGGGTGTCCTTGAGCAGGAAGCCGCTGGCCCCGGCCCGCAGCGCGGCGAAGACGTACTCGTCCAGGTCGAAGGTGGTCAGGATGAGCACCCGCACGTCGGTGCTCGCGGTGATCTGCCTGGTGGCCTCGATGCCGTCCATCACCGGCATCCGCACGTCCATCAGGATGACGTCGGGCCCGGTTCGCCGGGCGGCCTCTACCGCCTCGGCGCCGTTGCCCGCCTCGCCGACCACAGCGAAGCCGGGCGTGGCCGCGATGATCCCGCAGAACCCCACCCGGACCAGGGCCTGATCGTCGGCGACCACCACCCGCAGCGTGCCCGTCTCGCTAGCGGCGGACGCCAGCTGGGGCATCACCGGCTGCCCGCGGGTAGCGGGATGCGCGCGATCACCTGGAATCCGTACCCGGACCGCGGACCCGCGCTGAATTCGCCGCCGAGCAGCGTGACCCGCTCGCGCATTCCGATGATGCCGTGCCCGCTCCCGCCTAGGGCGCTCGCGGCGAAGCCGCCAGCCCCGCCGCCAGCCCCGCCGTCGGCTACGCCGCCGATGCCGTCGGCCGCGCTCCAGCCGACCGCGCTCCAGCCGGGCACGGGCCTCACGTCGAGCGCTGTGCCCCGGGCCAGGCCTCCGCCTGTCGCGCCCATCCGGTGATGTGATATCCCGGCACCGGCCAGCTCAGCCAGCCCCGCACCGTTGTCTGTCACCTCAAGGATCAGCTCATCGCGGCCGTAGCCGATGAGTACCTGGCACGAGCTCGTGCGCGCATGCTTGACCACATTGGTCAAGGCCTCCTGCACGATCCGGTACGCGGAAAGGTCGATGCTCGCGGGCAGGTCCCTCGGCTGCCCGCCGCGGGTCACGTCGACCCGGACGCCCGCGCTCGCGGTACGCGAAAGCAGCCGGTCCAGGTCGGCCAGCCCGGGAGCGGGGAAAAGCGGCATGCCCCCGCCCACTTCGCAGTCCCCGCCCTGCCGGCTAGGTGGCCCGGCCGCGGAGCCGCCGCCGGCCTGCGCGGCCACGTCCTGCTGGTCCGCCTGGCGCAGGGCGCCCAGCATCCGGCGCATCTCGTCCAGGGCCTCCCGGCTGGTCGCCTGGATGGCCCCGAGGGCGTCGCGCGCGCCGGCCGGCTGGGTGTCGATGACGTACTGGCCGTAGCCTGCCTGGACCGCGATGACGCTCATGCTGTGCGCCACCACGTCGTGCAGTTCGCGGGCGATGCGCAGGCGTTCCTCCGCGACCGCCTTGCTCGCCGCCTCGTCCTGCAGCCGGACCGCGTACCGGCGCCGCTGCCGCACGATGTAGCCGGTGAACCACGCGATGATCACGCACAGCGCGACGGAGACCAGCCCTCCGTGCGGGAAGACTCCGCCTCCGGTCAGGTACATGAGCACGGCGTCGGCCACCAGGGTGGCGAAAACGGCGGCGAGCACGCGCACCGCAGCCCGCCTGCGTTCGTAGGTCGCCGCCACCAGGTAGAGCACATAGGCAACGGGCAGGAAGTAGGCGACGGCGCCGCCGGCCTGCGGGCCGGTCAGCATGGTGATGACGAGTGAGCCGGCCAGCAGCACACCCAGCATGAGGGAGGGCCTGCGGCGACGCATGGCCACCGCGATGACCGCCGTGAGCACCAGGAACACGGCCAGCGGCCACGCCAGCGACAGCGGACGGTAAGGCAGTTCGCCGTAGGGGCCGCCGAGGGACTGGACGACGCTGTGCCTGATGGACGCGAAGAGGATCACCCCGACCAGCGCGCCGACCACGTAGTCCACTGCGGTCCAGTGGCGAGCGCTGAGCCGTTTCGTCAGCGGTGGCCGCTGACCTGCGGCCGGAACGTCAGAGATGGTTCCCACGAACCTACCGTAACCGCCTGGACCGTCGGTGGCGTCATCCTGGAGGCGTACGCCGCGGCGGCCTGTACTTCACTCTGGCGGGTGATGCGCAGCCGCCGGTGCGCTGGCACGGTGAGACCATGCCATCCACCGACCCTCACGCGGTCATTGAGACCCGGGTGCTGACCAAGGTGTACCCGGGCGGGGTGACGGCGCTTGACGGTCTCACCGTCGATTTCGCGCCCGGCGTCACCGGCCTGGTCGGCGCCAACGGCGCCGGCAAGTCGACACTGATCAAGATCCTGCTCGGCCTTATCCGTCCGACCAAGGGACAGGCCAAGGTGCTGGGCCTGCAGACCGGTGAGAAGGTCAGGAGCCTGCTCGGCTACATGCCGGAACACGACTGCCTTCCCGCCGACGTGACCGCGACCGAGTTCGTGACTCACCTGGGCCGGATCTCTGGATTGCCGCCCACGGTGGCCAAGGAACGGGCGGCGGAGTCGCTGCGCCACGTCGGGCTGCACGAGGAACGCTACCGGCTGATCGGCACCTACTCCACCGGCATGAAGCAGCGGGTGAAGCTGGCCCAGGCGCTGGTCGGCGC
>Ga0302326_10024230_pt1 | contig 12347 bp, 9 predicted proteins | sample Palsa_T0_3_FD_202264 | JGI IMG/M metagenome (GOLD analysis project Ga0302326, IMG submission 202264) | Peat permafrost microbial communities from Stordalen Mire near Abisko, Sweden - Palsa_T0_3 | ecosystem: Environmental > Terrestrial > Soil > Palsa > Peat permafrost | place: Sweden: Abisko...
CTCCCGATTTATCGACGAGCGTCGTACCGGTCCCCAAGACAATCTCGTGGCCTTTGATGGCGCCACCCGCCTGAGCCCACGTCATGGGGCCTGAACTCTGGTCGGCTGTGACCGTGCCGTCGTTTGTAAACTGCCCATTATTGGTAAAGGTCGCGGCGCCCGCGAAAGTCCCCGAAACGATGCTCAGTGAAGCGTGCGGCGCGACCGTGAAAGTGCCGTCGTTTGTGACCGCCGTCGCCTGCAGCTCGCCCGAGCTGTCATGGACGCTGGCTCGTTTCTCGTTGACCAGTGGGGCTTCGAACTGGGTATAGTTCGCGTACTTGTTCCGGGGATCCTGCACCTCGGTATTGATGCGCCCATAGTTGAGGATCTTTGCACCAACTACGGCCGCGAAACCGCCCGGCGGGTTCCCCTTGAGCGTTAGACCGCCGTCGGTCGAATCAAGAACGAGGCGACCGTGAGCAGTGATGACGCTGGGCGCGGCAACAAACAAGGAGACCGTATTGATTTGCTCATTGCTGTTCGACTGGCTGCCCTGCCCGGCAATATCGAGAGTTTGCGTGCCGGTCCCGCCTACCACGCCGAGAGCCAGAGAATTTACGGCGGCGCCGTTGTGATTGGGATCTGCCGTCCCCACGCTCCAGGGAGCCAGCGTCACGGTATACGTGCCGGGGAGCGTGATGCAGACATCGCTGTTGCCGACCGGGACGCCGGCGGTCCAGTTAGCGGCCGCGCTCCAGGCACCACTTACGGCGCTCTTCCAACTGTCGTTGCACGATGTCGCCACCAAATTTTTGGCTAGGGTCGTCGCCGTAGCCGGTAGCACCGGGACTGCGAATGTCGCCACCACACAACCAACGGCGAGGGTGCTGAGGCGTGAGCGAACGCGAGTCATTGATGCGCCTTTCAGAGGGAAGACGAGAACACCAGCCCTCATAAGCTTAGCAGCCAGCCTCGTCCTCGAGCCTCGGGGTATCGTTGCCCAATGTGGGGTCGCCTCCGCTCTAACTTTGCTATCCGTCCGGTGTTCGGGCTGGCGGGGCTACTGGTCATGGTCACGCCGATTTGGCCCATCGGACAAGCAAGCGCCGCTACACAGCAACGGGGCGCAGCCCACGTCCCGCACTGCCTCCACGGGACAAGGGCTCGGACATCACGGCTTGGGAGGCGTTGGGGTACACACCTGCGCGCTACGAGGCTGCGTGGCAGGCCGTATTTGCGATGTACGGCCGCATTTTTTTCGCGACAGTACATTTCCCTGGCGCTCTATCCGGGGCTCCAGATCGCAAACAGCGGCGGTGACGATGCCAAGACGGAGAGCACCCGGACGCCGACGGCCATCCTCGCCGACGGGATCGCTGCAACAAAGCCAGGCCGCTTCGCCGCGCAAGAAAACGGGCTGACAGCCTCCGGCCAGGGCGGTAGCGTGTCACGCTAGTGGAGTCACACCACGGTACTGTTGTCATCGGTTTCCAACTCACCACCTCAGCCACGACCAATCCGACGGTCGAAGCGGGGCCCGGATATCCGCCAGCGGATAGGGGGAACTCATTGGACGTCCTGACCAATGCGCTCAACCGGGGGTTGCAAGCACACGCCGATTTCCTGGAGGTCTACGACCCGGACGTCGTAAATCCCACTATGCAGCAGTGCTTGCCACAGACGGTGGCGACCCACTGGGTGGCGGGGCCGGCTCCAGCCTGCCCTCCAACGTCCAAGCCTCCGGTGCCGCACTGTCACGGCAGCGCGTGCACATGACTAAGGTCTGAGGCGGACGTGGCCTTGACAGCATGCCTCTTCCCGGCGATGATCCTAGGCATGGAGAGGTGGATGGGGAAATGACGCGCGTGTGGCTCATCACCGGTGCTGCGCGTGGGCTCGGGCAAGCCTTCACAGAAGCGGCAGTTGGGACTGGCGACTCGGTGATCGCGACGGCTCGAACAGGCGAGGCGCTCGATGGCCTGGTCTCTAGCCATGGCAGTGCTGTCTTCCCGCTGGTCCTTGACGTCACGGACCGAGCCGCCGTAAATGACGCTGTTGCGGCCGGCGTCGAGCACTTTGGCAGGATAGATGTCCTGGTGAACAACGCCGGTTATGGGCTAGCCGGCGCAGTCGAAGAGCTCGACGAGGCGCGAGTGCGGGCTCAGTTCGACGTGAACGTTTTCGGGCTTCTCTGGTGCACCCAAGCGGTCCTGCCTTATATGCGTGCCCAGGGGAGCGGTCATATATTTCAGCTCTCGAGCCTCGCCGCAGTGAACGCGCCTCCAAATCTGGGTGGGTACAACGCTTCTAAGTCGGCGGTCGAGGCCATAAGCGAGTCCCTTTCCCAAGAAGTCGAAAGCTTTGGGGTCAAAGTGACCATCTTGGAACCTGGGCCGTTCCGCTCCGACTGGAACGGGACCAGCATGGACCGAGCCGAGCCCATGCACGCCTACGACGAGGTCCTCGCCGAGCGACGCAGTATGTTGTCCGGCGAAAGCGCCTTCACCCAACCGGGTGACCCTGCTCGTGCGGCCGAGGCGTTGTTGGCGGTGCTGAGTAGCGACCACCCACCGCTCCGCCTATTGCTCGGCCGGCGCGCCGCTGATGTGGCGCCCGAGGTTTACCGGCAGCGCCTGGCGGAATGGGCGGAGTGGGACGTCGTGGCGCGCGGAGCGGATTTCGACAACTAATTAGCGCTCTGCCGCCCGATCGGCCAACGCGCCGGTGATCTTTGCTCGGGGCCTTGTGCGCTCGCTTGTTCTTGCTCGTCTCACAGGTCTGACCGTTCTCACAGGTCTGACCGGTCTCATACGACGGTGCGAGGCGACGGCTCTCGACGCTACCCTGAGGACAAGCAATGCCCCAGGAGACTCGGAGAAACGTCTGGTGCGACGAGTGCCCCGCGCGGGGCTCCTGAGAGCGGCGGGCTTCCAGTCAGCGCCGTCGCGGCTGTCAGCGGCGAAATATGGCACTACCAATATTAAGATGACTACAACAGGAACGAGGAACCAACCCATGGCTCCATCCTGGCCCAGCAACCATTAAGTAATGGTGACGAGTTCTTAACTCTCCTTTAGTGTAACTTAACTACTTAATGATCGACGTGCGCCGTCTAAGGGTCCTGAAGGCCGTTGTTGAGAGCGGCTCGGTGTCTGGTGCGGCGGCGTTCCTCAACTACACCCCTTCGGCGGTTAGCCAGAGCATTACCGCATTGGAGCGCGAGACGGGCACCGTGCTGCTGGAGAAGGCCGGCCGTGGCGTCAGGCCCACCGACGCGGGGTTAGTGCTCTGCGAGCATGCCGCGCTGGTTCTCGCGTCGGTCCAACAAGCCGAGGAAGCCCTGGCTGCGCTGCGGACGGGCCGTGGCGGCCGCGTCCGCGTCGGTGCGTTCCCGACAGCTGGGTCGTCACTAGTGCCACAGGCGCTAGCCGCCTTCCAGCGGCACCTTCCCGAGGTAGCGCTGGACCTGACGGTGCTCGAGCCCGACGAAGCGATCGCCAGCTTGCACGCCGGCACGATCGACGTGGCGGTCGTTGTAGAGACGTTCCCGCCCGGGCAGGCTCCCTCCGACGGGCTCCGACGCCGCCACTTGCTCGCCGACCCGTTCCGTATGGTGATCCCCCGCGGGCACCGTTTGGCTGCGCGTCGCGTGGTCGACCTCGAGACCCTGGCCAGTGAGCAATGGATCGGCGTTAACTCCTGCCCGGGTTATTGCCGGCACGTGGTCAACGAAGCTTGTCTTCGGGCTGGTTTCAAGCCTCGTTATGGGCTCGAAGCTGACGAGTACCCGACGGCGCAGGGCTTTGTGGCAGCGGGACTTGGCGTGGCGCTCATCCCTCTTCTGGCGCTGGGGGCGGCTGCCCACTCGGGAGTCGTGGTCCGGCGAGTAAAGGGCGAACAACCTGTTCGTCAGGTTTGGTCCGCGACGCGCGCTGCGATCGCGGACCAAGTGCCTGTGAGCACGATGTTGGACGACCTCGACTGGGCGGCTCGCCGGTTCGTCGCCTCGATGTCCTGACCTCGTCTACAGGCCGACCAGCGTCGTCCGTTCCTTGACGGTCGTGCCGCCAGTGACTGTGACCTTAGCTGTCACTTTGATCGTGTGATGCTTGGCGCCGGCGACGAAGAGGATGCCCTTGGGCTTCAAGTGCACCACGACAATGCCCTTTTTGCCAGCCTTGAGGCTGTACTTCTGCGACCCCACGACCGTGGTGACATCGGTTAGGGTCACGTAGCCTTTGCAGGCCTCAACGGTGCACTTCAGCTCCACATGGACGAGATGCGTCTTAGACACGTCGGCCTTGGAGGTGGGGTCGGCGATCGTCGGGTGTTGGACCTTCTTCTTGACCGGCGGCTTGGTCGTAGTCGTAGTCGGCGGGCGCGTGGTGGTGGTCGTGGCGGCCGACGGTGGCGGGGCGGTCACGTTGCCGACGATGGTGATCGAGTCCGAGGCGCTGGCAGTGCTGGGGTTGACTACGTCCGCCACGGTCAGGGTTAGCACGTCTCCCGAGTTGATCGTATTGGGGACGGTGAAAGTCACATTGTCCGTCCCACCACCGGTGACGGCGGCGGTGACCGTCCCTGAACCGCTCGAGCTGGTCGAGTCAGTGATGCTGTAAAAGGCCGAGTTGTTCGGGAAAAGGGTACCGCTCGGGGCCTCTAGCTTTATCGTGCCGGCCCCCCCTGCCAATGTGGCCGAGGCTCGGACGTTAGCGATCGTGTAGGTAGCTACGGCTGCGGTCGTGACAGGGTTTACGGTAACGACCACTCCCGGGCTGCCATTTGCGACGATCGCGTAGGCAGGCGCGTTAGTGGGCACCGGGTCGTTTGAACTCGTCGCCGAGAAGTCGCCAATAGTCCCAGGCGAGGTGGGGTTGGTGACGCCGATAATGAGCAGGCTGACGGAGTCGCCCGCATTGATCGAGTCGGCGAGCGGGATCGTAGCCGTCCCGTTAGTTAGCACGGCGCCCGTGGCGACGAACCGCCAGTTCTGGGTGGTATCGATCACCTCGATCCCGGTGACGCTCGAGAAGTTCGTCGGGCCGGCGGGCTCGGTGAGGTAGATGTAGTCCCCCGAGGGCACGGCGTTGCTGGCGGTGAAGCCGACGGAGTAGGTAGCCGACGCTCCGGCCACCAGGGTCGAAGGGGCCACAGACAGTGCGGTCACGGAACCACCGAAGGCGATCGAGTTGGTGGTTTCTGCCGTTCCGTTGCCGGGTTGCACAGTTATGTCGTCGGCCTCGCTGGTCGCGCTGGAGGCAGGGTTGGCGCCGGTGGACGTGATGGTGAGGGTGTCCCCGTTTACTAGCGCCGTGGTCAGGGTCAGGGTCACGGTGGCACCGCTGGCTGACGCGTTTGTGATGGTGTCAGCGCTGGCCGTACCGCCCGAGGGGGTCACGGTCAATGAGTACCCGGCGCCCCCCGCCCCGCTGTTCACGAAGGCGATCTTCCCGGTCCCATGAGTTGCCGCCGCGGTAAGCGTGAGGCTGGTAGGTGAGGCCGAGAGGCTGGCCACGGTGGCATCGTTGACCGTGTAGTTCGTGTTGGCACCAAAGTCGTAAGTGGTAGCAGTGAGGACGGGGCCGGCGGCAGTCGTCGTGATGGTGTTCGACGTGGCAGGAGAGGAGTTGTTGGAAGTCGTAACCGCGAAGCTGAAAGTCCCAGTGGAGGCGGGGGCGTTGGCGGTGAAGTCGAATTCGGCCTTGGTGCCGCTGCTCAGGCTGCACGAACTGCTCAGGTCGATGGTAATCCCGGTCGCAGAGTAGGCACCTCCGTTCGTACCGGCTTGTATGCACGAGCTCCCAACCAGGGCAATGTCGGACGGAGTGGAACCGAGCGGCGTCGAGGGCACGACATTTACCCAGTCGGTCCCCGACAGCGCAGGGTTAACGATGAAACTGACCTCGAAGTTCGTGGCGGTGTCAGCCGTCGCACCGCTTGGCGTCGCAGTAACGCCCGTCACTGCGGGTGACGGGGAACCGATGGTGTAGGTGCTGGTCGTAACGTCGGCAAAGGCGGGGTCGGCGGTCACTACCAGGACACCAACCAGCATCCCAGCGGCCAGCACTGTGCCGGTCAGGACGGTGGCTGTTGCCAGCAACTTCGAAGGGCGATGCGCGCGCCCGCGCCTTATCATCTGATGACCTAATACTTTCATGCCAGCCCCCTACCCAATTCGCTCTGCGTGAAAACTCATGTGCCCACCGTGGCCAGCACCACGTCTCAGAGCGGTGGCCCTATCTTCGCGCCCTTGGGGAGGTTGAAGTCCGAGCTATTGACATTCGACGAATAGCTGCTGAGCTCGAAGTTCGAGCTCGAACCTTTGCTCCCACCCCCTACATATGCGAGGATCCCCTTGTCCGTGACGCAGTACTTGGCGTTGGACCCTTGGTAGCTCCAGGTGACGCACTGGGAGGCTTGTCCTGCATAGGTCGCACCGGTGAAAGAAATATGCACGCCGGCAATATCGTACGCAAGGATGCTTTGCCAGGTCTGCATGATCGTAATGTAAGTACCGGCGCTATAAACCTCGACGAGGCCCTCGAGGGGGCTCGCGCCAATGGCCCCGTAAACAGCGCATGTAGCGCCCTTCCCATCCGTCGAGCAGTAATAGGTCTTCTTGCCGTTGTAGATCGCTTCGCCGGAGGCCGACTTGAACAACTGGTCCGGGAGTTTCTGTTCGATGGTGAACTGGGTCGGGCTGCCCGATCCCGTCGAGGTGTATGTGATGCTAAAAGTCGCCTTTGACTCGGCCGCTGCGGCAGCCTCGATCCCCTTCAGTTTCGACACTGGGCTGGCCCCGTCGGCTGTCCGGACGATCTTCCCGGCGCCCACGAGCTTCGCTGGCTGGGCAAAGCTGCTCGGTTCACTCGAAAGGGTGCACAGCGCCACCGAAAGGACCGTCGTCCCGAGAGCAGCAACGACCTTGCGGCCCCGATAATTAGTCCTAAATGGTGCAAAGCGCATTTATCCCCGTCCTCTCGTGCAGCGCGGAGGCAGAATTTGCGTCCGGGTCACGTCCAGCCTTTATAAGTCCCGAAACATCACGGGCACGTCAAGGAGCTACTGGGAACGGGACAATAGCACCCGGGTACCCGCCACCCTGGTAATGAGGGCGGCGCTTAGCGCGTCAGCCGTCGAGGCCGTCGAGGCTTGACGGCACGTCGACCGCGTGCTCCTCGAGCGCGGCCCGAGGCACTATCTCGAGAGCTGCCTCATTGGTAGAGCCGAGGACGACGAAGCATGCCGCTCCGTCCCGGTAGGCGCGCAACCAGTTTACGGCGGTGACACACCACCGGTCGCCGGGGCCGAGGCCGGGGAAACCATAGTGCGGCGCCGGGGTGACCAGATCGTTGCCTATCTGGCGCTGGTGCTCGAGGAACTCCGCCGTAACGACGGCACAGATCGTATGGGAACCACGGTCCTCGGGCCCACTCGTGCAACAGCCGTCACGGTAGAAACCAGTGAGGGGCTGGCTCCCGCAAGCCTGCAGCTCGCCACCGAGCACGTTGCGCTGTGCCATGGTCCACAGTACCTATCAAGCCGGTGCCACCTGGGAGAGCCGAGCCCTTGGAGGAGGTCGAGCCTCGAGCCACAGCACGTCCACCGGACCTATAGCAAAACTAGCAGACCTAGCGGAGCGGGCGACGGTAGGATCGTGGCGATCCGAGCCTCACCCGGTATACGTCGTGTACCGGACGACAGGACAGCGACACGAACAGGAGCACCACAATGGCCCTAACGATTGGCGACACCGCGCCGGACTTCGAGGCAGAAACCACCGAAGGCAGCATCAAGTTCTACGACTGGATCGGAGACTCGTGGGCGGTGTTGTTCTCGCACCCGAAGAACTTCACACCGGTCTGCACGACCGAGCTGGGTTACATGGCCAAGATCAAGCCGGAGTTCGACCGCCGGGGCGTAAAGGTCATCGGCCTGTCCGTCGACCCGGTCGCGAAGCACGCCGGGTGGTCCAAAGACATCGAAGAGACGCAAGGAACTGCACCCAACTACCCGATCATCGGCGATTCAGACTTCGAAGTCTCCAAGGCCTACGGCATGTTGGGGGCAAACGTCAGCGGAGACCCGGCGGACCGCACCGCGGCCGACAATCAGACCGTCCGCAACGTATTCGTGATCGGGCCGGACAAGAAGATCAAGCTGGTACTCGTCTACCCGATGACCACCGGCCGCAACTTCGACGAGGTGCTCCGGGTGATCGACTCGCTCCAACTGACGGCCAAGCACAAGGTCTCCACCCCGGTGAACTGGAAGCCCGGCGACGACGTGATTATCGCTGGCTCGGTGTCTAACGACCAGGCCAAGGACCTGTTCGGTAGCTGGGAAGAGCCCAAGCCTTACATCCGGATCGTGCACCAACCCAGCTAGCCTCCAGGCGATGCCTCGTCGAGGACGAATGCGGCCATGATCCTGACCCAGCACTACCTGGGCTGCTTGTCGCACGCCTCGTACCTGCTGGGCGACAAGACAACCGGTCGAGCCGTGGTCGTCGACCCGCGTCGCGACGTCGACATTTACCTCGAAGAAGCCAGCGCCGAGGGGCTGACCGTAGAACGGGTCATCGAAACGCACATCCACGCCGACTTCGTCGGAGGTCACCTCGAGCTTGCCGCTAGGACGGGCGCGGTCATCTCATACGGCGCTGGTGCCGATGTCGGCTTCCCGATCGAAGCCCTGCAAGACGGGCAACGGTTATCGCTCGGCGAGGTCACCCTCGAGGTCCTCGCCACGCCTGGGCACACCCCGGAATCGATCTGCATCCTTGTGTACGAACATCCCGGCGATGAGGTCCCCTTCGGCGTCTTGACAGGCGACACATTGTTCGTCGGTGACGTGGGCCGCCCAGATCTTCTTGCCTCTGGCGGGACTGATCTTTCCGCCGACGTCCTGGCTCGGCGCCTCTACCACTCCCTTCACGACAAGCTCCTGGCCCTACCGGACGAGACGCGCATCTTCCCGGCGCACGGCGCGGGCTCGTCATGCGGCAAGCAGCTTTCGAGCGAGACCAGTTCGACCCTCGGTGAGCAAAGACGCACCAACTATGCCCTGCGGGCAATGGACGAGGACACCTTTGTCAGCGTGGTCCTCGAAGACCAACCGCCTAGGCCGCACTATTTCGAGTTCGACGCGCAGCGCAACCGGGAGCTGCACCCTCTCCTAGACGACAGCCCTCCGCGGCTGCTCGGGACCGAAGAGGTGCTCGCCCTCGCCGAGGGCGGCGCTGTGCTGCTCGATTCACGCGAGAGCGCTGACTTCGCAGCCGGTCACCTCCGAGGAGCTGTCAACATCGCTCTGCAGGGGCGGTTCGCCGTATGGGCGGGCGACGTCCTCTCGCCTGAACGCGACATCGTGCTGGTGGGCGACCCGGCAAGCGCTTTAGAAACCAAAGTAAGGCTCGCCCGGGTTGGGCTCGACCGCGTTGTGGGGCAACTAGACAGCCCAACCGCCCTCCTCTCGGCGCGGCCGGAGCGCCACGAGACGAGCTCTCGCCTAACGGTTGAACAGCTTGTCGAGCTTCAGAGCAGTGGCCCGGGTATCCAATTGGTCGACGTGCGCAACCAGGGTGAGACGGCACAAGGCACGATCGTGGGCGCCCGCGAGATCCCCCTAGGGGCTCTTACCGGGTCGCTGGCATCCTTGGACCGCACTGCTCCGGTCGTCCTCTACTGCGCCGGTGGCTCCCGCTCTCACGTTGGTTCGAGCGTTTTGCGCGAGGCCGGGTTCGCTGACGTGTCGGACCTTCTCGGTGGTTACGCGGCATGGGAAGCGGCCGGGCTACCCGTGACCGCGGGCACAGCCTCAGGGGAGCGGCGTCCCGCCCTGTCGTGAGGCCCCGATAGACGAACGCGGCGCAGCCTGCCTCTGCCCTTGCGCTTGCGCTTGCTGGAACACCGTTTGCTGGAACGCCGCTTGCTGGAACGCCGCTTGCTGGAACGCCGCTTGCTGGAACGGCGTCGTCCAACCCGCGGCGCTCCCCACTACGAGGAGCCGGAGCAAGCGGGGGGCTACTTCGATGGCAAGCACAGCAATAGCGGCGCAGGCAGCGCCGGCCAGCACGTCCAGCAGGTAATGGTTGCCCGTGGACATCACTACGAGTGCCGTGAGTAGTGGGTAAGCGATGCCGAACACCAAAGCGGCGACCTTTGCCGAATGCTTGCGGGCCAGTCGCCAAGCCACCAAAGAACACCAGACCGCGTATCCGATGTGCATGGAGGGCATCGCGGCCAACTGGTCGGCGTGCTTGATCAGGGAGCCGTGCCAAGACCCCACGCCTCCCGACTTTGCGACAACGTCGACGAAGCCCGGGAGCATCCGCGGCGGCGCCACTGGGAAGGCCCAGAACACCGCGAAGCCGATGAGGTTGGTCAGCACCAGGTCATTGCGAAGTGGCCGGTAGAGGTCGGGACGGCTCCACCACAGCACTGCAGCGAAGGCGAAGGTGACGACGAAAATGCCGTTCGAGTAGAAGGTCGAGACGATAAATGGAAGGACGTGTTGATGAGCGAGCCAGTGGTCCAGCACCTTCTCAGGGTCAAGCCCGACCCTTTTCTCGAACGACAACAGGGCCCGCGCGTTCACGAAGGCCAAGTTGCGCCGCAAAGGGGCCAGGTCCTGGAGCCAGTCGTATATGAAGACGAGAAAAAGTAGCCACCCGACCTCCACGGCAATTCGGCTCCGCTTCGCCTTCTCCGGCGAGGGCACGACGACCAACGTCGGCGGTGCCTCCACGCTGCTCGGATTGACTTCAATCACTGACCCGACCGACACCCAAATACTCCTTGCGTTCAGTCGAACACTGTAGGAGGTCGCAGTGGTCGCCTCCAGGCGACCCGTACTACTTCACCCGACGTTTACCTGGAAGACATAACAAAGAAAGTTACTGCATTCGTGCAAACTCTCGAAGTCATGCGGGCCAGGCCTGGCACCTGCCCCGTCCGGGCCTCCCCTGTGTGGCACATCGCGATCATAGGCCCGGCGCGCCGCAGGCCCGTGCAGCCAGGGATAGCTGGTGTCAGCTGTCCTCGGAGGCGAGGCGACGACGGAGCTCCACGAACACCTCGGTGCCGACGGTCCCCTCCAACTCCTGGGCAAGGGACTCGATCACTGGCAGCTCGCCCACGTACGCCCTGTCACCTTCGGTGCAACACCACGCCATGGTGTCCCCCTCCGCGCCCCAGTCGGCGCGCGTCCAACGACGAACGGTTGCGACCTCGGAGCCGCCGTCGACGACCTCCCAATCGACCTTGATGGGCAGCTGCCAACAGACCGCGGGTTTCCAGTCCTGCGGCCGCTCGCCGCTGTCCAAGGCGGCCAGGTGCAATGCGCAACCGGCACCGCCGCTGAAACCCGGCCGGTTGAGGAAAATGCATGCCCCGTCGATGACCCTCGTGCCCGTCCGGTTTCCGTCGTTGAAAACGCCACCTGCCTGCGCTTCGGCGTGGTACTGGAAGCGCACCGGGTCGAGCGTGGCGCCGAGGGCGCCGATCAAGCGAGCTTCGTCCTCGTCTTCAAATTCAGCACCGACGGAGCAACATCCCTGGCCAAGTGCGGGCGAGGGTTCAGGCAGGATACCGAGGCACCCGCGGCCCCAAATGCAGGTCCATTTGGAGCGGAGGAAGGCGGTGTCAAAGCGCCAAACGACCTCGCCGTCCTCGATCTCCTCGATCGGCCCCTCCATGCCAAAAGGGTACCGGCTAGTTACTTGTAGGAAAAGACCAGCGAGAGGTTGTCAGCAAGCCCGTCATTGTCGCCGCCCTCCAACAGTGTCATCACGAGCTCGACCTTGATCTGCACCGTCGTCGCGGGCACCTTGCCGGTGCTCTGGCGCAAGAACAAACCGCTAACGTCGTGACGTTGGCCAACCGTGACGGGCCCCAGCGTTACCGTTTTGAGGACCGTCCCGGCTGAGCTCTCGAAGGTGGCCATCAGACGAGCGTTGTCGGGCTGGTCGCTGTAACCGCCAAGCCAAGCCGACAGGACGTAGCTCACTCTCCCGGCCGAAATCCCTCCTGTGCCAACTTTGATCACCTGCGTCCCGGTCGATATGGACGCGGAAGGACCGCCATAAAAGTAGTTTTTCCCGCGCTTGGTCGGCCCAGGTGTCGTTGTCGACAGGTCGGCAGCCCAGGCGTACTGCGCTGCAGTGAAGGCGCCGGTCTGCTTCCAGTCGGGCACCTTTACGATTACGTCAGCATCGGCACCTTTGCCGGCTTCTGCGCCTGGGTTCGCGATCAGGTTGCGCCCGCACGCATGGCACGGCCCGACTACAGGAGCCGAACCAGCCTCAGCGACGGAGGGCGTGATCGCAAATGCCGCAGCGGCGATCACGGCGCCGGTTGTCAGCA
>Ga0302326_10024232_pt1 | contig 12346 bp, 7 predicted proteins | sample Palsa_T0_3_FD_202264 | JGI IMG/M metagenome (GOLD analysis project Ga0302326, IMG submission 202264) | Peat permafrost microbial communities from Stordalen Mire near Abisko, Sweden - Palsa_T0_3 | ecosystem: Environmental > Terrestrial > Soil > Palsa > Peat permafrost | place: Sweden: Abisko...
CGGCGGCAGCTTTGGCGCAACAAAATTCCCCGAGGAACTGAAATCGACCTCCTCAAACGACCGGATCTCCTGCTGCTTCCTCTGCTCGAAGACCGAGAAATCCCGCTTCGTCAGCCCCTTCACAGGAATGCCGTGCGAGTCCTTCACCACCACATCCAAAACCACCCGCCGCACTGTCACCGGAATCGTGTACGGCGTCTGTTGTTTCGAGCTACCCGAACCAGCATTCGGTCGGCCGCCCCCTCCGCGCTGGGCAAAGCTCGTCGCGCACAAGGCAACGCAGGACAAAGTCATCATTGTGGAAGAAACACGGTGTGGCATCATGCGGAAGGGTCCCTCGCTTCGGGAAAGAGTTAAGCCGATTGTAAAGGCTGTCGTAGTCCCGGTCGGCTCGGTTGCAGTTGCCCTATCTAAGATGCAACCCACGCCAGGACGCAGAGTTGCAGCCGAATCGAACCAAAAAGATCCGGCCCAATGCGAAAGCCGGCCTACCGGCTCGCCGTTTGTTGGGCCGTGCCCGGCTCCGGCGCCAGCGGCAGTTGAATTTCCATCGTCCCAATCCGGTCCGTCGCCACATCCCGTACCGCCACCCGTATCCAAACCGCATCCACCGGAACATCCAGCATCTGCTGCGCGCGGAAGTACGGCGACCCTCCCGGCTTCTGCGCCGCACCCGCGTCCTGCGAGGCCTTCTGCGATAGCCCATTCAGCATTTTGCCGTCCCCATCGTAGGCCGTCGCCGCGAACTCCAGCTGTTCCTGGCCGTTCCGCGCCCCTATCATCCGCTCCGGCACCAGATAATCGATGGTGTAGGTCTGCACCGCCAGTCCCTTCGGCACCTTCGGCGCTTTTCCCGCCACAAAATACGCCGGCTGCTGGGCCAGAACGGCCAGTTGCGCCTGGCTTGCCGCCGCCTTCGGCCCTGCGTGGAACTGCACCCGGAATATCACGTCGTGATCCGCCGGAGCTCCATGCTGCATGTATGCATACATCGAATCCCCCGGCTTGTGCGCCACGTGCACGTCTTCCACCGCCTCCGCCATCTTCTTTTCCTCTCGGGTAACAGGCGCATCCGGCGCATCGGCAAAGTAGTACCGCCGATACTCCATGTGATACCCCCGCTTGTCCAGCTCTACCCGAATCTTGCGCAGCCGCGCGTCGTACTGCGCATCGGTCGGCGAATACGTGATCTCGTAATAGCTGGCGCCGTCCGCCGTCGCCTGATTCATCGCGTCCACAAAATCGTTGCTGTTGAAGTACGCCTTCCCACCTGTCACCAGCGCCATGTGATCGGCCTGATCGTCCATCCCGTCCAGCTCCGGCTTCGCGCCTGAAACGTCCACCGGATACACCGCGACCTCCGCCTCGTTCAATGCATCGATCGCTTCCCGCGTCAACTTCTGGCTGAACACATCGCTCGACGTCGTCGAATCCGCATCGCCAAAACTCTGCGCCGCTGCCGCCGGCGATGATCCGGCGAAGGTTGCGGTGTTCGACCCCGTGCTCGGCCCTCCCGTGTCGACCGGCGCCCCGCCCGCTGCGCCTCCCCCTCCGCCGCCCGGGACCCCCATCTGCGCCGTCGCAACCTGCTTCATCAGCCCAAACAGTGGCACGTTTTCCGGAAATCGCGACGACAGCCAAATCAGATTCTTTCGTCCTGGCAGCCCCTCCAGATACCGCCCGATAAACGACATCACCACATACGGCAAATCGGTATTATCCGAGCCAAGGTTCATTCCCATCAGCGACACCAGCGGGATCGACGCTCCTTTGCGCTTCGTGTCAAAAGCCTGCAGCAACAGATTCGGGTCGGCGGTGAACCCCTGCAGCAGCTGCAAATTCTGCTGCAGCAGAAACAGAGCAAACCGCGCCCCCGCCGGCTTCTTCGCCAGAAAATCCGCTAACTGCCTGCGCGCCGCCGTCTGATCTCCCTGGTCCATGTGGACCACGTCGTACACGATCACATACAACGGTCCCCGCTCATCCGCCGTCTGCAGATTCACGTAAGTATTCGGCGGTAACTGCGGTGCCTTCGGCGCTACAAATGGCTTTGCCGCGCTCGGGTTGAACTCCTCGAATGTCTGCACCGGCTGCAGTTTGTTGTTTTCCAGTACCGAAAATTCGCTCTTGCTCAGACCGTGCACCGGATTATGACTGGCGTCCGTCACCACCACGTCCAGCACCACCCGCCGCACCGTCACCCCGAGGGTGTAAGGAGTATCTCCAGCAGGCGCTCCCACAGTGCGCCCAGCCGGGGTTTCTGCACCGCTTTGGCCCGCAGCCTGCGTCTGTGCGAGGCACATCCCCATACCCACGGTCAGAAAGCCAATCGAGAGCAGTACCGGCATAACACGACGCTGCAGCATAAAAACCTCCACTCGGGGATAATCTACGCCTGCCAAAGGTAGGTCGTGGTAACCCCGTCTATCTGAACGGAACTCCACATCGTATACGGTTATTACCCCTCCCGAGACCCAAATTTCTCTTCACCTGTCTATAGTTGAAGCTTCCCGTTCCGGCGCGAAAGGCATCGCCCCAAAAAACCAGGCCATTATGTCCCTTTCCGACGATCTCGCCCTCATCGCCCTTCAGGAACGTCAGCTCCAGTTCGTCTCCTTCGACGAACAAACCGCCTGGCAACTCGGCTCTCGTCTCCGTTCCCTCGCGCTGGAACGTGGCCACGCCGTCGTCATCGATATCCGTCGTCCAGCGCAGCCGCTCTTCTACTCCGCGCTGCCCGGCACCACCCCCGATAACGCCGAATGGGTGCGCCGCAAAAGCAACGTCACCTTCCGCTTTCATCGCAGCTCCTACGCGCTTGGTTTAGAGATGGAGCAGAAACGGTCCTCGCTCGAAGCGCGCGGCCTTCCCACCGCCGATTACGCCAGTCACGGTGGCAGCTTCCCCATTTGTGTCCAGAACGCCGGCCTCATCGCCGCCGTCACTGTTTCAGGATTGCCCCAGCGTGCCGACCACGAACTCGTCGTCGAAGCCCTCTGCGCCGAGCTCAACCAGAGCTACGATTCGCTCCGCCTTCCCTAACCCGCCCCCGAAAGTGCTCCGTCACTTCACCCCGGCAAACAACGATGCCATCCCGGATGGGAGTTCAAACGCGGGTTCCGGGCTCAGCCTCCTGTTCGGCGTCCGCGGTTCCCTGTTCCCTGTAACCTGTGCCCTGTACCCTGTTTTCAAGCGGCAGCCAAAACGTGAACCGCGTCCCCTCTCCCGCACGGCTCTTCAGTTCGATCCCCCCTCCATGCGCCTCCAGAATCGCCTTCACAATCGCCAGCCCCATTCCCGTTCCCCCGCCCTGGCTCCGCTGTTTTCTCCCCCGAAAAAACTTGTCAAAGACAAACGGCTGGTCCCCCGGCTCAATCCCTGGCCCCCGATCCGCAACCGTCACCAACAAACGATACTCATCCTTCGCCGCGCTCACCTCAATCGGTGAACCCTGCGGCGAATACCGCACCGCGTTCTCGATCAGATGCCGCAGCACTCGATGCACCAGCGCTCGATCCATCGGCGCTCTTTTAAGATCGCCTGCAACCTCCACCTCAACGGCACGCTCCCGCAGCACCGGCCGCATCTCCTCCAGCGTCGTCTCAATCAGCTCCCGAACATCCTGCGGCCGAGGGTGAATCTGCACCGCCTCTGCATCCAGCTGCGCCATCTCCACCGCTTGCCCGATCAGCCGATCCAATCGCGCGCTCTCCTCATCCAGCACCGCCGCCAATTCGGCCCTCTCTGCCTCGCTCAGGTTCGGCTGGCTCACCATCGTCGTCGCGGCCGCTCGAATCGCCGTCAGCGGCGTCCGCAAATCGTGTGTCACGGAATCCAGCAGCGCCGTCCGCAACCGCTCGCTTTCCCGCGAAGCCTCCAGCCGGCTGCTCCTCTCCACCGTCTCCGCACGTTCCAGCGCAATCGCCACCAGGCTTCCGATCGCCTCGTAGATCTGCGGCGAAAACCCTCCATCCGTGACCGCCAGCACCCCCAGCGACTGCATGCCCAGCGCCAGCGGAATCAGATAGTATCCGTCCCGCTTGTTGACCCCCGCCTCGCTCTGGTTCGCTGCCAGTTTCAGCTCAGCGAGCGGAAGCAACTCACTCTTTGGATCGGAATAGTAGGCAGCGTCCTCCTCCCGCACATACAGCGCCACTGCCCTGAACCCAAACACCGCCGCCACCACCGACGGCGTCGTCCGTCCCACTCCGCGCAGGTCTTCCTGCAACAGCAGTTGCTGGCTGAATTCGTACAGCCGCTCCACTTCCTCCCGCCGTTTCTCCGCTGTCTCCGCCTGCAGATGCTCTCTCTCCGCCAGATGACTCACCGTCACGGCGCAGCACAGAAACGCCCCCATGGCCACCCAGTTCCTCGGATCGGCAATCGTCAGATGATGCAGCGGCGGCAAAAAGAAAAAATCGTACAGCAGCGCGGACAGCACCGACAGATACACCGAATACGCCAGCCGCCATTGCGATGCTGTCACCAGAATCAGCATCACGAAGCTCAGCGCCACCGTCGTCTGATTCGCCGAAACCACTTTCCGGAAAAACCCCACCAGCAGCAGCGCCGCCACCGTCAGTACGGCGTATCGCAACAAAATCTTTATTAATCGCGGCGTATCCTTCTTCATGAAAGCCGATAATACCTCGGGACCCGAATCGTGGCGGAACGCATTCTTGTAGTGGACGACGAACTTCAGATCACTCGCGTACTCCGCGCCTCGCTTTCCGCACAGCGCTACGACGTGCGCACCGTGAACGATCCCGAAGAAGCCGTGCGCCTCTTCGAGGAATGGGATCCTGACCTCGTCATCACCGACCTCGTGATGCCCGGCATGTCCGGCGTCGATCTCTGCCGCGCCATTCGCCGCAAGAATCGTACCCCTATCATCGTCCTCTCCGTCCGCGATCAGGAACACACCAAGGTCGAAGCCCTCGATGCCGGAGCCGACGACTACGTCACCAAGCCCTTCAACATCCAGGAACTCCTTGCCCGCGTCCGTGCTCATCTCCGCCGCGCTCCCGAGCGCTCCGGCGACGGCCCCATCGAGGTCGGCGATTTTGTCGTCGATCCCTCCGCGCACACCGTCAGCGTCACCGGCCGCCCCGTGCACCTCACCCCCAAAGAATTCGACCTGCTCCTGCTCTTCGCGCGCAACGCCGGCAAGGTCCTCACTCACCGCGTTCTTCTCACCGCGGTCTGGGGCGCACAGTCCGCCCAGCAGCCGGAATACCTCCGCGTCTTCGTCGGCCAGCTCCGCAAAAAACTCCAGGGCGACGCGCCCAGGGAATACATCCAAACTGAACCATGGGTCGGCTACCGCTTCCTCCCCGAAGGCGCTCCCTAGCCGCCGTCCAGCTCGCACTGTTTCTGTTCCCTGCTCTTACGCGCTTTCCTATTCCCTATTGCCTGTTGCCTGTTCCCTGCCTTTATGAATCCCTAACAACTTCCTTCGCCCTCCCTTTCGATCCGGCTCGTAGCCTCTGAATTTGGCCGCACTTTTGCTGTGGACTGCCACCAACGGTTCACTTGCGGCATCAATTTGGCAGGTCAAGAGGGATTACCCATGTCGCTAATCCGTATACCCAAAGTGTGTCGGCAGACAAAAGCAACATTCGCTTTCGCGCTGACCCTGTTCGCTCTCCTTCCCTGTATCTCGGTCGCTCAGTCGCAGGACAGCTCCTCGCAGCTCAATTCCGACTCCAACTCAGGTAGCGGCGTCACCCCTCCACCGCCCGACAGTGCAACCATCCTCCGCGAACTCGCCACCATGAAGCAGCGCATCGCCGAACTCGAAGCGCAGCTCAGCGCCCAAAAGTCCGCCGAGACGACCGCCGCAACCGCCACTGCCCTGCAATCGGCAAGGCAAAACCTGCTTCCTTCCACCGCCTCCAGCAGTTTGGTTCCGCTCGCACCCCCCTCCGATTCTGCGGCAGTCTCCACGCTCGCATCTACAGAAACCCCAGGCAAGACTCCCGTTGTCGACAGGATGACGCCGTTTGCGGACACCTGGTGGGGCTGGCTGAACGGCAACCCGCGCACCATTGATTACCCGCTGAGCACGAAGTACTTCACCCCCGAAATCCGCGTCGATACGAACTACAACCTGGACCTGAACCATCCCGCCGACGACACCATCGGCGGTTCCAGCGAAGTCTTCCGTGCGCAGGAGATCCAGCTGGAACAGATGGGCGTAGGCGGCGACCTGTTGATCGACCACGTGCACGCTCGGCTCATGACGCAGTTCGGCATGTATTCGGTAACCACCCCGCGCAACGACGCCAGCGTCTCGCGCGGCCAGTGGAACCTCGACGATGGCTACCGCTATCTTTCGGAGGCCTACGGCGGCTACCACTGGGACGCCATGCACGGCATCAATCTCGATGCCGGCATCTTCCTCTCCTACATCGGCCTGTTCAGCTTTTATAACTTCGATAACTGGGCCTATCAGCCCTCATTCGTCTCCTCGAATACTCCCTGGTTTTTCAACGGAGCGCGCGCCCAGTTCTTTCCCACCCAGCACCTCAAGATCGAGCCCTGGTTCATCAATGGCTGGCAATCTTACGCACGTTTCGGCACCAAGCCGGGCCTCGGCGGACAAATCAAGTGGACCCCGACCAACAGCATCAACATCATCTCCAACAACTATGGTTACGGTGAGGATGACTTCGGCATCCACGGCCGCACACGCTTCCACACCGACAACAGCTTCGAGCTGAAGTATTACGACCAGCCGGATAACAAACTCGACCGCATGGCTTTCTCCCTCACCGCCGATGCCGGCTGCGAAAGCGGCAGCGGAGTGGCCTGCACCGGGTCCGCCGATCACAAGATCTTCGCGTCTGCCACCTCCACAACGCCCGCCGTCTACTACCAGAAGCAAAGCTTTCTCGGCTGGATGCTCTACGACCGCGCCTGGTTTGATAAGGACAAGTATGGGTTGACGATTGGCGGAGGCCAGATCAACAACCCCGGCCGCTACCTCGTCCTGCTCCCTCCCATCAATGGAGCTACAGCTGTCACCGGCACCGCGTACTTCCCCGAAGATCCCGGCCAGCCCTTCCACGGCACAGACGGAACCATCACCTGGGACTACATGCCCAGCCAGTACGTCACCTTCCGCAGCGAGTACGGATATCGTCACTCGGATGTGCCCTACTGGGCCGGCCGCGGCGGTTCAACGCCTCCCGGAGGCAACACCTACACCGCAATTGGCAGCCCCGCGGACTTTACCTGCACGAACGGGTCAACATCCTCCGACTCCGGCATTGGATACACAACCATGCCATACCTGAAATACAGCCAGGAGTACGCCGCCAACACCGCCGCCGCCAAAGCCGTATGCGCCGCAAATCCGAACTACCCCAGTCTCTGGCAGGCCGACCTGCGTCGCGACCAACAAATCGTCACCTTCGCCATTCTCGTCAAGTTCTGAGCCGCGGAAATGTACACAGATTTCCCAGTCCGTCGCGGGTTCCTGCCGATAACGCAATTGCCGGTCGCCGACGGGTCGCGGTCTCTGCCGCGACGGGTCTGGGTTATCTTTATAAATCCTTTATGGAATCCTTATCTCTGTCTTAGCGGCCCGACGCCTTTACTGGAAAGGGTATTCAACGGGCCTATGACAAACCGCATGAAGCTGGTAGTTCGCTACGCGTTCCTGCCCGTCCTGCTCGTGTCGATCGACCTGCGCGGCTCCGCGCAAACGCAGCCAAACTCCCAGGACGTTGAACAATTGAAGCAGTTCGTCCTCGATCTGGAACGCCGCGTTGCCGTTCTGGAACAGCAGAACCAGCAGTTGCGCTCTGCTACCGTTCCATCCGGGGCCACTGGCCAACAAGCTGCAGCATCCCTTTTACTCGCCGCCGATGAGCTGCGCGTTCCCGGTGCGTCCTCAGCCTTACCCGCCCAGGCCTCAACGCCCGTATCTCCGGCATCCCCGCAGCTCCCCGGAACCCTCCCCGGCGGCGCCACACTCAACTACACCTTCGATGGCTACTACGAGTACAACTTCAACAACCCAACCGGCCGCGTCAACGATCTCCGTGCGTACGACGTCCTCAGCAACGTCTTCAGCATCAACCAGGCCGACTTCATCTTCGACCTCGACCCCGACCTCTCCGTCCATCGTCGCTACGGCTTCCGCATCGACCTCCAGTTCGGCCAGGCTACGGAAACTCTGCAGGGCAATCCCAACAACGAGACCCGCCCGGAGATTTATCGCAACATCTTCCAGGCCTATGGCTCTTACATAGTTCCCGCAGGACACGGCATTGACATCGATGTCGGTAAGTGGGCCAGTTCGCTAGGCTATGAAGGCAATTACACCAAGGACCAGATGAATTACTCTCGGTCCTTCTACTTCTACTATCTGCCCTTCTATCATGCCGGCGCTCGGGCCAGCTACAAGTTCAACGACAAGCTGACCGCCAACTACTGGGTCGTCAACGGTACCAACCAGTCCGAACCTACCAACGGCTACAAGGATGAAATGTTTGGCTACGTCCTTACTCCGGTTAAGCCAGTCACCTGGACCTTCAACTACTACCTCGGCCAGGAACACGCCGACACCGTACCCGCCACCAACTGCACCGTCCCCGTGCAGCCCGGCCTCTGCCTCGCGCCACTCAACCCGGCTCCCAACGGTAAGCTCCACATCTTCGATTCCTACGCAACATGGCAGGCCAGTCCCAAACTGACCTTCACCGTCGAAGGCGATTACGTCATCCAGCGCGAATGGGCCAACGCCGCTCCCGGTGAGTCCTCAGCACCCGAACACGTCGACGGCGGCGTTGCGTACGCGCAATATCAAATCACCCCTCGCGGTGCGCTCGCCGCTCGCACCGAATATCTCTCCGACCGAGGCGGCCTGTTCAGTAACGAAACCCAGGCCCTCAAAGAAATCACGGGCACTTACAAATACAGCCTCAGCGACAACTTTGATGCTTTCCTCGAATATCGCCGCGACTGGAGCAATCGCCCCTACTTCATCACCAGTAACCCAGCCGACCCCTCCAGCCACCAGGACACCACCACCCTTGGCCTGGTCTGGTGGTACGGCGGTAAACAAGGTTCCTGGTAGAAAGGACTACTTTTGTCAGACCTTCTGATGATCGTCTTCTCCGCCGCCTTTTTTGTCGTGGCGCTCCTCTACGTGCGTGCTTGCGAAAAGCTGAGGTAACTCGATGTCCATTACGACTCTCGCCATCCTCGTCATCACCGTGTTCCTGCTCGCCTACCTCGTCGTAGCCCTCCTGTACCCGGAGAAGTTCTGACATGACTCTTAACGGATGGCTTCAGCTCCTGATCTATTTTGCATTGCTCCTGGTCTGTATGCGGCCCCTCGGCATCTACATGGCCGGCGTCTTTTCCGGCAAATATAGCTTCCTTCGCCCAGCGGAGAACCTGCTTTACCGTCTTTGTGGCATCAACCGCGACAAGGAAATGGACTGGCGCGAGTACACCACCGCCATGCTCCTTTTCAGTTTCGTCTCCATGCTGTTGATGTACTTCATCGAGCGCCTCCAGCATTTTCTCCCCTGGAACCCGCAACACGTTCCCGGTCTCAGCGCCTTGCTAGCCTGGAATACCGCTGCATCCTTTACCACCAACACCAACTGGCAGGCCTACACCACTGACCTGACCATGAGTTACTTCACTCAGATGGCCGCGCTCGCGTATCACAACTTCCTCAGCGCCGCCGTCGGTATCGCCGTCGCCATTGCTCTCGTTCGTGGCATCGCTCGTCGCGAATCAAAAACCATCGGCAATTTCTGGGTCGACACTACCCGAGCGACCCTCTACGTCCTGCTTCCCATCTGCATCGTCTATGCCCTCGCCCTGGTCAGTCAGGGAGTTATCCAGAACCTGCATCCTTACACCGTCGCCCAAACCCTCGATCATCAAACCCAGACCATCGCCCAGGGTCCCGTCGCCTCCCAGGAAGCCATCAAGATGCTCGGCACCAACGGCGGCGGCTTCTTCGTCGCCAACAGCGCCCATCCCTTCGAAAATCCGACGCCTCTCAGCAACTTCATGGAGATGTTCTCCATCTTCTTCATCGGCGCGGCCCTCACCGTCACCCTCGGCCGCATGACCGGCTCCCCTGGCCATGGCTGGGCCGTTTTCGCCTGCATGGCTGTCCTCTTCGTAGCGGGATTCACTGTCGCCTACTGGGCTGAGTCACAACCCAACCCCGCCCTCCACAACGTCACTCAGCGCTCCAGTACCCTTCAATCCGGCGGCAACATGGAAGGCAAAGAAACTCGCTTTGGCATCGCTAACTCCGCGCTCTTCGCCACCATCACCACCGATGCCAGCTGCGGAGCCGTCAACTCCCTGCACGACTCCTTCAGCCCGCTGGGCGGAATGATTCCTCTCATTAACATCATGCTCGGCGAAATCATCATCGGCGGAGTAGGTGCCGGGCTCTACGGCATGATTGTCTACGTCGTCTTAGCCGTATTTATCGCCGGATTGATGGTCGGCCGCACTCCGGAGTATCTGGGCAAGAAAATTGAATCCTATGACGTGAAAATGACGATGCTGTACGTTCTCATTTTCCCCCTCGTCATCCTCAGCCTCAGTGCGCTTTCCGTTATTTACCCCATGGGCCTTGCCGGCATCACCAATCCGGGTCCTCATGGACTGAGCCAGATCCTCTACGCCTTTACGTCCGCAGCCGGCAACAACGGCTCGGCCTTCGCTGGCCTCAACGCCAACACCACCTGGTACAACACCGCTCTTGGATTCACCATGCTCGGCGGCCGCTTTTTCATGATGATTCCGATGCTCGCCCTGGCTGGCAATCTCGCTCGCAAGAAAAGCATTCCACCTTCGCCCGGGACGTTTCCCGTGAACACTGCACTTTTCACTGTGTTACTTACCGGCGTAATTCTCATTGTCGGCGCGCTGACCTTCTTCCCCGCACTTAGCTTAGGACCAATTCTGGAGCACTTACTTCTCCAACATGGAACCTTGTTCTCCTAACTCGAGATACTGTCATGGCAAAAAAACAAAACCTTTTGAATGCCGATATCCTCCGCCAGTCCATCGTTGACTCTTTTCGCAAGCTCGACCCGCGCATCATGATGAAGAATCCCGTCATGTTTGTCGTCGAAGTCGGCAGCGTCGTCACCACTGCTCTGCTTATCGAAGAGCTAATCCGCCATCAGCCCATCCGCTTCGACTTACAAATCACACTCTGGCTCTGGTTCACTGTCCTCTTCGCAAACTTCGCCGAAGCCATCGCCGAAGGTCGCGGCAAGGCGCAGGCCGATACCCTCCGCAAAGCCAAAGGCGAAACCATGGCCTACCGTTTCCGCCCCGACGGTTCGCTCGAAGCCATCTCGAGTTCCGCGCTCCGCCTGGACGACATCATCAAAGTGGAAGCCGGTCAGTTCATTGCCGGCGACGGCGAAGTCATCGAAGGCGTTGCCTCCGTCGACGAATCCGCCATCACCGGCGAATCCGCGCCCGTGATTCGCGAAGCTGGAGGCGATCGCTCAGCCGTCACCGGTGGCACGCGCGTCTTATCGGACTGGATCAAGATCCGCATCACCTCCAACCCCGGCGAAACCTTCCTCGACCGCATGATCGCCCTCGTCGAAGGCGCCACCCGTCAGAAAACTCCCAACGAAATCGCCCTCAGCATTCTCCTCGCCGGCCTCACCGTTATCTTCCTGCTCGCCGTCGCCACGCTCCAGCCCTACGCCATCTACTCGCACGCTCCGCAAACCATCTTCGTCCTCGTTTCCCTGCTCGTCTGCCTCATCCCGACAACCATCGGAGCCCTCCTCTCCGCCATCGGTATCGCCGGCATGGATCGCCTCGTCCAGTACAACGTCCTCGCCATGTCGGGCCGCGCCGTCGAAGCCGCGGGTGACGTGAACACTCTCCTCCTCGACAAAACCGGAACCATCACCCTCGGCAATCGCCAGGCCACCGAATTTTTTCCCGCTCCCGACATCAGCACCGAACGTCTCGCCGACGTCGCGCAGCTCGCCTCGCTCTCCGACGAAACGCCCGAAGGCCGGTCCATCGTCGTTCTCGCCAAAGAAAAATACAATCTTCGCGGACGCGACCTCAGCGGCATGCGCGCGGAATTCGTCCCTTTCAGTGCGCAAACCCGCATGTCCGGTGTCGATCTCCCCGGCAGCAAGATTCGCAAAGGTTCCGCCGATGCCATCGCCCGCTACTTAGAGCAGCAGGGCTCCAGCCTTCCCCGCCAGGTCACCGACCGCGTCGAGGAAATCGCGCGCCAGGGTGGCACGCCCCTCGTCGTCGCCGAAAATTCCACCGCCCTCGGCGTCGTCTATCTCAAGGACATCGTCAAAGGTGGCCT
>Ga0302326_10024235_pt1 | contig 12346 bp, 9 predicted proteins | sample Palsa_T0_3_FD_202264 | JGI IMG/M metagenome (GOLD analysis project Ga0302326, IMG submission 202264) | Peat permafrost microbial communities from Stordalen Mire near Abisko, Sweden - Palsa_T0_3 | ecosystem: Environmental > Terrestrial > Soil > Palsa > Peat permafrost | place: Sweden: Abisko...
CGCCCACGCCGATCAAGTGTTTGGAGGCGACCGAGCGCATCAGTTGTGCGGCAGATTCCACCAAATCGGCGGGGCTGGAAACCTCACGTATCTGAGGTTTGGACAGCGGTGTTCCACCCAGGCGCAGGCGCGTCATTTCGACCCGACCCGGACCGATCGCCAGCCCGAGCACGTGGAGCGTGGTGGGATCGATCTCCAGTGGGACGCGCGGGCGCCCGGCGCCGGTGCCGGGTTCAGGAGGGCACTCGCGCAAGAAGCCTCGGCGGACGAAAGAGTCCGCGATCAATCCGACGCCGTTGCCCGTAATGCCCGTGCGGTCCCGGAGTTCCGAGCGGCTCAGCGGACCGGATTTCCAGACGGTACTGAGCACCTTCCGTTCGTTGCCTCGCATAATTACGATCTTACCTAATAGGAAATATTATGCCAACGGGTGAGAATTCAAATAAATCGGCGCAGCATCGGCGGAAAATGGTTGCAATTTATTATCAAAGAAGATAATAATTGTGGGGAAGAGGTGATCCTATGTCATTCCCCAGCGGCATCGTCGAACGCATCCCAACCCGTGTTTTTCCCCAGGCGCAGGAGGTCAGCTGCGCTGTCGCAGCTGAGATTGCTGCCCTGATCCGGCAGAAGGCGGCGCTGAATCAAAAGTGCGTGCTGGGCCTCGCGACCGGGAGCACGCCGCTGGGCGTTTATGATGAGCTGGTTCGGCTGCATCGGCAGGAAGGGCTCTCTTTCGCGAATGTCCTGACGTTCAATCTGGATGAATACTATCCGATGAAGCCGGGCGAATTGCAGAGCTACCACCGGTTCATGCACGAAAATCTGTTCGATCGAATCGATATTCCGCGCGAGGCGATCCACATACCTGACGGTACATTGCCGATCGGTCGAGTGGGATCGTTTTGCGAGGAATATGAAGAGGCGATTCGTCAGGCTGGCGGGATCGATCTGCAGATATTGGGGATCGGGCGCACCGGGCATGTTGGATTCAATGAGCCGGGCAGCAGTCCTGAAAGCCGCACGCGGTTGATCACGCTGGATCGCGTGACTCGCCTGGATGCGGCGAGCGATTTCTTCGGCAGCGATCACGTGCCGCGCAGGGCGATCACGATGGGCGTGGGGACGATCATGTCTGCCCGGCGCGTTTGCCTGATGGCGTTCGGCGAAGGCAAAGCGCCGATCATCGCCCGGGCCATCGAAGGACCGATTACGGCCGTGGTGGCTGCCAGCTTTCTGCAGCAACATGCCAATGCAAGCGTGTACCTCGATGAAGCGGCGGCGGCGGAGCTGACGCGGCTCAAGAGTCCATGGCTCATCGGGCAGGTGGATTGGACAGATACGGCGGTGCGCAAGGCCGTGATCTGGCTGGCGCGAAAGTTGAAAAAGCCGATCCTCAAACTGACGGATGAAGATTACAACGAGCATGGCTTGCAGGATCTGCTGGCGGCGCAGGGCGGCGGCAGCGCTTATGACATCAACCTGAACGTATTTCGCGAGATGACCCGCACGATCAGCGGTTGGCCGGGCGGAAAGCCGCCCGAGCGCAAGCGCCCCGGCGATCTCGAGCGGCCGATGGATGATGTCTTCCCCAAGCGCGTGCTGATTTTCAGCCCGCATCCGGATGATGATGTGATCAGCATGGGCGGCACGCTGATCCGGCTCGTGGAGCAGGGGCACGAGGTGCACGTCGCGTATCAGACCAGCGGCAATATCGCGGTGTTCGACGCCGATGCCATTCGCTTCGCGGATTTCGCGGTGGAATATAACCGGCTGTTCAAAGTCGCCGGCGGCGCTGCTGAGCAGGCGTTCAAAATTGAGCGGCACATCGAAGAGTTTTTGCAGAACAAGAAACCCGGTCAGGTGGACAGCGCCGAACTTCAGCAGATCAAGGCGCTGATTCGCCGCGGCGAAGCCCGCGCCGCCGGGCGGGAATGCGGCGTGCCGGACAATCGTTTGCATTTCATGGATCTTCCGTTTTACGAAACCGGCGCGGTGCGGAAGAAACCGATCGGGCCGGAAGACGTTCGCCTGACGGCCGAGCTGCTGCGGAAAATCCAGCCGCACCAGGTTTATGCGGCCGGTGATCTATCCGATCCGCACGGGACGCATCGCGTGTGTCTCTCGGCTGTGTTCAAAGCATTCGACCAGCTCGCGGACGAGACGTGGGCAGGCCAGTGCGAAATCTGGCTCTACCGAGGCGCGTGGCAGGAATGGGAGCCGGATCAGATCGAGATGGCCGTTCCGCTCAGCCCGTCGGAATTGGTGCGCAAGCGCAACGCGATCTTCAAGCATCAGAGCCAGAAGGACAAGGCGATGTTCCCCGGCGCCGACGAGCGCGAATTCTGGCAGCGGGCCGAGGAACGCAACCGCCAAACCGCCAAGATGTACGATCAACTGGGCCTCGCGGAATACGAAGCGATCGAGGGGTTTGTGCGCTGGAAGCCGAACTGGACGATTTATGATAGGAACTGCTCTATCGTAAAAAACCAGGCGGTACAACGGTCCCACCAGGGAGGCTCAAGTCTCGTCATGCATCTGCCAATCAGGTGAATAACCATGACGGATCGGGATTGCATAACTCGAAGCGTCTTTTGCGCGGAACTGCGGGAAGAAAGGAGACATTTGCAACTCGGAAAAGCGAGTCAAATACATGTTCCATCCCCCAGACCTCGGTATGCTACGTCAGAGTGGCCGACTATGTTCCTCGGCGGAGGATGATCTGGGAATTCCGGATGGCATAGCCTCTATTTGCAACGGCGAGATAGACCAACGCTTTTATCGTATGTCGAACAGACTATGAGTCATTTGGCCGCCCACCCACGATTGATTGGATTCTTTTGCTTGACGCTCCTGCTCGCTTTCGCGGCGGCTGCCGTCGCGAACGATTCCCCGGTGCCTGACTCCACCGCTCCCTTTACTCATCCGGGATTGCTGACCTCTACGAAAGAGGTGGACTTTATTCGCGCCAGGTTGAAGGCAGGACAATCGCCTTGGACCGAGGCATGGAAATCGCTCTTGCAGGAGCGGCAGGCTTTTCTTTACCACGTACCGCGGCCTCATCCCGTCTACGACAGCGAGCCCCACTGGTCGAAGCCGGGTTGCGTGCGGGATTTGCTGGAGGATGGCCGAGCAATCTATGGGAACACGCTGATCTATCTGTTCACGAATGATGAGAGACATGCAAAGAAGGCCGAGCAGATCATCGACGACTGGGCGGACGTAAAAATTCCCACGACCGCGCAAACACTCTTTACGACCTATTCATGGCCGCAGGTGATTTGGTCAGCCGAGCTGCTAAGGGCGTACGACTTGTCGTGGTCTGAGGCGCAACAGCAAAGATTCACCCGCCTTCTTCGCAATCAGGTTGTTCCCATCGCGTGGATTGAACCACATTGGCACAACAACTGGTATTCGTGGTCCATCTGCTGTCGCCTGTGCTGCGCAATCTACCTAGATGACAAGGCCCGCTTCGACGAGGCCGTCAACGTCTATCACGAGCAGCTACCCCGTTACATCCACCCCAACGGTATCTCCATCGAAACCGAACGCGACCTCTGGCACACCCAGATGGGCATGGCCCCCCTCGTCCTGTGCGGCGAAATGGCCTGGCACCAGGGCATCGATCTCTATTCGCTAAACGACAACCGCCTGTTCAAGGGCATCGAAACCCACATTCCCTTCATCGAAGGCGACAAAACTAATTGGCCCGCCGAGCTGACCTATAACCTTGGTGCCAACGCCGACAACGGCACGTGGTGGGATATGTACGAGTTGGCGTGGAACCAGTACCACAATCGAATGGGACTGGCGGCAGCGAATATTGGGCGGGTTGTCATGAGACGGCGACCCGAGCCTTTCTGGCGGATGGGTTGGGGTACGCTGATGCATGACGAGCCCTCCGGCTTGTGGCATTCAGACTCGACAATTCATTAAGAAGGCCAAAACAACTGCAAGGCCGCCGCGGCGCAAGAGTCAAAATTGCTCAATTTTCACGTAGCTTCGGGTTGAAGAGTTCCTGACGTCGATGTTTTGATCGGTTTTTTTGTAAATCTTCGCCGAAGCTCAGAGAACCAAAGGCTCCCTCGATAAGGATCGAGGGCGAGCTTTTAGCCAGACGACTTGCGTCTAGAAGGGGCTATGCAATGAAAATAACTGTTTTTGCCAACCAGCCGAGGTTCGCGATGCGCGGAGGATTCGGCGCGAGCTGGCACGCGATCGAGCAGGGGCCGCGGCAGGGAGCGGGAAGCGCTTGGGGGGGTAATCCACCGGCGGATGATATTGCCGGCTGGCAACAGCTTTATCGCCATGCCGATTACCTGGGTCTGTCGTTCCTGCGAGCGGAACTCGAGCAATCAATGTATCACCCTGAACGTGACCGGCTGGACTTTGAATGGGCGCCGATGCAGCCGCTGTATCGCATTCTTGACTGGTGTCAGCGTCGCGATGCGGGGGTGTTCCTTCAGCTCATGTGGACCAACGTTGCCTGGAACGCCTACCCGGGAGAAGACCCGCTGCATAGCGCTCCTTGGGATCTTCAGGTCTTCGCCGACGGTGTGGCGGCCCTATGCAAGCATCTGATTCGAAATCGCGGGTATACCTGCATCCGCTGGCTCTGCATTACAAATGAGCCCGGATGCTCGTTCTCCTGGTGGCAGGGGTATGGCAATCAACCATTGGACATCGGGCCGGGGCTGCGCTGCGTGCGGCAGGCGCTGGATAAGCTTGGTGTTTCGCTTCCCTTAGCCGGTCCGGATTACACCGGTCTGCATTGGAAGGTTCAGGATTTCCGCTGTGACGAGCTGATTGGCGCCTACGACCTGCATTGTTATCTCGAGCATTTCGGGCTTCGTCCACTGGGCGGAAGCGAACCGGAACGAAACCTCCGCCGCTGGGTGGAATTTGCCAACGCGCAGGGAAAGCCGTTTTTTCTGACCGAGTTTGGCTCAATGCATTACGGATGGTATGGCCAGCATCCAGGCCCGGGTTCGTTGATGGCGAGCCTTGCGAATTGCGAAATCGTACTACGTTGCCTCCATGCCGGCGTGGAAGGCTTCAATCGCTGGAGTTTCGTCAACCGGGGCGACTTGGATGGTCAATGGCAACTGGTCGACACCTGGAATGTGAGCACGGACCGGCTGCTGTCCGTGTTTACGCCACACTGCCCGGCCTATTTGTTCTTTGCCCTAATCTCGCGATTTTTGAAGCGACAGTCCACCGTCCTGACAACGGCCAACGACGCCATTATCGGCGGGTGGCAACAATATTTTCTCCAGCAGGCGATCCGGGATCCCGACGGCCACATAATCCTGTTCGTGTTGGCCTATACGGAAGAGGCCGCGAAGCTGAGCATCCGCCTGGAAGGTTGTGAGCATAGGCAATTTTACAAGTACCAGCTTACTCCCGAATCCTGCAAGCGACCGCCGGCCGAGGCCATCACTGAATTGGCGTGCAGAGAATCGGTGGCAGTCTCCTCAATCGATGAGATCGAGGGGACGATTCCAGGGCTCAGTCTCACCGTCTATTCGACCCTTCGCATGGAAGTCCTCCAACCTGTTTACTACTAGCGTGCTCGTCTCCGCAGCGCGTTTGGTGAGAGCGCCATCAAGTCGATCGATTCATCACTGAAAGGTATATCGCAATGAAACAGAAGCTGGGTTTGGGCGTCTTAGGGCTTGGTGAAGGTCGTAGCATTCTCTCGGCCGCAACCGCAAGTGCCGATTATGTAGTTCGCGGCATCTGCGACATCAACGAGAAGTTGTGCAAGGAGCGAGCTGCCGAGTTCGCGTTTTCCCATTTGGCCGTCACTTTCAAGCGAGTGGCTTACCTCTCGTACATCTCTGGTCGCCTCAACTGTAGATAAGGCCTTTGCACCCTATATTCGTATATCCGTGACAGGTCTATATCTGCGTAGAGGATTTGCTCCTTGTCGTCGGCCTTTGCTACCACTTTCCCGAAGGGATCTATCACGAGCGATTCGCCGGCAAAGTGCATGTCGGCCTCAACGCCCACGCGGTTACACATGACGATAAAGAGGCCGTTGTGGGTCGCCTGCACGCGCAATTCCCATTCGAAAAGTTCCATCGGCTCTGATTTGGTATTTGCCGCGGGAATGACGACAATCTCCGCCCCACGAAGGGCACAGGTCCGGATACTTTCGGGCAAGTGCCGATCAAAACAGATCACGACGCCGACCTTACCGATTGTCGTATCGTAAACTCGAAATCCCGTGTCCGATGGTGCGTAATAGTCTTGTTCATAAAAGCTCGGAGCCTGCGCAATGTGCACCATTTTGGATATACCCAAGATCACGCCGTCGGAATTGATGACTGGGGAAGCATCATATCGCCGCCCATCCTGCTCCAGGTAAATGTTCGGGAAACCAACGAGCCTCAAGTCGCGGCATGCATCAACCAGTCGCGCGAATAAAGGATGATCGATCGGGATTGCATAACGCGAAGCATCTTTTGCGCGGAACTGCGGGAAGAAGGGGGACATTTGCAACTCGGGGAAACAGACCGCGCTCGCTCCGTTAGCTGCTCCCTTTTCCATACAGATGATCGCTTTCTCCAAATTTTGCTCCATGCGGGCTGCACTTAGGTCGAGTTGGATTAACGCTATTCGCATGGTTTGTATCTGAAGTTCACGGAGATCGGGACAGAGCGCCGAGCTAATTCATTTTCTCGCCGTCTGAATCAATTAAATTATCAACATTAGAGGGGGTAAACAGGCGTCAAACACCCGATGTCGCAAAAGTGTCCGCGGTGAGGCGCACTTATGTTTCGCGAACAGACGTCAAATTCGTAATATCAGGGACTTTGGCGGCGAAAATGGCAAAGGCGTCGAATCAGTTACTTGCTTCGCGAAGCAGGCGTCGTGGCGCTCCGTCCAAATCGAATATCCAGAGGAAAGTAAGCGGGGCTCTTTACGGCGGGGCTATCGGGGACGGCATGGGAGCGCCCGTAGAGGGTTGGGAGGCCAATGCAATCGGTAAGAAATTCGAGCGCTGGGACTTCCGTTATTTCATTCCGTCGCGTGCGAAAGAAGCGAAAGGGAATGGTCGAATCACCGATGACACATTAATGGTGGAGGCGCTCATACGGTCATACCAGCGAAAAGGGGGACATTTAGACGCGTACGACTTTCGTGATTTTCTACTGCCGGAAATCGTCGAAACCATTGTATGGTTGCCTGAGCGCCAGCGGAACATGCCGATCTTTGACCGTTTGAACGCCGTTGAAAAATACGCATGGTATCGACTGAGTGTATTCGGCGCAGAGCCTCGCGTTGCAGGCATTGGCAATGCAATCAATTGCGCGGTTGCGATGTTTATTTGGCCGGTCGGCGCCATCAACGCAACGGATTGCGAGTCTGCCTATAACGAAGCGGCGGCGTTCGCCGCGGCGGAAAGCAGCTCCTATGCCGTGGAAGCCGCTGCCGTTCTCGCCGCGGCTTTTGCGGCCGCATTCTCAATAGATGCTTCCGTCGATTCGGTGCTGAACTCCGCAACGCGGTTAGCGCGCGACGGAACTGCCTCTGCAATAAACGCGGTTCTTCAGGCGACAGATCCTCAAGACGACCGGGATACTTTCATTGCCCAAACCCGAGTTGCTTTCATTCCCTTTGACCATAAACAATCGCATGTTCCTTTGGAATCAGGCGGTCGAATGCCCGACAATAACCAGCCGAGCTCGCGCCTGTCGCTTGAAGAGGTTCCAATCGCGCTGGCGGCTTTGAAATGGGGCAATGGAGACTTTCTGCGCACGTTGAGCGCAGCGGTCTCTTATGGCCGCGACTGTGATTCCATCGCCGCGATGGCATGTGGTCTCCTCGGCGCCATCACCGGTGAGCAAGCGATTCCGTCGCCGTTGCGAGTGGCATCCGATAAAGCAAACCGCCGTGACTGGCGTGCAATTGCGGCCCGTTTCACTCAAACCATCAAGGTGGTCAGCCGCGCTGACAAATTCAAATTAAATCGTCGCCTTCTTGCCACGGTGGGCAAATCTTTATGACCGCAATACCGTCGGCCATCGGAGTCGAAACGAAAACACCGCGAGACAGTGGATTGCCTGCATGGCAGAGCGTGTGGGTGCTCATATTTCTGACGGTCCTTTGGGGTTCTTCTTTCCCGGTAAGTAAATACGCTCTTTCAACCGATTCTGTTGCGGCGCTAACCTTCGCAAGATTTTCGGTGGCGGCCGCGGTTTTATCCCCATTTCTTCGAATGGATCGTCATCTATGGCGGCCGGGGCTCGAATTGAGCTTATTCGCGTTTCCAGCGATAGCGGCACAGACCATTGGTATTGATTACACCACTGTCAATCACGCCGCTTTCATCACGTCCATGACGGTTATATTCATTCCGCTGCTATCGTTGGCGCTGGGATTTCCGGTGCATCGAATCATCGGTGGCGCGGCGATCCTGGCGTTTATTGGCTGCGGTCTGCTGTCCTATGATGGCGGCCGGCTGAACCCTGGTGATTTGGGATCTTTAGCTTGCGCAATTCTTTATGCCGGGTACATTCTTCGGCTGCAAACGGTTGCGAACAAGCATTCTCCGCTGTCGCTTGCAGCAGTTCAGATGTTGATCGTGGCGCTGCTGAGCGGAATATGGCTCGCAGCAGAAAAGCGGCCGGCGCATCTGAGCCATATAAGCAGCGTCATTTACCTTGGCGTTTTGGTTACAGCCATCCCCGCATGGCTGCAAACTGTCGCGCAACGCGCCGTTTCGGCAACCAAAGCCGGGGTGATATTCACGCTTGAGCCCGTCTTCGCCGCGGCTTTTGGAAATTACTTTCTACACGAGAAATGGAATGTGCGGTCGTGGCTGGGAGCTGGACTGATTATTGCCGCCGCCGTTCTATGTCAACTGCCTGGTTTGTTGCGAAACAGCGACCAGCCAAAAATGAGCGAATGCGCCGTGTGACAAAATCGGCGACGGCGCAAGGTAATTGTAGACCTTCCGGATTCGAGCCCATGCTGAATTTAATCCCGTATCCCCGTTCGATCGTACAACAGGGCGGCAGCCTGGTCATATCATCCTCGCCTGCCATTGTCGCGGATGCTGAGTTGGAAGCCGTCACGCCATGGGTCGCGATACTATTTAATGCTCTCCCGCCGTCTGAGCCGGGCGGAGTAAAGATCCAACTGCAATTGGATGCCGCACTTTCCATTTCAGAAGAATATCACCTAAAAATTGAGCCGAAACGTATTTTGATTACGTCGGCAAGTTCAACAGGCGCTTTCCGCGGGCTGGCGACGCTCAGGCAGTTGATCTGGCAATTTCGCGGGCAAGGACCGACATTGAAATTGCCGCTGATGACGATCGAAGATCGTCCTCGATTTGAATGGCGTGGATTGATGATGGATGTTTCTCGCCATTTTTTCACCGCTGATGAAGTGTGCAGGTTCCTTGATGTGATGGCATTATATAAGTTCAACAAATTTCACTGGCATTTGACGGACGACCAAGGCTGGCGCTTTCCTGTCACCCGGTACCCCGGTTTGACGGAAGTGGGAGGCGTGCGCCGTGAAACTCTAGTGGGGCACGAGCGCAGCCGTCCGCGGCAATACGACGGTTCTCTCTATTCTTACTGTTATACAGTGTCTGATATAAAGCGCGTTGTCGCTCACGCGGCAAGTCTGCAAATTGAAGTGATCCCCGAAATCGATATGCCCGGCCACATGCAGGCGGCCATTGCCGCATATCCGCATCTGGGAAATTTTAATTGGCCTTTAGAAGTTAGAACGCACTGGGGCATCAGCACTCATATTCTCAACCCCCTGCCTGCTACGATCGAATTCATGAAGGAGGTTCTTGGCGAGGCTGCTGATCTATTTCCCGGGCGTTACATACATCTTGGCGGCGACGAAGCGATAAAACAGCAATGGTCTGAAAGCAAACTCGCACAGGACCGCATGGCACAACTTGGACTGGCGAGCGAAGACCGGATGCAGTCCTGGTTTATCAGCGAAATGGCTGAATTTCTTGGACGGTCAGGAAAGCGAATGCTTGGTTGGGACGAAATCACCGAAGGCGGCACGCCTGACGATGCAATTGTCGTTGGTTGGCGCGGCACGACCCACGCTTGCGCAGCCGCCATGAAAGGCCATGATGTCGTCATGGCGCCGACGTCACACACCTACTTCGATAATTATCAAACTGAACCAGCGACTCAGCCGCTGGCCATCGGAGGGCTCCTGACGCTGCAAAAGGTGTACGAGTTCGAACCTCGGCCGCCAGAACTCCTCCCGGAGAAACACCATCACGTACTTGGAGGACAGGGCCAACTGTGGTCAGAATATATTCCAACATTCGAGCATCTTACTTATATGGCATTTCCGCGTGCGTGCGCGCTGTCAGAAACTCTCTGGTGCGATAAAACGGTGAAAAATTATTCCGATTTTCTACCGCGCATCCGCGATCACCAAGATCTTCTATTGAGCTATGTCAGCCGGATCGGTCCGATTCCTGAAATTTCCATTATTTCGCCCCAACTCAATGAGCCTGATAAATTATCGAAAAGCATATCCTGAAGACTACGAACAGATCATCCGGCTGGTGGATTCGGTTTTCTTTGCCCATGATTCAGCTGGATTTCGCGGCCTTCTGCCGAACCTTTATCTTGATCCGCTTGTAACAACTCGCGCGGCATTTCTAGCATGTGATGGCGAAAACATCATCGGACACGTGGGTGTATATCGAATTTGGCTTAAAATTGGATTGGGGGCAGGGAGGTCTTTCCTGCTCAAAGCAGGCGGAGTCGGCGCCGTCGCCACCGCAGCTTCATATCGCGGAAAAGCGATTATGAGCAATCTCCTCCTTCAGGCGATTGAATTCATGAAAACCGAAAAATACGACGTGTCAGTGCTGTGGGGCGATCGGATGCGGTACGCGCGATTCGGCTATGAGCCCGCGGGGCGCGTTGTCGAATGGCGGTTCGAAGAACGAATGGCGAGGACACAGGGACTTAAACCTGCTGCGCTGTGCGAAATATCTCGCGATCGCGATTTGCGCAGAATCGTTGAAGTCTGGAATTCCGACTCGGTCGGCACGAAACAAACCCAGAAGTCATTGGCGGCCCTAATGCTCAGAAAAAAATGGAACTTCATGTTTGTTGATCAGCCGGCAACGAGCGGACCCGCTTCGCTGGTGTGCTACCAGCAAAATAACGAAAGGATCACGGTCGATAAATTAATCGCACCTGATTCCTCAATGGCGGCCGGCATTTTGCTCGCACTGCGCGAAAGGGTCGATCGCGAGAAAGGGTCAGTTTCATTGCGCTGTCCCGCTGGGTCGCATCCCGTGTCGGACCTGGCACTCCAGTTTGGCCGGGATTTTTCTTTGCGGACCGCCGGCCAATTTTTGGTCTTGAATACGGAGCGGATCGCCGCTTCGCTGGGGGTAACGGAGTTGAACCTCGCCGCCGGCAATCCCGGAGAAGTTGCTCGCGCGTTATTTGGCCATCCGGTCGAGCGATGGAGCAATGATGTTCAAGTATGGATAGAAGCGATCGCGCATGTCTGAACTCGTCGGGTTCCGTATGGTGAACGGCGATGGATACCCTGATGAACTGCCGCATAAATGTGCGGACTGGTCGCATCGATGTTCCAGGATCGAAGGCGTGGCCCGTAAAATACGCCCGTGGCGTTTCAAAGCATAAAACCATCTTGAAGGGAGATGCATGACACTGGCAGCGACTAATGAGAACGCCGAGCCATCGAATCCTCAACTGGCATGGATGAATTTGAAATTCGGACTCTTTCTGCATTTTGGAATCAATACTTTTTACGACCTCGAGTGGAGCGACGGCACTTTGGACCCGGCGCGGTATTCTCCCGAAGCGATTGATACCGATCAATGGTGCGCCGCGGCGGCGGCAGCAGGAATGAAGTTTGTCGTTCTCGTCACCAAGCACTGCGATGGGTTTTGTAACTGGCCCACGAAATATACCAAGTATTCGACCGCTGCTACACCTTTCAAACGCGATTTGGTCGAGATGGTTGCCCATTCGGCCCAAAAGCACGACTTGAAATTAGGTCTCTATTATTCACTCTGGGACCGGCACGAAAAAACGCACGACAGCGATGACGAAGCCTACGCCCAGTTCATGTGTCAGCAGTTAACCGAGTTGCTGACAGGATATGGCCCGATCGCCGAATTATGGTTTGACGGCATGTGGAAAAAACAAAAGGCCGGCTGGACCACGGGCGACGATGATTTTATTCACGCCTGGCGCACGGAAGGAGCGCCGCGCTGGCGATGGGATCGACTCTACCAGCACGTCAAATCTCTCCAGCCCGACTGTGTGGTGCTCAACAATTCGACTACGAAGTTCCCGGGAGT
>Ga0302326_10024237_pt1 | contig 12345 bp, 12 predicted proteins | sample Palsa_T0_3_FD_202264 | JGI IMG/M metagenome (GOLD analysis project Ga0302326, IMG submission 202264) | Peat permafrost microbial communities from Stordalen Mire near Abisko, Sweden - Palsa_T0_3 | ecosystem: Environmental > Terrestrial > Soil > Palsa > Peat permafrost | place: Sweden: Abisko...
ATCGTGTCGCCGCCCAAGGCGGGTAAGACGATGATTCTGCAGGCCATCGCCAATGCGATCACCAAGAACAATCCCGAATGCCATTTGATGGTCGTGCTCGTCGACGAGCGGCCCGAAGAGGTCACCGATATGGCGCGCTCGGTCAAGGGTGAGGTCATCGCCTCGACCTTCGACCGGCCACCGACGGACCACACCGCGGTCGCCGAGTTGGCGATCGAGCGGGCCAAGCGGCTTGTCGAGCAGGACAAGGACGTCGTCGTGCTGCTGGACTCGATCACCCGGTTGGGTCGCGCTTACAACAACGCGTCACCGGCATCGGGCCGGATCCTGTCCGGTGGTGTCGACTCCACCGCGCTGTACCCGCCCAAGCGGTTCCTCGGTGCGGCTCGCAACATCGAAGAGGGCGGCTCGCTGACGATCATCGCCACGGCGATGGTCGAGACCGGATCCACCGGTGACACAGTGATTTTCGAAGAGTTCAAGGGCACCGGTAACGCCGAGCTCAAGCTCGACCGCAAGATCTCCGAGCGGCGCGTCTTCCCAGCCGTCGACGTGAACCCGTCGGGCACTCGTAAGGACGAATTGCTGCTGTCACCAGACGAGTTCAGCGTCGTGCACAAGCTGCGGCGCGTGTTGTCCGGACTCGACTCGCACCAAGCGATCGACCTGTTGATGTCGCAGCTGCGAAAGACCAAGAACAACTACGAGTTCCTGGTCCAGGTGTCCAAGACGACCCCGGGTATGGACAACGACTGATCGCCGGCAAACCGGTTAGCACACCACTGCGGTCGAGCAACAAGGGCCGTCTCGCTTTGCCTCCGTCGCTACGACGGTAATCTGCGCCTGTCGAGGACCGACGGGAAAGTGGTGAGCCGTGGCGGACACTATTCAGCAGTTGCTTCGCGAGCGCAGTGGCGACTCGACGCCGGCGGTCAAATACGGCGACCGGGTGTGGACCTGGCGTGAGCACCTGAGCGACGCCTCCGCGGCCGCTTCTGCGCTGATCGGCATCGCGGACCCGAATCGCCCGCTGCATGTCGGTGCGCTGCTGGGCAATACGCCCGACATGCTCACCGCGATGGCGGCAGCAGCACTCGGCGGATACGTGCTGTGCGGCATCAACGACACCCGTCGCGGAGCGGCGCTCGCCAAAGACATCGTGCGTGCCGACTGCCAGATCCTGCTCACCGATCCGGCTCACCGGGCGCTGCTCGACGACCTGGAACTGCCCGGAGTCCGCGTCGTCGATATCAGCACCGACGAATGGTTCCATTTGCTCGCCTCGGCCGGACCTTTGGTCCCGCATCGTGAGGTCGTTCCCACCGACACGCTGATGATGATCTTCACCTCAGGCACCAGCGGTGAGCCGAAGGCCGTGCAGATAACTCACCTGACCGTCATTTTCGCCGGCGCCAACCTAATTGACCGGTTCGACGTCGGTTCGTCCGGCGTCTGTTATATGTCGATGCCGCTGTTCCACTCCAACGCTCTGCTCGCCGGCTGGAGTGTGGCGGTCGGCTCCGGCTCGGCGATGGTGCCGGCCACCTTCTCAGCGTCAGGTTTGCTGGCGGACCTTCGTCGCTACGGCGCGACCTACATGAACTATGTCGGCAAGCCGTTGGCGTATGTGTTGGCCACCCCCGAGCAGCCAGACGATGCGGACAACCCGCTGAAGGTGGCATTCGGTAACGAGGCGAGCGACCGCGACATCGCGGAGTTCTCCCGGCGTTTCGGCTGCACGGTCTGGGACGGCTTCGGCTCCAGCGAGGGCGCAATCATCATCACCCGCGAAGACGGCTGCCCGGCGGGCTCACTCGGCCGCGGCTTTCCCGGAGTCGGGATCTACAACTCCGACACCCTTGCCGAATGCCCGGTGGCTGAGTTCGACGACTTCGGCGCACTGGCCAACGCCGACGAAGCGATCGGCGAGTTGGTGAACACCACCGGCGCCGGCCTGTTCGCCGGCTACTACAACGACAAGGACGCCACCGACGCGCGGTTGCGCAACGGCATGTTCTGGTCGGGCGACCTGGCTTACCGCGACGCTGACGGCTGGATCTACTTCGCCGGTCGCAGCGGGGACTGGTTGCGCGTCGACGGCGAAAACATGACCACGGCGCCCATCGAGCGGATTCTGCAGCGGCTGCCTGCGGTCGGCCACGTCGCGGTCTACGCGGTACCGGATGAGCAGGTGGGCGACCAGGTGATGGCGGCCGTGGTGCTGGTAGACGGCGCCGCGCTGACGCCCGCCGAATTCAGCGAGTTCCTGGCGGCGCAGCCGGATCTTTCCCCCAAGGCATGGCCGCGGCATGTGTGGATTACCGACAGCCTGCCGACCACCGCAACCAACAAGATCCTCAAACGTGAGCTCCGCGCGCGCGGCAGCCACCCGGACGGCGGCGCGCTGTGGACCCGGCGTGGCCGCGAGACGAGCTATGCCGTCGTCGATCAGCCCAGCTCAGCGGGGGCCAGCGCCAACATGTAGCCACGGGAGTGGGCGGTCTGCCCGATCCGCGGCCGCGGGAATGGGCAGGTGCATGCAGGCGTTTAGGGACATAGCGGCTGACCTGGCATAATCAGCAGCCGAAGTTGAGGTTCCGGTTCACGTCCACCAAAAGCAGGGCAGGGCGACCCGGCGACCGCCTAGTGAAGAGGACACCATGAAATCTGACATCCATCCCGCCTACGGCGAGACCACCGTGGTCTGCGGTTGCGGAAACAGCTTCCAGACCCGGAGCACCAAAGAGAGTGGCCACATCGTGGTCGAGGTCTGCTCCCAATGCCACCCGTTCTACACCGGCAAGCAGAAGATCCTGGACAGCGGTGGCCGGGTTGCCCGCTTCGAGAAGCGTTACGGCAAGCGCAAGACCGGCGCCGAGAAGGACGCCTCGGCCGACAAGTAGCTGCATCGACGCTCGATCTGTCGCGGATACCGCGCCAGGCCGGGCGTCGTTTCGCGTTCGGACGACTGACACGGCGGTAGAGGAGGTGACCATGACGCAGAGCGTCCACGCGATTGACGCCATGGTGGCCGAACATGCCGCCCTCGAGCGTCAGCTCGCCGATCCCGAACTGCACAACAATCCCGGCAACGCCCGCAAGGCCGGACGCCGGTTCGCCCAACTGGCCCCGATCGTCGCGACGTATCGCAAGCTCACGTCGGCTCGCGACGACTTGGACACCGCGCGCGAATTCGCCGCCGCCGACGCGTCGTTCGTCGATGAGGTCGCGGAATTGGAATCGCGGGTCTCCGAGCTGGAAACCCAGCTGAGCGACATGCTCGCACCTCGCGACCCGCATGATGGCGACGACGTCGTCCTCGAGGTCAAATCCGGTGAGGGCGGCGAAGAGTCGGCGCTGTTCGCCGCGGATCTGGCCAGAATGTACATCCGCTACGCCGAGCGGCATGGCTGGAATGTGACCGTGCTGGACGAGACCACGTCGGATCTAGGTGGCTACAAAGATGCGACGCTGACGATTTCTCATAAGGGTGCCAGTGACGGCGATCCGGCCGACGGCGTGTGGTCGCGAATGAAATTCGAAGGTGGGGTACACCGGGTGCAACGTGTGCCGGTGACCGAATCCCAAGGCCGCGTTCATACGTCGGCGGCGGGCGTGCTGGTCTACCCGGAGCCCGATGAGGTGGCCGAGGTGCAGATCGACGAGTCGGACCTGCGGATCGACGTCTACCGGTCCTCGGGCAAGGGCGGCCAGGGCGTCAACACCACCGACTCGGCGGTCCGAATTACCCACCTGCCCACCGGGATCGTCGTCACCTGCCAGAACGAGCGATCCCAGCTGCAGAACAAGGCGCGCGCCATGCTGGTGCTTGCGGCCCGTCTGCAGGCGCTCGCCGAAGAACAGGCGTCAGCCGACGCATCGGCGGACCGCGCCAGCCAGATCCGCACCGTGGACCGCAGCGAACGCATCCGCACCTACAACTACCCGGAGAACCGGATCACCGACCATCGCATCGGTTACAAAGCGCACAATCTCGATCAGCTTCTCGACGGCGACCTCGACGCATTGTTCGACGCCCTGGGCGCCGCGGACAAGCAGTCTCGACTGCAGCAGCAGGCATGACGGACCTCCGGCGACGATGCGGGTCGGAAGACACGGGGTGGGGGCACGCCCCCTCGCCGCAGAGCGGCCGGGGGTACCCCCACCCGCTTGCGGGGGAGAGGCGGAACATTCGGCCTGGTCTGCGGTCCGCGATCGACTCGGCGACAACGCAACTCGCACACGCCGGCATCGATTCCGCACGCTATGACGCCGAGGAACTGGCCGCGCACGTCGTCGGCACCGACCGTGGGCGGCTGCCGCTGGTCGACTCGCCGGATGACACGTTCTTCGACCGCTACCACGACGTGGTCGCGGCGCGGTCGCTTCGAGTTCCCTTGCAGCACCTCACCGGTACGGCCGCGTTCGGGCCGTTGACGCTGTCCGTCGGTCCCGGTGTGTTCATTCCGCGCCCGGAGACCGAGTCACTGCTGGAATGGGCGACCGCGCAATCTCTTACCGCCGCCCCGGTGATCGTCGATGTCTGCACCGGTTCGGGCGCGCTGGCCTTGGCTGTGTCACGGCGTTGGCCCGACGCACGGGTACTGGGCATCGACGATTCCGATGCGGCCCTGCACTATGCGCGCGCGAACTGCGTTGGCACCGCGGTGGAGTTGTTGCGCGCCGACGTCACCGTTGCCGGGGTGTTGCCCGAACTCGACGGCGAGGTCGACTTGGTGGTCTCCAACCCGCCGTATGTCCCGGATGGAGCTGAGCTCGAACCCGAGGTGCTCGATCATGATCCGGCCCACGCGGTGTTCGGGGGGCCGGACGGGATGGCGGTGATCGACGCCGTCGTCCGGCTCGCCGCACGCTGGCTGCGCCCAGGCGGCTGGTTCGCCGTCGAGCACGACGACACCACATCGGTGTTGACGTGCGATCGCCTCAGTGCGACAGGTCTTTTCTACAGTGTCGTGGCGCGGACCGATCTGACCGGACGGCCGAGGTTTGTGACGGGCCGGAGGAAGGGCGCCGACGATGCGCGCCGTGACGATGCAAAGCGCAGCGATGAGGAGGAGGGGCGCCAACCATGACTGAGACGTTCGACTGCTCCGATCCCGAACAGCGTTCCCGTGGAATCGCGACCGCGGTCGGGGCGGTGAAAAACGGTGGGCTGGTTGTTCTTCCGACGGACACGGTGTACGGCGTGGGTGCTGACGCTTTCGACAGCGCCGCGGTGGCAGCGCTGCTCTCGGCCAAGGGCCGGGGGCGTGACATGCCGGTGCCGGTGCTGGTCGGCTCCTGGCACACCATCGAAGGCCTGGCCATGTCGGTGCCGACGGCAACGCGCGACCTGGTCCGTGCGTTCTGGCCCGGTGCGCTGAGTCTGGTGGTCCGGCAGGCGCCGTCGGTGCTCTGGGATCTCGGCGATGCTCGCGGAACGGTGATGCTGCGGATGCCGCTGCACCCGGTCGCCATTGCGCTGTTGCGTGAGGTCGGGCCGATGGCGGTTTCCAGCGCGAACGTCTCCGGTCGACCGCCCGCGGTCGACGCCGAGAACGCGCGTGCGCAGCTCGGTGACCTGGTCGACGTCTACCTCGATGCCGGACCGTCGGCGCAACAGGCCGCATCGACCATCCTCGATCTGACCGGAACCGAACCGCGCATCCTTCGGTCCGGGCCGGTCAGCGCCGAGCGGATCGCTGAGGTCCTCGGGTTGGACGGCGCGAGTTTGACCGGCTGATCCGCCGGGTCACCTCAGATCGACCTCAGGGCGGTGCAGTAAGTTTCCGGGATGGTCAGCGGTGCGGACAACCTCGCTGTTCGTCTGCTCGCCCTGTCCGATCGTGGCGCCGGGGTCCCGCTGCGCGAGCTCGCTCTCGTCGGACTGACGGCCGCGATCATCACCTACTTCGCAACCGGACCGGTGCGCCTTTTGGCCACTCGGATCGGCGCGGTGGCCTACCCGCGCGAACGCGACGTGCACGTGACGCCCACGCCTCGAATGGGCGGGTTGGCCATGTACATCGGAGTCATCGCGGCGGTCTTTCTGGCATCTCAGTTGCCCGCGCTGACACGTGGTTTCGTCTATTCCTCCGGTATGCCCGCGGTGGTCGTGGCCGGCGCGTTGATCATGGGCATCGGTCTGATCGACGACCGGTGGGGCCTGGACGCCCTGACCAAGTTCGCGGGTCAGATCACCGCAGCCAGTGTGCTGGTCACCATGGGCGTCGCCTGGAGCGTCCTCTACATTCCGCTCGGCGGCGTAGGCACCATCGTCTTGGACCAGGCGTCGTCGATTCTGCTGACGCTGGCTCTGACCGTGTCGATCGTCAACGCGATGAACTTCGTCGACGGTCTCGACGGACTGGCCGCGGGATTGGGACTCATCACCGCGCTGGCGATCTGCATGTTCTCCGTCGGCCTGCTCCGCGACCACGGCGGCGATGTGCTGTTCTACCCGCCCGCGGTCATCTCGGTGGTACTGGCCGGTGCGTGCCTGGGTTTTCTGCCGCACAACTTTCACCCGGCCAGGATCTTCATGGGAGATTCCGGTTCGATGCTGATCGGCCTGATGCTGGCGGCAGCATCGACGACGGCGGCGGGACCGATCTCGCAAACCGCTTACGGCGCTCGCGATGTGTTTGCTCTGCTGTCGCCGTTCCTGTTGGTCGTCGCCGTCATGTTCGTACCGATGCTCGATCTGCTGCTGGCGATCGTCCGGCGAACGAGGGCGGGCCGCAGCGCCTTCAGCCCAGACAAAATGCATTTGCATCACCGCCTCCTGCAAATCGGTCATTCGCACCGGCGGGTCGTGCTGATCATTTATTTGTGGGTCGGCATCGTGGCTTTCGGCACTGCGAGCACGATCTTCTTCAACCCTCGTGATACCGCTGCAGTGATGCTGGGCGCGATCGCGGTCGCGGCTATCGCGACGCTGATTCCGCTTCTCCGCCGCCGCGAGGCCGTCTACGACGAACAGTAGTAGGGTCGTCGGCGATATGGTACGGTGCTGGTAGAACCCGAATTAACCTCGCGGGTTGCCGGCCACAGGCCAACGGAGATGCCTCCGATTGCGCCGACTTACGACCGACAAAGGGGATTTGTCCCTTGGGTGATGCGAGTGCGGTGGACGCCCTCCGATACGCTCAACGGGCCACGTAACAATTGGCCACGCAACTCCCCCCGAACGACGATGAGGTGAAGCAGTGACCACACCAGCGCAGGACGCGCCGTTGGTGTTCCCCTCCGTTGCTTTTCGGCCAGTTCGGCTGTTCATCACCTCGCTCGTGCTGACTGTCGTCGCGGTCGGAATCGCAGCTCTGCTCGGTCATCCGAAGGTTGGCGTCTTCTTCGGCGTCGGGCTCCTGTTGGGTTTGCTCAATGCGCTCGGTGTGCAACGTTCGGTGGCCTCGATCACCGCGGATGCCCACCCGCTGAAGAAGAAGATGGCATTGAACTCCGCGACTCGGCTGATGTTCATCACCGTCGCCGGACTGACCCTTGCATTCGTTTTCCGGCCGGCCGGGTTGGGCGTGGTATTCGGAATTGCGCTCTTCCAGGTGCTGCTGGTGCTGACGACCGCACTGCCGGTGATGAAGAAGCTGCGGGAAGAACCGGCCGACGCGATTGAAGGGACGAGAAACAGCGATGTATGAGGCGTTCTTGGCCGAAGGCGCCATCGAGGTCGGCCATCATGACACCCACAATTGGTTCGGATTGAATGTCAACGTCGACACGGTGACATCGGCCGCAATCGCCGCCGTCATCGTCATCGGGCTCGCTTTCTTCTTGAAGGCCAAGGTGACCTCCACGGGCGTTCCGGGTGGTGTGCAGTTGTTCTTCGAGGCGATCACCATCCAGATGCGTGATCAGATCGAGAGCGCCATCGGGATGAAGATCGCGCCCTTTGTATTGCCCCTGGCCGTAACGCTATTCGTCTACATCTTGATCTCGAACTGGATGTCGGTGCTGCCGTTGCAGTACACGGACCACGGAAAGAACACCGAGTTGTTGTCATCGGCCGCGGCGGACATCAACTACGTGCTGGCGCTGGCGCTGTTCGTGTTCGTCTGCTACCACGCGGCGGGGATCTGGCGCCGGGGCATCATCGGACACCCGGTCGCGGTGCTCAAAGGCCACGTCGCTGTGCTTGCGCCGATCAACCTGGTGGAAGAGCTCGCCAAGCCGATCTCGTTGTCACTCCGACTTTTCGGCAACATCTTCGCCGGCGGCATCCTGGTCGGGCTCATCGCGCTGTTTCCCCCGTACATCTTGTGGGCACCCAATGCGATCTGGAAGACATTCGACCTGTTCGTCGGCGCGATTCAGGCGTTCATCTTCGCGCTGCTGACGATCTTGTACTTCAGCCAATCGATGGAGCTGGAGGGGGAGCACGAGTAGTACCGAACACCCAGCCCCGGCATTACCACGGACTTGGTAGACCGCTACCAAATATCAAGGAGGATAAGCAATGAACCCCACAATCGCTGCCGGCGCCCTCATCGGCGGCGGACTGATCCTGGCAGGTGGCGCAATCGGTGCCGGAATCGGTGACGGTGTCGCCGGTAACGCGCTGATCTCCGGCATCGCCCGTCAGCCCGAGGCTCAGGGCCGACTGTTCACACCGTTCTTCATCACGGTGGGTCTGGTCGAGGCTGCCTACTTCATCAACTTGGCCTTCATGGCGCTGTTCGTTTTCGCCACCCCGGTCAAGTAACACACTGAGATGGGTGACATGAGCTCAGCGTTCTTGGCTTCCAGCCAGGCTGAGGGAGGTGGCAGCAACTTCCTCATCCCCAACGGCACCTTCTTCGTCGTACTGATCATCTTCTTGATCGTGCTCGGCGTGATCGGCACCTTCGTGGTTCCGCCGATCTCGAAGGTGCTCAAAGAGCGCGACAACATGGTCACCAAGACGGCTGCCGACAACAAGCAGTCGGCCGAACAGTTCGCTGCTGCACGCGAGGACTACGAGAAGGCGATGGCCGATGCCCGGCTCAAGGCATCGGCTGCTCGCGACGAGGCTCGTGCCGAGGGCCGCAAAGTCGTCGACGAAAAGCGCGGCGGCGCTGAACAACAGGTTGCGGCGACACTGCAGGATGCCAACGAGCAGCTGAAGCGGGAAGGCGATGTCGTCGCGACTGAGCTTCGCGCCAAGGTGGACTCGATTTCCTCGACGTTGGCGAGCAGGATCCTCGGTGTCGACATCACCACGTCAGTGACGGCCGCGGGTTCGGGACGGTAGATATGTCAACATTCCTCGGACAGCTGGTCGGTTTCGCCGTCATCGTCGCGCTGATCTGGCGGTACGTGGTGCCGCCGGTACGCAAGTTGATGGCCGACCGCCAAGATGCTGTGCGGCAGCAACTCGCGGACTCTGCGAATGCCGCCGATCGTTTGGCGGAAGCCAGCCGCGCCCACACCAAGGCCAAGGAAGACGCCCACGCCGAGGCGAAGCGGATTACCAAAGAGGCGCAGTCAGACGCCAAACGCATTGGTGAACTGTTGCGCGAACAGGCCGATACCGACGCCGAGCGGATCAAAGCGCAAGGCGTCAAGCAGGTCGAGTTGGCGCGTGCGCAGCTGATTCGCCAACTGCGTCAAGATGTCGGCGCCGAATCCGTCCGGCGGGCAAGCGAATTGGTGCGCGGCTACATTGCCGACCCGGCTCAGCAGGCAGCGACCGTGGACCGGTTCCTCGACGACCTCGACGCGATGGCACCGTCGAAGGCAGAGGTCCAATTCCCTGTCGCGACAAAGATGCGCTCGGCCAGCCGGGACGCGCTGGCCGATCTGTCGAAGAAATTCGCTGAGTTAGCCGAAAACCTTGACGACCAAGGGTTGTCGACACTCGCCGACGATCTGATTTCTGTCGCGGCGATTCTGATCCACGAAACCGTGGTCACGCGCTACCTCACGTTGCCCTCCGAGGACGCGTCGCCCAGAGTTCGGCTGATCGAGCGGCTGTTGTCGGACAAAATAGGCGAACCTGCGCTCGAGATACTCAAGAGTGCTGTTTCCGAACGATGGTCGGCTGAGGCCGACCTCGTCGACTCCATCGAATTGTTGGCGCGGCAGGCGTTGTTGATCCGCACCGAGCGAGCGGGAAAAGCTGACGACGTCGAAGACGAGTTGTTCAGGTTTTCGCGCATTCTCGACGCCCAGCCGCGTCTTTCCATCTTGCTCGGCGACTACGAAGTACCAGCCGATACGCGAGTTGGCTTGCTACGCAAAGTGCTCGACGATGCCGGGTCCGGCGTCAATCCAGCCACGACCGATCTGCTCTCCAAGACGGTCCAGTTGTTGCGAGGACAGTCGGCCGAAGACGCGGTGCAAGGTCTTGCCGAGGTGGCGGTCGCGCGCCGCGGCGAGGTCGTCGCACACGTCAGCGCAGCGGCTGAGCTCAGTGACGACCAGCGCACCCGCCTTACCGAAGTGCTGAGCCGGATCTACGGCCATCCGGTCACAGCGCAATTGCACACCGACCCCGAGCTGCTCGGCGGTTTGGCAATCTCGGTCGGCGACGAGGTCATCGACGGAACGCTTTCGTCGCGTCTCGCCGCGGCCAAGACCCAATTGCCCGACTAACGCATTACCTAACTCAACTCATCGACAAGCAGGAAGAACATAGCCATGGCAGAGCTGACAATCTCCGCTGACGACATCCAGGGCGCGATCGAGGAATACGTGAGCTCCTTTTCCTCCGACACCGCCCGGGAGGAGGTAGGCACCGTCGTCGATACCGGAGATGGCATCGCGCACGTCGAGGGCTTGCCGTCGGTGATGACCCAGGAGCTGGTCGAATTCCCCGGCGGAGTCCTGGGCGTCGCGCTCAACCTCGACGAGCACAGCATCGGCGTGGTGATCCTGGGTGACTACGAGACGATCCAAGAGGGCCAGCAGGTCAAGCGCACCGGCGAGGTGTTGTCGGTGCCCGTCGGCGACGGCTTCCTCGGTAGGGTCATCGATCCGCTCGGCCACCCGATCGACGGTCAAGGTGACATCGAGTCCGAGACTCACCGTGCGCTGGAGCTCCAGGCGCCGTCGGTGGTCCAGCGGCAGAGCGTGAAACAGCCGCTGCAGACCGGGATCAAGGCCATCGACGCCATGACGCCGATCGGTCGCGGTCAGCGCCAGCTGATCATCGGTGACCGCAAAACCGGTAAGACCGCGGTATGCGTGGACACCATCCTCAACCAGCGGCAGAACTGGGAGACCGGTGACCCGGACAAGCAGGTTCGCTGCGTCTACGTGGCCATCGGGCAGAAGGGCACCACGATCGCGTCCGTCCATCGCGCCCTGGACGAGGGTGGCGCGATGGACTACACCACCATCGTCGCAGCGCCGGCGTCCGACTCGGCCGGGTTCAAATGGCTTGCGCCCTACACCGGTTCGGCGATCGCCCAGCACTGGATGTACGACGGCAAGCACGTTCTGATCATCTTCGACGACTTGAGCAAGCAGGCCGAGGCCTACCGTGCGATCTCGCTCCTGCTGCGTCGCCCGCCCGGTCGCGAGGCATACCCCGGTGACGTGTTCTATCTGCACTCGCGGCTGCTGGAGCGCTGCGCCAAGCTGTCCGACGAGCTCGGCGGCGGCTCCCTGACGGGTCTACCGGTCATCGAGACGAAGGCCAACGACATCTCGGCCTACATTCCGACCAACGTCATCTCGATCACCGACGGTCAGGTTTTCCTCGAGTCCGACTTGTTCAACCAGGGTGTGCGACCTGCGATCAACGTCGGTGTGTCGGTGTCGCGTGTTGGTGGCGCGGCTCAGATCAAGGCGATGAAAGAAGTGGCGGGAAGTCTCCGGTTGGACCTGTCGCAGTTCCGCGAGTTGGAGTCATTCGCGGCGTTCGCCTCCGACCTGGACGCCACGTCCAAAGCGCAGCTGGACCGCGGCGAACGGCTCGTCGAGTTGCTCAAGCAGCCGCAATACCGGCCGCTGGCCGTCGAGGAGCAGGTGGTATCCATCTTCCTCGGTACCGGTGGTCACCTCGACTCGGTTCCGGTCGAAGACGTCAGCCGGTTCGAGTCCGAGTTGCTCGATCATCTTCGGGGTTCCGACGACGGCGTTCTGAGCGACATTCGGGAATCCCAGAAGCTCAGCGAGGAAACCGAAAAGAAACTGACCGACGCGATCAAAGACTTCAAGAAGGGCTTCGCCGCCACCGACGGGGGCTCAGTGGTCCCTGACGAGCATGCGGAACCTCTTGACCAAGACGAGGTCGCGAAAGAATCGGTGCAGGTGCACAAGCCCGCACCCCCGGAGCAGAAGAAGAAGTAATCGAAGATGGCTGCCACACTTCGAGAGTTGCGGGGTCGAATCCGCTCCGCCGGG
>Ga0302326_10024240_pt1 | contig 12344 bp, 8 predicted proteins | sample Palsa_T0_3_FD_202264 | JGI IMG/M metagenome (GOLD analysis project Ga0302326, IMG submission 202264) | Peat permafrost microbial communities from Stordalen Mire near Abisko, Sweden - Palsa_T0_3 | ecosystem: Environmental > Terrestrial > Soil > Palsa > Peat permafrost | place: Sweden: Abisko...
CCGGTCCCGCCACATCCACGTCACCCTTTGCCGCTGTGAGAGCGTGCTTGGCTCCGACCGTAAACGTGCCGCCGCTGGCGAGGTTGACATCGACGGCGGCGTCGGCCGTCACAGTCCCGTTGTCGACCAGGCTGTTGACGTCGAGCACCGTCGTGAATCCCGACTTGGGCACCGTGATCGTCCCCGTGTTGGTGAGCGTGCCAGTGACCGTCAGAGTCGCTCCCCACCCGGGCTCGAGGATGCCCGCGTTGGTTAGGTTGCCCGGTGTTCCCACATGGGCGTAGCTCGGTCCTCCATCGCCGATCGCGATCGTGTAGCCGCTGGGAATATTCGTCGCGATCGTGGCGGTGACGTTGTAGATGAATAGGTGGTCGGACGCCACGCCCTTCGCGCAGGCCGGCCCCTTCGTCAGCTTCGACCCGAAGCTGAGCGTGGCTCCGGTGCCGCCGTCCCCGGAGCCCAGGTTGAGCGCGTTCCCGCAGATGCTGCCGCCGTTGATGACGACGGGATCGGCGATATTGAGCGTGCCCGAGTTGTTGAGGAGGCCGTCCTGGGTGAAGGTCGCGCTGTCACCCGAGGGGCTCGACACATTCACGGTGTCGCCTGAGGCAATGGTGATCATCCCGGCGCTCGCATTGCTCCACGACGTGCCGGTTCCCAGCGAGATCGTGGTGGTCTGGGCGTTGAAATCGGCCGCGCCGTTGTTGATGACCGTCGTGTCCAACGACGTGTTAAACCCGCTGGCCGGCACGATCAACGTGCCGTTGTTGGTCAGCGAGTCCGTGGCCGCCGCGGCCGATACCGTCCCGCCCCAGCCCGGGGCGAACGTACCGTCGTTGACCACGTTCGCGGACAGGGTCAGCGCGAAGAAGCTCGAGCCGCCGTCCCCTACGCTGACCGTGTACGCCGACGGAATCGTCCCTGACAGCGTCGCCGCCACGTTCGCGATGAAGATCTGATCGGTCGCCACACCCGAGCCGCACGCAGGACCCGTACCCGCGCTGGCGGGGAATTGGAGCGCACCGCCGGTGCCGCCGTCGCCCGATCCCAGGGTGACTGCATTCCCGCAGATGCTGCCGCCGTCGACGAGCAGGGTGCCCGCGTCGGTAATGGTGCCGCTGTTGTTGACGACGCCGCCCGAGTCGAGTTCGATTGTGCCGGCTGGGCTGCTCGAGCTCGACACCGCGAGGGTGGAGGAAGCAGCGTTCGAGATCGTCCCTCCGTCGTTATCGAACGTGGTGCCGGACGTCTGGCTGAGGGTCGCGCCGCCGGCGACCGAGAAGGTGCCTGTGTTGCTGACGTTGCCGAACGTGATCGCCGCGCCAAAGCCGGTGCTCGGCACCTCGAAGGTGCCGGAGTTGGTCATCGATCCGGCCGAGAAGGTGCCGCCGAACCCGTAGTCGATCGTGGCCGCATTGGTGATCGCACCGGTCACAGAGATGTGGGGGAAGCCCGAGCCGCCGTTGCCGATCTGCAGGGTGGGACTGCTGCCTGAGCCGCCCATGGTCAGGCTCGCGACGGTGATCGTCTCGTTGCCGATGACCACCGTATAGGTCCCGGCGGCGGTGATGCAGACGTTGTCGCCGGATCCCGGCGCGGTGCCCGTGCTCCAGTTGCTGCCCGTGTCCCAGGCGCCCCCGGATGTATTCGTCCAGGTGTCCGAACATCCGCTGGAAACAGCAAGAGCGCTCGAGCTCATCGCAAGAACGGCGGCGGTCGCGAAGGCTCCAATCGCCGCAACCCGAGTCAAAAATCTCATTGTCGCCCCTTTATGGCGCTACTTGTGGCCGCTGATTGCGGTAGCGAGTTCGTCGAACCGCTCCGCGCAAAACGCGAGGCCCCGATTGCCGCCCATCTCAAAGCGACGGGCGTTTATATACCAAAAGCTGGTGCGCCCTGCAACCCCAGCGCAGAGCGAATACAGGCCGCTGAAGCGTCCGGGCGCGCCCCTGATCGGCGCGAGCTCAGGTCGCCAGAGAGCTCGGATGTCGTTAGACCACGCCCGGATGACCGGATACGAACAGGGCGGTCAGGATCACCTCGCCGAGGATGCCGGCGCACACGGCGGGTCTGATGAGCCGGGGATGCTCGCGCGCGAGGTGCGCGACAACGACGGCGAGCGGAAAGATCACGAGGTAGTAGCGACCCAGACCCTCGGTGATGGTGGTGAGAAGCGGAGCCACGACGCTCGCCGCCGCGTAGACGCGATAGCTCGGACGTAGCCGCTTCCAGCCCCACGCCAAGAGGGCGACGGTGGCGATGAAGCTCACGAGCCCGAGAGCATCCGCGAGCGACGTCGAGGGGACAACGGCGTCATGGAAGACGTGCGCGAGGATCGGGTTGTAGAGGGGCTTGAAGATGTCGAGGGTGAACTTCCGGTAGGGCCAGCCGATCGCGTACGCCCGGTTATAAGTGCCGATCCCGCCATCGAAGCCCAGCCAGGCGAAGTAGGCGACGGCTCCGAGGGGAGCGAGGGCGATGCCGAAAGCGTCAGACGAGAGTCGCTGCTCGGATCGCCTGACCTGGTAGAGATACTCGACGAGCAAGGCGGGGAACACGATCAGCCCGGGCAGGCGGCAGGCGCCGGCGGCCGCCCCGAGCGCGCCCGCGAGCCACCACCGCTGCTTCCGGGCGGCGAGGAACGACCCGACGCTCGTCAGCAGCAGCAGCGACTCGGTGTAGGGCGCGAGCAGGATGAACCCGTACGGGGCAACCACCATGAGCCACACGGCCCTGTTGGCGACGTCTTGCCCGAGGTCGAGTGCGAGGAGCGCTCGCAGGACGCGCAGCGCTCCGTACGCGCCTGCGACCGCGACGGCAGTCCCCGCCAGCGCGTAGGAGACCGTCAGGCCGACCGCGTGCAGGAGGCCATGGACGGCCGCCATGAGCAGAGGAAAAAGCGGAAAGAACGCCCTCGAGACCAGGCTTCCGCTGTACCCGTGCTGAGCGATGTAGACGTAATGCGCTGCGTCGAAATTCGCGAGCGGGAGCCACGATCCGCCCCCGACGGCCGGGGCATCGGAAACGGGGAGAACGGCGCGCGCGACGATGGCCACGACGAAGACGGCAAGGACCCAGGCCGCGAACGGCAGCACGGCAGTCCGCGCAGGCGAGGCGATTTTCACGCGCCGTCGGGATGCCCGCTCTGACGCGGCATGGGAAAGTGGGGTAGCACCTCGGGCGGGCGAACCTCGCCCCGCCAGGTGCCGGGCGGGGGATCGAGCCCGAGCCACAGGGGTGCGCGCTCGGCGCCGGAGGGGATCGCCAGAGCTTCGAGCAGCGAACGCAGCCGCGTGACTGCGCCTGAGCCGAATCGCTCGGCCCACCTGGTTTCGATCTCGTCCGGCAGCTCGCGGTAGAGATCGCTCCCTTGGAGGCCCTGCCCGGTGAGACGCACGTACTTGCCGCGGGTCCCGGGAGCGGATGCGGTGCTGACGAAGCGTTGCTTGTCCAGGATCCCGACGGCGACGCGGACCTGCTCGATCGCCACCCCGGCACGGCGCGGAAGCGCCGCGATCTTAGTCCCATCCTCGTCGAGCAGGCGCAGGATATTGGCGCTGTAGCACAGCGAGGCCTGAGCGTCTCGCTCGTACTCGAGCGCGAAGGCGTGGAGGACCTGCGAGAGCAGCGCTGACAGGGGCAGTGGCGTCTCGATGACTTCGCCGGGCCCATCCCCGGGCTTGGTGACATAGCCGCCGTAGAAACTGGTCAGGAAGTGCGGCAGGTCGAGCCCCAACCCGTCTCTGAGCGCCTCCAGCGTCGCCCGCAGCTCTTTCACTTCCTCGGCGCCGAAGCGCTCATGCCAGCGGGCCTCGATCGCCTCCGGCAGCGGCCGCCACACACGCTGCGCGCGACGTCCCGCCTCGGTCGGGACGACCAGGTGGTCACGCTCCGGCGGCTTCTCACGTGGGTCACCCGGATCGGGCCCGATGGTCACGTAGCCCCAGCGGCGCATCCCGTCGAGCTGCGGCTTGGCGCGAGTGCGCCGCTCGAGCTCCTTTACCGTCAAGCCGTCCTCGTCGAGGACGCGCATGAAGTTCGACCACTGGCGCAGCGATGTCGCGTACGGCGCTCGACGCGACCCTCCCTGCCGTGTCGTCCGGTGCGGCATCTCGGCCTCCCAGGCGTTGTCGAGCTCGATCGTGAAGGCGACGAGCGCTTGGGAGAGCAGCGCGGAGAGAGGCAGACGCTCGGCCACAGCCAACCGGCAGACTACCGCGGGGTGAGGAAGATCCCGTGATCGATCGAGGAAGCACTCGAGCAGGTCGACGCCGTAGGCTGAAGCGATGACGCTCCGCCGGCTACTCGAGGAGACGGCAGGACTCGCTGCCGACTATCTCGAGGGCATTCCTGAGCGCTCCGTGGGCCCGTCGGCGGGCGTGGACGAGCTGCGCTCGAGCCTTGCCGGGCCGCTGCCCGAGCTCCCCACCGACGCGCGGGAGGTGATCGAGCACCTCGCCGTGGCCGTCGAGCCCGGCCTCGTCGGGAGCCCAGGCGGGCGCTACTTCGGCTTCGTCATCGGCGGGGCTCTGCCGGCCGCCGTAGCCGCGGATTGGCTCACGTCGGCGTGGGATCAGAACGCGGGCCTGTACGTCTGCGGGCCGGCCGCGGCCGTGGTCGAGGAAGTGGCGGGCGCCTGGATCGCTGAGCTCCTGGGGCTGCCGGACGGGGTCTCGTTCGGCTTCGTCACCGGCTGTCAGATGGCGCACGTCACCGCGCTCGCCGCTGCCCGCCACGACGTCTACGCCCGAGTCGGGTGGGATATCAACGAACGCGGCCTCCTCGGTGCGCCGCCCGTCCACGTGCTCGTCGGGGCGGAGCGCCACACCACCGTCGATCGGGCCCTGCGCTTCCTCGGGTTCGGTGCCGCGTGCATAGTGCCGGTGCCGGCCGACGAGCAGGGCCGGATGGTGCCGGCGGCACTCTGCGAGGCGCTCGCGGGCCTCGACGGGCCGAAGATCATCTGCGCCCAGGCCGGCAACGTCAACACCGGCTCGTTCGATCCCCTCGAGGAGATCGCCGACATCGCGCAGGAAGCGGACGCCTGGCTGCACGTCGACGGCGCCTTCGGCCTGTGGGCGGCGGCAAGCCCCGCGCTCCGGCACCTCCTCGCCGGTGCCGAGCGCGCCGATTCGTGGGCGACCGACGCCCACAAGTGGCTGAACGTCCCCTACGACAGCGGGATCGCACTGTGCGCGCATCCCGAGGCCCACCAGGCCTCGATGAGCGTGCGCGCCGGCTACCTGGTCCACGCCGGCGCCGCCGGCCCTCGCGACGAGCTGGACTGGAACCCCGACTTCTCGCGTCGCGCCCGCGGCTTCCCGATCTATGCCGCGATCCGTGCCCTCGGTCGCTCCGGCGTCGCTGAAATGGTCGAGCGGTGCTGCGCCCACGCGCGCCGCTTCGGCGATGTGCTCGGAGCCAGGCCCAACATCGAGGTCCTCAACGACGTGGTGCTGAACCAGGTGCTCGTCCGCTTCCTCGACCCAGGCGGCGACCACGATGCCTGCACGCGCGCGATCATCGAAGCGGTCCAGAACGACGGTACCTGCTGGCTGAGCGGTACCACCTGGCATGGGACGGGCGCGATGCGTATCTCGGTCTGCAATTGGTCGACCACGACCGAGGACGTCGAGCGCTCGCTGGAAGCGATCCTCCGCGCGGCCAGAGATGCCTGGCCGCACGCGGCGCTGACCTGAAGCTGCTCACCACCGACGTCGACGCGCCGCCCGTCGCGCTCAACTTCCAGAGGACCGAGGATCCCGATGCGCACAGTCCCGCTGTGCCACGCTGGTGGACCGCTCGTGACGTGAGCGCGTGCATTGTCGCGCGCGCCGCCCTTGGGTTCGTCGCGAACCCTTAGGATGGCCGGGTGCCCGGTGACGAGGTCGCGTTGGCAGGGGTGGGGGGCCAGGCCGAGCTCGAAGCGACGGCCAATCGGAGGTTCGCGCCCACTCTCGTTCGTAACGGTGCGGGCTTGGCCTTCGCGGCCGCCGCGGTCCTCTACGTGGTGCTCTACATGCACCTCCTGCGCAACGTGGGCTTGGCCTACGACGAATGGGAGTGGCTGCTCTACCGGATGAGCTCCTACAGCACGGTGAGCTCGTTCGGGAACATCGTCCTTCCCTATAACAGCCAGCCCATCGTCGGCGAGATCCTGCTCTACAGGCTCTGGGCCCATACGGTCGGCGTGGCCCACCACTGGGTCCTCGACTTCGTCTACGTGTTGATGGAGGTCGGGGTGGCCTGGCTCGTGTATTCGATGGCACGACGCCGGGTCGGGCCTTGGCCGGCCGTGGGATGTGCGGTCCTGGTGCTGGTGATGGGGCGCGCCTGGGAGACGGTGCTCTTTCCGGCGTCTATGACCTTCGTCCTGCCCACCCTGGCGGCCTGCGCGGCCTGGGCGACGCTCGATGACCGCAGGCCGGTGCTCATCTGGGCCCTGGTGTCGGTTCTCCTTGCCCTGGCCGCATTATCAGGCGGCCTGGGGATCGCCGTCGGGGTCGGTCTCTGCGTCGAGGTCGCCCTCGCACGGCGCTGGGGCGGCCTGTGGCTCGCGGCGTGCGCTGCCGTCCCCTGGATCGTGTGGTACATCGCCGAGAACGCGACGACCGGTGTCGACATCGCGCGCAACCTTGGCAAGACCCCGGTCTGGGGCGCGAAGTACCTTGCCGCCGCCGCCGCGGCGGCGGTCGGGCTTCCGGCGGACGCGGGGTTCGCGGTCATCCCGGTCGTGATCGTGGGCATCTGGCTCTGGCGCAGCCACGCGCGTCCGTCCTCGCCGGTGTGGACGCCGCGGGCCGCGGGCCTGCTCACGACCCTCCTGGTAGCAGTCATCGCCACCGGCGCCGCGCGTGCCACCAATACGCCGCCGGCGACGAGCCGCTACATGTACTTCCCGGCCATCGTGATGATCCTGCTGGCATGCGAGTGGACGGCGGGCCTCACCCTCGCCCGACGTCGCGTGGCCGTCGCCTTAGGAGTGGCGACCGTGCTGCTCGCAGGCATCCTCGGCGTCCACCAGTTTCGCAACGGGAAGGTGTTCTTCTTGGGCGCGGCCGATGCCACCGCGGCGCGGATGGGGGCGATGCGCCTCGTGGGTGGCCCACCCCTGGTCATCGAGCCGCAGGGGCTGGGCTACACCCCGGCCCTCCTCGCCGAGTTCACCCGGCGTTTCGGAAGCAGGCCGATCTATACCGAGAAAGAAATCGCCGCAGCGCTTCCCGCCTCTCGCTCGGCCGTCGACTACGTCCTCGCCAGCGCCGAGGTCCGGCCCGGTCACTCCCCGCACTCCTGTCACGCGGCCCCCGCCGGCGGAGACCTCCCCCACACGGGTACGACCGTGGTGATCGACAGCTCGCGAAAGCACGTCGCCGAGCTCGTCCGCTTCGCCGACGTCGGCAGCGGCGTGGGCTTCGCGGTTCCTCCACCCCGCATCGTCATCCGCCTCCGCGCAGATCACATCACGCGGCCTTGGCGTCTCCTCGCCCCCGGCTCGGTCGTCCAGGTGTGCAAATGAGCGCCCGCATGACAAAAAAACTACCGCGGTCTTGTGCCAACGCGTAGCCTCGGGGTTCGCCGCTGGCGGGGGATCGTCCACCCCCTTGCCGGCGGCGCCCAAGAGTTGGCCCCGGTTGGGGAGTCCGAGAGTTATCTCCCAGGAGGCTTCTGATGGCATCTGAAGATCACGCGTCCGAAGATCGGGTCGCGATTCCCGGCAGCGAGCGCGAGCCGGATTCCGAGCACCCCCGCGTCGGCGACCCCGACCACGCGAGCGAGGTCGAGGTCACCGTGTACCTCCGGCCCGTTGCGGCCCTCGACTGGGTCGATGAGGAGGCGACGCGACCCCCGGCCGAGCGGCGCACACTCTCGCGCGAGGAACTGGCGAGCTCGTACGGCGCGAGTGAGGACGACGCCGACGCCGTGCGCGCGTTCGCCGCTGAGTATGACCTCGAGGTAGTCGACGTGGACCTTGGCCGGCGAAGCGTCGTTCTGCGCGGGACGCTCGAGGCCGTGGCGCGGGCGTTCGGGGCTCAGGGCCTGGGCTCGTTCCAGCACCCGACCGCGGGCGTCTACCGGGGGCGGCAGGGACCGCTCACCGTGCCCGCTTCGCTGGCAGGCGTCATCACCGGCGTGTTCGGCATCGACCAGCGCCCCCAGGCGCGCCCGCATCTACGCTTCAATGCGGCCGCAGCACAGGCGACGTCGTACACCCCCGTTCAGGTCGCGCAGGCCTACGGCTTCCCCTCGGGCGTGACCGGCGCGGGGGAAGCGGTCGGGATCGTCGAGCTCGGGGGCGGCTTCAGCCAGGCCGACCTGAGCACCTACTTCGAGGGCCTCGGCCTCCCAACTCCCACCCCCACGGTGGTCGGCGTTGACGGCGGGAGCAACGCACCGGGCGCCAACCAAGATGAGGATGGCGAGGTGATGCTCGACATCGAGGTGGTCGCCGCGGTGGCGTCGGGCGCCGCGATCGTCGTGTACTTCGCGCCCAACACCGATCAGGGCTTTATCGACGCCATCTCCACCGCCGTCCACGACACCACGAATAAGCCCTCGGTCGTCTCGATCAGCTGGGGCGGACCCGAGGATTCCTGGACCGCGCAAGCACGCACGGAGATGGAGACGACGCTCACCGCGGCAGCAGCGGCCGGAGTCACGGTAACGGTGGCCTCGGGCGACAGTGGATCTACCGACGGCGTCAACGACGGCAGTCAGCACGTCAACTTCCCCGCTTCGGCGCCCCACGCGCTCGGCTGCGGGGGTACCACGCTCCAGGCCGAGAACGGAACCATCACCAGCGAAACCGTGTGGAACGACGGCGCCAGTGGCGGAGCGACGGGCGGCGGCGTCAGTATCGAGTTCCCCGTGCCCAGCTACCAGACATCCGCCGGCGTGCCGAACAACGTCGACACCGGCCAGAGCGGACGCGGCGTGCCTGACGTCAGCGGCGACGCCGATCCCGAGACGGGCTACAGCATCCGGGTAGACGGCTCCGATCAGACGATCGGGGGTACCAGCGCGGTCGCGCCCCTGTGGGCGGGCCTGACGGCGCTGATGAACCAGGCGCTCGGCAAGCCGGCCGGATTCCTCCAGCCGCTGCTCTATGCGGCCGCCGCCGAGAGCACCTTTCGCGACATCACGGAGGGAAACAACGGCTCCTACCAGGCCGGTCCCGGCTACGACGCCTGCACCGGCCTCGGCTCACCGAACGGCGCCGCGTTGCTCCAGGCGCTCGGAGGTCCCGCGCCGCCCGCGGGTGCCGGGTAACATTCCCCGCACTTGACTACCGGGTTGCCCGGGGAGAGTCATCCCCGGGCGCCAGGTGCAGACCCTACAGAGGGACGTCCGGGGCACTTGCCGGCCTCGACGGACCGGGGAGTGACCAGTGGAAGGATTGCCAGCCGCAGAGAATCCGACGTCGCTAGCTGGGGGAAAGCTGCTGGCAGCCATCTCCAACCGCATCGTCGCGATCCTGCGAGACCACTACGGTCGCGGACCGATGAAAGCCAAGACCTACGCGCTCGACGACCTGATCGTCGTGGTTATGCGGGGCAGCGGCTTCACCGCGCTGGAGAAGACGATCATGGACAGCGGCGAGCCCGATCGGGTCGTCGCCATGCGCCACGACTTCCAGCGCGTCATGACCAAGCTCTTCACGGAGACGATCGAAGAGCTCACCGGCCGCAACGTGGTCGCCTTCCTCTCACAGGCCCACGTCGAGCCCGACATCACGATGGAGATCTTCTTCGTCGACGGTCCCCTCGAGGGGTTCGGGGCCGTCGAGCTCATCGCACCCGAGTAGGCACGACGGCAGGCCGGCTGCCTTGAGAGCCGCCGGGAGCCTGCGACGCCGACGGCGTCTCTGCTCCGGTGCCCGTGGCCGGCGGCTGGCCCGTCAGTGGGGGCTGGGTCGGGGCGGGGCTTTCGCTGTGGAGCCCGGGCTGCGCCGAGGAAGCGGCGGGTTGCTCATGGACGGAGGGGTCCTCAAGGGCCGGCGAGGAAGGCGTCGCGCGTGAGCGTGGGGACCGGGCCTGCCTGACGACGCCGCGGCGGGGATCGGCGGTCAGCCGGCGCGTGTAGCGCACGGTCGGCGAGGGAGCCCGATGCTCCGGGTCGCCGGCGACCCGGGCGAGGGCCGGGAGCGGCGCGACGGTGGCGGCGCGCGACACGTAGGTCGCCGTCGCGGCGGGGCGCGTCTTGGCCGCGGTGCTCGCCTTCGGTCGCGGCGCGGGCGACGAGGCGACCACGGCGATGGTCGCGGGCAAGAGCAAGGCAGCGCAAGCCTTGGCGCCCACCACGCACGCTCCCGACAGGGTGGCGCCGGCGCCGGCGTCCGCGCCGCCGGGGCCGGTGAGCGCCCAGCGCACGAGCGGCTCGAGCGGCAGCAGCCCCGCGACTCGCTCCCGGACCGAGCTGCGGGCGCGGTGCAGCAGCTGGCGGACGGCGCCCTCGCTGGATCCGAGCCGCGCGGCGATCTCGTCATAGCTGCGTCCCTCGAGCTCTCGCATGACGATCGCGTCGCGCTGCCGATCGGGCAGGGACCGAACGGCATCGAGCACCTCGCCCAGCTCCTGGCGGTGCTCGGCCGAGCTGTCCATCGTCGCGCACCAGTCGTAGTCGGTGTCCGCGGCCTGGGGGCGCGACGAGCGGGCCCGCAGGTAGCTCAGTGCCGTGTTGTGGGCGACGACGTGCAGCCACGGCGACAACCGGCGCACGGGATCTCCCCGCAGGAGCGCGGCGTGCGCCTTGAGCAGGGTGTCCTGGACGGCCTCCTCGGCGTCGCCGTCGCCGACCACGCTCGCGCAGTAGCGCACGAGCGACCGGCGGTACCGAGCCACGATCGCCTCGAACGCCGGCTCTGACCCCGCGCGTGCGAGGTTGGTCAGCCGGGTGTCGCTCTGCTTTCGCAACACGGAGCGGGCGACGGTGGCCGAGGGAAGGAGGCGTGGGTTCACGAGCGTTCTCGCGCTCGACGATGAGGCCGGCGCGTGAGAACGACCTCGGATGAACGTAAGAGCTATGTAGGAGCGCGCTCGGGTCGGCGGTTGACCACGATCGACGGCGTCAACATAATCGTCAGCGTGAGCCGTCGAACGAGAATGGCGGCATGCGTGGCGGGGTTTGCCGCCGCCATCGCTGTGGCCGCGCTGACGGGAAGCCTCGCGTTCGTGCACCTCGCCGCCATGGTCGTGGCCTATCTGTCGGCGACCGTGTTCGTCTCTTATCTGGTGGCGGGGCCCGATGGCGACGGCGCCAGAAGGCGCTGATCGAGCGGCATCGGATCGGGCGCGACCTCCACCCGGGGAACGACGGTCCGAGGTGTCTGACCGTGTCCCCACTGGAGCAGGGGACGCTCGATGGTCACGTGAACGATGGACCCGACGGCGATGGTCACGGGCAGCACGAACGCCGTCATGGCGAGCAACTCCACCCAAGGCCCGCCGCCGACTCGCCCCATGATGTACGCCGCGGTCGCCACCGTCGCGCTCTGGAGGATGTAGCACGGGTAGGAGCGAGCGCCGAGCCAGCGGGTGACGCGATTGTCGACCCATGGGGGACTGTCGCCTCGCCCGAGCTGACGCGCGAGCAGCGCCCCCAACGCGAGCCCACTGGCAGCGGCGACCGCGAAGGCGCCGCGGGCGCGGACCAGGGCGAGCGTGTCGTGGGCCTCGGCGATCATCAGCCCGACGGCGATGATCGTCGCGCTGACTCCGAAGACCGGCGCCAGACGGCGCAGGCGGGCGCGAGCGAGGTCTCCGGTGAACTCGAGCTCGAGGGCGGCCAGGGCCACCCCCGGAGCGAAGTAGTAGAAGGTCGCCGGCAGGCTTTCGTTCCACAGTGTCCCCACCGTGGTGCCGCGCATGTACGCGCTCGCCACCGTCGCCACCGCGAGCAGACTGACCAGGAACGCGACTCGCTCGCGGCGGCCGAGATCGTGGCCGGTGCGAGCGGCGATGCGCCGGGTGGCCAGGGTCAGCAACCAGGCGCTGATCGGGATCATTGCGTAGAAGGCGACCTCGACGTCGATCGTCCACGCCTGCCCGAGGAACAGCGACGCTACGCTCGTGTGGTAGATCTGCGCGAACCCGAAGATCGCTGTGACATCGAGCAGCGACGCGCCGTGCCAGCCGTACTGAATGAACATGAGCGCGCCGACGAGCCAGAACACCGGCACGATCCGCAGGACGCGACTACGTAGGTAGCGGCGCAAGGTGGGCGTGCGCCGGTCGAGCACGTAGGCGCGAACCCAGGGCCTCGAGATCAGGTACCCCGAGAGCACGAAGAACATCGGCAGACCGAGCTGGAGCCCGGAGAAAACGGTGCCCGGAAGCGAGCCGTAA
>Ga0302326_10024243_pt1 | contig 12343 bp, 10 predicted proteins | sample Palsa_T0_3_FD_202264 | JGI IMG/M metagenome (GOLD analysis project Ga0302326, IMG submission 202264) | Peat permafrost microbial communities from Stordalen Mire near Abisko, Sweden - Palsa_T0_3 | ecosystem: Environmental > Terrestrial > Soil > Palsa > Peat permafrost | place: Sweden: Abisko...
TGACGCCCACGAATGCACCACCGTCTCCCCGTGCGTGACCCCGTCCGCCACGACCTCAACCCCGCCGTGCACGACCGCTGACTCCTGCCGCGCCGCGCCGGCGCCGCAGCCCTCGATCTACGGGCCCCCGTCGAGCGCCACGTTCTCCGGCCCCGGCAACCTCGCCCCGCCATCGCCGCCGGCGGTTGTGAAGCCGAAGGTCCAGACGAGGGCCGAAAAGCTCGCTAAGGCCCTGAAGATGTGCAGAAAATACAAAAACAAGACCAAGCGGAGCAAGTGCGAAAAGACTGCCCGCAAGGCATACGGCGCCAAGACGGACGCGAAGAAGTCCAGCACAGCCGGCAGACTCAACAGCGACCGGAGGGCTAAGTCATGAACATCGTCAGAGCCCTCCAGAGACTCATCCTCTCGGCACGTAGTGCACTTGTTGCTGTCCTAACGCTTGTCATCGCCTTGGCGGGTGCTTCGTCCGCTAACGCGGCGAGCCCCTGGTGGCAGCTCTCTTCGAGTTCTGCGCCGGCTCATCTCCAGGAAGGCCCCTGTGAAGGCCCGGCAACGCCTCAGGTGCTGCCTCAGTGCGGCCAGGTCGTCGTCACGGCGGAGAACCTCGGCGACTTGCCGGTGACCGGAGAAATGACTCCGGTGAGCATCACCGATGTGCTGCCGCCCGGGGTTCGCGCCACGGGCATCGCCCGCACTTTTACCTCTTCCGGCGATGACAGCGAGGGCGGTATCGGTGGGAGTCAGGCGCATGGGGCACTCGCCTGCTCGGGGCTGCCTGGCGCAACGGTGACGTGTACTTGGTCTGAACCGTTCCATTTGCCGCCTTTTGAACTGTTGGAAGTGGCGATCGAAGTGGAAGTCGGCTCGGGCGCCTCCTCGGGCGAAAACGAAGTGCGGATCTCCGGTGGCGAAGGCTTCACCTCCGAACCCGACGGGAACGTCGTCGCGCCTCGGTCGTTGCGGCGTCCGCTGGCCGTCGGCGGCGCGACGCCGTTCGGCGTAGAAGAATACACGTTTGATAACGAAAACGAAGGTGGGGCGCTGGATACGCAGGCGGGTTCGCATCCCTTCCAGCAGACGACGAATGTCGCGTTCAACCAGGGCGATCCGATCGGCAATAGCAGTGTATACGGGGCGACTCCGCCGGCGTTGCCGAAGGATCTGCATATCCAGTGGCCGCCTGGCCTGATCGGCAACACGACTGCTCTGCCGCAGTGCACCGAACCACAGTTCACGGCCTACGTAAGCGGCGGCGCCGATCTGTGTCCTGCCGATACGGCGGTCGGTGTCGCCTCGGTGACCGTCACGAACCGTCGTTTTGGCCTTCGCACGGAAGAGGTGCCTCTGTTCAACCTCGTTCCGAGCCGAGGTGAGCCGGCGCGTTTTGGCTTCGAGGTGGAGCATGCCGATGTGACGATCGACCCGTCCGTGCGCGCGGGGGGTGACTACGGGATTGATGTCGACGTGACGGACACTTCCCAACTGGTCGTCGTCGTCTCCAGCCGGGTGTCGGTGTGGGGTGTGCCGGGCGCCGCAGTCCACGATGACGACCGTGGGTGGGGCTGCATGCAGGAGGGCAGCGTCGCGCGTGAATCAAGCGGCGAGGTGCCTGATGTGTGTCCGGCCGCGGCGGACGAAAGGCAGTCGCCGTTCTTGACGTTGCCGACGTCCTGCACCGGCCCGCTGATAACCACGCTTGAAGCGGACTCGTGGCAGGAACCGGGCGCATGGGTCTCGCCCGAGCCGGATCCGTCGGTTGCGATGCCGGCCCTTGACGGCTGTGAGAAGCTGCCGTTTAGCGCGTCTTTGGAAGCTGCGCCGGATGTGAGCTCGGCGAGTTCCCCCGCGGGTTTGACGGTGAAGGTGCATGTGCCGCAGGAAGCGAGCGTGGACGGTGAAGGCCTCGCAGGCTCAGACGTCAAGGACACGACGGTCGTGTTCCCCGAAGGTGTCGCGATCAATCCGTCGGGCGCGAATGGCCTGGAAGCTTGCTCGGAGGGCTTGATCGGGTTCACGGGCATCTTGGGCGAAACGGATCAGTTCACCCCGACGATCGGCTCGCCGTTTTGTCCGGACGCGTCGAAGATCGGGACGGTCAAGATCACGGTACCGGTGATCGCGCACCCGTTGGAAGGCGCGTTGTTTCTGGCTACACAGAATGAAAACCCGTTCAGGAGCCTCGTCGCGAACTATATCGTCGCCGAAGACCCGATCTCCGGGGTGCTGGTCAAGCTCCCGGGCGAAGTCAAACTGAACCAGGAAACCGGGCGGATCGAAGCAACGTTCCTGAATACGCCGCAGGCGCCGTTTGAAAACCTCGAAGTGCATTTGTTCGGTGGGGAACGCGCGCCGCTGTCAACGCCCTCGCGCTGTGGGACGTACACCACGACGGCATCGTTCACGCCATGGTCGGGCAACGCGCCGGTTTCGGCGTCCTCGGGCTTCAACATCACCTCGGGCCCGAACGGCAGCCCATGCCCCGGCGCGAGCCTGCCGTTCGGCCCGTCGTTGACGGGCGGCACGACGAACATCAACGCGGGTGGTTTCAGCCCGCTGGTGACGACGATCGGTCGTGAAGACGGCCAGCAGAACCTCCAGTCCGTCGTGTTGCACATGCCGGCTGGGCTGTCGGGCATGATCTCCAACGTCACGCCGTGTGCGGAAGCGCAGGCTGATGCTGGGACGTGCGGGCCGGAAAGCTTGATCGGGGAAACGACGGTCTTGGCGGGTGTCGGCACCGACCCGGTCGCCGTCCACGGCGGCAGGGTCTATATCACCGAACCGTATGAGGGCGCCCCGTTTGGGTTGTCGATTGTGGATCCGGTCAAGGCCGGCCCGTTCGATCTGGAGCACGACACCGCCAACCCCAACCAGGACCCGCAGTGCGACTGCGTGGTCGTGCGGGCGAAGATCGAAATCAACCCGGTCACCGCGGAACTGACGGTCACGACCGACCCGTCAGGGCCCTATTCGATCCCGCACATCATCGACGGTGTGCCGGTCCAGATCAAGGCCGTCAACGTCACAATCGACCGCGAACACTTCACGTTCAACCCGACGAGCTGTAACCCGATGACCATGACCGGCACGATCGGCGGCGATGAAGGCGCAGCGGCCGCGCTGTCGGTGCCGTTCCAGGCGACCAACTGCGCCGTCCTGAAGTTCGAACCGAAGCTCGTCGTCACAGCGGGCGGCCATGCGAGCAAAAAGGACGGGACGAGCCTGACGTTCAACATCAGCTATCCAAAGGGGGCGCAGGGGCACGACGCGTGGTTCAAATACGCGAAGTTCACGCTCCCCAAGCAGCTGCCCGCCCGGCTCACGACGCTTCAGCAGGCTTGTCTGGCGGCCACATTCGAAGCCAACCCCGCGAACTGCCCCAAGCACTCAAAGATTGGCGAAGCCGTCGTTCATACCGAGGTGCTGCCTGTGCCGCTGAAGGGCCCGGTGTATTTCGTCAGCTACGGCTCCGCGAAGTTCCCCGACGCGGTGATCCTGCTCTCCGGCGATAACGTCAACGTGCGGCTGACCGGCGAAACGTTCATCGAAGGCAAAACCGGGATAACGACCGCGACGTTCCCGAATAACCCCGACGTCCCGTTCGAATCGATCGAAGTGACGCTGCCGACAGGGGAATACAGCGAGTTCGGCGCCAACCTGCCCCACGAAGGCTATGACTTCTGTGGGCAGAAGCTGACGATGGCGACCGAATTCAAGGCCTCCAACGGCCTCGAAATCCACCAGAACACTCCGGTCTCCGTGACGGGCTGCTCGACCAAGATCGCCGTCGAGTCCGACAAGCTCAGGGGCCGCAAGCTGACCGTCACGGTCTACGTCCCTGCAGCCGGCAAGCTGAAGGTCTCGGGCAAGGGTGTCAGCAGTGCCTCCAAGAGCGCCACGGGCCAGGAAATCGTCACGGTGACCGTGCACACGACGAGAGGCGGCAAGTTCAAGACGAAGCTCAAGCTCACGTTCACGCCATCCAAGGGCAAGAAGCAATCGAAGTCCCTCGCGCTCCGAATCTGACCCGGCCTGCTCTACGCTAGGCGCGATCGTGAGGCTGCGGGCATGCGACGGCAGTGTGTGAGCTGGGGCGTTCCCCGTCGAGGAGCATGAAGGTGGCGGCGAAGCGGAATCCGCCGCTGGGACACGTGCTCGGCACCGCGACGCCGACGGGGTGATAGGCGACGCGTCGGCCTTTGACCGTTTCGTAGTACGTCAGGTGCCCGCCGAGCGTGAGCTGCATTTCTGTGACGGCCACGGATGGGGCGCCCGGCAGGCTCAGGATTGGCGGCACGGTGATCGCGATACGACCGTGCAGAAGTTCGGCCGTGAGAACGACGTCGGCTTCGACGGGGTATGTGCCCTTGGCGTAGACGAGAATGTGCAGGTAGCCGTTCGGGGACGGCCCGGCGAGCAGGGTGAGCTGCACGGCCTCTTCGACGAGTTCCGTGCCGAACGCGATCTCGACGATGGCGCTGCCGTTGCCCATGTGAGAATTCGGCGGACAGCGCTTGGGGCCGAGAGCTTCCAGCTGGTCTGGAGGGCAGGCGGACACGCCGAGGTCGCTGGTGGCGAGCCTGAGGTTGTGGGGGAAGGCCAGTTCGACTCCCGTCAGCGGCGCGGGGTCGAAGCTGCTTTGATCGATCTGAAAACCGAACGAGACGACGGTCGGCGCGCCCAGGTGCTCGGGCGTGAACGCCGCGCTCATCTTCGCGGTGGTAGCGCCGTGCGCGCTGCCGGGCAGGCACGCCCATGAGGCGAGCACGACTGCTATCAGGCGCGCCCGTGGCAACGTGTGGCTCGCTTATGCGCTTCTAGTAGGGGAGCTTGCCGATAGCCTGCACGGTGAGCGCGTAGCTGCGGCGGTAGTAGACGCCGTACAGTTCTCCGCCGCCGTGAATATGGGCGTAGCGGCCGCTTCCGCCGGTGACCGTGAACGAGCCGTGGAAGCTCGGTGAAGGGCTGGTGGGGGAGCTGAGCCGCGCGGTCCCGCGGGCCGATATCGAGCCGGCGGAGCCGGAGATCGTGAAGCGAGCGGAGACGGTGGGTTCGCCGGTGTACAGGAAGCGCACGGTCACCCGCCCCAGGAAGCTGCCGGTCGCATGGCCTTCGTCGATGATCACTTCCCCGGAGCTTTTGACGTAGCGCAGGCGCCCTTCGTCGCGAACGTTCAGCAGCCGCGCCGCGTCTGCCGCAGAGACCGTGCAGAGCGCGGCCACGCTCATCAGCGCCACACAGGCCGCGCGTACGCGCCGGGCGTGGCTTGATTGTGATCGGCCCACACCATTCCGAACACGTTTGCGCCACCACAGTTCCCCTCTCCGATGGTGTTTCATGTTAGCTCTCACCCTCTCCTTTGGCACCGAATGACCGCGTTTGCCGCCTTCACGCCACGCCACGAGCGCATGATCGCGAGCGTGGGGGAGGCAAGCGGCGCAAGCTCGCGTCGCAGACGCGCAATCACCGGCTGTGCGAGCGCGCCTTCGGCGCCGGGCGCCGAGCCGTAGTACGCGGCGACCCCGACGAGGATCATCGTGTGGTGCGCACCGTTGGGCAGCGCACGCACTTGCAGGGCGGCTCGCCGAGCCGCGTGGCCAAGCACATCTGCAAGCTCCGAGCGATCGTCGTACAAGTCGAGGTAGCCAGGCGCCCCCGCTCCGTCGGGGAGCGTGTCTTGCTCGTGGTCGACGAGTCCGTCCAGCAACGTCAGTACCACGCACGTCGACAGGTAGGCGGCTGCGAGCTCGGCGGCGCTCTCGGGCGTGGTGCGGGGGTCGGCCGCGGCGGCGATCAGCGCGTGCAGCACGAGCACCGACGACGCCGCCCCTGCCGCGAGCTCGCGCCAGCAGAGCCCGGTCCCGTCGGCCTCGGCAGTGGCCCACTTTCGCAGCTGCGCGCTCCCGAGCTGCGCGGCTGCGTGCATCCTGGTCTGCGCCTGGCCGCTGCGCGCGGCGATCCGTCGAGCGTCGTATGTGACCGCAGCGGCTGCGGGCAATCGGGCAAGAGCGCTCGAGACGGCACGAGAAAGCTCGTCCAGATATCCGCCGTCCCGATCGTTCTCAGGTGGCTCGAGAATCTCTCCCGTGCTGGCGGGGGGAACGACGACCGCGCGCGTGAACGCCCTGAACAGGCGCTCGCCGTCGGCCAGCGGGTCGCCGGAGGGACGCTCGGTGAGCCCGTCGAGATAGTCGAACAGCAGCTCGAGCGCGACGATCGCCTCGGCGACGTTCGAGCGGTGCTCCCGCGGGGCGAGCGTCGCCAACATCGCGGCGGCCTCGGCGTGGAAGCCCTCACCGTGAAGCTTTGACAGCGCGAGCGCACGCAAGTCGCGATCATCAATCGCGCGCGCGCGCACCTGCCATCGCTTGAGCTGTTTGCGAACCGTCGGGGCGACGCTCGTCCAGTAGCGGGCGTTCGCAAGCACGAGTGCGAGGCCGGCGCGTGCCTGGAGCTTGCGACCGGCGACGCTCGTGGCCATTTCAGCGTCCACCGAAGCGCCGTACGCGGCCGTTGAGCTCTGCCAGGGATTCTTCGAATGCCTCGCAGCTGAAGTCGGGCCACAGCTCGTCGCGGAACACGAGCTCGGAATAGGCCGAGCGCCACAGCAGGAAGTTCGACAGGCGGTGCTCGCCGCCTGTGCGGATGATCACCTCGGGGTCGTGCATCTGCGGCTCGAACAGGCAGCGCGCGAACTCCTCACCGGTGGAGCCCTCGAAGCGTCTCGCCGCCTGTACGATCTCCGCGCGCCCGCCGTAGTTGAGCGCCATGTACACGGTGAGCCCGTGGTTATGCTCGGTCATGCTGTGCGCGCGGTCCATCTGCTCGCGCAGCCTGGCGGAGAGCCCCTCGCGTTCGCCGAGGAATCGTATCCTCACGCCTTCTTCGTGCAGGGGCGGTGTCTCGCTCGCAAGCCGGCGGGCGAGCATCTCCATCAGCCCGTCGATCTCCGGCTGCGGTCGCGCCCAGTTCTCGGTGGAGAACACGTACACGGTGAGCTCCTGAACGCCGAGCCGCGCGGCGTCGCGCACGCGCGCGCTGAGTGTGTCCGCGGCGGCGTCGTGGCCAGCCTGCACGGGTAGCTGCTGTTTGTTTGCCCAACGGCGGTTGCCGTCGGCGATGATGGCGACGTAGCGAGCCATCGAGCGCTAGCGCTCCTCCAGGGCGAGCGCGGGGGGGACGCGTGAGGCGAGCCAGCCTGGCACGGCAACGATCGCGAACGCCGCGAGGAGTACGAGCGCGAAGATCTCAAACGGTCGCGCGCCGGTCGCGACGCGTGCGACCGGGAACCCGGTGACGTGCCGTAGATATCCGTCGAGCACGAGTTGTCCATACACGCCGACGATGGCGCCGGTGAGGCAGCCCGCGGCGAGCATCAGCGCCGCTTCCAGCGCGAGGATCAGTCGCAGGCGCCGAGGCTTCACACCCAAGAGGCGCAGGCTCGCGAGCGAGGCGCGTCGCTGCCACACGCTCGACAGGAGCGCCGCGGCCATCGCACCGACCGCGGCGATCAGTAGCAGCGTCGAGATCTCCCCGAGCTGGCCGAGGCCTTCCCCGGCGAGCGCGTCGATTCTGGCGGCCCGCGTGGACGCGAGCGATACTTCAAGGCCGGTCGCGGGCCCGAGTGTCGCCACGATCGCGCTACGCACCAGCGCCGGGTTTGCGCCTGGCCGCAGCGTGATCCCCAGCGCGGTCGGCGCGGCGCTGTCCCAGGCGCGTGCGTAGTCGGCGGTGCTCATGAAGATCACGCCTGGCGGCCATGCGAGGTTCGTTGTGGTCGCCGCGATCCTGTAGTGGATCTGGCCGGTTGGGGTGGGGAGGGTGAGCGTGCCTCCAACACCGGTGTGATGTTGTGAGGCGATCTGCTGCGAAACCGCGATCCAGCCTCCTTCGCCCAGGCGCGCGAGCGCGACGGGAGCGCTGCCGTCGAGGATCTGGCTGGAGAGGACCTGTCTGGCGGCGCCCGGCGGGCGCGCGATGATCCAAACACGCCGCCCGCCGAGCGTCAGGAAGCCACCCTGGAAGGCGCGCACGCTCGCGACGGCCGGCAGCCGGGCGATCGCCGCCTGGCGCGCGTCGGGGACGAAGTCATCGGTGGCCTGGTTATCGCCCGGGTTGGTGACCCAGATTTGCGCGTCGGCGACATAGCTGCGGGCGAAGGTCGAGATGCCGCGCAGCAGGTCATCGCGCGAACCCCCCAGGGCGACGCTGCCGAACAGCGCTACCGCTCCTGTCGCCGCGAGCGCCAGCGAGCGGACCGTGCTCGCCCGCAGCGACGCGAGCGCCACCGGCAGGGCCGTTAGCCGCTGGTAGCGCTCGGTGAGCGCCGCGCCTGCTGCCAGCACCGTCGCGAACGTCAGCGGCACCGCGAGCACGGTCGCCGCGGCGAGCAGCGCACACGAGGCGATCGCGGCCGACGGATCGCTTGCGAGCAAGACGCTCGCGAGCGCGACCAGCAGCACCGCGGCGGCGAACAGCCACCTCTGCGTGCCGGGGTACAGCGCGTTGCCTGGAGCGCCGTCTTCGCGGTAGACCGCGTCGCGCGCGCGCCCGCGGCGAAGATCGAGCAGCGGGATCGCCGAGGCCAGGCATGTCGCGAGCACCCCGCCGAGCGAGGCGACGAGCAGCGGTGTCGCGCCGACGACGGTGCCGGTTGACAGCGTGAACGCCTCCGCCAGATAGCCCGTTGGCTGGTGAAAGACTCCCGTGGAGAGCGCGTAGCCGACGATCAGCCCGACGGCCGTCCCAGTCAGCCCGAGGCACAGCGCCTGAAACAGGACCATCTGCACCACGGCGCTGCGCTTGATACCGGTGAGCCGCAGGTCGGCGATCGCCTGACGTCGCTCGGGGACCGTCAGCAGCAGGGCGTTGAACGCGAGCAGCAGACCGAGCAGCACGCCGATCGCGGCGAACACCTCGCTGGCGAGGTCGCTCGGTCGCAGCGCCTGCTGAAGCTGCGTCACGTCCTGGTCGGCCGGCGCGACGGTGAGCGTCGTGCCCGCGAGCCGCTGCAGCTCACCTCGGACCTCTCTCGGCTTCCCCGGTTCGGTCTGTACGAGGATGCGGCTGACGCGGCCTGCTAGGCCCGCGAGCTGCTGCATGCGCTTCAGTGGCATCACCGCGACGAGTGCCCGGGAGAGCGCGCCGGCGGCTTCTGGGCCGAGCACCGCCGAGACCCGCAGCGTGCTAGCGCGTCCGCGCATCTGTAGCGTCACGCCGCCCACGCCGGCACCGGAGCCAGCGATCCCTAGGGCTTGCGCGCTGGTCCTGCTGAGGCCGATCCCGCCGGGGGAGAGCGCTCCGAGCGGCAGCGTCCGCGCGAGGCCGTCGAGCGTGGCGAGCGCGACGTCGGTGCCGGCGAGCTGCACCGTCACATGGCGCCCGTTTGGCGCCATCACGGTCGCGCTCTGCTCCAACAGCGGTGCCGCCTGCTTGACCCCGGGGAGCGCTTCCACGCGTGTGAGGAGCGCTTGGCTGAAGCCGTCCTCGCCGCGGGCGCGCAGCTGCAGGCTCGCTGGTCCGACGACTGCTTGGATCACTTCGCGCGAGGAGCCCGCGATGCTGCTCTGCGCGACCAGCGCTGCGAACAGGAGCGCCACGGCGATCGCTACTCCGATGCCCGCCAACAGCTCCTGGGCCGCGTGCGCACGCAGGCGCCGGCGGTACAGGTAGATCAGCGCGTATGGGCGCATCAGCGCACGTGTGTGAAGGCGGGCCGCCATCGTGAGCTCAGCCCTGTGCGGTGTGCGAGCGTGGTTCTACGGCGAGCTCTTGCACCTCAGGTTGCTCGTCCCCGGCCAGCACCCCGTCGCGCATCCGGTAGCGGCGGTCGGCGAGCAGCGCCGCCTCGCTGTCATGGGTGACCAGCACCACGCCGGCGCCGCGTTCGCCGGCGAGCGTGTGCAGCAGCTCTACGATCTGAACGCTTTGGGCGCTGTCGAGGTTCCCGGTCGGCTCATCCGCGAGGATCAGCCGCGGCTGCCCCGCGAGTGCGCGGGCGATCGCGACGCGCTGGCGCTCGCCGCCGGAGAGCTGCTCGGGCGTGTGCCCAAGCCGATCGCCTAGACCGAGACGCTCAAGCCATGGCGTCGCGAGGGCCTTGGCCTCGCGCATCCCCATTCCGCCGAGAATCAGCTTCAGGGACGCGTTCTCCAGTACCGAGGTCCGTGGCATCAGCTGCACGCTCTGGTAGATGAATCCGACATCTCCCATCAGGTACTCCGCGGCCTCATCCTCAGACAGTGAGGCGATCTCCCGACCGGCGAAGCGGATCGTGCCGGCGTCGGCCGTGAGCAGCCCGGCGATCAGCAGCAGCAGCGTCGTCTTGCCCGAGCCGCTCGGTCCCTGCAGGGCGACCATCTCTCCGGCGTGCACCCGTAGGCTGACGCCGTCGACGGCGCGGACCTCCTCGTTGGCGGCGGCACGGTAGTGCTTTACGACCCCCTCAAGCTCAAGCATCGACGCTCCATGCCGCGCGCTCGCCGTGCGGGGCGCTCACGCAGTTGCCCGCCACCCCGCCGGGCGGCGCAGGGGCAGGACGGTCGCAAGCTCGGCCGGCGGGGAGCCGCGCAGCTGCCCTTCGCTGAGCGCAAGTGCACGGTCGGCGCCTTGAAGCCCGGTCGACTCCGCGGTGCTCGCCAAGACGGCGAGGCCCTCGTCGGCGAGTGAGCGCAGGAGCGTAAGAATCCCGTCGCGCTCGAGCAGATCGACGCCCCGGGTCGGCTCGTCGATCACGAGCAGCGCCGGTTCCAGCGCGAGCGTGCGGGCGAGCGCGACACGCACGCACTCGCCGGCGTCGAGCGCGTCGAGCCGTCGGGCTGGATCCTGCTGGGCGCACACACGCTTCAGCGTGTGCTGGGCACGCGAGCGCGCCTGTCGCGGGGGTACGCCGCGTGCGAGCAGGCCGACCGTGACCTGCTCGAGTACGCCCTGCCCTTCGGCGCTGCGGAACGTGCGCTCGCAATAGCCGACGGCGCCGCCGAGAAGATTCTCGCCGTGCTCGGCCAGGTCACAGCCTTCGAAGCGCACGGTGCCGCTGTCGGGAGGCTCGATGCCCGCGGCGACGCGCAACAACGTCGAGCGTCCCGAACCCCTCAGACCCCATACCACGACGAACTCGCCGGCCTGGATCTCAAGCGAGACCTCGCGCAGCACCACGTGTTCGCGGAACGGGCCGCTGTAGCGCTTGCTGACGCCTTCAAGCGCTAGCAGGCTCATCGTCCCGGCGCTTTGCGTTCCGTTATCTCGTTCAGCTCACGCCGAACGTACTGGACCCACGCGAGGCGCGCGCCGAGCGCCAGGCGGTTCTCCTCGCTCGCGAGTCGCGCCGCCCGTGAGCCTGTGTCGTCAGAGCCCTCCTGCTGAGAGCCGCGAGTGCCCTCGCCGGCCTCCCTCAGGCACTCCTGCTCGTAGCCCTCGATCACCTCGCGGGCAAGCTCGGGCTCGCTCATCAATGCCGCCAGCTCGATCGCGAATAGGCGCTGGCGGCGGCGCTCCTCGGCGAGCTCACCTACCAGTCGGCGCTGATAGTGCTCGAGTCCCTGCCCCGTCGCGCGGTAGCGCGGCTTGGGCTGGCGCCCGGTGCCGCTGCCGGGCACTTCCTCGATCATGCCCCGCTCGAGCAGCGAAGAGAGCGCTGTGTAGACGTGTGAGGTGCTGCTCAACGACAGCGCGCCGTCGTAGGTGCGGTCAAAGCGCTGCGCGAGCTCGTAGGCGTAGCTGGGACGCTCGACCACGAGGCCCAGCAGCGCCCAGTTGACCGGCGACTGCATCGGACTCTGCTGCTCCCTCACCCTGCCGGCTCCCATAGTCAGACAGACTAGCTCAACCACCGCTCAACGTGTCAACCCGCAGAAATCCAGACGCTCAAGCCATGCAACGTTATACGGCTTGTGATAGTGAGATTGCATGTGTGAAGTGACGGCCTGCATGCGACTCAAGCGCTACAACGTTTCACCTCTTACGTGAAGGACTTAGAAGCTTGTACGCATTGTCTTATCACGCTCACCCCCAGCGCACATGATGCTTGGGTGGTGCGGGGCCCACACAGCGAGATCCCTCGCCGGGGTAAAGCGTTGAGCCGCACGATCGCGCGCGAGTCAACGGACGACGCGCGGTGACCCGCAAGGCACCCCCGCCGATGACCTCGCCTGTGAATTGGGCGCTGCTCGGCCTGATCATCGAACGCGAGAGCTATGCCTATGAGCTCGCGCAGCGCTTCCAGCGCATGTACCGCAATGTGATCTCGCTGAGCAGCACCTCACACATTTACACTGCGCTCGGCGTCCTGCAGGAGCGGGCTCTGATCGAGCAGGCGCCGGGCACGCGACGCGGGCGCCAG
>Ga0302326_10024245_pt1 | contig 12342 bp, 12 predicted proteins | sample Palsa_T0_3_FD_202264 | JGI IMG/M metagenome (GOLD analysis project Ga0302326, IMG submission 202264) | Peat permafrost microbial communities from Stordalen Mire near Abisko, Sweden - Palsa_T0_3 | ecosystem: Environmental > Terrestrial > Soil > Palsa > Peat permafrost | place: Sweden: Abisko...
GCCACGTCATGGACCTGGTGACGGATCAGGCCATCGCGCTGTTTGCCGGCCTCAACGTAGTCCCCAAGCGCTCCTACCTAGCGGCCTATTCCTCGCGCAAAGCGCCGAAGCTCAGTTTAGCTCCGCTACTCGGCCGGACTTACGATCATGAGCTCGGCCTTACGTGGCACTACTCGCGACCGCCAATTGAGAGCATCGAATAGGAAATGGATTTCCGCGGCTGCGCCACTGAGCTGGTGATTTGACCGCCTACCCAGGCGCGCGTTGCGGGTCGATCCAACGCTTGCGCTGAGATATGAGTGACGTGGCCTGTGAGTTAACGGTATGTCTGCATGCCCGTCATTCTTTGGCCAATCACATGATCTGTGCCTTCGCGCGTCTTTACGGTTGTCGCGCTGCTTGTCGGGTGCAATTCCCCGAGCATGGTTTGACGCGCGGCTTAAATTGAGCAAAACGCTAATGCCAATTGCGGGGCAGTGTGCTCCAAAATTCAAAGCGAATGCAATATCCGGACCGGCGGGATCGGCCGCGAGGCCGAGATTCTGAAAGAATCTCAGCACTAGGTAAGTATGTACGTGGAACACCTCTGTAGTCTATTTCGAGCCCACCTGAGTCGCTGGTAAAGATAAATTGCCGCGCCTCCTGGCAGGCGCGCTGTAGGGAATTGACCGTCATCACAAGCTAATTACGAGCACGCATGGGGGCGCCCTCGACCGTCTAAGACACAAGCGCGTACGGCGGCACCTCGATTTCGCCGCTTGCGATGTAGGACGTGGCTCCACCAACGCTGATAGAGGTCACGACGCCCTCGCTCATGCGCGCCTCCGCTTCGATTTCGCTTCGGCGGCCCATCGAGACACCTTGCTGGATCAAAAGGCGATAGGCCGTCCCGTCAAAATCATGCTTCGATGCCGTGGTGCCGACGAGGGCGGCACAGGCGCTGCCCGTCGCGGGATCCTCTTCGATGCCCAGCGCGGGTGCGCACATGCGAGCATAGAGGTTGCCGCCGTTCCGTAGATCTCCAGCGAAGAAAAAGAGGTTGGGGGACCACGCTCGCGAAAGCGTTGCTGTCCAGGCGGCACGGTTGACCGCCGCCCGATCAACGGCCTCGTTCGACTTCAGTTGGGCAAAACAGAATGGAAGACCGACGCCCGCGAAAAAGGATTGACTCACCTCGGCAGGCTCGATGGAGAGGACGGCGGCGAGATCGGCCGGTGCAGGTGCGCCGGTAGGCGTGTCGATCTTCCCTGACAACGTCAACGTACCGTGATACCCCCCGTTTCGCTGAGCGACATCGACCATCACGTGACCGATATTCTCCTCCAGAATCAGTCTGATGGGATCGACAGTCTGGGCATGATGTTTTCATCACCAGCGCACAGGCGGTCCCGATCGTGGGATGTCCCGCGAAGTCGAGCTCTGCCCGAGGCGTGAAGATACGCACTCGATAGGAGTTCGCGCGATCATTCTTCGGTAGGACGAAGGTCGATTCAGGAAAGTTGAACTCGCGAGCGATTTTCTGCATGCCCTCGGTCGAAATGCCGGTGGCGTCCGGCAGAATCGCGAGTTGGTTGCCGCCGAACGGTGTTGAACTGAACACATCGACGAGGTGAAAGGGATATTTCATGAGATCATTCTGCTTGCTTCAACTCAAGCCCTTCACGACGAGGTCCATCTCAACGCAGGCCCCCAGTGGCAGGGCGGCAACTGCGACTGTCGTACGGGCTGGAAAGGGCTGTCTGAAATGCCTGGCGTAAACTCCATTGAGCGCCACGAAGTCACTCATGCTCGTGAGAAACACACCGGCGCGCACGACATCATCGAAACTCTTGCCGGCCGCCTTGAGAAGGGCCGAGAGATTCCGCAAAACGCGCTCCGTCTCGGCCTCAATACCTCCCGCCACCAGCTTGCCCGTCGTCGGGTCCTGGCCGACCTGACCGCTGAAATAGATGAAACCGCCAGCTTCAACGGCCTGGGAAAACGGGCCCACCGGCGGGGCGAGTTCCGGCGAGGTAATTGTGGTCTTGCTCATGAAAAAACTCCTGTGGACAGTGGGTTCGATGATCAGGACGGTGGGGCCGGAGGTGGCGCGCGCTTCCAGGCCTCTGTGGGCGTCAGCGGCATACTTGAGCGCAAAACGCTGATTGACGTTAATGCGCACCTTCCCTGAGCTACCACTACATACAGCCACCCACGATGCGGTCGATCTGCCGAAGATGGTTCAAGTCGTGTGCCGCTTCCAGGCGGACGAACTCCTCGACCGTTTGCCGTCCGCGTACCTCGTGGACCCCATAGCACTCCACCCACCGCGCGCGCGGGACCGACTCCAACAGTCGCAGGTTGCTCTCGCGCAGCGCCCGAAAGACCCCTGCCGAAAGGCTCGCATCTTGCTGCGCGTAACCCATGCGCTCCGCCCATGCCGCCTCATCCCACCACGTTAAGGCCACGCCCGGATTCGCCAGCATGTTTCGCAATCGCCACCCCATCGCCAGCTCCGCGTCCGCCAAGTGCGCTACGAGCTCGGCAATTGACCACTTTTCAGGTGCAGGGCGCCGGATCAACTCCTCGGGCTCGACATCGCGCAGACGCCGATCAAGCTGCGATGGGGTGGCTTGTTGGACACTGATGGGCTCCTCATCGCCAAGATAGCTTAGGACTCGAGTTCGGTATGCTTCGAACGTCTCTGCCATTGGTCCTGCCCTCTTCCCCAGGATGTCAGAGTCTCTCCTTACTTCGACCATGGCGGTACGACACCGTTGGAGCGCGCATACGCGATCGACTGGCCGAGGTGCTCATGCTGGTCCCCGAAAAGGTAGCGGACGGCATCTTCCTTGGTCATATCCCTGCCGAACATTTTCACCGGCGCCTTCAGGTCGGCGTCCGAGAGTCCCTCGATGGTCTTTTGCAGGTTTGCGTAGGAGGTCTTCAGCGCTTCCTGCAGTTTTTCCGGCTCGATGACCTGTGCTCCGCGCCCGCCGCCCCGGCCCCCACCCGCGCCGGTAAGCGTTCCCACGAGCAGGCCGTTCTCCATCACGATCAGGTTGAAGACGTCGCCGGCGGAACGCACACCCTCACCGGGCTTCCAGTCGTATTTCCCCGCCATGACCCGCGCTAGGCCGACGAATTTGTCGGACAGCGTCCCCGCCTCCTTGGACAGGGCCGCCTGCGTGGTCTGCGCGCGCAGCGGAGCAAGGCTTAGCACCGCCGCCATCGCGACCGCACACGCAATCGTTCTCATTCGAATCGTTCTCATAGACATCTCCTGTTCTCGGCTGTATTCAGATTACTGTGTGGTCCTGCGGCCGCTCATGCCGACTTCATGAAAAGCCCAGCGCCGCATCCCGGCCACCGGGGTGCAGATAGTTATTCTCGTCGCTCGACGTAGTGGAAGAGGAAGGCCGTGTCAGAAACGACCTCGGGGCCACCAGTCTGCCGAACTTGAATCGCATGACGCAGGGTTTCCACAAAAGCATAAATTCCTTACTCTTTTGTAACGGAGAACCGACAATTCCACAAGTTCATTATTGTCACGATGATATTGACGTCTCCGCACGATTCTGGTATTCGTTGAGGGTAAGTTTTTAGGAGTACTTTAGGCGGTCCCTTGCTCGATGATTTACGCGCCCTCGTAGAGTTTGCCCAGGCCGGGTCCATAGCCGGTGCAGCCGATCGGCTATTCCGGACACCATCTGCTATTACCCGGCAAGTGCAAAGGCTGGAGGCTGCATTGGGTGCTGAGCTGCTCGACCGCTCGGTAAAGCCGCCGCGCCTGAACTCGCTGGGCTCCAGGGTGCTCGAACAGGCGCGAGATCTGTTGCAGCGGACCGAGGCGCTGAAATCTCTTACGGCGAGCGACGCTGAACCTCACGGCCTCTTGCGCATCGGGCTCTCGCATCCCCTGGCCGAGGGGACGCTTATCGACCCTATTCTGGCGCTGACTGAAAAATACCCCAAGGTCCGACTGCGGCTGTTGAGCGAACTTACCGGTGAATTGTTTCACCGGCTGCTCGCGGGTGAACTCGACGTTGCAGCCGTGCTTTTGCCCGAAGGTAAAACCGCGCCCCCACCTCTTCTGACGAATATCATCGCTAGCGACCGCATGGAGATCGTTCAAGGCGCCGCAGGCAACCTTGACGGTGATTGGAAAAGTTTGGGCAGAGCACCCTGGGTGCTCAATCCGCCCGGGTGCCCGCTTCGGGCAAGCCTCATCGATCGGATGGAGCGCGACGGCTTCACCCCAATGATTGCGGCTGAAATCCACAACATGCATTTGCAGCTGGCGTTCGTTCAGTCCGGCTATGGTGTCGGGCTGCTGCCTGCTCGCTTTATTGCTAGGAATCATTCTATTGACGCCGTGAAAGTATTGCGTCCCCCATCGTTTGACCTGCACCCGTCCGTCGCGCTAGTCCGGGTTGGGCCACTCGGTGCCTTGGGGAAGGCCGTCGAACAGTTGGAACACTGGTTTCGGCAACTGTTTGAGGCCGACACGGCGAAGCCCGTGACGAGGCCCCGCAGAGGTGTGCCCGCGAATCGGCGGGAGGCGCGACCGCGAAAGTAGTCGCCGAGCATCGCCCGTGCAGCCTCTCTATCCACTTGGGTTAGGTTTAATCAGACTGCGGAATGTGGCGCATCGAGCAAATGTCATTTGAATCGCCTCATTGCAGAATTTTGCAGAATAGGCGGATTACTTCTCGCAAGTCGGTTAGCATCCGCCGATTCTTTGGCCGCCACTTGTCCGTGACTGGCAGGCTCCCAAGCGTGGTGGTCAGGTTCTCAAAAAAACCTCTTGCATTCCCCTTTTACTGTGCAGAATAGTCAGCATAGTCTTGAGTGACTCGCTTGCTCCACGACGGTGGATCGGGCAGAAATTGGCCGGATAAACGCACCATCTTTCGAAGTCCTTCGCCGGTGCCATCCGGATGGTCGGCCATCCTGAAACAAACGCACTCTCGTCTGGCTCGCGCTGAAATGTTGCTTCGGTCGGCTAACGCTGCATCTCTGGTGATTCGGACGTCACCCACTGCAGTCGCGGCGGCGGTGGCGACCGCCCGCGACCCGCGCGTCTCTCGAACGTCGGCAGAACTTGCGACAGCTATTCGCGTTGTCGGATTGTGGGACGAAGTCAACGCGTTCGCCAAATTTACCAGCTTGAATTGACCACTTTGCATTCGCGGGAATCGCACAACCCGGAAAGTGGCTGGTGTCGCAGCGGCGCTTGCGCCGCCCGCGACCCGAAAGGGCCGCTTCCTGTTTTCCGAGTCGGGGTCAGTGCTTTTGCTAAACCTCTGAACGTGGAAAATCCCAACCCTTCAAGCAAACGGCGCTCTGCTTGAATTCGTTGAGCTAAATGGGAATTGTGACGGGCTAGCGATGGCGAACCCGGCCAGTTTGGATCGCGGACCGTAAGAAAAGAATGGCAATAACTACACGTGGAGTTCGCAAAACCAGAATCTAATCGCCGGCGATGGATAACATAGCGTGGCTTTCGAGAACGAACGGAAACAAAAAAGCCTAACGACGCACTCTGGCAGTGAGCTGAAGCTCTTCCGCAATTTACCCGTGGGTAAAGGCACGGCGGTTACCGATCCTTTTCGATTGATCGGTTTACCGGAAAATGGGCTTAAGTTTTGCCGTGACGCCGCGCTTGTCGCGGCGGTCGGGCCGCCCGCGACCCACCGTCCTTCAATCCGCAACCCGCTGGACGTCGACAAAATTCATGTGGCGTTGGTTCCGTCGCTGACCTTGCGGCGGAGTGGACCGCGGGTAGACACTTTCTGAGGCGCAGCGGGACCGACCAGCGGCAAAGCCTCCGCCATTGCAATGGGCTTGCTGTTCGCCGGTTATTAGCGGCGACCAGCCGCCTATCAGCCCAGCCTCCGGCGGTGCCGGATTAAACAGGCTGTGACTGTTGGTTGCGGTATCCGTTGGCGGCGGCTGGAAAGCCGCCGCGCTGCCAAGAATGGCCGCCCTACGCATCGCTGTATACGAAGGTTGGGCGAAAATCGAAGGGAAGTCACAGATCAGGACGATGCGCTCCGGCCATCAACTTTCGTATTCCAAAGCTTCAGCTAAGGCCAGTCCGCGATATCGCTAAGCGCTCTGTAGTTCCAGTTCTTCTTCCTCGGCCGGAGCCATCATCGGCAGGATGCCCCCTGCCTCTTTGGCGTCCAGGCCCAGTATCTCTCGAAAGCTCGCCTCGATTGTCCGGACCGCGCTGCTCATCTCGTGCAGCCACTGGCTCCAAAACTGGTCCACGGAGGGAACCTGTTTTGTCTTTCGAATCTCGCGTTGAATATCTTTGCGAAACGCCGGGACATCAAAGCCGCGCAACATGGCCACGCCAGCATCGGTCAAGTTGATCTGATCGTTCACATCAAGACTTATAAGATCTTTGCGAAACGTGACCTCCCCGCCCTTTTTGCTCAATGCCGTGATCCGCTCCTGGACTGTGATCGCGCCGGAAAGGACCCGTGTTTCGCTGGTTATCCCGAGCAGCGCGGTCGCGCTTGTCGGCGCCTTCACCCCAATGGGCTGGCTGGTCGGTTGCAGGCGGATCTGGGCTGGCGTTGAGATCCCCACCCAAAGCTCGCTCGATAGCTGCGACATGGAAAAGTAATTGGCTACGATCTTCTCCAGCTCTTGGTCTTCCAGCTTCTCTATTTCTTTGGGCCGGAAGCGTGTGGCCTCATCGGCGCGCGTCTGGAAATCGCTGAGATAGTGGCTGCTTTCATAAAGCCGGGCAAGGACTTCAGCCGGCCAGTTCGCACGGTTATAATTCCAGGCGACCGCAACAAGATCGGCGCCAAGCTCTCTCAGAACTTCCTTCACACGGTGCAGAACTTGTTTATTACCGTTCTCGACATAAACGCGGCCGTCATTAAAATCCAGGAGGACCGCAAATTGTTTGCGCACCGCGGCCGTTGCGCCGCGTGTATCTTTATCCACCGTCTTCCTGTCGGTGGCTTGAAGGAACTTGTATGGCCGGTCGAGGACCGCGTATGAATGCTGCTCTTTAATAGAGGCCAGGTCGCTGATGTCTTTCCATTGATTTGCGACGGCCCACAGGCCAAACCAAGGGAGGCTGGCGTGAAGCTGGAACTGTTCAAGTCCCAAAGCATAGCCTTCGTGGTCGATCACCTCGGGCGGAAGACTGTGATCCGACCGCGCTTCTTTGTCCGCCGTCGCGTATTGAACGAGGAGTCGCTCCTGATCCAATGCCATCGCCTGCTGTTCATCGAGACGAGGGGCGCTGAATGGATTGATCCCCAACGTGTCAGTATTCAAATGGCGAGTAATGGCCGACGCCGCGAGTTGCGACACTGCAATCATCCGCAAGCGGTCTTCCAGGTTGATTTTGAAGGCGTCTAACGATTCCTTCGCAAGGCCGAAGATGGCCCAGTTTCCACGACCAAACAATTTTGGGATTCCCTTTTTGATGCTCGGCCGCGCTCAATGCGCGACCGCCAAACCTTTTTACCATGACGCGGCGGCAAGAACCCCGGTGCGTAACCTTAGGCCCATATTGGCGGTTTAGAGTTCGATGGCTGGCGGTTCGCGCAGTGGAGCCGCGAACCGCTGCCTATCACGGGGCCTTAAACGGCAGGACGGCTACTGGGTTGCCCGGGCCGTCGGTTGAGGGGTGAAGTGAACGACTGTTGCTGCGCTCGATAAATTGGACACGCGACAAATGGCGCATGACTTCGGCGAGAGAAAAAAGGTCTGCACAAACCCGTTGCGCAAGCGCGAGCTGCTGCGCCGAGCGCTCGCTGGCAAATCTCCCAAAACGCAACTCCGCTTTCCCTTTGGGCTCCACTTCAACGAGATGCGCGTTTATCCGGCCAAGTGGTGGCCAAAAGAATCGGCGGATGCTAGCCGGCTTATCGGGGCTGAAACTGATAAATTTTGGCAGCCGCTTCGTAGAGGACGGCTTCTGCTCGGGAGATTACGCGCTTCAGACCTTCAGGGACCGCAGGTAAGGCACGCTCGGCGGCATCAGCGTCGGATCCTCTTCAAGCTCGACAAAGTAGTTCTTCACGCCGGCTGGCTTTGCGGCAGTGAAGACGGCTTGCCAATCGACGACCCCCTTGCCCAATGGAACCTGGCGAAAGCCAGACTTGGTGGTGGAGTCCTTCACCCAGTCCTGGCAGTGCATGGAAAGGTAGCGGCCCGAATACTTCTTAAAATAGGTCACCGGGTCATAGCCCTCCTGCATAGTAGAGACCTGAAACTGCAGCTTGGTGGTGGCGGGATTGAGCTCGGCGATCATCATGTCGTAGACCGGTTTGCCGTCGATGTGTTTGGAGACGAAGCCTTCGTTGTGCAGCAAGGCGACGATCCCTGCGGAGTGGGCTTTTTCGGCGAAGGTGTTGAAGGGATCGACGTAACGTCTCACGTCGTCAACTGTCTGGGTGGTCTTAGAATTAAACGGTCCAAGCGCTGCAATTGCCATCTGCGTCATGCCGAACTCCTTGGCATAGGCGATGCTCTCCTCCGCTTTTTGAAAGAGCTCGTTGGGCGCCCAGTGCGCGGAGATACAGCCCAGTCCCCAATCGTTCAGCATGCGCCGCAACTCCTGCGGCTTGTATTTCTGGAGGCTCGAAAACTCGTCGTAGCCGTATGGCGAGCACAGCTCGATCTGGGTGAACCCAGCGGCACGCAATCCCTTCATGGTGCCGGCGAAGTCCGTACTGATCGACTTGCGCACAGGATAGGTCTGGCAGCCGATCGGCAAGCCAAGAGGATTGGCCGACAGATATCGGGTGGCGGTGAGGAGAGCCGAAGCAGCTGCCCCTCGCATGAAAAACATTCTGCGATTCATCGTGTGCATGATTCCTTCTTAAGAGGTCGAGAAAACTATAGCACCCGGAGGAACAGTGCTTGTCGCCGCCGCCGGCAGTAGGTCCAGGAGATAGCGCCGGGATATCACCCCTTGAGCACCAAGCGAAGCCCGAAGCCACCGACCGGTAGATTCGATGACCTTCAGTTTTTGTTGTACCTGGCTTTAATTTCCAAACTCTGGACGGTGAAGAGCAATTCTCCGACTGGTCTGCGGTATTCGAGGACGGCACCGAACGAATGAGCGATTGTTTGGACTAAGTGGGGATTTCAAACCGCCCCAAGCGTCGCGGCGGTCGTGCCCGCGTGCCTCCGCCTCCTCCCACGACCGAGTCTTGGAAGTAATCCGCTGACCGACACCCAGGTAAAGCCATTTGCGGCATCTACAACGTTTATAGTAGGTGTTCTCTTTGTGGGGACAGTGAGTGGAGTGGCGGACGAACACGTTGGACATAAAAAGATCATGACACCAAAATGTCCAGTGTACAAATCGTGTACAAGATCTCAACGGCTTGTAGGCGACTTCATAAGTCTATTAGAATCAATCAGTTAAAGTAAATTTATTTGGTGGAGGCGGCGGGAGTTGAACCCGCGTCCGAAAAAGCCCGCCATGCAAAGACTACGTGTGTTTCCGATCCTGTTTATTCAACGGCGACCTAAAGAACCGGCAAAAGCGATCACCGCCTAGTCCGATTGATCTCGGGCCTCAGCTCCGGACCGAAGCCTACGCCCTATCCTGTAAAATGACGCTCACTCGCTAACGCACAGGCTCATTAGCGCGAGCGGCTACTTATTTAATTAAGCAGCGTAAGCAAACTGCTGATTATTGGCAGTTGTTGTTTTCCGATCGTTTTACGGGAGCTCGGAACCCGACACGACTTCACACAACGATTCAATCCCGTCGAATCCGTTGCGCCCCCACATTCAGGAGTCAATTTAAGTCTAGCAGTTCCTAGCTTCTGCCGGTGAGCGATTTCAGCAGCTTCACTGCTTTTCGAATATCGGCGTCGCGCCTGGCCCGGTCGGGCTCTTCCCGCTCGATGCTGAGCACCCCGCGATAGCCTGCTTCCTTCAGCGCGTGAATGAAGCGATCGATTCCGACACTGCCTTGGCCCAGTGCGCGTTCGACTCCCAGCGCAGCGGGTTGATCGCGCAGCGGCCAATCGCCGTCCTTGCAATGGACCGAAACCACGTGTTTGGCCAACACCCCCAGTGCTTCAATCGGATCGCCGGTGCCGTAGAGAATCATGTTGGCCGGGTCGAAGTTGATCTTTAGATTCGGCTGGCCCACATCTTCGATAAACCGCAGCAGGACGTGCGCCGGCTCTTGGCCAGTCTCGAGCGTGAAGTTCTGACCGTTTTTGGCGCAGTGTTCGCAGATGTCGCGCGTCACCTCGCGAATCTCCTGGTAAAGCGCTTCCTCCGGATCCTCCGGTACGAAGCCAATGTGACAAGCCACGCTCTCGATTCCCAAATCCTTGCCAACGTCCGCCACGGCTTTGGTGCGCGCAACCCGTTCGGCGCGCGTGGATGGAGGTACCAAGCCGACCGTGCGCTGCACCGTCGGAATATCGGCGTAATCTTCGCCCTTGTAGCTGCAAACCACCGTGACCGGCGTGAACCGCGCGCTGCGCAATGCATCATCCCAAACTTTAGCGGCTCCCTCTAATGAATAATCGCCCGGGAAACCCAATTGACCGGCGCGCAGGCCGAAGCTCTTCACATGTTCGAGCGTGGCGAGAGCGTCTGGCCCTGCCCAGAACATCAGGCCGATTTCCAAATCCTCAAGACCTAGCATTTGATTTGTTCTCCGTTGCGGGATCTGCTCTCTTTCAGTTTTAAGGCGACGTGTACGGCTTGCGCTGAAGCGCGCGGGGTGCAGCGCAACGGCTCTGTGCCATTGCGGCAGCATTCAATGAAATAATCAACTTCGGCCTGATATCCATCGGGTCCGCCAGCCTCAATTTTCGTTCTTTGGCCCGACATATCGCTCAGAAAGAGACCAGAGGCGCCCAGTTCCAGTTGGCCGCGCTCGGCTATCGCCTGAAAAGTCATGTTAAGAGGAGCGCCCGGTTGGAACCACCCGCCTTGAATGCGGACTTCCGGTCCACGTGTATAAATGAAAGTTCCCATCATGCCGTCGCCATCGCCAAACTTCTTGGCAGCCACGCGCTCCGGCACACCGCACAGCAGCAGCGCTTGATCGATATCGTGTATCAGCAGATCGAAGGTGGCGCCGCCGCTGCGCGCTTCGACAGGCAGCCACTTGCTCCAATTAGGCAAGCCGCATTGCCGTACGAAGGTTGCCGAACGGATAGCGCCATACTTCTGAGCCGCGCCAAATTCCTGTAGCGCCATATATTCGGGCCAGAAACGCAAGACTTGCCCGATCATCAGAACGCGTTTATTCTTTTCGGCCGCTTCAATCATGAGTTCGCAATCGTCTTCCGTCAGCGCCATCGGCTTTTCACAAAGTACATGTTTGCCGGCAGCGAGCGCGGCGGTGGCCACAGTCGCGTGCAAATCGGTGGGAAGGCATATATCCACGGCATCGACGCCAGGATCGGCGATCACGTCCTGCCAGCGAGCGTACTTCTTCGCGGCGGAAATATCGACGGCTTCGGAATCGAACTGAATGTTGCCGCCTATTTTACTGAGGTCGCCGGCCAGAACAGCGGGATTCTCAGTGCAAACGGTGGAAACAAGCACTCCGGGAATTTTGCTGTAACCCGCAACATGGGTCACGCCCATGAAACCTAAACCAATAATGCCAATGTTCACGATGCAGTCTTCTTTGTCATTTCAATAATAAGCTGCCGGAAGGTAAAAGACAGTATGGCTGGCGGTTTGGTAAAAGGATATTGATGATTAAATTCCTGGCGGGTGTGGTTTTTACGCTTCTTGTGATTCCAGTTTTCATTTTTTGCTACGTGAAATTCGGTTTTTTTCCTGTCGCGACCGATGCGCCGGCGCTGCCCTTTGAAATGCAGTTGGCGCATATGGGTTTAAACGCGCAGATCGACAAAAGTGGGACGAAAGCGCCCCCGTTTCAGGCTTCCAAGGACGATTATCTGAGCGGAGCTCATTTATATCGCCAGCACTGCGCACCCTGCCACGGATTGCCGGGTGAACCGAAGTCGGCTATTGCGCAAGGTATGTACCCGCGACCGCCGGAGTTATTCAAAGGCACCGGCGTCACAGACGATCCGGCGGGTGAAACGTACTGGAAGGTGGCGAACGGCATCCGGCTCACCGGGATGCCTGCTTACCGGAAAACACTCTCGGAGAAAGAAATGTGGGAGATCAGTGAACTGCTAGCGAACGCAGACAAGCTGCCGGGCGACGTGACGGACGCTTTGAAGAAGCCGCTGCCGATCGATGTTCAATAGGAGTGCGCCACTTGCGGACCGCATTCGCCTACAGGTGTTTTGATCTCGTCCGAAACGATGTCGAATTTCGTGAGCAAAGCTGAGCCAAAGTTTGTCGTGATGGCCACATCGGCGGCAT
>Ga0302326_10024246_pt1 | contig 12342 bp, 11 predicted proteins | sample Palsa_T0_3_FD_202264 | JGI IMG/M metagenome (GOLD analysis project Ga0302326, IMG submission 202264) | Peat permafrost microbial communities from Stordalen Mire near Abisko, Sweden - Palsa_T0_3 | ecosystem: Environmental > Terrestrial > Soil > Palsa > Peat permafrost | place: Sweden: Abisko...
CCGTTTATGGCCGCCGTGCTCTACAAGATGTTCGGCATTCACGAAGTCTTCGGGCGGCTGATCTCGATCGGATTTAGCCTCGGTACGATCGCGGTGCTCGCGTACTTCGCGCGCTGGATGTTCGCAAGCCGCGTTGCGGGCTTTGTGGCGGCGCTTTCGTTTGCGATCTACCCCGGTGCGTTCTACTACGGCCGTACGTTCACGCCCGATACGACGATGACGTTTTTCCTCACGGCCGCGGTGTTCGCGAGTGCGCGCTGGATCGTCGCCGATGAGGGTCGCTTTAGCCGCAGGTTCTGGATCGCCGCCGCGTTGACCGCGACCGCGCTGCTCGCGAAACCCGTGGCCATCGTCGGACTCGTGCCGATCGCGGCGACGCTGATCGCAAAACGGGGTTGGAGCGGAGCGCTTGGCGCGCCGCAGACGTACGCGTTTTTCGCGCTGGCGCTCGCGCCGTATCTCGCGTACGACGCCTATGTCCGCTCGATCGCCGAATGGCACTGGGCGAGCGGCATCACGACGCTGCACGTCCTTCCGGCGTTAAGCGCGGCCTTCACGTCGCTCGCCGGTTTCGCCGCAAAGTTCGGCGCATTCCATCACGCCCTTGGGATGCTCGCGGACACGGTGATCGGCCGCGCCGGCTTCGGGCTGCTCGTCGTCGCTTGCATCCTCACCGTATGGACGCGCCAGCGCAGTCAGTCGAACGCGCTGCTGTGGGCGTGGCTCGTCGCCGGCCTCGCATATGCGTACGTGGTGGTGACGGTTGAACGCGTCGACTACTACCTCTACCCGCTCGTGCCGCTCGCCGCGCTGTGGACCGGCGGGCTGGTAAGCGTTCTGTGGCGCAACGTGCCCGCAAAGAGCCGCCCCATCCTCGCGGGCGCGGGCGTTGTCGTCGCCGCGGCCGCGCTTTGGGCCGGGATGCGCGCTGTCGCCCCATACTACGAGTATTCGAAAACCGTTTACCGCGACGCCAAGGCGCTCGACGCAACACTGCCGCCGGGAGCGCTCGTCGTGATGGGCCACTACGATCCATCGGTGCTCTACTACATCAATCGCAAAGGCTGGGAAGAGGACGCGTACCTGTGGACGCCGTTCGACGAAGAGAGCGCCATCGCCAAAGGCGCGCGCACGTTCGTTGCGGTCGAACCCCGCCGCCTCGAGCGCAACGTCGAACTCTACGCCTGGCTACAACGCTTCCCGATCACGAACCAAGACGCACGCTGGCCCGTCTACCAAACCGATCCCGCAAAGATACTCCCGGGCGCCGAAGCACGCTGGAAGGCTTTCCGCCGCGCAGAGAAAGCGCATCACCCCATGTAAATAAGTAGTTACGGCAGAGGCAGCAACGATGCGGCCGGGGCGAGGGGGGCTTGGGCGCTGCGTTCGGGGGAGCCGGATTCGACGAGTTGGCGGTAGTTGACCAGGCGCGCCGTGAGGTGCGCGACCTCGAGGCTCAGTTCGTTCGATTGGCGGATCGCGCGCGCGAGTTCGGCCGAGTCGTAGCTGTAGTCGAAGCGCTGCAGGGTCGCGACGATCGCATTGCTGTCCTTCGGTAGTTGCGCGTAGGAGCGGCGCAGGCCGAGGCCCGCTTCCTTATACGTCGGCAAGTTCGAGAGCACGATCTCACGGTTGATGCGGGCTTGTTGAATCTCGGGACGCAACTCGGCAAGGCGAACGCTGTCGGGGTCGTACTTTGCCGCGACGGCGAGCGCGGCGAGGGCGTCGTCGAACTTGGAGAGTTCGTAGTCGTCTGCGGCGAGATACAGCTGCACGTCGGCGAGGCCGGCGCGCGCGTGGGCGTCGTTCGGCGCGACGCGCAGCGCGAGGCGATAGGCCGTCGCGGCGTCCGGATAGTTCTTATTTTCCAGCGCCATGTCGCCCTGATGGTTGCGCTGGTCGACGATCAGTTGTGCTAAGCTCGCCGGCACTGCGCAGCCGGAGAGCACCGGCGCACAAGCCAAGAGCGCCGTGCAGGCGAGGGTACGTACGAATCTGGTCACGATGTGCATTCCTAGTGGCGTCCGAGGTTGATGAGGTGGGCCGCCTCGCCGATGAACAGCGCGGCCGGCCAGAGGATCAGTTGGGCGCCGAGCGTCCCGAGCACCGCGGTCAAGCCGAGGTACGCGACCATCGTCTTCACGTCGTGGAGCGAGCGTTCGCCCTTCACGGCTTTGTCGACGATCAGGGCCGAGGTCGGATCGACGATCAACGTAAACGCGATGGTCGCGACGCCGTTGACGAGCCCCGAGGCCGAGAGCGCCGTGCGCGCGACGTCGGGACGGATCACGCTCGCGAGATACGCGGCGACGACGCCCGCCGCGTAGATGCCGGTGACGATGACGTTCCCGATCAGCAACTTCGCCGGAACGTCGCGAATCGAAAACTTCGCAAAGAGATTCAGCGGCGGAAAACGCAGCGTGCGCAGCACGTCGGCGAGCACCTTGGGATCCCCGATGCGAGCCAGTGCGTGCGGGAGCGAGCCGCGCCGTTCGAACGCGCCGACGCCGCGTAAGAACGCGTAGGCAAACGTCGGCAACAAGATGGCGCCCAAAAGCGATCCGACCGTTCCCGCGAAAACGATCGCGCGCATCTGCATCGCGTACTGCGCGACTTCGGGCCCCGCCATCCCCGGGACGCGAACCAATCGCCCCGCAGCATCGGAGATCGATCCGAGCATCGGCGCGTAAAACATGTTGGCGAAGCGGCTCGCGGTTGCGAACAAGTTGAAGAGCGAGATCGACGTCCCGACGCGCCCCGTCGTCACGCCCGCGAGCCGTGCCGCGTAGGCTCCGATCAGCAGTGCGTTGATGAAGACGTTCAGAACGATCGCGAGTACCAACTGATACGACCAGAACGGTCCGACCTCGACCGCAGTATGTGGGATAGCGGCCTACCCGAACGCTACGCCGCGTCCCGCTGCCAGCGAATCTCGGCTTCGTCGACGGGACCGAGGACGCACAGTCCGAGGCGCTCGGGCACGAACAGCTCGCGCGCCAGCGCCAGCACCGAATCGAAGTTCACGAGGTCGACCTCGCGCTCGATCTCCTCGATCGTCAATTGCCGCGCGAGGTTGAACTCGCTGCGGCCCAGACGAATCATCCGCCCCGAACTCGCCTCGAGCGAGAGCGTCAAGCTGCCCTTGATGTGTTCCTTTGCGAGGTTCAGTTCGGCCTCGGTCGGACCCGATTCGGCCATCCGCGCCAGCTCCTCGATCACGACGTCGATGTATTCTTGCACGCTCCCCGGCGACGTGCCGGCGGAGACGCCGAACAAACCGGCCTCGCGATAGCTCTGCTGGAACGAGTACACGCTGTAGGCGAGGCCGCGTTTCTCGCGCACTTCCTGGAACAGCCGGCTCGACATCCCGCCGCCGAGGATCGTATCGAGGACCGATAGCGCGAAGCGGCGCTCGTCGCGCACCGAGAGCCCCTGTCCGCCGAGCACGACGTAGGCTTGCTCGGTGTCCTTGGATTTGATCGTGTGGGCGGGCGTGAGCAGCGGGCGCTCGGGTGTCGGCGTTTCGCCCCGCCCGGAATAACCGGCGAACGCGCTTTCGACGAGCGCCACCATCGCATCGTGATCGACGTTACCGGCCGCGGCGAACACGACGGTGTTCGGCGCGTAGCGTTCGCGCAGGTGACCGCGCAGATCGTCCGACGTGAGCGCGGAGACCGTTTCGGCGTAGCCGATCGTCGGATCGCCGAGGTTCGAGCCCGTCCACATCGTGCGCGTGAACAGGTCGTGGATCATCTCGTCCGGCGAGTCGTCGTACATCCGGATTTCTTCGAGGACGACGCGTTGCTCTTTGGCAAGCTCGGCCGGGGCGAACGTCGAGTGCAGGAACATGTCGGCAAGAACGTCGACCGCGAGCGGGACGTGATGGTCGATCACCTTCGCGTAATAGCAGGTCGCTTCTTTATCGGTGAAGGCGTTGAGGTTGCCGCCGACGGCGTCCATGGTCTCCGCGATTTCGCGGGCCGTGCGCCGGTCGGTTCCCTTGAAGAGCATGTGCTCGACCAGGTGCGAGATCCCGCGCTGCTGGGGGCGTTCGGCCGCGCTGCCGACGTCGGCCCAAATGCCGAGCGAGGCGGACCGCACGTAGGGCATGGCCTCGGTGATGACGCGAACGCCGCTCGACAAGGTAGACTTCCGGTACAATACGCGCTCCAGAAAAGGTTCAGGACCTTCTACGTTTGCGCTTCGGTCCGTTCGGCCCCTTGCGCCGGGTCGCTCCGCGCCGTCGTTCCGAGCGTTCGCCGCCACGCCGGGTCCCAAAACACCTCGTCCCCGCGGGCCAGCCGCGCTGCAAACGTCGCAAGCTCCGAACGGGGAATGGCCACGCCGTAGACGACGCGGTCGGTCGGCATGAGGTACTCGCCCCCGACCGGGTGCTGCTTGAAGGGCGGCAGGGGAACCGTCGCCCACACGTCGACCTCTTCGACCGGGCTCGCGGCGAACGTCATGCGCACCAAGGAGACGACCTCGGCGGTGAAGGCTGCCGGGTCGAGCCGGCGATGGAACTTCACGCCCGACAGCATCAGCCCGGCAACCACGTGGTTGCCCGCGCCATCGACGCGGATTTTCAGCACCTGCGCGGGCCAGACCGAACGCAGCAGTGCCCGGCCGATCTGCACGGCCTGTGCCGGCCGATTGCCTTCGGCGCGTTCGCTCGCATTGAGGTCGACGACCGAACTCGCCGCGAGCGCGAAGATCAAGAGCATCGCCTAGTAGCTCTGCGCGAAGTACGCGCGCACGGTCGCGGGTTCGCCGCACGCGACGCAGGTGACGTCGCCGGGTTCTTTGGGCCGCGTGTTGCGGCTCGCGGCGCTGGTCTCGGCTTTTACCGCTTCTTCGCACGAAGCGAGGCCACACCACGCGATGTCGATCATGCCTGCTCGCTCGGAGCACAGGCGCAAGAATTCCGCGCGATCGCTGACGCGGAGCGTATGGCTCTCGAGAAAGGCCCGAGCTTGCGCGTACAAATTCGCTTGGATCTCGACCAGAAGTTCGCGAATGCGCGTCGCCGTCTCTGCTAGGGGAACGGTAATCTTGCCGCCCTCTTCGCCTTTGTCTTTGTCGCGGCGAACGAGCGTGGCAACGCCCGCTTCGAGGTCTTTCGCGCCGAATTCGACGCGCAACGGAACGCCGCGCATCTCCCAATCCGCGAACTTATTCCCCGGGCGAAGATCGCGCTCGTCGAGCTTGACGCGCAAGCCCGCAGCCTTCAGTTCGGCGAACAGTTTGCGTGCCGCCGCGGTCACGTCTTCGCTACCGGCGCGAACGATCGGCACGATCACGGCTTCGACCGGAGCCATTGCGGGCGGAATGCGCAAGCCGCGATCGTCGCCGTGCACCATGATGAGCGCCCCGAGCATGCGCCACGACATGCCCCACGACGTCGTCCAGGCGTACTGGATCGTCTGATCCTCGGCCGCGAACTTGATCTCGTACGCTTTGGAAAAGTTTTGGCCGAGTTCGTGCGACGTGCCGGCTTGCAGCGCGCGCCCGTCGGGCATCAGCGCTTCGATCGAGAACGTGTGATTGGCGCCGGCGAACCGCTCGCTCGCCGATTTCTCTCCTTTATATACGGGCACCCCAACGACGTCTTCGGCGACCTCGCGATAGACCTCGAGCATCTTCTGGACTTCTTCTGACGCTTCGGCCTCGGTCGCGTGCGCGGTGTGGCCCTCTTGCCACAAGAACTCGAGCGTGCGTAGGAACGGACGCGTCCGCTTTTCCCAGCGCATGACGTTCGCCCACTGGTTGATCAGGATCGGCAGGTCGCGGTACGACTGCAGCCACTCGGCGTACATCACGCCGATCACGACCTCCGACGTCGGCCGGATCGCGAGCCGCTCGGCAAGCTTTTCGTTCCCGCCGTGCGTGACCCACGCGACCTCGGGCGCGAACCCTTCGACGTGCTCCGCTTCTCGCGTCAGCAGACTCTCCGGAATCAGGAGCGGGAAGTATGCGTTCTCGTGCCCCGTTTCCTTAAAGCGCGTATCGAGCGCACCTTGCAGCCGCTCCCACAAGCCGAACCCATACGGACGCAGCACCACGCACCCGCGCACCGGTGCGAGCGACACGAGCTCGGCCTTATAGCAGACGGCTTGGTACCACTCCGAAAGATCCCGCGCTTTCGGCGGGATCTCTTTGACGAGCGGGGTCTTTTCGAGTTCTTCAGAGTCGGGCATGGCAAGCCGTGGCAGTTCGCAGCCGAAGCCCCCAGTCCTCGAATTTAACGTTGCCGTAGCATTGCGGACACATCTGTTTCCGATAATCGTCTGACCCTCCGCTGACGTGCGGCGTACGCGCGAACCAGAAGCTCAGAACGTTTAGGAGCACCGGACGTGGTCAATCCGGCCTATGTGGAGGAGTCCGCGGACAGGCTCGTCGCGGACTACCGTTATCTTTGCCGCCGCGGAGCGCGCAAGTTTTGGCGGCCAGGGCTCGAGCGCTGCGACCTCGAGCAAGTCGCCGCGATCGGCCTCATCAAAGCATCGCGCCGTTTCGACCCCAGCACCTCCACCCCGTTTGAAGCCTACGCCTGGCTCATCGTCGTGGGAGAACTCGGCCACTACGTCCGCGATTTTGAGCGCATCGTGCGCGTCCCACGCCGCCTTCGCGCCTTCGAACCGCTCTTCAATCGCGCGAACGATACGTGTACCGGCCGAATCGGACGAGAACCGACCGACGCAGAGCTCGCGCAAGAGATGGGCGTTCTCGTGGGAACGGTCGCCGAGATTCGCCGCGCACGCGAAAGCGCCGCCACGGTTCCGCTCGAGGCCCCCGCAGCGCGGGCGCTTTGCGACAATTCCATCCCGCTCGAGGACCGCGCGATGGTCGATGCGGCATTTCGCACCTTGAGCGTGCTCGAACGGCGCGTCATCGTCGGGACGTACGTTCTCCGGCTCTCGAACTTGCAGCTCGGACGGACGCTCGGGCTCTCGCCGCGGTGCATCACGCGCGTTCGGCGCGGTGCGCTCGGGCGCATGCAGACGGCGTGGGCTTCGTAGCGTGGTCGCAGTCATTGCGCTCGCGCAACTATTCGCGGCCTGCGCTCCGAGCGTCGGCCCGGTAACGATGAGCGCGCTCGTCGCCTACGAGAGCGGGACGCGGCCCTTCGCGATCGGCGACAACACCGCGCGCCGCTCGTACGCGCCCGCAAGCCGGGCGGAAGCGACGCGCCTCGCGATCGCGCTGTTGCGGCAGGGCCATAACATCGATGCCGGCTACGCCCAAATCAACTCGAGCAACTTTGCACCGTTTGGTCTCGATCCGGGAAATGTGTTCGATCCGTGTACGAACGTCGCAACCGCAGCGCGGATCCTTCGGACCGCATATCACGCGACCGCTCGCGTCTACGGACCGGGTCAGGTTGCGCTCGTCCACGCCCTCTCCATCTATAATACCGGCGCCGCGTGGTCGGGTTTGGGCTACGCGCGCGCGGTCTTTGCGACTGCCGTCCGTCTTCACCTCACCGCGGCTCAGCGGCGTCCGGCTCGCGCCCCGCAGCGTGCGGTTGCGTTCCGCTCTCGCTTCGAGGAGGCTCCGTGATCGAGGCGGTCATTCCCGGTCCGGCGGCGACGCAGCGGACGGCGGCAGCCTTACTGTCGAGGTCGTTCGCGTACGACGCCGACGTTCTGCCGCTCTCGTACGACGGCGCGATCCTGACCGTAGCCGCGGCCGTCGAAAGCATCGAGCTCGTCGAGCGGCTCCGCCAGCTCACGCGTAAGGACGTGCGGGTGGTGCTGCTCCCCGTCCGCGAGATTCGCGAGGGGCTCAAGGCACTGTATCCCGCGGCCGTCGTGCGCGATGCGGACTCGCTCGCCGCGCAAGCGCTCGATGAAATGTTCGCCGCCGCCATCGGCAGCTACGCCTCGGACGTGCACGTCGAACCCGGCGAAGGCCGCACCGGGCGCGTTCGGCTCGACATCGACGGCGTGCTCGTCGCGGATTGCAAGCTCGAAGCGGGCTTATTCGATCGGGTCATCGCCCTCCTCAAAGTTCGCGGAAACATGAACACGGGCGAATCGCGGCTGCCGCAAGATGGCCGCTTCACCGTGATGTTCGACGGCCGCAGCTTCGACGTCCGCGCCTCGACGATTCCCGTTGCCGGCGCGGAGAAGATCGTGCTGCGTTTCTTGCAGCGCTTCGATCTCGTGCCCGATCTCGAGCAGCTGGGGATGGGCAGCGAACTGCTCGCGCGCTATCACAAAGCGCTGAAACGTCCCGGATCCTTCTGCGTTATCGCGGGGCCGACCGGATCGGGAAAATCGACGACCGCATACGCGTCGCTGCAAACGATCAGCCTCGAGGCTTCCAACGTGTGCAGTGTCGAGGATCCCGTCGAATGCCGGATTCCCGGTGTCGCGCAAATTGCGGTCCATGAGAAATCGGGCATGACCTTCCCCGTGGCATTGCGTGCGCTGCTGCGCCAAAATCCGCACCGGCTTTTCGTCGGCGAGCTGCGCGACCCCGAGACCGTCGCGATCGCCCTTCAAGCGAGCCTCACCGGCGTCTCGCTCGTGACCACGCTGCACGCGCGGGACGCGCTGCGCGTAACGTCTCGTCTGTGTGAATTCGGCGCCAACCGGTCCACGCTTGCTTCGTCGTTGACGCTTGCGGTGTCGCAGCGACTGATTCGCACGCTCTGCCGGCGCTGCAAGATCAAGACGTCGATCTCGTCGCAAGCACTCGCCGTCGCGCGCCGCTATGGCTGCGCCCTCGGGATCGACGCCTGGGACGCGCAAGGCTGCGAGGCGTGCAGCTACAGCGGCTACCAGGGGCGCATCGGAGCATTTGAAGTCTTGGACATCAAACCAGAAATCGCGGCCGCCATCGAACGCGCCGAGACACCCACGCAGCTGGGCAAGCTCGCGTTCGGCCTGGGGTATCGCCCGATGATCGTCGACGCATTGCGCCACGTCGCCTCCGGTGCAACCTCCGAGGGCGAGATCCTTCGCCACCTTTCCTACGACGACGCCGAGTAGGCACGACGTATGTTAGCGGACATCGAAGAAGCCATCCGGATAACGCGCGAGAGCGCGCGAGCGGCAAGCACGTCGGACCTCCACATCGAGGGCAACGAACCGCCCTGGCATCGCATCGACGGCCAGATGCGGCGGATGGACCTCGCGATCACGGAACCCGAAGCCGTTCGGGCGTTCTGCGAAACGTACCTGAGCAAAAAAGAGTACGACCGGCTCAGCGGCCCGCTCGGAGCAGCCGACGGCGCGATCGCGCATCCGAGCTTCGGCGCATTGCGCATCCACGCGTTTCGCGGTGAGAACGGCCTCGCGCTCTCCTTACGCCTGTTGCGCGACGGCGTCCCCGAACTCGCCTCGCTCGGGCTACCATCGATCGTCGCGACGTTCGCAGATTTCCCTACCGGTCTCGTCCTCTTCACGGGTCCGACCGGAAGCGGCAAATCCACCGCCCTTGCGGCGCTCGTCAACGAGATCAACAAGAAATACGAACGCCACATCGTGACGATCGAGGAGCCGATCGAATATCGGCATCGCAGCAAGATGTCGCTCGTGCGTCAGCGTGAGGTCGGTCGCGACGTCGAGTCCTACAGCGAGTCGCTGCGCGGAGTACTGCGCGCAGACCCGGACGTCATCCTAATCGGTGAGTTACGCGACCCTGACGTCATGTCCGCGTGCCTGGCCGCAAGCGAAACCGGTCACCTCGTGTTCTCCACACTGCACACATCGGAAGCGGCCGAAACTGTGCAACGAATTGTGGGCGTCTTCGATGGTGGCCGGCAAGAGCAGGCCCGGATGCAGCTGGCGCAATCGTTGCGCGCCATCGTCTCGACACGACTGATTCCCGATGCGAGCGGCTACGGCAGGCGTCCCGCCTGCGAAGTGTTGCTCAATTCACCGGCCGTGCGCGCGCAGCTCATCTCGCCCGAGAAGACGATCCAGATTCGCAACACGCTCGAGACCTCGCGCAAAGACGGCAACCAGACCCTCGAGATGGACCTGTCGCGGATGGTGAACGAACGGCTCATCACGTACGAAGCGGCCGTCGCCGCGTCGGACTACCCCGAGCAAATCCGCGTCGCCTCAGGGTTTCCGGCGCGATGAGCGTGACCTATGCGTATCGCGCTCGAACGCCCGCGGGCGAACGCGTGACGGGGACGATGCGGGCGCTGGACCGACGTGCGGCCCTCGCGGCACTCCGGGAACGGATGCTCATCCCCTCGAGCCTCGAGTCCTCGAGCAGCGCATTTTCGCTCGGACGACTCTTCCAACGCTCCAAACCGAGCGAACGGCTAGCCTTCTTTCGCGCGTATGCGGCGCTCGAACAGTCCGGCGTCGACTTCTCGACGGCCCTCGAGCTGCTGATCGCGCAGGCTCGCACGACGCGGATGTGCGACGCGCTCGGCAGCATCCGAGCCGATGTCGAACGCGGCGGAGAGAAGCTCTGGGCGGCGATGTCGCACCGCCCCGACGAGTTCAGCGATCTCGAAGTCGCCATGGTCGCGGCAGGCGAGGAAGCCGGAAATCGCGAGCAGATCTTCGATCGCCTCGCTACGTTTCTCGAGCGCGACGAGCGCTTGCGCAAGCGGGTTGCCGCGGCGCTCTTGTATCCGGCGATCGTCGTCGTCGTCGCAATCGCCATTGCGCTCTATCTCTTCATCGCGGTCATTCCTCAGTTTGCAACGCTCTTCTCCAGCTTCGGCGTTCCGCTGTCGCCGCTCATGTCCGCGCTGTTCGCGCTGGCCCAAACGCTCGCCAACCCGCTGGTCCTCGGAACCATCGGATTGCTCCTCGTCGGAAGCGCGCTCGCGGCCGGCTCGGCGCTCCGCACGCCCGAAGGGGCACTCGCCTTCGACGCGCTGCGGGTGCGCATTCCCGTGCTCGGCGACACGATTCGCAAGACAATTCTGGCGCGCTTGTGCCGGGTGCTCGCGACCCTGTTGCAATCCGGCGTCAACCTCGTTCGGGCGCTCGAAGTCGCGATTCCGGTCGCTGAAAGCCCGCTCTTTGCGCGAGCCGTCGAACTCTCGCGCGACCGCATTGCGGGGGGCACGGCCGCTTCGCTCGATGAGGCCTTGGCCGCAAGCGGACAATTCCCGCCCCTGATCCTCGGCTTCGTCCGCGTCGGCTCTTCCGCCGGCAACGTGCCGCACATGCTCGTCAAAGTCGCGGAGCTCTACGAGGAAGACGTCGAGTCCGTGCTCTCGACGCTTCCAACGATCGTGCAAACCTCCGTGACGCTGGGACTCGGCGTCGTGGTCGGCGCGATCGTCTACGTCGTCTACGTTCCGCTCTCAACCCTCAGCACTTCGATTCGCTAAGCTCCGCATGGAGGACACAATGACGCAGTCGCAACGTGGCGAGGCCGGATTCACCCTCGTCGAGCTCATGGTCGTCGTCGCGATCATCGCACTCCTCGCCTCGATCATCATTCCCAACTACGTCCACGCCCGCGCGCAAGCGGCGGCCTCGGAAAGCGAGGCCAACATTAAACAGATCGCAACATCCCTCGAACTCTATTATGGAGACAATCAAGCCTATCCGCCGACGGGAGGCGGCGTCGTCAACCCCGCGCTGTTCGGCGGCGCGACGAATCCGTACATGACCTCGACGCCGACCAACGCTCTCGGACGAGAACCCTATGCGTACGCGCTCGTCACGGTCGCGAGCAAGCCGCCGTCCTATCAGATCCTGGACGCGGGCCCGTACGATCCGACGACGCTGAGCGCGCTACAAAAGGGACCGGGCAGCGGCACCATGTGCGGCACCGCAGGATGCACGCAAATCGTGTACGATCCGCAAGACGGACTGTACGGACAATAACGTGCCCGCGGGAATCGTCGCCCTGGCCCTGCTCGCCTGGACACCGATCGCCGTCGCGCTCATCCGGACGGGAGGGCGCCACGCGCCCGAACTCGCGGATGCGCCGTCGCCCGGAATTTTGCTGGCCGCGATCGCGCTCATACCCTGCGCGATCGCACTGCGAACGACTCCGCTCGCGGCTGCAGGCTGCGGAGTGACGTCGATCGCGCTCCTGGTTGCGGGCGACGCCGATCGTCGCACTGGGTATCTCTACGATGCGCTGACCCTTCCTACGGCGCTTATCGTTGCCACGCTGGCCATCGCCGGCAATACCACGTGGCCGGCTCTGTGCGGGGTGGCGCTGCTCGTCGGATCTTTCGGAACGCTCTTCATCGTGACGCGCGGCCGCTTGATGGGACTCGGCGATATCAAGGCGATGTTTTCGATCGGGGCCGCATTTGGGCCGATGGAGTCGCTCATCGCGATCGTCGTCGCCTGCGTGAGCGGAGTCGTTGCGGCCGCCGTCGCCGGGAAGCTGCAGCGCGGCGCG
>Ga0302326_10024248_pt1 | contig 12341 bp, 16 predicted proteins | sample Palsa_T0_3_FD_202264 | JGI IMG/M metagenome (GOLD analysis project Ga0302326, IMG submission 202264) | Peat permafrost microbial communities from Stordalen Mire near Abisko, Sweden - Palsa_T0_3 | ecosystem: Environmental > Terrestrial > Soil > Palsa > Peat permafrost | place: Sweden: Abisko...
CAGGGCCTTGACCTCGCAACAGCCAGTTCCGGACTTGCTGTGTACAATTTCGGCGGCGTGGTTGGAATCCTGATCTGGGCCATGTTGGTGTCTTTCCTGGGATCGCGTAGGCCCCTGCTAGCGGGAGCTCTCGCTGGCGCCGCGAGTGCATTGACAATCCTCTTGATCCCTATTCACGCACATGGTGGTCACATCTTGCTGTTCACGTGCCTGGGGATCAGCGGTCTCCTGACGAATGCGGTCCAGACGTCCATGTACGCGCTGGCGGCGCACGTATACCCCAGCAGCGTACGAGCAACTGGGGTGGCATATGCGGCGACGCTCGGCCGTTTGGGCGGACTCTTGATTTCACTGCTCGGCGCGTATATTATTCAGGCCGGAGCAGGGACCTACTGGTATGCGATGGCGATTTCGATGGTTTGTGCGTTCGCCGGGCTGGCTTGGGTCCGGGGGCATTACTCGGCGGTTGGAAGAACTCAAAGCGACTGAAGCCTGACGCGGCGTCGCCTACCGGCACGATGCATGGTCCAGGCTAGCCTGGCGCTGCAAACCCGCTCGATCTGACGCATACCATGTTAATAAGTGGATCACGCTCTTCACCGCCACCGAAGTTAGTGAAGGCGGCTCACCAAATGACGGGAGAGACAGCTAAGTTGATCGAGAGCTGACGCCTTGGCTCAGCGCGACTCCTTCGAAAATTGCTTCCGAAGATTGGCGATTTCTTCGCTGGATGGAGGCCAGTCCACATCGCATGTGTTACAGTGGAACACCAACGCGCCGGACTTCAGCGTTTCTTCGAATTCTTCCCGAGTGAATGTAACTGTTTGGTTATGGTTGTTCGGACAGACAATGTCGAATTCCAATCGGTCGCTCATGAGCCATCCTGCCGGTTCCAGATTTTGTCGAGTTTTGCATCGCCCCTCGATGCGCGACGGGCGGTTAGCAAACATTCATAGTACCGCACATTGGCAATCCTCCACTTGTTAGTTCAGCCGGGCCTCTTGCCTTGATACGTGGTCGGCAACGACTCGTGCGCCAGGTACATCTACGACGTGGCGGCGACTTCGTGACGCAGAGATAAGCGCCGAACGCGCCCCGGCCGATTAAATAATGTTCAGTTTCGTACTCAGACCGCAACCAGCCCACCCCATTTTACGTTTAGAACGAGGAGGACGTACGAAATGAACAGTAAACTTACATTGTTGTTGATGCTTACTTTGTTGCTGCTGGTGCTAGGGGCCTGCGGCGGCGGAGGTGTCTATGTCCGGGTGGCTCCCCCTGCGCCCCGGTTTGTTGGAGTAGTCGGGGTAGCACCCGGACCGGGCTATGTTTGGACCGACGGATATTGGGATTGGCGTGGTGGAAACTGGTTCTGGGTTGGCGGAGCCTGGGTGCATCCGCCGAGACCAGGATTCGTGTGGGTGCCGCACCGCTGGGTCCAGTATGGCAACCGTTACCGCTTCGTTCGCGGCCATTGGCAAAGAAGGTAGGATAAGGCGGCGGGTGGCTGACGCGATGCCACAAGCAATTCAAGTCACCCGCTGCCCGGACCTGGTGCGATGCGGCTTCTTACTCACTCTCTTTCTAGCTCTTACCAGCCAGCTGGATTGCGAAGTCCCACACCTGCATATTCGTCTTGCCGGGCGTGTATTGGACCACCGCGTACTCGCCGGGTTCCATGGGTTTCATCGGCCAAAGCTTATAGAGGCCGTCCTGCGTCTCCTGCTTGCGGAAAACCTGGACTTCTATGGGCTCCTCAATGACCTCTTTGGTGACCTGAACTATGGTTATTTTCTCGACGATGCGGATGCCATGATCCGGCGTGAGCTTGACGATTCCGAAGCGTTCCTCGGCCGAAAGCTGGATATAGAATTCCTGCTCGGGATTGTTGAGGATATTCTGCGAATGCAGCCCGTCCAGCTCGAGAGTGGCCTTTCCGCTTACCGCTGGAATCGGCGTCAGAACCTGAAGAACGGTGCGCCCTTTGTGATTGTGTACCTTGGATTCGGCCACCTTGATGGGCTTGACGGTGTTGTCTTCCACATAATACACACCGGGGTCCTGGGGGATTTTGGCAACTTCGGCGCGGACCTCGCGCACGGCTTTCTCCTCTTCGACGACTACTTTGGTTTCGTCGGCGAGTTGAGACTGGCGTTCGGCCACTTCGGATTCGGTGCGCTTCAGGTCCACCAGGTCGAGTGGCATCTCTTCCCACTGGCTGCGCTCCACGCTGTAGTAGCGCACGCGATCTGTTTGTACCTGATACTCGCGCACCAAATGAAAGCCGCCATCCTTCAGGTAGAGCTTGATGTTGGCCGCGAAGGCCGCCAGCGTCAGAACAAACAGCGCAATGATTGCCCGCCGCATATCCTCTATACGACTAGTGTAGCGCCTTCGGCGTTTCATGTTCTTATAATGAGGTCTTATGAAATATCGCAAACTGGGAAGGACCAACTTCGAAATCAGCGAGATGGGCTATGGCGCGTGGGGCATTGGCGGAATGCAGTGGCTGGGCGGAAGCGACGACGAGTCGCTAGCGGCACTGCGCCGCGCCATCGAGCTGGGTTTGAATTTTATCGATACAGCGCTGGCGTATGGCGAGGGGCACAGCGAACAACTGGTGGGACAAGTGGTGCGCGAAGCCGGCCGCCGCATCTATGTGGCCACCAAGGTTCCGCCGAAGAACGAATTGTGGCCGGCGCGGCCCGGCATCGGCATCGAACAGGTGTTTCCGTACGATTACATCCTGCGCTCGACCGAACGCAGCCTCAAGAATCTGGGCGTGGAGACCATCGATCTGCAGCAGCTGCACGTATGGAATCCGGAGTGGATCGCGCGCGACGAGTGGCGGCGGGCGCTCGAAGAGTTGAAGCGCTCCGGAAAAGTGCGCGCGGTGGGAATTTCGATCAACGACCATCAGCCGGATTCGGCGCTTGAAATAATCGAGACCGGCTTGATCGACACGGTGCAGGTGATCTACAACATTTTCGATCAGAGCCCGGAGCGCAGCTTATTTCCGCTGGCGATAGCGCGCGATATTGGAGTGATCGCGCGCGTGCCGCTCGACGAAGGCAGCTTGACCGGCAAGATCAATGAGCATACGCGGTTCCCGCCGGGCGACTTCCGGGAAGAGTACTTCCAGGGAGACCGGAAGAAGCAGGTGCGGGAACATGTGGAGAGCCTGCTGCGCGATCTCGGCGTGGATGCGGCCAGTCTGCCCTCCATCGCCTTGCGCTTCTGCCTTTCGCATCCGGCAGTATCCACGGTGATTCCCGGAATGCGCAGCCTGCGGAACGCGGAGGCCAACTGCGAGGCGCCCGATAAGGGTGCGCTGTCGCCAGAAACACTGGCGGCGCTCCGGCGGCACGCCTGGGACCGCAATTTCTACGACTAACCGCGGGAGGCTGAAACCGCCGGCCGCAAACTCATGCCTGACCCTCTATCCGTGGCCGAAGTGCATCAGCCAGCCGAGGCCCACGAGCGCAACCGCGAAACAGCCGAACACGTACAGCCCGTAGCGCAGCCGTTCGCGGTCGTCGCGCTTAGTGACCACTCCCATGACGATGGAGGTGAACAAGGCAAAAAGCAGCGATGCCTCAAAGTGGGAAAGAGTCATCTTGAACATCAGCTCTTCCTCCCTGCCGCGATTTCAAAGGCATCCACCATGGCCAAAATGTTGAGCAAGCCGGCGGTGACCAGGAACTTTGTGCCGTAGTCGTGCACCATTCCGGCCACGTCGGGTTGATTGTAGCCCAACCAGACGGTAAGCAGATACAAGATGCCGGATGCCAGGTCGCCGATGAAACCGCCGGTGTTGATCAGGATGGTCAGCAGGTCGCCGCTTTGCGGCTGAAACATCGCCCCGCGCATCATCAACCCGCAAAGATACATCAGGGTGATGGAGACCAGTAACAATACGGCTCGGCCAGGGCGCTTGAGCAGAAAATGCCCCCCGCCCGGAACCAACCAGCCAAGCGCGACAGGGCCGGCCCAGACACTCAAGGGCGGCATAGGGTCCTTGGGTTGCGTTTGTTTTGCCATTTCTCCGATTTTAGCAGGTCGGAGGCGCTCGTCGAGCGGCCGGCAGGCCCAGGCCCGCCCAGGCAGTGGTGTATCCTGAAAGGCAACTCGCGTAAAGAAGGCCGATGTGGTCGGAGAGTATCCGCCGGGCAGAGCCCGGCTTGCAACCACGCTTGCAATCGCGCTTGCGGTCGCGCTGGCAGTCGCGCTAGCGGTCATGCCCGCGGTTGCGCCCGCATGGGCCGGCGACGCGATTGAGCCGCTCAATATCAAGCCCGGCCTTTGGGAGATTACCCTGACTGTCCGGACCAGCGGGCTGCCGCCGATGCCGCCGGAAGCCTTGGCGAAATCGACCCCCGAGGAGCGTGCCAGGATCGATGCAAAGGCCAGGGAGAGGGCGGCGGAGGGACCGCGGACCTCCGTCAAGAGAAGCTGCCTGGACGAGAAAGAGCTCCGTCAACCGCTAATGCTTGCGTTTGGCGGCGGCCAGGGCTGCCGCCAGACTGTAGCCAGCGCGTCTCGCACCGGGCAGGAGATTCACGTGGATTGCGGTACAGGGGCGCCACGCGGAGGCGGAACTGTCCGGATCGAAGCCAGGGATCCCGAGAATGCGAAGGTCCTCTCAGATTGGTCCGCGACGGATGGCGTCCGCACGATGAAGATGAGTTCGACGGCTATTCTCAAGTGGCTCGGCGCGGATTGTGAATCAGGCCTTCCGGCCCCGCCCAAGGCCGTTGCGCCTAACGCCGCTACGCCCCCGCCGGCTGCAGCTAAGCCCGCACCGGCAGATGCGGGTTATTACTACAAACTTGGCAAAGAGCAGGCCGCCCGGAACGATCTCTGGGGGGCTTTGCGGTCGCTTAGCGAGGCCATCGAACTGAATCCTCAGAATGCCACTTTCTACAACGCAAGAGGTTACGTTTACCTGCGCTTGCAGAATTTCGCCAACGCGATATCGGAGTTCTCCCACGCTATTCGTCTGCGCCCGCAATATCCAAACGCTTACCGCAACCGTGCAATTGCGCGGCAGCGCTTAGACGACGAAGAGGGGGCCGCGGCGGATAACCGGAGGGCCGCGGAGTTGGAGCATGGGCGCTGAGACCGATTTTCACATCCCCTCTAAGCCACACCCGCCCATGTGATACCATGCTCTGCCAGTGCCTTCCAAGAGCCTGGCGCGCCCGCTGGCCGTCCTGTTCGCCATCAATATCCTCAACTTCTACGACCGCCAAGTGCTGGGCGCGCTGCTGGAGCCGATTCGCAAAGAGTTCCACCTTTCCGACACGCAACTGGGCGCCCTGGGTACCCTGCCGATCGTGCTTTATGCGCTGGTCGGGTTGCCCCTCGGTCGGCTGGCCGATTCCGGGAGCCGCAAAAAATTGCTGGCAGCCGGCGTAGCTGTCTGGGCGTCCCTCACCGGATTGGGCGGACTGGTACAAAGCTACCTGATGCTGTTGGTTTCGCGGCTGGGCGTGTTCGTGGGCGAAGCCGCCTGCGCACCGGCCGCCACCAGTTGGATCGGCGATCTTTTTCCGGCGGATCGGCGTTCGCGGGCACTGGCCACCTTCATGCTCGGAGTGCCCATCGGCGGCGCGCTCAGCTACGCCATCAGCGGACCAGCGGCACAAGCCTGGGGGTGGCGGGCGGCCCTGGTGGTGGCGGCGCTGCCCGCGGTGCTGCTCATACCGGCATTGTTGAGCCTCGATGAACCGGCGCGCGGAGCCAGCGAGGCGCGGCTCCCGGCGGTGGCCACGGCCCCGCCCGTCCATTCCAGCATGTCCATTTTGCGCATCCCCACCATGTGGTGGATCATTGCGTCGGGCGCGCTGGTGAACTTCAATCTCTACGCGCTGGCCACTTTCTTTCCGGCCTTCCTGACGCGCTATCATGGCCTGTCGGTCGGCCAGGCGGGCTTGTGGGCAGGCGTTGGATACGGTGCGGCGGGCATCGCGGGCGGGCTGATCGCAGGCGCCTGGGGCGACCGTGTGATCTACATACGAAAGGACGGGCGCATGCTTTCGGCTGCCGCCGCCGCACTGGTAGCGGCGCCCCTGGCGCTGGTTGGCATCCGGCAACCGGCTGGCCGCGCGGCGGCCTCCATCGCCCTGATCATGATTGCGTATGGTTTTCTGACCACCTATTATGGGCTGGTGTACGCGGCGATTCACGACGTCGTGGCGCCGGCCGTGCGCGCCACCGCTATGGCGGTTTATTTCCTGGCAATGTATCTGTGCGGCGCATCGTTCGGACCGCTCATCACCGGACAACTCAGCGATTACCTGGCGCGCAGGGCAGCTCATGCGGCCGGTGCAGCGGCGGCCGGCGCAGCGTACCGGGCCATCGGGCTGCACCAGGCGATGTACGTGATCCCGGCGATATCGGTAGCCCTGGCCATGGTGCTGTACGCCGGATCGCGCACCATTGCGGCCGACATGGCCCGGCGGGATGAAGCCGGACCGCGCCCCGTAGTACAATCCGCCCGATGAAAGCGCTGATCTTTTCGGACATACATGGCGACCTCCGCGCGCTGGCGCGGCTAATGGACACCGAAGCGGATTACTATGTGGCCGCCGGCGACCTGGTGAACTTCGGGCGGGGCCTGGACCGCTGCGGCGAGATCCTGGCCCGGCGCGCGGACCGCGTTTATGTGCTACCCGGCAACCACGAAACGGCGGCGCAGATTGCCGGCCTATGCCGCGACTTCGGGTTGCACGACTTCCACGAGCGGCACGCGCAGTGGGGCCGATATACGGTGGCCGGGCTGGGCTATTCCAATCCAACGCCCTTTCATACGCCCGGCGAATACAGTGAGGCGGAACTGGAAGCCAGACTGGAAGCCTTCGCGGGATTCGCGCCCCTGGTGCTCATCTGCCATTGCCCGCCGCATGGCACGGCCCTCGACCAGGTCCGCCCCGGCTTGCATGCCGGCTCCACGGCCGTGCGCGATTTTCTGCTGCGCGAGCAGCCTGAGCATTTCTTTTGCGGACATATCCACGAGGCCGCCGGCGCGCGGGTCGCGATAGGCAAAACCCAGGCGATGAACGTGGGCAAGCAAGGCTGGATGCTAGATCTGGAATGAACGACGCGGGAGGAAGCGCCCGTCCGCGCCCGATCCCTGGTTGCACGCCTCTCAATCCAGAAACAGGTCGCGCCGCAACGGCTTGCCCGGCGACACCGCATAACGCGAAAAGTCCGTCACACCGGCGCCGGCCAATACGTCTTCGTCGATGAAGAAATTGCCGGTAGTCGTGCGGCTGTCCTGGGTCAGAATCTGCCAGGCGGCATCGGCCATGATGTCGGGCGTGCGCCCGCGTTCCGGTTCGGCGCCCGGAATCACCTGCAGCGCCACAGTGGCGATGATCGTGCGCGGCCACAGCGCATTCACTGCAATGCCCTGGCTGCGGAATTCCTCCGCCATGCCCAGCACGCACATGCTCATCCCGTACTTCGCCATAGTGTAAGCGACGCACGGCGCGAACCATTTGGCGCGCATATCGAGCGGCGGCGACAATGTCAGGATGTGCGGGTTGGCCGCCTTGGCAAGATGCGGCAGGCAGGCTTGCGAACACAGAAACGTGCCGCGCAGATTCACTCCCAGCATCAGATCGAAGCGCTTCATGGGCGTCTGGAGCGTGCCCGTCAGGCTGATGGCGCTGGCATTGTTGACCAGGATATCGATGCCGCCGAAACGCCGAAACGCCTGCTCCACCGCGCCGTAGACCTGATCCTCGAAGCGGATATCCACGGCCAGGGGCAGGGCGTGGCCGCCCGCCGCTTCGATCTCGGCGGCGGCGGTGTGGATGGTGCCAGGCAGCTTGGGGTGCGGGTTATCGGTCTTGGCGGCGATCACGACGTTAGCGCCGTCTCTCGCCGCGCGCAACGCGATCGCCAATCCGATGCCGCGACTGGCGCCCGATACGAAGACGGTTTTACCGGCTAGTGTGGGCATGCGGGTTCATTATAGCCGAGCGCCGGATATCGGGACGGCATCGGAGCGCGCTCCGCCTTCAGACGTCTTCGAGTTCGTATCCGGCGGCCAAGCGCTGCCGGCGCAGTTCTTCTTCGGCCCAGAACCAATCCTCGTCCTTGCTTCCTTCCGGCGACCCTCGCATTTCCCAATGCCAGTGGGCCAGGCGGCCGAGCTCTTCGCGATCGACCACTTCTTCGTTTACCGGGGCTTCCAATTCATATTGCAGGGCGGCGGGCATACATTGGCCTCCTTCCAGGATTATGACGCACAAGATTCAAGTAATCAAGGGCCCGTTAGTCCGATTCAGCCCGCATCCTGCTATCCTGAATAACGGCAGCGCCGACTATGGCGAAAGATGTAGCGCCGGTGCAGTTGAAGCCCGAGACCTTGCAGGCCTTCGCGACGTATGTACAGGAAGCCGAAGCCGCCATGGAACAGACGCTGCACGGCGATGCGTTTCTGTGGTCCGATGGCGATCCCAAGCGGGCCAAGCAGGTGCGCCAGGGAAAGATCGTAGCGCAGCTTTGGCAGGGCAAGAGTCCCGTTAAGGCGCCGGCCGGGTTAATCCACGACTGGATCGGCGCCGTGTTCATGCCAGGCGCGACCGTGGCGCGCACGCTGGCGTGCATTCAGGACTATAACAATCACAAGAATATCTATCAGCCGGAGGTGATCGACTCCAAGTTGATCTCCCAGCAGGGCAGCGACTTTCAAATCTACCTGCGGGTGCTGAAGAAGAAGATCATCACAGTGGTGCTCGACACCGATCATGACGTGCACTATTTCCACGCCGGCGGCGCGCGCTGGGGATGCCGTTCATACACCACGCGCACGGCTGAGGTGGATGACGCCGGTAAGCCAAACGAAAAGGTCCAGCCACCCGACGCCGGTTACGGGTTCTTGTGGCGCCTGGATACCTACTGGCGATTTGAGGAACGCGATGCCGGCGTGTACGCCGAATGCCGCGCGATTTCGCTGACGCGCGACATCCCCACGGGATTAGGGTGGATTATCGAGCCAATCGTCCGGAGCCTGCCGAAGGAAACATTGATTCATACCCTTAAGGCGACGCGGGATGCAGTATCCGGAGGAAAAATGTAGGCGCCGCCTCCGCGGGCGCAAAGATGTCGCGCCAGTCCAGCAGCCAGTTTTTCGCGTCACCCAGTCCAAGTTTCTTCCACCATGCATCCATTCCCGCTTGGTTCGTTCCTTCGATGGCCGCCTCTCGCGTGAGTCCGGCAGGCGGCGGAATAAGTTGCGCGGCGCGATCAAACAGCATGCCCCGGGCGAACGGCGGGAGCCGCTGGAACAGGCTGAGCAGGCTCAAAACATCTTTGGGGCGCGATTCGGACAGCACCGTTCCTAGCGCACTGGCGTCGTGGTATCCGGCGCCGCCGAAATCAAGCCGCTCGAGCGCCGACTGGAACGCGCTGCTCGAATCCTCGAAGAATGGCGTCCCCGGACCAACTCCCGGCCGCGTCAGCGCAGCGGCGCCCGCCGGTACGACTACCTTACGATCGCCGAGTTGGAACTGCACCCATCCCGACGTGACACGCAACCGGCCAGAGCCTTTTTCGTCCACCTGCACCGTAAACGCACAGCCCAGATCGATGGCTGTTGCGGACGGCGTATCCACATAGAGCGTCGCGGGTGGCGCCCACAGCCGCGCCGCGATGGTTCCGCTTTGAAGGGCGATCCGGTGGCGCCCTGCGCGGGTCGCAACAAGCCGCACGGTCGTGTCCGGCTCGACTTCGATGACTCCCATAAGACCCAAACGAAGCTTCGCCCGCGAACGTTTGTCTGTCTCCAACACTCCGCCGACGCCAATTCGTCCGTTGGAAGCGATGGGCTGGCGGTCTATCGTCGGACCGCCCGACAACGTCACTACCTTCCAGTCCGGACCCGGTTGCCATGCAGAGCGTAGGCCTATGCCCACGGCGATCGACAGGCACGCGGCGGCACCCAGCCAATAATATATGCGGTGCGACGCGCGGCTTTCGCGTACTGGAAAAGCTAATGCCGGCGCTTCCCGCGAGAAGCGTCCCAGCGACTGCTCCCAGCGTTGCAACTCGGGATCCGGCTGCCCGGCCTTGTCCCATAGATATTGATCCGGATCCGGCTCCATTACCGCGTACCTCCTTTCAGCCGGGTGCGAAGAAGCTTCACGCCGCGGTGCAGATTCACTCTCACCGAGTCGGGCGTGAGACCGGTCAGTTCGGCTATTTCCGGCCCCGTCAGCCCTTCGACAAACCGCAGAACCAAGGTCTCTCGATACGCCTCCGGCAAACGGCGAACCTCCGCGAGCAGGAACCAGGCCCCTTCGTCGTTCGGCGCGCGCGCAGGCGACACCGCGGTATCGGATTCCAACCGATCCATAAAGTGACCGCGGCGCAGATGATCGGCCGACTGGCGGAGAGCGATTTGCCGGAGCCATCCGCCGAAAGCCAATGGATCGCGCAATGCATCCAGCTTGCGCCACGCTTGCAGAAAGACCTCCTGTGCAAGATCGTCTACGTCGCCCGGAGGCACGTGCGCCAGGAGCACGGCATGCACCATGCGGAAGAACTGGCGGTACAATTTGCTGAAAGCGGCATCGTCGCCGGCGCGCGCTGCGCCGACCATATGCCGCAATTCGACTGACCCGTCTGCTATGATGTTCTCCCTTTGCCCGCTTTCGGGATGGCGAAGGATCTACCCAGCCCTGAAGTTGCTTGTCGACCTGACGCTGATCTTAAAGCTGCAATGCAGCTCTCCATCTTCTCCTCGGCCCAACGGCTGAAATGTCCGGATCCTCCACCCACTGAAGAGGATAACCCGCTCCCCCCATGGTGAAAAGTGCATGTGCGCCGGAACGTGCATTCCAGGGTACGATCCCCGGAAGGATGGTGAGCAGCTCAAACCGGCCATCGGCATCGGTCTTCATCCAGCCATAGAGGCGCTGCGGAAATTCCGCGTGGTTCTTGCCGTAGTAGCCTTGAACGTCTGTATTGTAGGCATAGACGGTTACACCCGCGGCGGATGTCTTGCCGTCCGAAGCCAGAACGCCGCCGCTTACGATTAAAGACCGGCCCGGTTCGTCCTCTCCGGCGATCTGCGTCCGCCACGACAACTGACTCGGAGCCGGCCGCCGGATCATGACCAGCCCGCGGTGGGCGCACTTTCCGTTGGGTTGAAGCATATTCGCCGCCTTTTCATATAAAGGACGGGTCGACTGGGTTCGAGTGTTAACGCACCTGCCCCACAATCTTTCGCATTGCCGCTTCAAACCTGCTTGCCTCTTCCTCTCGATCCTCCTGGACAGGAACGTGCCAGGTGTCTCCGGAGTAAAATGCAATCTCCAAGCCGCCATCCTCGCCAGTCCGGACGCACCGCACTCCAGCAATCGACGCCAGGCGGGCCGAATGGCTGACCGTGCCGTATCGTTCGTAACGCCTCTTGTTACGCTCGGTGATCCAAAGCAACCGCCGCGGAGTTACTAACACGAGATCGGCGGCCGGCCAGTGGTTCCGCCGGAACCAGAAGAATCGGCGCGTTCCGCGAACCGCCGGCTCGAAAAACTGCGCCAACGGCGCTTCTCCAGTGAGCAGTTCCGCGGATCGCGCATAACCGAACTTCAGATCGAGCGGTTCGCCGAAGGCGGCTGTGGAAGAGGGCTGGTGGATTGGCAGCGCCGGCAGCCAGCGGTCCTGGAGGGTCCGCACGCACTTCTCGACCGCGCCGCGTGCGCGCGTGTTGTAAGGCAACTGTACGTGGCCGCCATCCCAGGTGAGGACGACCCAGCCAGTCAGCAGGATGCGGCCCCACTCGATGCGCTCGATACGATCGAGCGGCACTCGGATTGTTGGTTCGCCCGCCGCCGGATGTGGCACTACCAGCGCCTCGCGGCCGCTCAGGAGCAGAATCCGCGCGGGATATCTGCGGCGGCCTAACCAGTCCACATCGTCGCGCGGCAGAAACACGCCGGCGTCGAACGGGCCGAGATCGGGCGGCAAAACGAAGTCGGCTGGAACTTGGGAGAGCGCCGGTATCGCGAACGAAAAACGATATTGCCGGGAATCGACGCCAGTCCCGTCGGGGATCGAAATGGGAGTCACCCGCGGCCCTCATCCAGCCGGGCCAGATCGTCGAGAATCGCCTGACGCTCCCCGGTTGCCACGGGCCCGCCGGACATTAACCGGGCCGCCTGCGCCCTGTAGGCATCCGCCGCGGCGTCGAATCGTAACTGGAGTTCCGCCAAGGCGCCGCGCGCCCAGTTTTCGACCAGCCGCCCGTGCGTGTTGAATGCCTGCGCGAGCGGCTCTTCGAGAACCATTTGCAGTTGACCGTGAATCCGTTTTCGCGACAGCGCTTT
>Ga0302326_10024249_pt1 | contig 12341 bp, 11 predicted proteins | sample Palsa_T0_3_FD_202264 | JGI IMG/M metagenome (GOLD analysis project Ga0302326, IMG submission 202264) | Peat permafrost microbial communities from Stordalen Mire near Abisko, Sweden - Palsa_T0_3 | ecosystem: Environmental > Terrestrial > Soil > Palsa > Peat permafrost | place: Sweden: Abisko...
GGTGGAAGCCGTGTTCGAAAACCTGGACCTGAAGAAGTCGGTGTTCGCCGACCTGGGGCGCGTGACGCGGCCGGATTGCGTGCTGGCCTCCAACACTTCCACCCTCGATATCGACCAGTTCGCGCATGCGAGCGGGCGGCCGGCGAACGTGATCGGCCATCATTTCTTCAGCCCCGCGAACGTGATGAAACTGATGGAAATCGTGCGCGGCCGGGAGTCCAGCAGCCAGACGATCGCTACCTCGCTGAAGCTTTCGAAGAAGCTGAACAAGGTGGGGGTGGTGGTGGGCAACTGCTTCGGCTTCGTCGCCAACCGCATGCTCGCGTATTACATGCGCGAAGGCTACCTGCTGCTGGAGGAAGGCGCCAGCGTACCGCAAATCGACGGTGTGCTGACGGGCTTCGGCATGCCGGTAGGACCGTTCGGCATGCAGGATATCGCGGGCATCGACGTGGGCGCGCGCATTCGCCAGTATCTGCGTTCGATCGGGAAGAGCCGCGCGGAAGGGCCGGAATCGCCGGTGCCGGACTGGCTGTACGAGATGGGCCGCTATGGCCAGAAGACCGGCGCGGGATGGTATCGCTATGAAGCGGGCAGCCGCACGCCGATTCCCGATCCGCTGATCGAAGAACTGGCCGAGAAGGCCGCCCGCGAGCGGGGCATCGCGCGGCAACCGGTCTCCGATGACGAGATTCTCACGCGCATCATGGTGGCGCTGGCGAATGAGGGCGCCAATGTGCTGGATGAACACATCGCCATCCGGCCGGGCGATATCGACGTGATCTATGCTTATGGCTTCGGTTACCCGCGGCATCGGGGCGGGCCGATGGCCTATGCGGATTCGCTAGGGCTGGCGCATGTGCTGGCCAAGGTGAACGAGTATCGCGCGCGTTTGGGCGATCATTGGCAGCCGGCTCCGCTGCTGGAGAAGTTGGCGGCGGCGGGCAAGGGTTTCTACGACGCGGCGGCGGCCGCTTCGGCGGGATAAAGGGGAGTCGAATGAATCGAATCATGGTAGTTTTTGCGGTTTGCGTGGCAGCCGCAGGGATGCTGCCCGCGCAGACCCTCACTGTTCTGCACACGTTCAGACACGACGCTGACGGCGCGTATCCAACGGCTGGACTGATCCAGGGCGCTGACGGGGTGCTTTACGGGACAACCGAGTTTGGCTTTCGTGGTGGCACGGTCTATTCGATCAGCACCGCCGGCAAGCTGGAAACGCTCTTTCACTTCTGCGTCGCCGACGACGGCAGTTGCACCGACGGCGCCATTGTCCACGGGGGGCTGGTGCAAGCCGCCAACAGCGTCTTCTACGGGACAACGGAACAGGGCGGGTCGGCGGGATATGGCACGATCTTCAAAATCACCGCTACCGCCGATGAGACTTTGCTATACAATTTCTGCACGCAAACCGGGTGCCCCGACGGCGCCTTCCCCTATGCGGGGCTCGTCCAGGCCGCGAACGGGAACCTCTACGGGACAACGGCTGGAGGCACGGGGCTCGGGTACGGCACCGTATTTGTGATGACTCCCAGCGGCACGCTCCGGACTTTATACACCTTCTGCTCCGCCGGTCCTCCATGCGCGGACGGGGCCAACCCTTACGCCGCGCTCATCCAGGCGAGCGATGGCAATCTCTATGGCACAACCGGCGCCGGCGGAGCCGGCAATGCCGGCACGGTCTTCTCGATTACTCCCACCGGCGCCCTCACCACGCTATATAGCTTTTGTTCGAACGGACCCCCGTGCTTGGACGGCGATAACCCCCAGGCAGGCCTGGTTGAGGCCACCAACGGCAGCTTCTACGGGACCACGTCCGCCGGCGGAGCGAGCGGCGGTGGCACGGTCTTCGAGATCACTCCAGCCGGATCCGGATCTTTCATTACCCGATACAGTTTCTGCGCTCAAACCGGTTGCCTCGACGGCCAGTTGCCGGTAGCTCCGCTGATCCAGGCCACCGATGGAGATTTCTATGGGACCACCCAGGAAGGCGGCGCATACGGAGGTGGGACGATCTTCAAAATCACGCCCAGCGGGACATTAACGACTCTCTACAGCTTCAACGAAGAAGCTGTCGGCTCATGGCCCGAATCGCCGGTCTTTCAAGCGACCGATGGAGCCTTCTACGGGACAACATATTACGGCGGCCCCCCTCCCTGTATTGACGGTTGCGGCACGGTCTACCAACTGACCGTGGGCCTGGGCCCGTTTGTGGCAACACAGCCAACTTTCGGCCCGGGCGGAGCGGCGGTAACGATTCTCGGGACCGATCTCACCGGCGCGACCAGCATCACCTTTAACGGCACGCCGGCCGTGTTCACGGTGGTGCGCGCTTCGGAAATCACCACCACCGTACCCGTAGGCGCGACGACCGGAACAGTTCAGGTGGTCACGCCCGGTGGCACGCTTTCGAGTAACGGGCCGTTCCGGGTGCGATAAGCCAAGTCACGCTATACTGGAACAAGCAATGACCATCGATGAGCGGCTCGAACGGCTTGCGGAACGGCACGAAGCCCTCATCCGCAGTAGCGAACTCTTCCGGCATGACATGGCCGAGATGCGCGCCGCCGCTGCCGAACGCGATGCTATCACCGACCAGCGAATCAGCCGCATCCGCGACCTCCTCGAGAGGCAGTCCAGCAACATCGACAAGCTGGCCGCCGTCGCACACGAGCACCAGCAGCGCATCGAACGTCTGGAAACCTGACGGCCCGCCACCTTACGGTTCCGGCGGCTGTCTGGGGAAAAGAGGAATATGTTTCCAGCTTTGCTCTTAGCCGCCAAGACTTACACGCTGCCTCCCGACAAGCTCGCCAAGGCCATTGAGTACGCGGCCGCCCGCAACCGGCTGCATTTCATCGCGGTAGCTTACGGCATCCTGGTGTTGCTCGCGCTGCTGGCGTGGCGCGTGGCTCCGCGCATCCGCGACATCGCGGAATCCGCCACCCGCCGCCGCATCCTGCAGGCCTACATTTTCGCGCCGTCGCTGTTGCTGGTCATCGACGCGCTGGATCTGCCCATCGGCCTCTATAGCCACCATCTGGCGGTCCAGTTCGAGCAGTCCATACAAGGCTGGGGATCGTGGTTCTGGGACTGGACCAAGGGCGAGTTGCTCACCTTCGCGCTGGCCGGCATCGCCATCTGGGTGCTCTACGGCGCCATGCGCCGCAGCCCTCGACACTGGTGGTTCTATTTCTGGCTGGCGGCCGTGCCGATGGTGGTGTTTTTGATGTTCATCGAGCCGGTGGCCATCGAGCCGCTGTTTTTCAAGTTCGAACCGCTGGCCGACAGGCAGCCCGCGCTGGTGGCCGCCATCGAGAAAGTGGTGGCGCGCGGCGGACTGGAGATTCCGCCCGACCGCATGTTCGAAATGCAGGCCAGCGAGAAATTGAAATCGCTGAATGCCTACGTCACGGGCATCGGCGCGTCCAAACGCGTGGTGGTGTGGGACAACACGATTCAGAAGATGAACACCGGCCAGACGCTGTTCGTTTTCGGGCACGAGATGGGGCACTACGTGCTTGGGCATGTGTGGATCGGCATCGGCGCAGCTCTGTTTGGCATTCTGATCTTCCTGTTCCTGGCCTTTCACGCGATGCGCTGGGCGCTCCAGCGCTGGGGCCCGCGCTGGGCCATTCGTGAACTGCGCGACTGGGCTTCGCTCCCGGTGCTGTTGCTGGCGCTGGCGATTTTCGGTTTCTTGTCGGAGCCAGTATCGAGTTCCTTCAGCCGGGTGCTGGAGCACAACGCGGACATTTATGGTCTGGAAGTGATCCACGGGATCGTGCCCAATTCTTCGGAAGAAGCAGCGAATGCGTTTCAGATTCTGGGCGAGGTGGCGCTGGACGATCCGAACCCCAGCCCGTTTATCGAATTCTGGCTCTACGATCATCCGTCGATCAGCGAGCGCGTGCGGTTCGCGTCGCAGTACGACCCGTGGACCACGGGACAAGCGCCGAAATACGTCCGGTGAGTACAGCAGTTCAAAAGTCCGCTCACGCATTCCGAGGATAGTGGGGCAGCCCCCGACAACTCTAAACTAAGTGACATTGATCCTGTGCAGCTTGCCCACTAGGTTCGAATGTCGTCCCTGGTGAAGTCCCATTCCACCGCGCGCCGCTGGCTGGCGGATAGGTTGATCAAGTGTGCGCACGCGGCCGCATGGTGACCGGCCAAGGCATTCTCCCAATACGGTTGGCGCGAGCGGATGGAATCGAAGAAGTGGCCAAAGTGTGCGACGGTCGCCTCCGGGCCTGCATCCTGGAAACGCTCCGGCGGTTTCTTCGCCCGCTTGGCCGGCTCCACTTCGGTGGCGATCACTTTCGGGTCCTTGTAATATGCATCTTCCATCGCCTGCGCCCAGGAGTCCACGATCCAGCGGTTGTCTTCCACCGCGTTTTCGGGCTGGAACACCAGCCCGTCCCAACCGAACGTCAAGCTGCCCTCGGTGCCCAAAATCTGGAATTGGCCTTCGGAACTGAGCTCGTTGTTGAATGATGAGCTGAGGTTCACCGCAAAGCCTTCCGGATATTCCAGGATGGCGTTCAGGGTGTCGGGCACGTCGCGGCTGTCTTTCCAGCGATACAGTTCGCCCATGGCCATCACGCGCGCAGGCGCCTTGGCGTCCATCAGGAAGTGGATAGTGGTGCAAAGGTGCACGAACAGATCCGTGGCGATGCCGCCCGAATACTCCTGGTAGCAGCGCCAACGGAAGAACCGTTCCGGGCTGAAGGGCCGCTGGGTTGCGGAGCCCAGGAACATCGGCCAGTTCACGGTTTCCGGAGAGGCGTCCGGCGGGATGGGATAAATCCACGCGCCGGATGCGGTGTTGCGATTATAAGCCGCGCGGATCATGGTAATGCGGCCCAGCCGGCCGGCCTGAATGGTTTCCTTGGCCTTGCGCTGCACACCCGAACTCATCCCCTGGCTGCCCACCTGCATGATGCGCTCGCCGGCGCGCGCCGCGGCCACGATTTCCAGACCTTCGGAGGCGCGATAGGTCAAGGGCTTCTCGCAATAGACGTCTTTACCCGCGCGCAAGGCTTCCACCACGATGGTCTTATGCAGGTGATCCGGCGTGGCCACCACCACCGCGTCGATGGACTTCTCCGCCAGCAACTCGTGATGCGTGCGATAGATCTTGGCGCGGCCCTGAGTGCGGCTGAGCGCGCGGTCCAGGCGGCCTTTGTAGGCGTCCACCAGTCCCACAATTTCAGCCCGCGGATGCTGCTGGATGGCCTCCATCAATTCCTGTCCGCGCGCTCCCGTGCCGATCACGCCCACGGTGATGCGGTCGTTGGCGGCGGGCCGCGCGGCGGGCGCTGCGGCAGCCAATAGGGCGCCGGCTTGCAATAAATTTCGGCGAGTAAGTTCCATTAAGAGTCTCCAGCCCGATTATAACCGTCGTGCGGCTGGGATATGGGCCACGAATGACACGAATGAACACGAATGAAAACAGGCGCTTTCTTTTCTTATTTCGTGTGTATTCGTGTGCATTCGTGGCTCATAACCTTGGCGCGGGAACCTCGCCCGGAAGCAGCGCCTGCGCTACGCGCAGGATCAGGCCTTCGGCGAAAGGTTTTCCGATAATCTGCAGCCCGATGGGCAGTCCGCGGCGATCGCTCCCGCACGGAATCGAGATCGCCGGCAGGCCCAGCAGATTGATGGCGCGCACCAGGCGCGTGGCCGCCAGGCGAACGTCTTCGCATTCGCCGGCAATGGAGGTGCTGGTCTCGCCGATGCGCGGCGCGGTGGAGGGGGTTGTGGGAGTGAACAGGCAATCCACGCGCGGCCATAAGCCGGCGAAGTCCCGCTGCATGGCGCGGCGCAGCCGCTGCGCGTTGATGTAATCCGTTGCGGGGAGCAGGCGGCCCTGGTCCAGCAGGGCCAGCACGTCGGAGCCGAATTGGTCGCGCTTCTCCAAATGCGGTTCCAGCACGGCAGCGGCTTCGGCCAGCAATACCACGCGCGCTACGGTATTCATCGCGGCGATATCCGGTACCTGCAGTGGGACAATTTCGGCGCCGCACGACTGGGCCGCGCGCACAGCGCCGCGCACCGCGGCGTCCACGTCTGGGTCAAGGCGCTCGAAATAGAAGTTCTCCGGCAGACCGATCTTCACACCGCGGATGGCAGGCTCCGGATCGGGCACATAATTCTCCACGGGGCGGCGGGACGAGGCTGGATCGCGGAGATCGTAGCCCGCAATGATGTTGAGCACCGCGGCCGCATCCCGCACGGAGCGCGTCAACGGACCCATGTGGTCCAGCGTGAAGCCCAGCGGCAAAGCGCCGTAACAGCTCACGCGTCCATAGGTGGGCTTCAGTCCCACGACTCCGCAGAAGGAGGCTGGCGTGCGGATGGAGCCGCCTGTGTCGCTGCCCATAGCCATGAAGACCATGCCGGCGGACACTGCGGCGCCCGATCCGCCGCTGGAGCCGCCCGGAATGCGGTCCCTGTCCCAGGGGTTGCGGACGGCGCCGAAGTGCGGATTGCTGGAGGTGATGCCGTAGGCCAGTTCGTGCATGCCGGTCTTGGCCACCAGCACTGCGCCGCCGGCGTGCAGCGATTCGACCACCGCGGCGTCGTAATCCGGCACATAGTCTTCAAACAGCTTGGAGCCCGCGGTAGTGCGCACACCTTTGGTGCGGAACAGATCCTTCACGGCGATGGGAATGCCGTGCAGCGGGCCGCGTCCTTCGCCGCGGGCCAGTTCCTCGTCGGCTTGTTTGGCCCGTTCGCGGGCGGCTTCCGCCATCACGAATTGCATGGCGTTGGTGCCGGGATTCAACCGCTCGATTCGGCGCAAGGCTGCGGCAGTCAGCTCCGCGGACGATGTTTCGCGCCGCCGGAGGGCCGCCGCGGCTTCCAAAAAAGTCATGCGTCATTCTCCATTTCCTCAGGCACTGCCGCGTGGAAAGTGGGCGCGGGAACGATATCCGGCGGTAAACCGCGCACCAGCGGACGGAGGGCCGCTTCGAGACTGTCCAGCGGAGCGGCGATGCGCTCCAGGCTGGCATCCGGGATGGTGAGGCCGCTAGCCCGCGCTATTTTTTTCCAATCCTTCGTCATTTTGACTCTCCATGCGGGCGGCCCATTGCGCCGCGGCCAGAACGATCATCGCGGAAGCGAACGCCCAGATCAGTATGGTAGCGGAATTGTGGAACACGCCGTACTCACGGTCCAGCTTCACTCCCAGCAGCGGCCATATCAGCAGGAACACATATTTCATGCCTTCCAGTACGAGTCCCACGAGGATGGCCACCGGCGCCACCCGCCCGGGCCGGATGCGGCGATTCGGCAAAAGCCAGTAGATCAGAAACAGCACCAGGATCCCAATGGGTACGGCGGCCACTTTGAATACCAGGAGCTTAACCCAGAGTTCCGGCTTGGCGTGCGGGCCGTTCAGGCTGCGCACCCATTGCGCGTTCATGCCGGTGAGCACCAGCGACAATAGAGCCAGTCCGCCGCAAAGGAAGATCATGCCCAGGCTGACCAGTTGGTTCTTGACGTAGGAACGGTTGATGGCCACGCCCCAGGCGCGGTTCAGGGCGACTTCCAGCGGCTCGAAGACGCCGTTGGCGGTGATCAGGAGCAGCAGCATGGCGGTGGGCTGAAACGGTCCGCGCATGGGCAAATTGCGTTTCAGGAATGCGCCCAGATCGCCCGGGAGGTAATCGTTCATGGCCAGGTAGATGGCGTCCACCGCGGCCGGCCAACGCAGCACGTCGCGGCAGAACGAGAGCATCACGATCAGGAAGGGATAGAACGACAGCAGGACGCTGGCCGCCACAGCCAGGGCGAATACGTGTACTTCGGTCTGCATGCAGTAGCGCAGGGTGAGTCGCAAAGCGTCGATCGCGCGGGTGGCCAACAGATAAGCTTACGCCAGATCGCACCACACTAAGCCTCATTCCTGTTTATTCGTGTGCATTCGTGGCCAGACATGTTTTTCTCCCGGCTACCACCCCAAATCTGCTACAGTCATGCTAATAGGCCAGCGCATGAAGCCACCCATTCCGCTGAACGAGCACGCGCGCCTGGAACTGTTGCGCCAATACGACATCCTCGACACGGCCGCCGAGCCCGCGTTCGACGAGATCACCGCACGGGCTGCAGACATTTGTCAGACACCCATCAGCCTGCTGACTTTCGTGGATCGGGACCGCGCGTGGTTCAAGTCGAATGCCGGGTTGGAGCTTCGCGAAATCCCGCGCGATCATTCGTTTTGCGCGCATGCCATCTGCGGCGACGAATTATACGTGACGCGGGATATGCTGGCCGACGAGCGCTTCTCGCGCAATCCGCTGGTTACCCAGAAGCCGCACTTGCGGTTTTATGCCGGCGTGCCGCTACGGTCGCCCGAGGGACTCGCGCTGGGTACCCTTTGCGTGCTGGATCGCAAGCCGCGGGAACTAACGCCGGAACAGACGGACGAACTGCAGGAACTGGCCAAGGGCGTAATCCTGCTGCTGGAGATCCGGCGCGCCGCGGGGCGTACGCCGCGACCCTGAGACCGGCTATGTCCTTCGCCGGCATGAAGGTCCTGTCGCTGGAGAGCCGCCGCTCCGCCGAGATGGCCGAACTGATCCGCAAACAGGGAGGCGATCCGGTGCTGGCGCCTTCCATGCGCGAGGCGCCCCTCCAACGGAATGAGGAAGCCTTCCGCTTCGCCGAGCGCCTGTTCGCCGGCGAATTCGACATGGCGATCCTGCTCACCGGCGTAGGCACCCGCCTGCTGAACCAGGCGCTGGCGACGCGCTATCCGCCGGAGCGATTCGCCGAGGCGCTGCGGCGTATCACGGTGGTGGCGCGCGGACCCAAGCCTGCCGCTGTACTGCGTGGGATGGATGTGCCGGTATCGATCGCCGTGCCGGAGCCCAACACCTGGCGCGAGTTGCTGGCCGCCACCGAGGGCCGTCACGAACGGCGCATCGCCGTCCAGGAATATGGCCGCTCGAACCCCGACCTGCTCGAAGGGCTCCGCCAGCGCGGCGCCACAGTCACTACCGTGCGCGTCTACCAATGGGACCTGCCCGAGAACGTCGAGCCGTTGCGCGACGCCGCGCGGCGCCTGGCCGCCGGCGAATTGCAGGCGGCGCTCTTCACCACTTCCATTCAGATCGAGCACCTGCTGCGCATCGCCGCGGAGACTGGAATGGAGCAGGCGGTGCAGCGCGCCTTCGGCAAAATGGTGGTGGGATCCATCGGCCCCACGACGAGTGAAGCGCTCGAAGAAGCCGGCGTGCCGCCCGACCTGGAGCCGTCGCATCCGAAGATGGGATTCCTGGTGCAGGAAACGGCGCAGCGGGCCGAAGCCATTCTGCGGGCTAAATTTCACGGGACCTTATCGGAGTAGCGCCGCCCAGACCGGCCTCAAGCGGGCTGACCGGAGCCGCGGCCGATCCCCAGCTTCTGCATGCGCGATTGCAGCGTGGTCCGTTTCAGCCCCAACCGCGCCGCCGCGCCAGCCCGTCCGCCTACCACCCCTTTGGACTCCCGCAGCGCGCGCAGAATGTGGTCGCGCTCTGCCTCTTCCAGCGTGGTCAGTGGCGCGTGGACGACGGGTTCGCCGCCGTTGCGCAACTCCGCCAGCGGCACGTGCAGCGCCGCGCCGCGCGTCAGAATTACGGAGCGCTCCACGAAGTTTTCCAGTTCCCGCACATTGCCCGGCCAGTTCCAATTCACCAGCGCGTCCATGGCCTCGCTCGGAATCGTCTCGATGCGCCGGTTCATCCGCCGCGCGTATTTCTGCGTAAAATAGCGCACCAGCAGCGGAATATCTTCGCGGCGCTCGCGCAACGGCGGCAGTGTGATAGGAAAGACGTTGAGCCGGTAAAACAGGTCCTCGCGAAACTCGCGATTGGCGATCATGTGGCTCAAATCGCGATTGGTGGCGGTCACCAGCCGTATATCCACCTTCACGGTGCGCGTGCTGCCCAGCCTCTCGAACTCGCGCTCCTGCAAAACGCGCAGCAGCTTAGGTTGCAATTCCAGCGGGATGTCGCCAATCTCGTCCAGAAAAAGCGTGCCCTTGTCGGCCAGTTCGAAACGCCCGATCTTCTGGCCGATGGCGCCCGTGAACGCCCCCTTTTCGTGGCCGAACAACTCGCTCTCGATCAGTCCGGTAGGTATGGCGGCGCAGTTCACTTTCACGAACGTGCGCTGCCGGCGCCCGCTCAGATTGTGAATCGCGCGCGCGATCAACTCTTTGCCGGTGCCGCTCTCACCCTGTACCAGCACTGTGGAATCGGTAGGCGCCACGGTCTCCACGTCGTGCAACACACGCTTCAGCGAATGGCTGTCGCCCACGATCTCCTCGAAATCGTATTCCGTGCGGATCTCGTCTTCCAGGTAGAGCTTCTCCTGGGCCAGCTTATCCTTCAGTTCTTCAATCTGGCGGAAGGCCAGCGCGTTCTCCACCGCGATGGCTAGCTCATTTCCGATCTGGGTGAGCAACTCCACATCTTCGGCCGCGAAAGCCGCCTCGCGCGTGCTGGCCACATTCAGCGCGCCCAGCGCCCGGCCTCCGCGCAGCAGCGGGATGCAGATGGCCGACCGCAGGCCCTCGTCCAACAAGCGGCGCACGATTGGGGAGGGGTAGCCTTCCGCATCCAGGCGATTGAGCATCAGCGGCTGCCGCGTGCGCATGGCTTCCGCGGCAGGCGATTCCTCCAGCGAGGCCATGGTCCCTTCCTGGATGCGGCTCGTACCTCCCGGAAAATCGAGCGCCTCCAGGCGCAGCTCGCCCTTGGCCGGATCGTGCAAAACCAGGCTGGCGTATTCGTGCCGGATCAAGCGGCGCAGCGACTCCGACGCAGCCTGGAACAGCTCGCGCAAATCCAGGTTGGCCACAAGCGCGTTGGTCACCTCCAGCACCACCTGCAGCCGGTCGCGCTCGCGGGCCACTTGCCGCTGATAGCATTGCGCGGCCTCGTAATTGAGAACGTTCTCCACCGCCACGGCCACCTGCCGGGCGATCTGCCCCAGAAATGCGAGGTCCGCCGAATCGTAGGCGGAAGGCTCCGCCCCGCCCAGCCCCATGGCGCCCAAGCGGCGCTGCGCCGTGGTCAGCGGCAGGATGCAGCAGGAACGCACGCCATGCTGCCGCAGTAACTGCATGATCCTCGGGTAGCGCGACTCCTGGTCGATGTCGTGGATCACCAGCGGCTGCTGCGTCTGCCAAACCAGCCCTGATGGTGTCTCATCCACCGGTGTTTCCCAAAAGGAAGCATCCGGCGGCCGCGTGGAGGCGATCACCCGCAGCCGCATGGTGTGGCTTTCCGGAACGTGCAGCACCAGGTTCAGATAGTCGAAGCGCACCACCCGGTGCAGGCGTTGCGCGAGATCTTCGAACAGCGCCGCCAGATCGCGGTTGAGTGAGATCGATTCGGAAACGTCCAGCAGGGCGCGGTACTGATCGACGGCGGTCTCAGTATCGGGCGTAAGGTCCAACTTCTAATAATACGGTAAGGGGGTACGCGCCGGCTTCTCGGCCGCGACTGGAAGTTCTTTGCTGCGTCGCGTCCGGAACTCGTATTGCTCAATGTGCATGGCGGCCTTCTTGTCCTCGGACCGTACCACCCGGCCGAGCGCCACGAACTTCAGCGGACACCCGCCTTCCAATTCCGCGGGCCAGTTTACCGACAGCTCCACGCGCTTTCCCGACCGCAGCCGTTGCTCGGTCTCGAAAAGAACGCCGTCGCTGCTGATGTCCACGGTTTTCCCAACGCCGCTCTCCGGGACCGCCACCCTGTGGTCCAGGACTTTGTAGGACGCATCCTGTTCGATGGGAAATCGTCGCGCTGCCCGCCGCTCCGAGGAGGGCTCAAGTCTTTGTTCGTTGTCCGCCATGTCTTTATGATGCCTGCTACGTTACTGCGCGAGAATAGTATCAAAGCATCAAATTCGAGTGCCCGACTGGTACGAATGGGCCACGGCAGCGGGTTTGGCTAGATGCCTGGGAAGAGCCGGCTAAAAAGCCGGCTGCGGGCAGAATTGCCCGCCCCACGGTGAAAATGTGAAGCATGCTCAACCCTCTTCCATGAAAAGATCGCGCTGGACGTTCGGAGATGAAGTCTTCCGGCACGTCGATGGAGCGCATCGTCTCAAAGAAATCTCCCCAGATTTTTGCAAGCTGCGTAGACCATGCGCTGGCGTTTTCTTTGCGTGCTCTGCGCCTTTGCGTGAAACAGTCCTGTCGGAGCGTACATTCCGCACCGCTCCACGCGGATACAATAGACTTTCACATGCACAAATCGGCGGCGCTTTTATTCCTCACCTGCTGTGGCTTGTACGCGGCTGCCATTCCGCGCCCGGAGTATCCTCAACCCCAATTCCAG
>Ga0302326_10024251_pt1 | contig 12340 bp, 6 predicted proteins | sample Palsa_T0_3_FD_202264 | JGI IMG/M metagenome (GOLD analysis project Ga0302326, IMG submission 202264) | Peat permafrost microbial communities from Stordalen Mire near Abisko, Sweden - Palsa_T0_3 | ecosystem: Environmental > Terrestrial > Soil > Palsa > Peat permafrost | place: Sweden: Abisko...
CAGCACCTGCGAGGTCCTGCTGCATCACTTCGAGGCGCTGATGCGCCACCTCGACGTCGGACCGGTCACCGTGATCCGGCCGGAGGAGGCGGGCCCAGACATCGCCCAGTGGATCCGAACCGGAGAAATCACACCATGATCGAGCTTGGTCTGGTCATCGCGACCAGTTTGTTGTTCGTGCTTCCCGCGGCCGCGGTGGGCGGGAAGCGCCTGGCGGCCCAGTGGCAGGCGCAGCGGGAGGCGGCCAGAAATCAGCTCGAGCGGGCGCGGCAACGCCGGGAAGAGGCGGACCGGGCCGAGCGGGACCGGATCGACACCTTGTGGCGCGAGCATCCCGACCTCGGCGGGCTGACCGAGTACCTGCGCTTCATTCATCTGCGCAGGGGACAGCTGGACCGGGACCGAGCCGAGGCGCACGCCGATTTCGAGCAGCGCAAGGGGGACGTCGACGCCCTGGCCGAGGACCGTGGCGGCGAGCGGGTGCCGTCCGGTCAACGGGTGCTGGTACTGGCGGCGCTCGTCCTGTTCGTCATCGTCTTCTGCCTCGGGATCGCCCTGGATTACCTGATCTTCCGGGGCCTGCATCCCGGGATGGTCCTGCTGCCGCTGGGCCTCGCCTGCCTGGCCGTCTTCGGCATCATGACCGGTTCGGTCATCTTCCTCGGGGTCGGCCGCCACAAGCTGCTGCCTGCTGCGTCGAGCCAGTACGTGAGGTGGACGATCCGGTTGTTCGGCCTCATGCTGGCCGCTGGCGTCGCGCTGTACATGACGACCATCGCGCCGTACCGCTCGGCGGCGGCCGGGCAGACCCATATCGACAACGAGCTGAGCATCCTGCAGAACGCGCAGAGTTCGACGCCGGCCACGCCGCAGATCGTGATCGCGCAGGACCAGCAGGCGGTAGCGCAAGCGCGGGCCAGCCTGCGGGAAGCACAGCAGGTGGACCAGCTGAGCGCCGCGACCCTGGCCTTCCTGGAGATCCCGTTGACCGAGGGAGCCGTGCTGGGCGCCGAGCTACTGATCTTCGACCTGGCCCGCAGGCGCCGCGAGCAGGCTCGTCAGGTCGTCCGGCAGGCTGAAGGCGACACCGCCGCGGCGGAGGCCCAGTTCGCCAACGACCTCATGGGCGTGCTGGTCGCGAGGGGACACGACGAGACCGTGGTGCCGCGCATCATGCGCCGGATGCGGCGGCTGGAGGCGGCCTGGACCGGCCAGCCGGTCCCGGCGGACGGCCTACCGCCCGGCCCCGGCGGGGCGGATCCCGGCGGAGGGCCGGGGTCTGGCGGCGGGGCGGGTCCCGGCGGAGGGCCGGGTCCCGGCGGAGGGCCGGGGCCCGGCGGAGAAGCGGGGCCCCGCGGAGGGGCGGGGCCCCGCGGAAGGGAGCGGCCCGGCGCACCTGCGGACGGCGGGGCCGTCACCGTCATCGACCCCGCGGGCGGACCGTCCGACCTGGTGCCCGTGACCCGCCTGGCGCCTGAAGAGCACGACCAGACCCAATAATCCGATCTCGACCAAGGAGACCCGATGAGCACGCGCGTACTCGTTAATACCCGGCTGACTGTGGCCTGCCAGGAGCTGGCTCGCCAGCAACTAAGGCTGCCGGCTGACGCGACCCTGGACCTGAGTGGCCTCAGGACCGCCCTGACCGCGGCCCAGCGAATCGACCTGGCCGCCATCGGCCAGCTGGTCAGCTCGGCCCCGGTGCGTATGACGCTGGGCGCGCTGGCACCGACCGCCTTCGGGACCGTCAGTCAGCTCCTGGCCCGTCAACAGCCCGGCGCCGACCCGCAGACGTCGGCGACGTCAGCGCGGACGGCCCTCGGCACCGCCCTGTCGGCGGCGAGTGCCGCGATCGGGGCCGCGACCCGGGACATCACCGCCCAGGCCTTTACGGCCGCCGGGCAGGAACTCGGTTACACGGTCTCGACGTGCCGCGGTGACGTCGCGACCGGAATCGAGCTGCGCCGTGACCACGAGGTCGTGCTGATGCGGGTGGACGACGACGGCGCGGTCGAGTCCGACCATGCCGGGCTGGCCGGCAGCGCGTGCGGGGACCGCCAGCGTGAGCTGGAAGAAGCGGCGGCCCGCCGGGGTGTGGTGATCACCCACCGGGACGAGCAGCACCACTCCAGCGCCGGCGGCGGCGATCTCATCCGGACCGCGGCCAGCCGCCGTGATCCCAGTCTGGCCCGTGCCGTCGCGCTGATCGCACGGCCGGCGGTCGCATCCGGCGCGCGGCGGGCCTGGACCGCGGAGCCGGAGCAGCGCCGGCCGACCCGCCGGGCCCGGTAGGGAATGAGCAGCCCGCAGGCCGCGGAGTTGCCGACCCGCACCCGGGACGGTCAACTGCGCCGCACGCTGCAGCTCGAGCAGCAATTGGACGCGGCCCACCAGTCCCAGGCTCAAGTTCTGCTGACCGGACCAGGCATCCACGACTTCCTGATCACCCGTACCGGCGAATCGCAGCGCCTGACGGCCTTCCTGCACGACTACTGTGTCGCCCGCCGGATCGGCTTCGTGCGGTACACCATGGCCGAGGGGATACAGAGCTACCCCACGCTGCCCGACGACCAGGCCGCCCAGGTACGCCGGGCCGATCCCCAGCAGACGCCCGCTCAGGTCGTGCAGCAACTGGTGACGGAACTGCGGGACGGCAACGCCGCCGTCATGCTGGTGTTCGACTACGCGGACGGGATCCTCGACGGCGACCGGCTGAGCCTGGAGGCGTCCATCTTGTGCGAGCAACTCCAGGCGCTCACCGCGGACGCCGGGTGGCACCAGGCCGGGCTGCGACTCGTCCTGGTGGACCGGGGTGGCGGGATCACGGGCCGGCTGACCGGTCAGCCGGGGGTACGGACGGTGCACGTGGGGCCACCCGATCAGGTCGAGCTGTCGATCTTCGCGCGGCAGGCCACCCGTGCCTCCGTCACCGGCCGGCTGTATCTGGAGAACGGCCTGTCCGCGGCGGAGACCGGCAGGCGAGCCGGCGGCCTGCTTAACCTGCACCTGCACGAGATCCGGCTGACCAGCAGCGAGGCACGGCCGGTCACCGTAGAGCAGATCTCCGGCCTCAAGGCGGCCGCGATCCGCGACACCAGCGGCGGCACCTTGGAGCTGATGCCCTCACGGGTCAGTTTCGCCGATGAGGTCGCCGGGCTGCCCGCGGTGCGCCTGGCGCTGGCGGACGCCCGGCGGGCGGGCCTGACCACGCTGCGCATCCTGCTGTCCGGGCCGCCGGGCACAGGTAAGACCCTGGCCGCCACCGCCATCGCCGCCTCGCTGAACGTACCGGCCGTGCGGTACGGGGAAATCCTCAACGAATTCGTCGGCGTCGCCGAGCGCAACATGGCCCGCGCCAATCAGGTGCTGCGCGCCATGGCCCCGCTGGTGCTGTTCATCGACGAGGCGGACCAGGTCGGACTGGGGGCGCGAGGAGCGATCGCCAGCACCAACGAGGTTCATCAGAACATGCGGGCCGCGCTGTTCGAGTTTCTCGGCGACACCGGCGAGCAGACCGGCATCACCGTGGTCGCGGCGACCAATGTGCCGATGCGCCTCGACGACGCGGCACTGTCCCGCTTCAGGATCCTGCCCGTGCTGTTCGGCTCCGCGGCTGAGGTCGGGCAGATCATGCACATCCACGCCCGCCGGCTCGGCATCGTTCTCGGCGGCGATCTGACGCAGGCCGTGGCCGGATATATAGGTAGCGGCGGGGCGCTCAGCGGACGCAGCGCCCTGCACCTGCTCGAGTCCGCGCATATGCAGGCACTGCGGGCGAACGAGCAGGTCGTGACGCCCGATCATGTGCGAGCCGCGCTGGCAGGCTGGATCGGAAACGACTGGACGCCCGCCGCCGAGTACTCCACCCTGTCGGCCCTGACCGCCGCCCGGCACGTGGACGCGTGGCCGTGGGTGGCGGCGGCCAGGCTCGGCGAAGCCTACGAGGTCCCGGCCTACCTGCGCCCCTACCTGGTCGGCGAGGGCCGGCTCGACCTGGATCGGATGCGAGCCCGCGTCGCCGAGCTGAGCAGCAGTGCCTGAGCGTGAACCGGTCACCCGGCTGGCGGCCAGCCGCCGCGGAGGTCCGGCCGACGGCACCGGGGAACATCCCGACCGCGCGTGGATCGAGACGGTCCGGTCGGCTCTCGACCGGTGGACCGCCGCGAACCCCGCCTCGCCGACAAGTTCGGTTCTGGGCGGCGGGGCCATCGCGGCGGCGGAGGCCGCGTTCAGCGAGCTGCACGCAGGCCGCCCGGCCCTGTTGCTGCCGTCTGCCAGCTACGCCCTCCGGATCGCGCTGCAGGCGGCCGGCGTCGTCCCCGGCGATGAGGTCATCTGCGGCGCGATCGACTGGCCGTCGGGCTACGCCGCTGTCGCCAGCCTCGGCGCGGCGCCGGTTCCGGTCGCGGCCGACCCGCGCACGCTCACGCTGGACCCGGCCGCCGCGGTGACCGCCCGGACGCCGAAGACCCGCGCGGTCATCGCCTGCCACCTTCATGGCGTCTGCGCCGATGTGCCTGCCATCCGGAGGCTGCTACCGGGCGTGACCGTGATCGAGGACGTCGCGCAGGCGCTCGGCAGCCGGCTGGACGGCCTGCTGGCCGGCACGATGGGTGACCTGGCCGTCCTGAGCCTAGGACCGGGAAAGCAGCTCGACGCCGGCGAGGGCGGCGTGTTGCTGAGCGACGGGTTCGCCCGCCACGCTCAGGCCGTCGCCAGCGCGTGCCATCCACTGCGTCAGCTGCTCACTGGCTTGCCCGATCCGGATCCGGCGGCGCTGGCCATCCGGCCGCACCCGGTGACGGCCGTTCTCGCCCTCCACCAGCTCGCCGGATGGTCACCAGCCGCAGGGCGATCCCGCTACGCGGAGACGGCCCGGCGGCTGGCCGGGCAGGTGACACTGCGGCTGCTGGCTGACGCCGGGCGCCACGGCCTGAGCCAGCCACAGGTACCCGTACTGCTGTGCTCGGGCGACACCGGCCCGCCGCCGGGCGTCCGCTGGTGGCGGTCGGGGGCACAGGTGCTGCCCGGCCTGGCTCGCGCTGACCACCAGCGTGCTCACCGGTTGCTGGCCCGGGTCCGGCTGGCCGCGCTCACCGGGCCGGAATCGGACGCCGAAGCCTTCACGGAGGGCACGAAAGCTGGGCCCGATAGGACCGAAAAACCGAAATGTCCTTTACGCGAATATCTCTGACATGCTCCTTCCGGCGCCCTGATTGTCCGTATCGGCCTGCTCGTTGTCAGGCCAGACCATATGCTCAAATAAGGATATCGTGAGTGTTTGCAACATTGGCTCGCTAGGCGGCAAAGTGTATTCACTTCAGCCGGGCTGCGGTGTTATCGCGGGAGCCAAATATCCCGCATGCGAGTTCCCGAATCGATTTGCCAATGGCGGCTCTGCCGATGACCAAGGGGGCGGGCAGTGAGCGATTCCGGTAACCCTGTACCGGACGATGTCATACAGCGGCTGCGCGAGCTGTACGACGGCGCCGACGACGAAGACAGGCCGCGGGCCGCGCTTTTTCTCGGCCTGGCGCTCGCGGATCAAGTGGCCCGGCTGCCGGCCGGTCATCCCGAGCGAGGCGACCGGGCCGAGGAAGGCCTGGTGCGGCTCGCCGAGTCGGCCGACGCCTCACCGGCGGCGGCCGCGGCTATCCAACGACTGAAAAGCTGCCGTCCCGCGGCCGTTCCCCAGGGACCGCCGTCCTTCCCCCTCGGGGGCGCGGACCTGAACTGGGATCTCGACTGGGGGGCATTGCAGGGCGCATCCGAAGCGGGCCGGAACCTGGCCGCCATGCTGCCGCTCCTGGCGTCGTCGTTGCCGGCCCAGGCTCCGCTGCGGAACGCCCTGATGAGCATCAAGGAAGTGCTGGACGCGTTCGAGCGGGGACAGTGGTCGCCGGAGGGGGACGCGGCGCTTAGCGCCGCGATCGAGCAGGTGGAAGCCAGCGGCCTCGGCACCGGGACGGGACTCATCCTGCGGGTCACCGCCATGATGATCCGGATGCAGCGCTGCCAGCAGACGCTGAAGGAAGGAGGCCAGCCGGACTGGCCGTCGCTGACCGAACTGGACCGGCTGATCGCCGGCCTGGAGTCGGCGGACGACCTGGCGATCGGCCTCGGCGGTCCGTTCGGGGCCGTCGACGGACTGCATCATGTCTTCATCGCGGCCGTGATCATGATGCGGCTCCAGGTCAGTGTCCGGGGGCCGGGCGCGCGCCGGGACGCGGCCTGGCGGGACGGTACCCTGCGGCTGCTCGACCAGGCCGATGACCACCTGCGCCAGGCGCCGCCGGCGTACGCCGGCTTGATGCAGTCGCTGCGCGGCAAGCTCGCCGGGATGTTCTCGGCGCTCAGCAGCACGGCCATGCCCCCCGGGCCGTCAGCCGCCCCCTCCGCACCCAGGCCGTCGTCCCCACCGTCCCGACCGTCTCCGCCGTCCCCGCCATCCACACCGGGCGGGGCCGCACCGGGCGGGGCCGCACCGGGCGGGGCCGCACCGGGCGGGGCCGCACCGGGCGGGGCCGCACCGGGCGGGGCCGCACGGAGCGGGGCCGCCTCGCCTGAGGATGTCACGGCCTGGTGGTCCGGCCCGTCCATCAGCCAGCTTTCCCCGCAGGTGTTCGCGGCCCTGCAGACCATGGCTGACCAGGCTGAGGGGCCGACGTCGAATGTGCTCGCGGGCATGCTGCTCGCCATGGAAGCGGTCAACACGAGGAAGTGGAGCCCGGGCCACCACCACCGGCTGACGGAGCTGGAAGCAGAAGCAGACCGCCTGAGCGCGGATGACGAGCCGCTCCCCAGCCGGGCGATGGTGGCCGCGATGCTCGCGATTACGCACTCGGTGCGGTCGCTCCAGCTGTCCGCCAGCCCGCAGCCCGCGGACCATCCTTCTGCTGAGGACTTCGCCGCCGTGCTGGCGAAGGCCGAGTCGGCGCTGGAACTCGTGGCCGAGGCGGCGGCCGGCAGCCCCGGTGGCATGTGGGACGGGCTGTCGCCGGTGCTGCACGGGCAGGCCGGGATCCTGCTCGTCGAGCTGTCCCGGCTGGACAGCCAGCACCGTACCGCCCTGCTCGCCCGCGCCCGCGGTCACTTTGACGAGCTGCCCGCCGAGATGCGCGATCAGGTGCCGGTGCTAGGCGACATGACGGTGCTCACGCGGCTGATGCAGGGAGGTATCGCACCGGACGACCCCGCGGTCGACGCCATGATCGACCGGAACCCGAACGTCTGGGACCGGGAGGGCGGCGACCTCAAGCGCGCTTTGCTGACCGTGGAAAGAGCGCGGAAGAGCCAGGTACCCGAGGACATCGGAGCCGCGCTCAGAGACCTGCAGCTGGTGTGGACGGGGCTATCAGCGGGCAGCCCGATGCGCGCCCGGGTTCTCATCGCGGTGGCGACGATGCAGAACCTGCTGATGGCCCGGGGCAATCATCGGCTGGCCGCCGACGCGGCCAGCATCACGATCGCCGCGGTGCGCACCGCCACCAATGCCGGCGAGCTGCGCGGCGCCGCGCAGCTTCTCGTCACCACGTTCGGCCTGATGCTGTCCCGCGGAGAGCGCGCAGGACCGTTCGGGGAGGCGACGGAGGCGCTGCGCACGGCCCTGGCCGGCCTGGAGGCGGATGACTGGGTACTGCGGACGACCGTGCTGACCGCGGCCGGCGCCGCGGCCGCTCTGGCCGCGGCCGGGGCGGGGGGCGAGGCGGTACGAGCCGCCTCGCGGCAGGCCATCGCGGACGCCGAGCAGGCCCTGCCCGATCCGCTGCCGACCGGGGACTGGTACGCCACGGCCCGGCTGCTGTGTACCTGGACCAGCCTGCAGGGGCTCTTTCTCGGTGACCACGAGTCGGCGCGGCGGGCCAGCCGGCTGACGGACACCCTCGAGGCGCTGCTGTCCAGCCACCCCGAGCTCGCCGCCGGAGCGAGCGGGCCGGCCGGGCCGGAGAACCCGGCCGCGGTCACCGAACTGGAGGGCCTGCGCCGGCTGCGGCAGCAGCTGACGCAGGCCCTCGAACGTCCGGCCGGGGCGAAGACCCCAGCGGGCCAGGAGCCGGGGGACGGCCACCAGCCGGAACCTGCCGCCGGGCCCACGCCGCGGCTCGCCCGCGACCGGCTGGAACGGGCGGCCGGCCTGTTCGGGATCGACGAGCACGGCGTCCGGTCCCGGCGGCCGTCCCGCCCGGCCGGGCTGGATCTGGACCTCCTGCGCGCGTGCGCGGCGGACCTGCACGCGGCGCTGCCCGCCGCCGCGGAGGACACCCGGCTACGGCATCAGCTGGACCGGATGCTCGGTATCTGCCACGCCGAGCTGTACGGACTCGGGCCGGCCGAAGAGACGGATGAGTACCTCCGCGAAGCGGTCGTGCACCTGAACCGCGCGCTGATGAGCGCAGAGCACCAACTGCCCACGGTGGAATGGGCCGACACCCTGAACGTGCTGTCGCAATGCCTGCGGGAAGCGTCGCAGGGCCACGACGACCCGCAGATGGCGGCCGCGGCGGAGCGCGCCGCGCGCGCCGCGCTGCGTGAACTCGCTGACTGCGTGCTGGTCGCCGACGACACCAGCCAGGCGGTGGACGTCGCGGCCCGGGCCAACGAGATCGTGGCCCGGGCCATCGGCTGGTGTCTCGCCGACGGCCGGTACCGGGCCGCCGTGGACATCGCCGAAACCGGGCGCGGTCTGGTACTGGCCTCGGTGGTGCTGTCGGGCCGGGTCGAAGAAGTCCTGCGGGGCGCTGGCCGGCACGACGCGGCGGACGCCTGGTGGGCGGGCAGCGGGACGGGCCGCACGACCGCCCTGAACGCGTTGCGGGAAACGACGAGCGGCCCCGCGCTGCTTTCCACTCCCATCGGGGAGGAAGTCTCCGTCACCCTGCCTGGAACTCCGTTTGACGCCGTCGTTTACCTGGTGCCACCCACGGCACCGGATCCGGGCGGCTTGACGTCCGCGCGGGCGACCGGGCGGACCGGGCAGGCGATCCTGATCCGCCCGGTACTCGGTCACATCGACGTGGTGGAGCTTCCTGAGCTGGCCGGCCTCGGCCCGGGAACACCGCTCGGCGCGTACCTGGCGGCGCTCGACCGGGCGCTGGCCGAGTTCGACCCCCACTCCGGGCACGCGGACGGATTCCGCGGCGGGGCGGCCGGGCAGGCCTGGGCCGGGGCTCTGCACGAGGTCGGCCGGTGGGCCTACGCGTGCATCATGGAGCCGCTGCTGAGCCGGGTCCGTGACTGGCGGCTCGACCACCTGCCGCACCTGGCGCTCATCCCGCTCGGCGGCCTGGCCGCGATCCCGTACGCGGCCGCGTGGACGGACAGCTCGCCGGACGGGGAGCGCCGTTACGCGATCGACGACGCGGTGCTCTCCTACGCGGCCTCCGCGCGACTGCTGGGCGAGACCGCGCGGCGTCCGCGGCGGCCGCTGTCCGACCGCGTGGTGCTGGTGTCCAACCCCGACGGGGAACTGCCGATGACCCGTCGTGCCGACCGGCTGCTGGCGAGCCGCCAGTACCCGGCCGCCGAGGTCTACGGGGCCGGCTCCGAGCCCCATGGCGCCGCCACGATCGATGTGCTGCTGGGCGCGGTCCCGGCCGGGGACCGGCCGGGAGCATCCTTGCTGCAGCTGTCCACGCACGGCAGGACCGAACCCACCCCCGGGCTGAAGGCCAAGGACGGCTGGCTGGCGCTGGCGCGGATCCTGGACCAGGCCCGCGACCGGGCGCCGGACGCCCCGGGCGGTCTGGTGATCACCAACGCGTGCCTGACGGACACCACCCGGACCCATTACGACGAGTCGCTGACCCTGGCCACGGCGTTCCTGGCCGGCGGCGCCACCGCCGTCATCGGTACCCGGTGGCCGGTCGACGACGATACCGTCGCCGTGCTTTCCCTCCGGCTGCATTACCACCTGCAGCTGGGCCGGCCGCCCGCGGAGGCGCTCCGGCGCGCGCAGCTCGACCTGCTCCGGCCGACCCGCGAGATGCGGGCCACGCTGGACCCGCATCTCGCCGGGCCGAGCGACGCCAGGCTCAGCGACGCCGCGACCTGGGCCGGGCACGTGCACCATGGAATTTAGCGGTCGCCTGAACGACAACGGAAGCTTGTGGGCAAGGAGGCTTGAAGCGTGACCGATGAGCGGCCGCCCGGCGGCGAACACGACGATCCGCTGCTGCGAGCGGTGGCTGAGTACTGGGACGATATCCGGCGCCTGGCCGATCCGCGGCAGGCCGAACGGCTGGCCGGCCTGCTCGCGGGTACGGCCGAAGCTGACCCGGGCGTAGCCCGCGCTGCTCTGACCGACACGCTGCTCGACGTGCTGCCACCGGATCACCCGGTCATCGGGGTGCTGCGATCCGCCCCGATGTACGACAGCGGCCGGAAGACGGGCCCCGTCGTCCTGACGCCCGGCGGGGACCACGTGGCTGGGGCCGTCATCCTCGCCGCCGATGCCGGCCACGTGCCCGTCACCATCTACCTGACCGACGAACACCACCACGCGCAGGTCGAATTCGCGGTGGAGACGGTACTCGCGACCCTCGGTCTGCAGATCGTCGACCGCGACGACCCGGTCATCGGGTCGTGGTTCCGGCGGATGACCGTCCGGGCCAAGGACGGCCTGCGCTCCCCGGCGAGCCAGGACGCCGCGCTGACGGTCGCCCATGTCCTCGACTCACGGCTGATACTCCCGCAGGACGCCGAGGTGACGGCGAAACTGCTGGAGAACCTGGGGCCGGTCATCGCCGCGCTTGAGCCGGTCAGCGGCGCCGTCATCCGGGCGGGTGCGCTGCTGGTAGTGAAGCAAGCCGGAGAGATCAGCGTCCTGCAGCTGACCGCGGCCCAGCAAGCCCGGCTGGACCACCACCCGCAGCTGGTCCGGTCCCCGGACCAGATCGTGGCCGCCCTCGCCCTCGTCCCGGAACACCGGTCCAGCGAGGACGCGGACGGCGGCGCCCTCGACCTCTACGTCGAGGAGCCGGTCCTCGGCCAGGACAGCCGTTTCCTGCGCGAGACCAGCGTGTCGTTCGGCCGGCCCCGAGTGGTGGAGGTGCCCGACGACGAACTCGAGCCCGACGACGTGCGGCGGCCCGACCTGCGGGAGCAGCGCGTGGTCGAGATCGTCCTGCCGTTCGACCTGGAGGAGCCGCCGGACGGCTGCCGGTACACCGAGACGACCGTGCGGATGACCTTCGACACCTCCGAGGTGCTGGCGCTGAAGCTCTCCCGGCCACCGGCGCAGACCGGCGGGGACCGCGCCGACGACAGCATGCTGGATACCCGGGGCAAGGGACGCGGGCAGCTGACCTGGAAACTGTCTGCGCTCGACGAGCAGTCCGGCTTGCGCCCCAACGGCCGGGAGGTGCTGGCCGTGGTGACGGCGCCGATAGCGGCGCAGCGGCTGACGGGCGCGCTGGACGTGAGCATCCGTTTCACCCGCCGGGTCTTCGGAGTGGTGCAACGGTCCACGGCCGAACCGCGTCATCCGCTGCGGTTCATGCTGGACGTGGTCGACGGGACCTTCGAGACCTTCCCCGCTGCGGACACGTAGCCCCGTCAGTAGAGAGTGCCCAGGGGGACCAGCGGAGACCAGTGGTGGATGCGGTCGCCGCGAACCGCTGCGTCCTGCAAGAACCACGTGGTCGCGGCGTGCAGCGCGGTGGAGACCGGCCGCCGGGGCAGACCGGCGAGGACCCGCTCCACGTACAGGGAGGCGAGGGTGGAGTCAGCCAGTTCACCCACGGTGGCCAGGATCTCCTGCGAGCCCGCGGCCAGAGCGAGCGTGGCCAGGCTCAGCGGGTCCGTGGGGCCACGGCCCGGGATGGCACCTCCCCAGCAGGCGATCAAGGCCAGCCGGCGTGGTGGCTGAGCCCCGATCAGGTCCGTCGGCACCAGCCATGCGTCCTGGTCCAGCTCGAGGTAGTGACCCAGCCCGGGGGCGGGGCGACCGTGGCCGGTGACGACCATCGCCGGGCTGCCGGCCCGTAGCCGCCCGCGGGCTTGTTCCGGTGAGCGCAGCGGACTGACCAGCCACGCGGGATCCCGCTGGAACGCGGTCAGCTGGTGCTGCCGGACGAATGGGCTACGCCAGAGATCCACCGGCTGTGGCTCCGGGGCGGGGCGCGGCGCGCCGCGCGCGGCCAGCTGGCGCTGCACCGTCAGCGACGGGCAGACGACGTAGTCGGCCACCTCGCCCAGCACCCGCCGGCCGTCCACCGGAACCGCACCCCAGGGCACCAGCCAGAGTTCACCCACCGGGATGACGATCAGCCGTGGTCCGCCCCCGGCGGCGAGCGACGCCCGCAGTTGCTCAGGGACGAGGTCGCGCAGCGGAGCCAGGTGG